>Ga0315322_10002738_pt1 | contig 13661 bp, 7 predicted proteins | sample M110021515metaG_FD_203461 | JGI IMG/M metagenome (GOLD analysis project Ga0315322, IMG submission 203461) | Ammonia-oxidizing marine archaeal communities from Monterey Bay, California, United States - M1 100m 21515 | ecosystem: Environmental > Aquatic > Marine > Intertidal zone | place: USA... | reverse complement strand
CGAGGCTATCAAAACGGCACCCTTCGCAGCGACGGACGGCTAGCAAACTACACGGCCGCCTGCGGTCCCGTAGTCTTTCGAGGTACAGCTCTCGCTCCCGAAGACCGCGGCTCCACCTTTGTTTGCGAGCCAGCTGCCAACTTGGTTCGTCGCAACGAGATGACGGAATCTTACGGGCGCGTCTCAGGCCAAGCGGTTCGAAACCAACAGGGAGGGTTCGACTTCCTTACTAGTACCGACGAGCGCTTCCGCCCCGTCAATCTGATGAACGGCCCCGATGGTGCCCTGTACGTCGTCGACTTGTATCGCGGGATCCTGCAACACCGCGTTTTCCTAACCAGCTTCTTGCGTCGCCAGATCGAAGAACGCGAACTCGACAAGGGGATAGGCTTGGGCCGAATTTGGCGGATCGTTCACAAGGATAGCGCACGTCAATCCGAGCAACCATTGGCAGAGCTCGACGACTTCGGACTCGTCGCTGCGCTGAGCTCGGACAACGGTTGGCGACGAAGTACTGCGCAACGAGAACTCGTCCAGAGACAGATGGTCTTGCGGGCGCCGAGGGGTCAAGAGAGTTTCGAGTACGGCCCCGAATCCACCCGCCTAGGAACAGGTGAACAAGAGCTCGCAAGGAAGCTTCGGGCGGAGTTTGCCAGCCCTGCCGAGGCCCTCCAATCGCGCTTCCTGCTTGGCTCGTCCATGGAGAGGCTACACGCGGGGTGGGTCTTGGCTAGCCTTGACCACCTTAGCGACAAGCTCCTCGTGGAAGCGCTCGCTGAGACTTCTCCCCCCCACCTTCTCGCTCAAGTCATCCGGCTGTCCGAGGTCGATCCGAGTACCGAGGTTCTCGACGCGTGGAAGGAACTCGCAGGGGACCAAGGCGCTGTTAGTAGTGATGCAAACGGAGCACTCGTCTTCTGGCAGCTCGCTCATAGCGTGGGATTTGCGGGAGAGACCCACCTCGCACCCGCTCTGTTGTTTGGACGCGAGCAAGACCCCATATTGCGAGGCGGCCTACTCGCGGGGTTGGAAGGGCGCGAACTCAACCTTTACACCGACCTCGCTCCTGTTGACGTGCAGAACGCCAACCCGAAATTCGCCTTTTCAAAAACGGTCGCGGACATCGGATTGATCGTCGCCAAACGTGGCGATCTAACAGAGTTCACGCGGCTCTTCGAGCTTGCACTCCCCCATCCCTTAGCAACTCCAGCGATTGCCACGCCAAGCTCTATTGCTCTCCTGCAGGGTTTTGTTCGCGGCCTTACGCAAAGCGTCCCCCCACCCTTTGAAGAGCCGCTACCGGCCTCTCTCGCCGCGCTGCTCGAAAGCTCTTCGACACCGATCCAAGCACTAGCGATTAAAATCCAAGCGAAGCTGGTTTTTGGAACGGCAGCCGTCGTTCAGGACGGGGCGTATGTCGCGGCGATCGAACGCGGCGAAGCCGTCTACCAGGTCACTTGCGCCGCGTGCCACCAGCCGAATGGACTCGGAATTGAAGGGTTAGCACCGCCTTTAGCCGATCCATATTGGTTGGGTAAAAGCGACGAAGAGCTCAGTCGAATCGTCATCGAAGGGATCTCGGGTAAGATCGAAGTAGGAGGGAAAACCTGGGATCTGGTCATGCCGCCATGGGCCCAACTAAGCGACGATCAGGTTGCCGACGTGCTAACCTATGTTTTGGCCCAATTTGGTGATGGCAAGGAAGAGAAGCGCACCGTCTCGCCGGTCACGGTCCATTCGCAGCGGCCCTAATCTAGAGCTCGCGGATCACCGGGTCGCGCCACTGCACATCGGAGCTCTTACCGTTGTGCACTGGGAAGGCAAGGCAGCCCGTGAGGTCAAGATCCTCCCCCTCGTCGACAAAGTCCACGGCGGCAACGCCGTTGACCCAAGTCCGAATCCGCGCTCCCTCGCAGAGAATGCGGAACTCATTCCACTCGCCGACAACAAAGGCTGCACGTGCTTCTGGATTCTCTTCTAGATTCGCCAGCCAGCCGCGCCGACCCTCATCGAAAAGTCCTGCGGACCAAGCCCGGTCACTCGGATCGATCTCGATCTGATAACCCCACAACCTGCCGTGCCCACTCTGCGCTTCCCAGTCCACGTGACTGCGAATCTGGATACCAGAGTTACCGCCGGGTTCGATACGCACCCCAACAAGTAGCTCGAAATCTGAGTACTCGGCGTCGCTCACTAAAAAAGAGTTCAACTGCATGTTCTCTGCCTTCCCGATGAGCGTAGTGGAAGAGTCCTCTTTGGAATCAACGTCGCCAAAAGACGTATAGAAGGTTGCCTTTCCCAAAGTACTCCACCCTTCAAGAGGCGTGGATGTGGACTCGCCAATCAACCGGGAAAAGCCGGCGGGTACAACACTGTTCGTGGAAAGCGAGACACAGCCAAACACGGTAAGACAAGCACAGGATAAAAGTAGTTGAGATCTCATATCCACATCGTAATGCCCTCACAATGGCGAAACGCCAGCAGTCCCAAAAACATGTGGTTGCGCTATCATAGCTGCATGACCCGGCTCCTCCCCCTTGGCGTATGTGCGCTTGCCCTACCCACATTCGCCTTTCAGTCTTCCGCTCCCAGCACCTATGAAGTGCCAGAGGGCTACGCCGTCGAGGTCATTGCGGATCAGGTCCAAATCCACGCCGGACGAGCTATGGCGTGGGATGCTTTCGAGCGCCTCTGGATACTTGAGTCTTCCGATTTTAGCGACCCCTCCCCTTTGGGAATGAGCACGCCGCAAGACATGGGCGAGCTCGTTTATTTCGAAGACACCAATGGCGATGGCAAACTGGACAAGCGAGTTTTGTTCGCAAGCGGATTATCAAGACCTGGGGCATTCTGCCCAGCCTACGGTGGCATTCTCACCCTATGCGACTCGGAGCTTGTCTGGCTTTTTGACCGAGATAAGGACGGCAGGAGTGACCTTGCCGAGGTCGTCGCTAGCGACTTACAAATCTCAGAAGTCGGCCCTGGAGTGACCTTCGATAGCGCAGCGATCCCAAGCTCTTTGCGCCAGGGAGTCGACAACTGGTTCTACCTCCAAAATCACAACATGCGCTTTCGCATGCAGGGTGGCAGCTGGCAGCAAGAACCCTCGACTCCGCACAACACGCTAGGATTCGCCGAGGACCAGTGGGGTCGCCACGTTTATTCAGGCGTGGACGGAAGGACGTCTATAAGCTCCCTGCCCGCACAAGAGACAATGAGCGGCTATCGGCTAGATCTAACGATTCCAGGGATGCTTGGATTCTGGATGCCCGAAACCACTTACTTCGGATTCGAGTCTTTTTCGGGCACCCGCTTGCAAGAGTCTGACCGTGGATCCCTATTCGCGATCAACGGTAGCGATCGACATGTCGCCCGTTTCGATCTTGTTGAGGAGAGGGGTCGCCTCATCAGCCCTCAAATCACGAAATTTCTCACGCTTGGAGGCGCTCCGGTCTACCCCATCGGTATCGCCACAGGTCCCGACGGCGCGCTATATATTTGCGGACGCAGTATCCTTCGCATCACCCACCAGGGCGTCTACAACACGCGCTCAATGTACGACAACCGCGTGCTCGGGCACGCCTCGTCACTAGAACTTTGCGCGAGCTTGGGCTCGGCAAATGGTTGGCGAAGGCGCACTGCGCAGCGCTTGCTAATCGAACGTGGCCTGGGCTTTGGTCGTACTGCCGACGCACTTCTGCTCTCGCTCGAGACCCTTGCAAAAAAGGGACTCCCCACGGGGCGTCTGCACGCATTTTGGACACTCGAAGGGCTTGGTCTGTTAAGCCCAAAACTGCTCTTGGAAGCCTTTCAGGTGGAAAAAGAGCCCCACCTGCTCTCGGTGCTGGTCCGCTTATCGGCCGACATGTACAGCGCGCAAGCGACGACTCCTGAGCAGCGCACCGAGTTCATGCGTGCCTTCGAAGCCCTCACGCTTCCAGGCTTGCAGGACGCCCCCCTGGCCCCCCCGCTTGGCACCGAACCGATTCGCCTTGGAGGCCTTGAGCGCAACGCCAATGCGAAAACGCAGCGCGTGGAACTTAGCACTTTGGGAGAGCCCAGAGCAATCGAGCTGAATCTCGTCCGTTGGCAGCTTGCGGCCAGCCTAGGTAAGCTTCACAAGGAGCCGGAAAACTCAGCCCTTTCTCCCCAGTTCAAGCTCGCCCGACTACTACTCGCCGGACGCGATGACGACGAGCTCCTGCGCACCAACCTGCTCGGCAGCTTTGCCAACCAAGAGCTTCAGCTCTTCGACTCCCTAGGGACTAGCGGATTGCTCGCGCCGAATATCGCCCGCGCACTTGGCTTTGCGCTGGCAGCCGCAAGCCTTAATTCAGAGCAGCGCGCAGGGCTGGGAAAACTCTGTAATCTCGCCGAGCGCTACCAGGCTCAGGGCGCACTTCGTGGAGCGCGCGACTACTTCGCCGACTCTGGTTTCACAGGGAGCACGCCCTTCCAGACACAACTTCCTTTCCCCACAGGACTGGCCACAGCCCTTGCTTATAAGGCGCACCCCCTGCACGCAGAAGCTGGCGATTTCGCGCCCCTGCTTGAGTTTATGACACCTCCCACGCCGGCAGTAAACACCTTCGGAAGGCTTCCCCTCGCTGGCGAAGAGCTAGCCCTTTTCAACAAGCAAGTTGAGCGCGGTGAAGTCGTCTACAACATGATCTGCGCTGCCTGCCACATGCCTGGTGGCGAAGGACTGGAGTCTCTCGGGCCGCCCCTTATGGCAAGCGCGTGGCTTGAGCGCAGTGACGAAGAGCTAGCAAGCATCGTGCTATACGGGCTAGAGGGAGAAATCGAGGTGCTGGGTAAGACCTGGAATATGGCGATGCCATCGTGGGCTTCCCTGCCCGACCAAGAGCTAGCGGATTGCTTGACTTACACTCGCGCAACTTTTGGCGACGAATCCGTGCGTGAAGCCGCGATCACAGAACAGACACTGCGCGAAGTCCGCGCAGCCAAACCGCGCTAGAGATTAGCGACCAGGATACTCTCGGCCTTTGCGAGCAGTGTGTCGGTGTACTCGGGGGCATCATAATCCAAAAGGAATGTCGCCCCATAAGGCGAGCCGGCTGCCGCCAACCGCACGCTCCGAATCACAGCTGAGGCTTCCGCCGAGCGCTGCTGATTGCCAGCCTTCAGGCAACCGAGAAAACGCGCGTAGTGAAGGGCCTCGTCGGCGATCATCAGCTTCACGAAACGCGAAAATTCAGGACCCACTTTCCCATAGACATCCAAGTTTGCGCGATAGGCGCGCACCGTGACCAGTTCGTCAAAAGCGCCTGTTACAAGCACGGAGAACTCGTCTGGAAGCGAAGACTCTAAGTGATCAAATGAAGGCACTCGGTCATTCAGTCTCGCCCGCCAATCTGTCTCGGGAAACACTGCCGCCAGCACGGCGAAAAGTCCCCTATAGTGCCGCTCCTCCTCGAATGACCACAGGTCGTGCACGACCCAAAACGCCTTACTAAACGGGCCGCGCTTGGGCTCCTCGGTGTGTAGCCAGGCCGTCAGGAAGCGCGCGTCGTACTCGGTACTCGCGTCGTTCCAAAGAAGGTCCTTTAGGAACTCGCGCTTGGACGCCGAAAGGGATTCGAGTTCGGTCGCCCGAAAATGTTCGCCTTCTTTGCGCAATACATCCACCGAGGGCCACTTTTCGGCTCCCACTTTTGACCTCGGCGGTGAGAAGCTCTCAGGAGGATTGCGATGTGGATTCTGAGGAGTATTCAATGGGGTGCCCGTGGGCCCGTCGAAAGTGCGAGCGCGAGATGTTACAAGAGTGACGCCAAACGTGGGGCTGCAAGGCGCCGCGCCAAAGAAAGACACAACGAAAGACAAGCCACCGGCTTCAAGAGTACCCCTTTGACCCCTCCCCCATCCTCCTCGAAAACAGTTGACCCCATGATCAGGGTCGTCGACGTCACCAAATCCTACGGTGATACAGTCGCAGTGCAGGGCGTCAGCTTCGACGTAGCCGCAGGCGAAGTTGTCGGCTTCCTAGGCCCCAATGGTGCGGGCAAAAGCACGCTGCTCAAGATGATCTCCACTTGGCACAGTCCGGATCGGGGCAAGATCCAAGTAGCCGGTTTTGATACGACCGAGGCCCCCCTCGCTGTTCGCCAAAACCTGGGCTACCTTCCAGAGCACAACGCGCTTTGGGATACAATGACCGTCGATAGGCTACTCCGCTTTATAGGTACCATGCGAGGCCTCTCTGGTGCGCAGCTCGCACAAAGGCGCGCGTGGGTTGTCGATCGCTGCAAACTCTCCAGCGTACTGCAGAAGCGCGTCAATGAGTGTTCGAAAGGTTTCCGCCAGCGCATTGGTGTCGCGGGTGCACTGCTCCACGATCCGCCGGTAGTGCTGCTAGACGAGCCGACCCACGGGCTCGATCCAATGCAGGTCGTCGCCTTTCGCGACTTCATCCGCGAGCTCGCGACGATGCCAATCACCAGCGGCTCCGCAGCGGGCACCGCTGGTCGCGCAGTGCTCTTCTCCAGCCACATCTTGGCCGAGGTCGCGGCGATTTCGGATCGCATCCTAGTCATCCGCGAGGGCAAACTTCTCCTCGACGAGCGGACCGAGGTTCTCAAGGACCGCGCGGCGGCCAAAAATACGACTCTTGAAGAGCTCGTCGTCGGCCAAATGGCCGCGCAAGGGAAAGAGGTAGGGAAATGAGTAAACACCAACCTCCTTTGCGCGAGGGCGCTCGACTCTCGCGCCTGATCGCAGGCCGCGATCTCGCCGCTGCGCTGGACTCATCGATCGCACCGGTTGTCCTCATCGCCTCGCTCCTGCTGGTCAACACGGCGTTCATGAATGGCTTTTTCCTGCACGGTCGTGTGGAGATGTCGAGCTTCTTCCAAGCGATGCCTTTGTTCTTGGCGGTCTTTCTGCCTGCGCTTTCGATGCGCCTATTTGCAGAAGAGCACAAGACGCGCACGATCGAGGTCCTGTTCTCCCTGCCTATCTCGCCGCGCGAAGCCGTCCTTGGAAAGTATCTGGCCGCACTTGGCCTATTTGTACTCTTCCTACTTGGAACGCTACCTATTCCCGGTTTACTGCTCGTCATGGGCGAGCCCGATCTCGGCGCTATTGTCTCGGGCTATTTGGGTGTATTCCTTATCGGCGCAGAGCTACTCGCTCTAGGCGTCCTCGCCTCTGCAATCACGTCCGACCAAATCGTGGCATTCATCGCGGCAGCGGCACCCGGCGCTACCCTTGTCCTGCTCGGTGATTTTCGCGTCAAGCGGGTGCTCGATGGATTGACGGCCAGTCAATCACTCGGCACCGACATCGCAAGTTGGATCTCCCCCCTTCCCGTTTTTGAAGAGCTTCTCCGGGGAGTAGTCGGGGTCTCCTCACTCATCCACTTTGGCGCCTTTACAGCTTTCTTCCTTTGGGCAGCTGCACAGCGCTTGGACCGCAAGAACGCATGAGCAAAACCTGGGCATGGCTCGGATTATTGCTTGGCCTTTTCGCAGCAGTGCAAGTGGGCAGCTTGGGACGGCACTTCCCTAGCGCAAGTATAGAACTTGGAGAGCGCCATCTGCTCCACTTGCAGCCCGAGCTGCGCGAACTTCTAACCGAGGCACAAGCTCCCCTCTTCGCGACATGGTACGTAAGCTCACTCAACAAGCTACCCGCTGAACGTCACTCCACATCCGAAGCTGTCGTAGACCTGTTGGCAGCTATGAGAAGTGCAGCCCCAGGCCGATTTGACTTCGCCGTTGTCGACCCTGACGAGACCCCGGACATGGCCGCGTACGCTTCCAAGAGGCGCGTATCCTCCTTCCGGGCCGTCAGCATTCGAGGTGACGAGTCCGCAACGGGGCCTATCTTCAGTACGCTCACGTTAGAGCAATCTGGCAAGCGACCTGCCCGTATCGAGCACATTGGGCCCGAGCACCTTGTCGACCTGCAAGGCATTCTACTCGAGCGCCTTCGCATGGGGATCACTCCGACTAGGCCGCGCTTCACTCTTGCACGACCTGAAGAGCAGTCGGCGGACTTCGAAGAGCTCAGCGCCGCACTCGCACTCCGCGGAGAAGTGCGCACGCTCGATTTTGCGGGAACAGCGAGAACAGCAGGAACAACGGAAACATCGGCTACGGAACTCGACCTGTGGAGCGACGTACTCTTTTGGATGAATCCAGGTGTACAAGGCGCATCTAATATTCCCCAGCTTGAACGCTATTTAGAGTCTGGACGCTCAGTTATCCTCGCTGGTGGCAACAACGCCCCAGGCGCACGCTCCGTTTTTCGCGAACTGGGCCTGGAGATCCTGCCCGGAATAATCCAAGCCGACTTCAGTGCGAGCACACCGAGTGGGGAAATCGCCGAGCTCGTCCCGTCCATCGCCCCCGACCAGGACTTTCGCCGCCTCGCTGGGCAACCCAACGGCACGCTATTTTTCGAATCCCCTGGTCCTTTCAACTTCAACGCCGACATCCTCGACCAGCGAGGAGTCAGCGCCCGACGCATCGCCAACAGCAACGAGGCAACCGTCATCGAGAAAGCCGGCAGCAAGCTGGCAGCCCCTAAGCTAGCGCTCGGCGTTTTGCTCGAGCCCGTCGATGCCAGGCGCGGCTCGCTGGTCGCCCTCGCCTCCGCTACTCCCTTTACCGACGGCTTCTACGCCATGGCCGGAGCCGCACACCGCCCGCTACTGACATCCCTTATGGACACCTTTGGTGGCTCCGATCGGCGCGCGCTCCTGCGGGCAGGAAGTGCTCCTGCCAAGCGACTCGCTCGCTTCACCGGAACCGAACGAGGATTCGTTCGCGCCGCTCTGTGGGCGCCACTCCCGCTCTTCCTACTCGGGATTTTCCTATGGAGGCGCGCACGCCATGTCACTGCGTCGCGGCGCTCAAAAAATCGATCACGAACTAACCACATCGCCAAGCCTGCAGTGGCTCTTTCACTCCTCGCACTCGCCGCATGGGCATCTTCGGCGCGCGTTGGGCCGCGGAGTGACTTCACTGCGGACGGGCTCAATACACCTTCTGCGGTCACCCTCGACATCGCTCGGGAGATGGCAGGCAACGGCACACTCCATGCGCGCTTATATTTTAGCGCGCCGGGAAAACTGGACGCGAGCCTTGCCGCTTTACCGAGCCACATCGATGGCCTGCTCGACGCGCTTGACCCCACCGGCCTAAGCACAACAAGATCCCGGGTGCGCCCCGAGTCGCTAGATGAATCGGAATACGAAGCGCTGCAAGTCCGCGGCATACGCGCTTTCCGCGCGACTCGCGCAACGTCAACGGACCAACCCGGATCCCAGGAAGGCGCTGCGTGGGCCAGCCTTGAACTCACCTTCGCGGGCAACAGCGAAGTGCTCTCGTTCCAGGACGCACGTGAAACCGAAGAACTCGAGTTCCGCGTGGCTTTCGCACTCGAGCGCTTGCGCCAAGAAAACCTAGCTCCGGGTTCGAGTGAAGTCCGAATCGGTTTCGCCTCGGACCTTCCACGGATGTCCGCCGCCGAAGACTACGAATATCAATCCAAGGGCAGCTTTGCGCCTCGCGAGGGCGATGTGTTCCAGTTAGCGCGCGCGGGACTCGCGCGTGCAGGTTTCACCGTCGAACACATCGACCCGCGCGACCCAAAGATCGGCCAAAGTGCCGATTTCGAGCACGATGCTCTGATTTGGCTGCAGCCGAGGCGAAACACGCTCCCCATGCTCGACGCTCTTCAAGCGTATCTTCGCAAAGGCGGCAGCGCATTCCTTGCCGCCCAACACTTCAGGACCCAAGCGCGCCAATACCGAGGGGCTGATTTTGATCTAGTCTTCTGGCCACAGCCGCAGGTTCCCGATGTGGAGCGCTTTTGGCTACCCGAGTTCGGGGTGAACTTGGTGCGCGAAGTGCTGTTCGACAAGTCGTCCGTCACGCTCCCTATCGATACTCGCATCCTTGGCAAGGGCACCGAGCTTGAGTTTCAGCCAGAGCCAACACGCGCTCCCTTTTTAGTGCGTGCCTCCGCGACCGATTTCCAATCCGACTCCGTGATCATGAGCGGGGTCGATGACCTTGCGCTGGCCGATCCCAACTGGATCCGCTTAGATGCCGAGCTGCTTGCGGCGAGTGGCTTGACGGCGCGCGTCTTATTCCAAGGAAGCGCCGAGTCTTGGCATGCCGATTGGCAAGGCGGCTGGCTAACCGACGAGATGCTCGGAGGCCCTACGCTCGCTCCCGACGACTATTCCTTCGAGCCAAATCCGGCACTATGCGTATGGATCGAGGGCACCTTCCCCCAGCCCAAGGTGCTGGGCGTCGAGCCCGATGGCACGCCCCTTCCCTTCCTTAAAGTCGACAGCGAAAACTTGGCTCCCGGTCGCTTACTTTTCGTCGGCAACTCCTCGTTCCTAAACGACTCGTCAATCGCAGGTCCCGAGTTCCGAGGCGATGCGTTTCTATTGAACGCAGCGGCAAAACTTGCTCTCGAAAAGACAGGTCCGCATGGTGTCGCCTTGGCGGGGCTCGCAGGGAAACGGCCCCAAAGGCGGGGCTTTGGCCTCTTGACGGCAAAAACAAGGCGCAGCGCGAGGCTCTGGGTTGTCTTCGGAGGCGCAGGCGCATTGGCTGGCATTTTGCTGCTGTGGCGTGCGATGCGCACAACACATGTTCGGAATAATGCGGCGCCGAAGCCGTCGCCCGACACTTCGGCTAAGAGGCTGAAGTTGGTTCTTCGGCGCGCCGTCACTCCCGTTGTCGCGCCCATCCTTCTCGCCATCCTTGGGTTCGGAGCGGGTGAACTGTTCGCGAATAGCCTAGCTGGGAGCCGTGCAGGTGGCCTTCGACTCGGCCGCCTCATTGGTCCTGACATCCGCGCCCGCGAAGTCGCAGCGATCCGTATCACGCAAGGCGCGGGAAGCGCCACGGAGACCTCTTGGACTTGGGTACACGGTACTTTCGGCGGCGGCCCCGGCTACGATCCTAAAACTGACAATCGACCAGAGGCTCGAGTGGACTTGAGCGGTGACCCCTCTGGGAGTTGGCGTGAGATCACGGGCGCCGGCGCTCTTGGTGATATCGCGGCAATCGATGCGACTATTGCCGCAATCTTCGATGCTGAGGGAATCGTCTCCCATAGCGGTTTGAGTGGCGCCGAGGCCTTCGGATTCAACTCCGCCACAACTTGGCGGATCGAAGTCTTCGACTACCAGACCGAGCCCGACCACACCAAGTGGAGTGAGGCGCTAGCGTCAGTGGACATCGGCACGACTTCCAGCGACGGCCTGTCGGCCTATCTTCGAGCTGCCGGAGACCCCGCGATCTGGTCTGCTGATACCAATCCTAGCGCTCGCCTTACGAGCCGCTCCATGCGCACTTTTCCGCCACTTTCCGAAGAGCGCATCCTCCCTCGTGAGTGGCCCGGCATGCAGGTCGGCATCTCTGTGATCGCGTGGCAGGCGAGTGGCGGTTCGAGCTTGCGGCTGGTCTCTACCACTCCCATGCGCGCTCCTGAAGAGCTGCAAGCGGGCCGCTCGCCGGTGCTCTGGCAGTTGCTGGGCAAGGGCGAGAGCACGTTGATGGACGACGGGCCTGGTGACAATGCCCGAGGCGGTGCGGCCGCCGCCGACGCATTTGTGGACTACCTTGCCGATACTGAAGCCACCGAGCTGCTCAACCCCGCAGAAGCTGCAAAGTATGGCATGGGCCCAGACGCTCAGCCGATAGCGATCATCCTGTTCGAGTCCAACCCGCTCCCCTTGCCCGAAGGTAGTACCGAGGCCGAGGGTCCGCGAGTTCCCTTGATGCTTCGCATAGGGCCTGCCCTGCCCCCCGAGCTTGGTGGAGGCCACGCTATGGTCAATTCGTTTTCGGGAAACTTGTTGCGCGTGTCCACGAAGTTCGTCGAGCTGGCTCTACCTAGCGCGGTCGATTTCGAGAGCGCGGCGCGCGTTCGGGCTTGGTCGCTGCGCTAGTCATAGAGCTCCGCAATAGCGCGCAAACTAGACCAATAACGACTTCGCCACGCGATCCAAACGCTCAAGCGCCTCTTTGTGAATCGCGGCGAACACGGGATCATCGCCGAAGCCCATCGCACCCAGCAGCAAATCGGGGTGGATGATGCTGACGTCGTATCCTCCACTAGCAGCGGCTTCGACCGTCACGTTGCAGGGAAGTAGCAGGCCAACGCGCGAGTCGTGGTTGAAGGCCTTCCACGCGATGCGCGGGTTGCAGGAGCCCAAGATCACATACTCCCGGAAGTCTTCGTCGATCTTCTCTTTGAAGGTCGAGTGCACATCGATGCGAGTCAGAATGCCGAAGCCCTCGACTTTGAGTGCGGCGGTAATTTTATCAATGCTCTGCTCGAGGCCAAGCTCGAGGTGGAGGTCGAAGGACATCTGCATGGTTCAGCGTTAGGGGCAATAAGGTAGTCGGCGCGGAGAGACTCCTCTCCATGTCTTGTGCGTAAGAATACTCGGCCAGAGATGGGGTCGAGTAATCCCCGGGATTTTTTCTGCCTTGAAGGCTTGCGCAACCAGGTTAGGTTGCCAAGACTCATAGCCTAGAGGTCAAAATACTGCCTGCCCACTGTCCGCGAGTGACAATCCATTCGCACATTGTAGGCTTCGGAGTAGGCTTCGGAGTAGGCTTCAGATGTTCACGCCAACCCCTCAGCATTACGTCGGCCAGAAGCCGAACGGAGTCCGCGTACTCCGCTGAGAGTGTCTTTCTGGCCACATTTCCCTGCGCACAACTCTGTGCGCACCGAAGACCCGTTCTCCATGTCGAGCGGGTCTTTTTCGCGGTCCCATTCACGCCAAACCGCTCCGCTCTCCCTTGCGCCTTGAAAGCTGCGCGGGATTCAACGAATCTAAATGGCCCCCTGTAACGATCGACTCGCAAAGTGAATACGGAACCAAAAAAACAACACGCCGGACTCTATGAGCTGACGAGCGGATTCCGCGGCCTTTACGCCGCGGCCATCCTCGCCATGGCCATAGGAATCGCGATGCTCTTCTGCGTGCCCATGATCACTAAGGGTGTCATCGACGGCTTCTCCCCCCTCGAAGATGGAGGCTACAGCTTCCAGGCCCCTTCGTGGATGGCCTCGCTTGCCGCCGACGTGGGACTCGGCTCGAGTGCCTTAGCTAGCCTCACCACTGCGGGCGCTCTTGTGATCCTAATCACGACCGTTGCCGGAGTCTTCCAATACCTCAAGGGACGTTGGGCAGCCAATGCTTCGGAAGCAATCATGAGGCGCCTTCGCAATTCGTTGCACGGGCACCTCAACGCGCTTCCCGCGCGCTTTTTTGACAAGTCCGAGACGGGCGACCTCGTGCAAAGATGCACGAGTGACGTCGAGACGATCCGGGTCTTTCTAGCATCGCAAGTGGTCGAGATCGGCCGCTCGATTTTGCTCGTCCTGTGCGTAATGCCAGTGCTGTTCAGCATGTCGCCCAACCTGGCTTGGGTCACGCTGGCGCTCCTTCCCGTGCTTGTGCTCTACTCGACCTTCTTCTTCAAGAAGCTCACACGCATCTTCAAGGATGTGGACGAAGCCGAGGCCCGACTCACGACCGTCCTGCAGGAAAACCTGACGGGAATTCGGGTTGTACGCTCATTTGGGCGCCGCGAGTTCGAAGAGCAGAAGTTCGGCGCGGCCAACGAAGAGCACCGCGACAAGTCATACCTACTCAT
>Ga0315322_10002736_pt1 | contig 13664 bp, 8 predicted proteins | sample M110021515metaG_FD_203461 | JGI IMG/M metagenome (GOLD analysis project Ga0315322, IMG submission 203461) | Ammonia-oxidizing marine archaeal communities from Monterey Bay, California, United States - M1 100m 21515 | ecosystem: Environmental > Aquatic > Marine > Intertidal zone | place: USA... | reverse complement strand
CTGAAGGTCCTCTATATCTCAGGGCACATCGCAGACGACGAGGTGCATAATGAGATCAGCAAGAACGGCGTCCCTTTTCTCTCCAAGCCATTCAAAACCTCAGAGTTGCTCAGCAGTGTCCTCAAGATCATTGGCAAAGATTGACTCTTTAGAAGCGGTAGCGCAGCTGAAGCATGAAGGTTTCAGAGCGATCCGGCGCCCTCCAGGCATCGAGGTCGACCTTGTACTGCGCGCTCAATGTGACACCCCCTCCGAGGTGAACCAGGCCCCCTAGGGTCGCCCAGTACTCATCGCCCTTCTCTTGATCGTCGCTGCCAAAGAGCTGCACATAGGCGAGCTCGTTTTCGTTGGAGCTGGTGCAGTTGACCTCTAGCATTGCGCTCGCCACATTGGTCGCGTCGTTCTCTCCGAAGTTGACCTCAGAGAGGACTGTGACGACCGGTAAGCTCCAGATGGCATCGAGGCCGAATCTATGCTTGTTGATAAAATTACCACCGAAGTTCCCGAGATCCCCGAGGTCGACAAAGCCCACTGGACCGACATCAGGCAATCGCCCTGACATGAAGGAGGTGCCCACGCAGAGGTTCTCCTCGCGGGGGGTCCCAAGCCTGCCTGCGAAGACATAGTTCTCCTCGAGATCTTTGTAGTTTTGGCCGCTACCGCGGCTCAGGCTGACTTCATATTCATAGTCGGGGAGTTGCCCGTTCAGCGTGACCCCCCAGTCGGCCTTGATGCCCAAGTTGGTCCTACTCATGTAGTCTCGGAGCGTTCCATAAGTCGACTGGGTCTGCTCTAGCCCGTATGGGACCTGGTAGTGGCCTAGACGGACGTTGACGCCCTTGGCTGAGAAGCGCGTGTAGTTGAAGTCGGCGATACGATCGGTCCACTCCCAATGATTATCACCAAAGAGAGGAGGATTCTTGGGGAAGTCTGCTCGAAGTGCATATCCCTGCAAGCGAAGAGTCCCGAGGTCTCGTCCAGTCGATGACGAAAACACATGATGCAGGTCTAGTCCGACTGCAGAGAGTAAGTCAGTTTGCGGGGCACCCACTTTCTGGATGCCACGGACAGAGAGGTCCCAGCTGAAGCGGGTCTCATTCCCACCGGAAATAGGACTCAGCCAGTTCGTGAGATCGTTGAAGCGCTCCCCCTCAAGAGGTAACTCCGGTTGCTCTTCTTGACCGCTTGAAGTCGAGAGGAGTGTTCCTATCACAAAGCTAGAGAGCGCGATTCGCTTGAGGAGGGTCAGCATAGCTAGGTTGGTTGGCGATTAGAGTATCGGCTTTGGCGGCCGTGGGTTTGTGGCGCCGTGTTGCAGATAAGGTACTCCTAAGGGAGCAGGAGGCCCAGTACTCAACAACTGCGAGTATTACCACTCAGGTCTAGAGGGACCCTAGGCTAAAGAAAAAACACGTGTGAGAGCCAGAACTCCGGATATTCAGGATGCCTGACTCCTGCCCTCGGCGCCGCGTTTTGCTCTTTGCCAGGGGCATCTGGTTGGGTATGACTAGGCATGCGCCGCGCTCTTCCTCTCTTGGTCACCCTGCTTGTGGCCGTGCTCCTTTTCTGTGTCCAAGGACCGACGCAGCTGCAGCTTGCAGCCATGACTGCGGGCGACCTGCTATCCGAACCGGACTCGCGAGGTGATCACCTCCCAGACCTTTCGATCCTAGGGGAGGGGATTTTACGCGACGCGGAAGAGCTTGGGGACGGCGCTCTACAGCTCAAGCTTGCGCCCGTGCAGGAAGCCGGGCCAGTGCCAACTGCGAACAACGGCACGACCTACTCCATCGCGGCGGCCGCGGAAGTTCGGCGGAGCGTCCTAACTAGTCTACGCAGCTTGGCCGCGGAGCGAGGCGGCTCCCTCGCCACGGTCATCGCCCCAGATGGTGGTCACTTCGAGCTGACATTAATCGTATGTGAGAATGGCGACCTGCTGCGCACCTTGGCCTGGAACGAGAGTCCGAACCCCGAGGCATCCGAACGGGCAAGCACCGAGACCCTGATAGGCTCCACTGCTCTGGCGGAATCCATTCCGTGGGTCGCGCCCAGCAAGACCTCCCTGCTGCCACCCCTGGTTGCGGTGTTGCTGGCCGTGTCCTTCCGGCGCACGATTCTGGCCCTATTCGCCGGAGTCTGGATCGGCGCCACGGTGCTCGTCCTGCAAGGCACCACCTCCGCCTGGCTGGCTGCGCCCGTGGGCTTCTACGACGTCTTCGCCCACTTCCTCTGGACCAAGATCAACAACGCCGACAACACGCGCACGGTGCTCTATGTCCTGTGCATACTTTCCATGGTGGGCCTGCTCATCCGCAGCGGAGGGATCCGCGGCCTGATGGATGCGATTGCGAGGCGCGCCAAGGATGCCCGCAGCACCCAGGTCGCCACTTGGTTCCTAGGCCTGACGATCTTTTTCGACGACTACTCCAACACGGTGCTCGTTGGCTCGACCATGCGCCCCCTCACTGACCGCTTCCGCATCGCGCGCGAGAAGCTCGCCTACCTCGTGGACTCAACCGCTGCGCCCGTAGCGGGGCTCTCGCTGCTCTCCACTTGGATTGCCTTCGAGGTCTCGACCTTCTCCGCCCAACTGCCCGCTGCTGGCATCTCCCCCACCGCCGGCTACGAGATCTTTCTAGCCACCCTGCCCTATCGCTTCTACTGCATCCTGACCCTGGTCTTCGTGGGGCTGGTCGTCTGCACGGGCCGCGACTTTGGCCCAATGTTGAAGGCCGAGAAGCGCGCGCGCAGGACCGGCGAGCTGATCGCTCCGGGTTCAAAACCACTGGTTGACGAGCGCGCCAACTGCATCGAAGTTGCGCCCGATGTCACGCCCCGGGCACTGCACGCAATCGTTCCTTTGCTGGCCTTCGTCTTCGTGACCTTCTTCACGATCCTACTTCGTGGCGGCGCATTCGCCGGAACGCCGGACGGCTTCTCAATGGAGTGGCTCTCGGGCGTACTGCTCTCTGGAAGCGGCAGCATACCGCTGCTCGTTGGATCGGGAACGGGGCTGCTCCTCTCCGCGCTGGTCTGCGTTCGCGTTGGCATCGCCCGGGAAATCCCAAAGGCCGCTTGGACGATTCTCTCCTCCATGGGCAGCGCATTCGCGATTCTGTATCTGGCCTGGCTCATCGGCATGGTCTGCGGCGAGCTAGGCACGGCCCAATACCTAACAGCCATAATCGGAGACTCACTCTCCCCCGTCCTCCTTCCAGCAATCCTGTTCCTGCTTTCGAGCGCAATCGCCTTCGCAACCGGCTCCTCCTGGAGCACGATGATGATCCTGCTGCCCTTGGTCGTCGGCCTCTCGTATGCGTTGGGAGAGACAATCTCCTTGGGTGGCTACACCCTCATGCTGATGTCCATCGGGGCTGTTCTTGAGGGTTCGATATTCGGCGACCACTGCTCCCCGATCTCGGACACAACCGTACTCTCATCGATGTCGAGCGCGTCCAATCACATGGATCACGTAAAAACCCAAGCACCATATGCCTTGGTCACCATGGGCACAGCCATGGCATTTGGCTATCTCCCCTGCGCCATCTTCGGCATCTCGCCTTGGTTTGGTTTGGCATTGGGAGTATTGGCACTGACCGCGCTAGTCACAGTCATCGGAAAGCGCGCCGATGAAGAGGGAGCTGAGGCAGACGGAACTGCCTAGCGCAACCTACAGTTCGGCCAAAAACAGCTCTCCAAGATCCTCGAGCTTCTTTGCGCCGACACCGGGCAGCTCCCCAAACTCGGCTAAGTTCGAAGGCCGTGTATTCGCCATCGCGATTAAGGTCCGGTCGGTGAAGACCACATAAGGAGGCACACCGCGCTCGCGCGCCAACTCGCGTCGAAAGTCGCGCAAATGCTCGAATAGATCCGCGTTTTCCGGTTCGAGCTCAGCCACGGCCTTGCCGCCGCTCGACCGCCGCTTGCCAGCCGACGACGAAGCCCGCGAGCCGCGACTACTCGCGGCTGCCGCCTGGGGGACTTCGATTAAGCTGACCTCGCGATGGCCGTACATAAGCTCGCCGCCCTCTTCCGAAAGATACAGAGTCGGGTACTCACCCTTTGCAACCATCACAAACCCAAGGCCGACAAGTTGGTCGACAAATGAGCGCACCGTACGCGAGTCATATTCTGCAAGCAGGCCAAACGTCGGCAGCGACTTGTGGCCGCGGTTTCTAACGTTCACCGTGTTCGCACCGCGACAAACGTCAGCGATATAAGCTGCGCCAAAGCGCTGCCCAGTACGCACGATGCACGACAAAATCTTCTGCGCGACTACTGCACTATCGGGGACTGTCGTGAGCTCGCCCAGACAGATATCGCACGCGCCGCAATTATAATCCTGTCCCGGTTCGGCGAGTGTCTGTCCAAAATACTCGACAAGCGCGCGGTGTCGACACAGGCCACCAGTCGCGAAGCTCATGATGCGGCCCAGTCGATCGATCGCAACGGCCTGCGCTTTTGCCGCCCGGAACGCAGCCTCTTCGGCTTCTTCCTTTCGAGCGGCCTCGATCGCCGCGGGGTCCCGCGCCGGGGCACCCCCAAAGACGTCCGCAGACTCGTCGCAGCCTTCAAACCAGGCGTCGTCTCCACCTTCAACCGGCTCGCCTGTACCGAAGAAAGACGGCTCTCCTGCAGCATCGGGTTCGGCTGCGTATTTCGCGGTATCCGACGCCTCTTGGGCGCTGCGGTCGAGCATGCTCTTCCAGCTAAAAAAGTCCGAGCCCGAGTAGAACAAAACGCACTCTGCCTGCAAGCCATCGCGCCCGGCGCGCCCGGTCTCTTGGGCGTACTGCTCGATGCCTTTTGGTAGCGAGGCGTGCACGATGAAACGCACATTCGTGCGGTCGATGCCCATCCCGAATGCGACCGTCGCAACAACGATGTCCAGATCCTCAGCTTGGAACTCCTCCTGCACCTTCGCACGCTTCGAAGCCGCAAGCCCAGCGTGGTATGCCGCCGACTTCACGCCAGCGCGTTGCAAGCCGTCGTTGATGCGCTCGGTGTCCTTCCGCGACAGGCAGTACACAATCCCCGCATCGCCTTTGTGCTTCTTGATCACGCCCATCACCTGGTCGTGAATCTTCGTCCGCGGCATCACCCGGTAGGTCAGATTCGGCCGATCGCAGTTGGCAATCAGAAGCGCCGGATCGCGGAGCCCCAGCGCTCGTACGATGTCGATGCGCACGTCTTCGGTAGCCGTCGCAGTAAACGCTTGAATCGGAACGCCGGGCACAAGTGTTCGCAGAGATCCCAAGCGCTGGTATTCGGGCCTAAAATCGTGTCCCCATTGACTGATGCAGTGGGCCTCGTCAATCGCGATGCTCGCAATCCCGCCGGGGTTGCGCTGTAAGCCCTCGAGGAAGCCTGGCACGAACAAGCGCTCGGGCGCGACGTACAGAAGCTTCAACGTGCCGGTGTCGAGCGCATGATAGACCTCGCGCTTCTCTCCCGTGGTCTGCGCGCTAGTCAGCATGCCCGCTGCGACACCGTTCTGTACTAGCCCATCTACCTGATCCTTCATCAAGGAGATCAGTGGACTGATCACAAGAGTCAGCCCATCGCGGATCAGCGCGGGGGCTTGAAAGCACAGGCTCTTTCCGCCGCCCGTCGGCAGCACGAGCAAGAGATCGCGACCTTCGAGCGATGCGCTGATCGCCTCGCGCTGCATGTCGTGAAAGGACTCGATGCCAAAGACAACCGCCGCGTGCTGCTCGAGCGCATCGATCGTGACCTTGATGCCCGAGCCCTTCATGGGGGGAGCTTCGCAGGCCGCCGTGTCCTCGAATCCAATATTATAGTTATCAGACTCAGTCATCCTTCAACTCTGGCAGGGGCGAAAACAGGTCAGGCGTCCCCTCGAATACCTCGAGAAAAATATCCACGTCGATTTCGACGGGGCCTGCGGGAATCGTTCCAGTAATACGTACGGGCACGCCCGTTAGCACGTCGACCCATAGATGAATCGAACCCCGAATGCCGAACAGACCCTCGAACTTCTCCTTGTCCTTATCGGGCTCACCCGGGTAGGGCTTGGGGTCGAGGATCACCTCGATCGCATCAAAGCGACCGGCGGGGACCTCGACGATTCCTTTATCCCCGCGGCGCAAGGTTAGCTCCCAGAGCGTGGTCTTATCGAGCAACGGAAAGACAATCTCCTCCTGCCCTGAGAGTAGAAGCGTACGCGACAAATAGACGGCACCTAGCATGTCCACCGAGCCCACAGGGATGTCGCGAAATTCCGCCGGCTTCCAAATCTGCTCGCCGGAAGGTGCACCCTTGCTTGTATCACGCCGATAGCTGGTTTGGCTCTTACCATCCAGCACACCAAATAGGCTCTCGCGACGCCTGTTCTCTGAACCCGACTGCCGGTACATGTGCGAAATCGAAGGCCACACCTTCGGCAGATAGCGCGAGTCGAGCACTGTCTTCATGTCGTACCACATGTAGCTCCCTTTCGCCTTAGCGCGCAGCCACGCGGTCTCCTTCCCTTTACCCTCAGGATTCGGCACCATCAAGACAAGGCCCTGCTGATACGCCTCGACGCCACTATCCAAGTCAACACTGCCGACGGTCGCGCCAATAGGGCCAAGCGCTACGTGCACACCAAAGCCAAGGTGCTCGCCCCTAGGCACGAGCAGATCGGGTTCGCCCACGCCCCGCTCGACGACAAATGGCGCCACACCTTCGATGAGCGCGGGCTTCATGTCGATCACGACATCTACTTTAGGAGCGGGCGCCTCTGCGGGTGCCTCTGCGGGTGCCGATGTGTCCTGCGCAGCACCCGCAAAAAGCGAATACACTAAGAGCGGAAGGGTGAATAGAGCCGTTTTCGGAAAGAGGGTCATAGTCAACTTATAGACACCGGGGATACCTGTGGATTACGAATATTCGAAAAGAGATTCGAACGACTTTACCGCCTCTTACGAATCCACCCTGCGCTCGGCGATGCGCTGCTCGGCAATTGCAGTTGCGACGCGTACGGGGGGAACGTGATCCGCTTTCGAACGCCGCAGGATTTCGTCAGCGGCGTTTTCGATGCGTGACTCGATCCCCTCCAGAGTCTCGATGCGATTCTCTAAATGAAAGAACGCGCCGCGAATCAGCGCGCCAGCATTGAGGACGAAATCGGGTAAGTACAAGATGCCACGTCTGTGCAAGATGTCGCCGTGGTGACTCTTGGCCAGCACGTTGTTAGCAGCGCCTGCGACGATGCGCGCATTCAAACGCTCGATGGCCACGTCGTGCAAGATGCCGCCTAGCGCGCAGGGCGCGAAGACATCGCACTCGATCTGCACCTCGGTCGAGGGCTCGACAAACTCAAACCCAAGCTCTCTCGCAACGGAAAGGCCGCGATCGGTATCGATATCCGTGCCGACGACCGTCGCGCCCACTTCGACTAGGCGCTGAGCAAGTTTTGCGCCGACGTCACCTAGGCCCTGGATCACAACTTTGCGCGCGGGCCAATCCGATTCGCCATCCAAGTGCCGCAGCCCCGCACGCATTCCCGCGAACGCGCCGGCCGCCGTCGCGCTTCCAAGGTCGCCGGGACCCTCTGGTCCGGTGCGAGTCACGTACGATGTCTCCGCCGCAAGCCAATCCAGCGCCTGCCCATCCGTGCCCACATCAGGCCCGGTATAGAAGCGACCGCCCATCTCCTCGACCTTCCTTCCCATGTGCCGGTAGGCACCCTCCAAATCCAACCCTGGCTCGTCCAGCACAACCGCTTTCGCGCCTCCGCCGGGGATACCAGCCAGCACACACTTGTGGGTCATCGCCCGCGCAAGCCGCAAGCAGTCCATTAGCGCAGCCCGCTCGGAGAGATAACTCAAGCGCCGGATCCCGCCAAACGAGGGGCCCAAACTGGTGTCGTGAATGGCAATCAAGGCGCGCAAGCCAGACTTGCGATCGTGGACGCCAATGACCTCTTCAAAGCCTCCGCGAGACATGGCGTCGAGAATGTGAATACCCATAGAAAGGCAAGTCTACCTTTTCCCATGGGCGCTCCCCGAGCGCCAAGTCGTCCCATTCCCCACGTTTACGGCCTTTTCGTGCCGGCCAGTCACGCTTGCATCAGCCCGTGTTTGCTAATGGCGAGGGATGAGGGGAAGATGACGCCAGCCCGCGCGTCCCCTAATTCGTGCCCAAAGCTCCTCTCCCCGCACCCGCCGTCCAAAACCACACACCGGTTATGCGCCACGCCAGCCTCTTCTTTCTCTTCCTCGCCTCGTGCGCCTCTTCGGGCTCGAACTCCACCGGCGGGGGCAAGGCCCTGCCCAGCTCCATAGAGACTGAGCAGTACGTCAACATGAGCGCCCGCATCAGCGCCGACGGAGAGCCGTCGATCGGCCAGTTCTTGAGCGATGTGTCGAACCGTGTCCAAGCCTGGAGCAACGCGCGCTACCAAGGGAACGAAGAGCAAGTGCGCTTGCTCGAGGGGGTCCTCAAGTTCAACTGCCTGCAGCGCCAGGCCGAGCTGATCCACCAACTCGAGACGGGGCCGCCGCGCAACCGCTCGTTGGCCGCTGTCGCGCTCGGCTTCACGAACTCGCACGTCATCATCGATCCTGACAAGAGCCTGGACCTGATCGACCGCGGCGCTTTGGCAGTAAGCCCGCTGCTCTTTGCGACCATGGATGACGATGCCGAGGTCGCCGCGAACGCCCTGATGGGCCTGGGCATCCTTGGGCGTATCGAAACCCCCCTCGAACCGATCTGCAACGCACTCGATACGTCCCCGAATGCGAGCGTCCGAATCAACGCCTCTTATGCGCTCATCGGCATCTTGGGCGCATCAAAAAATGTGCGCACTGATTTCAGCGAATCGCAACAGACCATTGTGCGCGAGAGTTGCCAGCGCGGCCTCACCGACACCGACATGAGCGTGCGCACCCAGTCCGCTGCGGCCTTGGGTTTGGTAGGGAACGCAGACTCTATTCCACACCTAGGCGACCGCCTAAGGGACGAAGTTTCAATCGTCGCTCAATCCGCAACGACAGCACTAGCACGCCTAGGACGCGACAACGCCTCCTTCAAAGGACGTGTAGCGCGCCTGCTCTCGGGTAGCCTAGACCGCGTCCTGCCGACCCGCCGCGAGACGATCCTGGTCGGCCTGATCATGCTGGCAGAAGCCAATCTAGGCAAAGAGACGGTCGAATGGGTCGACTGGGCGGCCAGGCTGCCGCGCTAACAAGCCTTGGCGAATGGCCCCGCAGTCACTAGGCTGCGGGGCATGCCCAAGCCGTCCCGTATCCAACCCTCACTCCGCACGAGCGGCTTTACCGAGTCCGTCATCCGCGACATGTCGCGCATCGCCACTCGCGAGGGTGCCGTCAACTTGGCCCAAGGCTTCCCCGACTTCGCGGCGCCGGCCGCGATGAAAGCCTCGGCAGCACTCGCCATCGACGCCAACATCAACCAGTACGCCGTCACATGGGGCGCGCCGCGTCTGCGCGAAGCAGTCGCGAAGCGAACCTCGCAATACAACCGCATCCCCACCGATGCCGACGCGCATGTGACCGTCACCTGCGGAGCGACAGAAGCGATGATCGCCGTGATGCTGGCAACGCTCAACCCCGGCGACGAAGTTATCATTTTCGAGCCGTTCTACGAGAACTACGGGCCCGACTGCACCCTGTCCGGAGCCACGCCGCGCTTCGTTCAACTCCACAGTCCGGACTGGAGTTTCAACAAGGGCGAAGTCGCCGCCGCCTTTGGCCCAAAAACCAAAGCGATCCTGATCAACACGCCTCACAATCCGACCGGCAAGGTCTTCCTTCGCGAAGAGCTCGAGTTCTTGGCCGAACTATGCATCCGACACGACGTGATGGCGATCACCGACGAGATCTACGAGTACATTCTCTTCGACGGCACGGAACACACCTCGATCGCCTCGATGCCTGGCATGCTCGAGCGAACAGTCACGATCAGTGGGCTGTCGAAGACGTGGAGCGCGACCGGCTGGCGCATCGGATGGTGTATCGCACCCGAGCACCTAACCAGCGCGATTCGCAAGGTGCACGATTTCCTGACGGTGGGCGCACCCGCGCCTTTGCAAGAGGCCGCCGCCGACGCGCTCGCCTTTGCCCCTGACTACTTCGAGGAGCTACGCGCAACCTACGAAAGGCGGCGCGATATTTTAGCGTCGGCGCTGATCGACACGGGCTTCGACATCGCCCTGCCGAAAGGCGCCTACTACATTATGGCCAGTATCGACAAACACGCGCAGCCGGGTCAAACGGACACCGACTTCGCGATGGCCCTCGCGGCGAATGGCGGTGTTGCAACAGTGCCCGGATCTAGTTTTTTCGCCGCTCCCGAAGACGGGCACGGCATCATCCGTTTCTGCTTTGCAAAGAAGTTCGAGACTCTAGAAGCAGCCGCTAAAATCCTGCGTGAGAGGCTCAAGTGAAAACCATGCAACTACAAATTAAGGACCTGAAATGTACAATTAGGGATCCCTGGAGGCACCTCCTTGTTTTCCCGATTCTCACCCTGGGTGTATCATGCGGATCGGATGGGAGCGAACCTGAGCAAATTGGCGCGCCAACCAGCGCGGCAGCGAGGCCCGCGGGCGACCTTCCGGGGGTTCCCCCCGGGACGGTAGTCGAACCCAAACCTGCCCAAAAAGCACCGGCCGATCTACACTTTGTCACCGACCTCTTATTCACCGGTAGTCCCGATGCTCCTCACAGCTTGACGGTGACGTTCCAAGGTCCATCGCTTTGCCGTTGGACGATGCAGCGCCTGCGAGATGAGGATAAGGATCGCATCATCAACTATCGTAGTGGCGATCGAATTTTCGAGCTGCCTCAGGACAGCCAAGCTTCGATCGAATACGGCGAAAAAAACGCCGCCTTCATCCTGCTCCGGATGGAACTGCGCCGAGCGGCCATGCTCTGGCCCGACGCGCCACGGGGCCTTTCCGATTGGATCGAGAGTGACGATGGCAAGTCCTCACTAGATGTCACCACCGCGGCTGGGGCAAAGCTCGGTGTGATCGTCATGCGCTCGCTAGCAGAAGAGCCCCCCACTGGCGAGGACGACTCCAGTGGCATGCAGCTCTTCACCGCGTTTGACGCCGCAGGTGCGGCGGGTGAATCCTTGCGAATCAGAGAGCGCTACGAGCACGAGGGCCGCTCATGGCCCAAGCGCTTTTCCCTCGAGATTGGTCCCACAGAAGTCTGGACTGAAACGGTCACCAAGCTAAACACCCAGACTTGGTTCGGCGAAGAGTACTTTGCACCTTACGACCGAGCCGAAGAGTTGGCTCCGAAGAAGGACTGACGCTGACCAAGATCTCGAACAAGACCGACAAGAGGTTTTGGGAAGCGGACAGCGCACGGGGGAGGTACGGGGCAGCAAAAAAGGAGACACAAGAACTGTCCACTTTCAGAGACACGGGGGAGCTCTCCAGCCGCTCCTGGAGGCCGTAGGCGATGTTTCCATGATGGGCACCGTATTTGCAATGGTGGAGGGTCAGCTTTCCCCCAACTGGCCAAACCGGAATCACCCATGCCTAAAATCAAGCTCTCGAATTTCGTCTTTCTGCCGCTATTGGCCCTTGTCACGATCGACTTAGCGCCCATAGCGGACGCGCAGCGCCCAGAGAAAGGCAGCAGCTCATCCAGCTCGTCACGCGGATCATCGTCCAGCTCGTCACGCGGATCATCGTCTAGCTCGTCACGCGGCTCATCACCCAGCTCGTCACGCGGCTACTCGGGCCAAAGTGGCACGACCCGTACAACGCCCGCTCCTTCGCCGCGCATCGCTCCCGCTCCCTCGCCGCGTGTGACGGGCACGACTTCATCGGGAAGCAGCCGCCAATCGGGCTCTACATCTTCGGGAAGCAGCCGCTTGTCTGGTTCTAGCGCGTCTGGTTCTAGCGCGCCGGAACCGCGCGTGCGTTACATTGCGCCGCCCCCTTCGTCCGGTACAAGCTCGGGAGCGAGCGCACCATCGTATGCGGACTCTCGCCAGGGGCGCACGACAACCCCCTCGTCGGCATCTTCGACTCCGCAGACAATTGATGCGGGCGAACTCAACGCCACGACGCCAAGCCCCGCACGTTCGCGATTCCCTCTGCCCAGCTCGTCACGCGATACCTCGGGAAGTAGCACGAAAGACAGCAACGGCCGCACGACGTATGCACGTCGCTTTGATGCCTTAGGTACTTCGGCGCGAGCTGCTGCAGCGGAGCGCGTCCGAGCGGAAAACGGCATCCCGTTACAGAGCGAAACAGACAAGAGCGTATTCGCCGAGCGCTATCGCACAGCCGGGGAACTCTCCGCGAGCTCGTTATACGGAGAGCGCGTGCGTGTCCGCAGCTCGAGCGGACCAAGCGCTCGCTATCGCGCTTCCTTGGCCGAATCTGCCGCAAGCGAAGCCCGTACGCGCCAATCCGGTTGGGACAATGCAAGCCCCGAGACCAAGGCCCGCCTGCGCCACAAGTATGGCGAGAGCGCGGGCGACGCAAACACACTGATCTCTACCACAGAGGACGCAAACACCGAAGGTCGCACGCGCCAATCCGCATGGGATAACGCGACCCCCCAGACCAAGGCGCGCTTGCGTCAGGTCTTCGACAAGAAGAAAACGCAACAAGTCTATGACTCGGCAAAAGTGGTCACGCGCGCGAGTGGCGAGGCGCTTGCCGCCGCATCACGCCTGACACTTGGCAACGGCGGTGGCCGCGCGCTGGTCAGCACGTTTGGCGGATATGACTCAACACGCTCCACTGGGCTCGTCAACACTGTGGGGACCGTGGGGAAGGCTGGAGCCGTCGCGCCCGGAAGCTACGGCGCAGGTGGCTCCGACTTCGGTGGCTACGGCGACAGCTCTTGGGGCAGCCCCGGCTACCCGGGCTTTGGCTATTGGGATGCGAACGGCTACTACCACTCGTCCTCATCTTCATGGTTCAACTGGAGTTTCGGCTGGTGCACGGACTGGGGGTTCAACTTTGGCTTCGGCTGGCCCTATTACAGCCAGGGCTACGCTTACAGCCCATTCGGCTTGTACTACCCATCGGTCAGCCACTACTACGACACCTATGACGATGGTAGCTACGGTGACGGCTATCAGGATGGCTATGCCAGCGCAGCATACGTTGAAGATCCTGTGGTCGTGAACGTCTACACCGACGGACCCGTCGGCGAGGCCGTGTATGTCGAGAGCGCCAGCGGCGACGTCATGTCCAGCCAACCAGCGACGGCCGAAGCGCCCTTTAGCGCCGCGGCGCTACGCTACCTTGAACTTGGCGACGAGGCGTTCGGCGCAGGTCGCTACGCCGACGCCGTTCACTTCTATAGTCGTTCCATCGAGTTCGAGCCCGACCGGGGTATGTTGCACCTTGTTCTTGCCGATGCGCTGTTCGCAACGGGTGACTACCACTATTGCGCGCACTCGATTCGCAAAGCCCTCGAGCTCGAACCGACACTTGTCGCCGCTCCAGTCGACAAGCACCTTTTCTACGCCGTGCCAGCCGATTTCGACAAGCAGCTTGCGGTTCTTGAGCTCTACCTTGCCGACTACAAAACCGACGTGGATGCTCGCCTTGTGCTTGGAATGAACTACCTGTTCGGCGAGCGCCCTCAAGCCGCGGTCACACTTCTTGAGAACGGGCCGAATGCGTCGGCTGCCTTTGGTGGCGAGGCGGCAATGCTGAT
>Ga0315322_10002732_pt1 | contig 13671 bp, 13 predicted proteins | sample M110021515metaG_FD_203461 | JGI IMG/M metagenome (GOLD analysis project Ga0315322, IMG submission 203461) | Ammonia-oxidizing marine archaeal communities from Monterey Bay, California, United States - M1 100m 21515 | ecosystem: Environmental > Aquatic > Marine > Intertidal zone | place: USA... | reverse complement strand
ACTACGATTTCCCCAAAAAGGCGAAAGCCCCTAACTCTTTATGAGTGAGGGGCTTTCATTGGTTACGGGAGTAGGATTTGAACCTACGACCTTCAGGTTATGAGCCTGACGAGCTACCTGGCTGCTCCATCCCGCGATTTTGTAACCACCCCCTTCGGGGCGGGCGGACGCTAGGGCGATCCGACGAAGACTTCAAGGATTATTTGGCAAAATTGCATTGATTCGCTAAGACGGCATTGCCCCATGCCTCTTCCGGTTCAATCTCCTGACCCTATCTCGCTTTCCCGGTGGCAAGAATCTGCGGAGCGCCACCGTCAGGAAGTAGAACAAATCACAATCCCGATGCGCGCCCGAAAATCCCGGGGCGAAAAGCACCCAGTCTACGATTTTTTACACACTTATTATTCCTTTCCTCTGGGCCGGCTCGAAAGGTGGCATCCCGGGTTTGCAGTCCCCCTCGAGGTTGATCAAAACATCGATCTTCCGGAAAAATATTATCATCAAGAAAATGGCCTCGCTTGGATTGATTCGGAAAAACTCACATTCAAGTCACGGGAAAGAATGCAACGGATCCACCGATTGCTGACCCTGACTCAGTCCCGCCCTCCTAACTTTTCATGCCACGGGCTTCACGAATGGGCCATGGTTTACTCCGGCTCCGACGTTCGGCATCGCGAGAGCGCCCCCCTTCGACTGCCGCAATCTAAAATCGACGAGCTAGTTTCTAGTCGACCGCTCTGCTGCTCACATTTTGATGCCTTCCGATTTTTTGCGCCAGATACGGTTCCGCTCAACCGGTTCACTCCTACCCTACTGACCCGGGAAGACCACGAACAACCAGGCTGTATCCACGCCAATATGGATCTTTATAAATGGGCCTACAAAAGCTCGCCGTGGATCTCGTCCGACCTCCTTCGCAAAACCCTTTTTTTTGCGATCGAGGCCCGGATCATCGACATGCGCGCCTCACCCTACGACCTCTCGGATTACGGCTACTCCCCGATTCCCATCGAAACAACCGAAGGCCGGCGAGAATATGAGCGAGAACAAAGCGAGCTCTACCGCAGAGGGCTGAAGTTGCGGTCAGAATTGATAGCAGCCCTTAATAAAATCCTTTGAACTCTAAAAATCGAAGATATTCCAATTGCGAAAAAGTCATCTCTCAAATCGGGGGAAAGCCCACTTCTAAAAGCGATCAGCGAGCAAATACGGTCGCTCAATCCGAAGACTTCTCTCGCCCATGTTGATTTAGTGTTTCAAATTAAGTGATTTACGGTTTTCCTCGCGCATGATTCCGAACGTCCTCGCCGAACGATACGCCGCCGCAAAAATCCGAGAAATCTGGTCTCCGGAAGGCCGCATTATTCTGGAGCGCGACTTCTGGATTGCCGTGATGAAGGGGCAGAAAAACCTAGGCCTAGCCATTCCAGAGGAAGCAATTGCCGCTTATGAATCGGTCAAGGATCAGATCAACCTCGCCTCCATCGACGAGCGAGAACGCCTCACCCGTCACGACGTGAAGGCCCGGATCGAGGAATTTAACGACCTGGCAGGCCATGAGCATATCCACAAAGGGATGACCTCCCGGGATCTTACCGAGAATGTTGAGCAGCTTCAGGTTTACCGTTCACTCGAAGCCATCCGCGACAAATCAGTGGCAGTTCTGGCCCGCCTTTCCGAGCGCGCCAACCAATGGTCAGACCTAATGATCACGGCTCGCACCCACAACGTCGCGGCGCAGCCCACGACTTTCGGCAAGCGTATCTCGATGTTTGGCGAGGAGGTTCTTAGCGCCTTCCACAACCTCGCTTCCATTCTTCAATCCTATCCAGTCCGCGGCTTAAAAGGGGCGGTGGGCACTCAGATGGATCAGGTTTCCCTTTTCAACGGCGACACCACCAAGGTCGCAGAATTAGACGAACAGGTAAGGGCCCACCTTGGCTTGCCAAAATCTTGGACCAATGTTGGGCAAGTCTATCCACGATCGCTCGATTTTCGGGTCGTAAGCTCCCTGGTCGACCTAGCCTCGGGCCCATCCTCCCTCGCAAAAACCCTCCGCCTTATGGCAGGTCATGAAACCGCATCAGAAGGTTTCTCTAAAGGTCAGACCGGTTCATCCGCCATGCCGCACAAAATGAACTCGAGATCTTGCGAGCGAGTCAACGGGTTCCACGCCATCCTCAAAGGCCATCTCACTATGGCTTCAAACCTCGCTGGTGATCAGTGGAACGAAGGCGATGTCTCCTGCTCTGTAGTCCGACGTGTCATGCTTCCTGACGCCTTTTACGCGATCGACGGACTCTGTGAAACCTTCCTCACCATCCTTGGCCAGATGGACGCCTACCCTGCCGTCATTGAAAAAGAAAACACCCATTACCTCCCCTTCCTTCTCACCACGACGATCATGATGGAAGCCGTGAAAGCGGGCGTAGGCCGCGAGACTGCTCACGAAGCGATCAAGGAGCACGCCGTGGCGACCGTCCACGATCTCAGAAATGGCAAGGCCAGCGAAAATAACCTCCTCCAGAGACTAGAGGAAGACGACCGACTCCCTCTGGATGCTGCCGCACTGGCTCAAATCCTCGCGCAAGGTCGCGACAACGTCGGGCAGGCCAAGGCCCAAATCGCCCATTTTGATGAGCAAATCAGCGCTCTAAAAGCGACTCACCCGGAGGCCGCCAACTACGCTCCCGGGTCAATCCTCTAGAGTCAGCCATCTTGCCAAGAAGGACGACTGAAACCATGCCACCGGGGCTGTTTTGAAAGAATAGCAAAGTCAAAAAGATCAGCTTAGAGGCGTTTATTTGGCGTTGATTCCTCCCGCCAGTTCCACATCGGGTTTGACACCACCCAACCAGTTGCGTAGTCCCGCAGCGACATGGCACAAGAAACGACATTGATTCTCTTCAAACCCGACGCGATCAAACAGGACCTCGTTGGCACCGTCCTCGCCCGCTACCAGGCCGAGGGATTCAAAATCCGCGGCATCAAAATGATGTCTCTTTCAGACGAAATTCTCGCCGAGCACTACGCCCACATCGCGGAAATGCCTTTCTTCCCATCCGTGCGTGGCTTCATGCAGGAAACTCCGGTCGTAGCTCTCGCCCTCAGCGGAGAAGAGGTCATCACCCGCGTCCGCGACCTCCTCGGACCAACCGACTCAAAAGAAGCCGCCGCAGGCACCATCCGCGGTGATTTTGGCGAAAAGGCCGAAGACTCTAAAATGCGAAATATTTGTCATGCTTCCGACAGCACCGAAGCTGCTGAAGCAGAGCTCAAGCGCTTCTTCAACGAAGGCGAGATCGTCAGCTACTAAGCATCCTATCTCACTCCAATTTTAAAAAGCCGGTCAAGTTGAGCGGCTTTTTTGTAGGACCATCACTCGCCAAAATGATTTAAGATCGCCCGAACGAGTCCATCAATGTCGTGCTTCTCAGATTCGATGGACGGCGCCTCGCAGTGGGACTTAAAAGACCGATGGGTGACTGGCCCGATACAGGCCGCTTCACATTCTTCAGGCCAATCGATATCCATCTTGAAGAAGGATTCTACTGTCGATCCACTTGTGAAGGTAATCATATCCGCCCCTTCCTCGCGCAGTTGCTTAGCAGCCCCGGTGGGATCAGCGGTTTCGGGAATCGTGCGATAAGCAAGACAGGAATCGACGATTGCTCCCTGGTCCATCAAACCATCATAAATGACATCACGAGTTTCCTCTGCTTTCACCCAAAGGATTTTTTGGTGTTCAATACTCTCGTTCTTGAATGCCTCGAGAAGTCCTTCGGCTACAAAACGCTCTGGCATGAGATCGACCGCAAAACGATACTCACGAATTTTGGCTTCGGTGCTCGGCCCAATCGCCGCAATGCGACAGCCACCCAAACTCCGGGCATCCTGATAGGTTGCATAAAAAGCATCGAAGAATCTCTCCACTCCATTCGGGCTCGTGAAAACAAGCCAATCATAAGTATGGGATTCCGACACCGACTCCGCGAAATCCTGCCGATCCTGAGGGTGTTCGATACGAATCGTGGGAAGCTCGATGACATCTGCGCCCAACTCGCCCAAGCGCTTACTCAAACCACCGGCTTGCTCCCGCGTCCGAGTCACTACAATTCTTTTCCCGAAAAGAGGCTTGGTCTCAAACCAATTAATCTTCTCTCTTTCTTTTACCACATTGCCAATCACGGCAACCGCTGGTGATTTAAATTTCCTCTCCTCCACCACCTCAGCGATAGTTTCCAAAGTCCCTTCTACCGTTTGATGCTTTCCCGTGGTCGCCCAACGCGTCAGTGCAATCGGCGTCTCGGCAGCCGCTCCACCTTTAATAAACTCGGCACAGATTCCACGAAGACGAGAGACTCCCATCACAAAAACCTTTGTCCCTGGAGTTTTAGCAAGATGCTCAAAGTCGAGCGAAGTCTCCCCTTTCGTGGGATCCTCATGCCCCGTGAAAATTGTCAGCTGCGAACAATGGTCGCGATGAGTCACCGGAATACCCGCGTAAGCTGGCCCGGCAATGGCCGAGGAAATACCCGGAACAATTTCAAACTTCACTCCCGCTTCAGCTAACTCAGCAGCCTCCTCGCCACCCCGCCCGAAGATCATAGGGTCCCCACCTTTGAGACGAGTCACGACTTTTCCCTGAAGGGTTTTCTCCACAATGATCGCGTTGATTTGATCTTGTGGAATGGCGTGATCAGCGGCACGCTTTCCCGCAAAAATCAACTCACATCCTTTCTTGGCCCACCCCACCAATTCGGCGCTGGAAAGAGCGTCATAAACCAGCACATCGCATTTCTCGATGCACTCCTTAGCCTTCAAGGTGACTAGTCCTAGGTCTCCCGGGCCTGCGCCCACAAGGTAACAAATTCCCTTTTCTTGCACTTCGCTCATTTTAGATTTTCAAAAAGTTGATGGGCCACCTCCATAGGCACCACGCCACTTGCAGTAGCCTTTCGAAGCATACCGTTTCCTTCGGGGAAGACTCTTGCTCCCATTTCGAGATGCTCACCTTCCAAGGTCGACCAAACGCCAATCGGAGTAGAACAACCGGCATCAAGCAACCTCAAAAACTCGCGCTCCGCGAAAACCCGATTCCAGGTATCTTCATGATTTAAAGCATCGATGATCATGCCCGTTTCTTCATCGCCACTTCGAGTCTCAAGACCAACCGCACCTTGGCCGGCTGCTGGAAAAAAATCCTTCTCGGCTAGGCACTCCACAAAAAGGGGGTGACGCTCAATCTCAAACATACCTTCGGTTGGGTAGCCCAAACGGTTCAGGCCGGCTTCCGCCAAGATAATTCCATCGTAATCTGCATCAAGCGCCGCTTTCTCTATGCGCGTCGGCACGTTTCCTCGAAGGTCCACGACCTTTGCGCCCGGCTTGAGAAATTTGACCTGCCTTTCGCGTCGCACCGAACTTGTTCCAACCCGCGATCCCTTTTTAACTTCACTCCAAGGGATTTTTCCAATCCAGGCATCCGCAACCGGTGCTCTCTCGAGAACCGACCGCAGTTGGAATGGATCTTCAAGAATCGTAGGCAGATCTTTCAGCGAATGAACCGCAACATCAATTTCCCCAGCCTCAAGAGCCACCTCCAGCTCTTTAATGAAGACACCTTTGTCCCAAATTCCCTCGGCTTTCGCCACCTCATTGAGGGCAACATCCGTCCTGCGGTCGCCGGTCGTCTTGATAATCACCCGCTCGACCTCTAGGTCCGGAAAAGCCTCCACTAGCGCAGCCTCGGTCATCTCCGCTTGCTTTAGCGCGAGAGCACTTCCCCGGGTTCCCAATTTTAGAGTCTTCATTTTTTAATCGTTCACCGCTGGTAGCGAAGCCTTGTCAATCTCCTCACGAATGATTTCTTCGCAAAGACGGAGTTGTTCCTCACGACGTTTCCTCGCCTCATCTGCCATTTCTTGCAAGGTATCAATGTCGTAAAGATAAACTTCCTCGATCTCCCCCACCTCCGGATCAATGTCACGAGGCACCGCAATATCGACCATGATGAGTGGACGAAATTTGCGCTTTCTTCGAACTGCTTCCACATGCTGGGGCTTCACGACAAAGTGTGGCGCTCCTGTCGCGGCGATCACGACATCGAGATGGGCCAGCTCCTCTTCCCATCCACTAAAAGGAACGGCACGCCCCCCGATCTCCTCGGCGAGGTCCGACGCTTTATCAAAAGATCGATTGGTAACCATCACCGAAGAGGCTCCACGCGACTGCAGAGCGCGCGCGGTCTTGCGGCTCATTTCGCCGGCCCCGATCACCATCACGGAACTTCCCTGCAAGCGTCCAAAAACCTTCTCGGCTAGTTCCACCGCAGCTCCGGCGACCGAAGTTGCTCCTTCCTGAATGGCCGTGTGAGTCCGGACCTTTTTTCCAACTCCGAATGCACGCTGGAAGAGCTTATTGAGCACCGACTTGGTTGCCCCGCCTTCAAGCGAACGCTTATAAGCCTTCTTGACCTGCCCGAAGATCTCCGTCTCGCCAAGCACCATCGAGTTCATTCCGCTAGCAACCCGACAAAGATGCTCAGCTGCATCCCTCGCCTCGTAGTGATAAAAAAAACCTTCTCGTAAGCCGCGATACTCACGCCGTTCGCAAATCCAATCTTCTAGCTCAGCCACCCCACTGCCACCATTCACCACGGCGTAATACTCCGTCCGATTGCAGGTCGAGAGGACAACGCCTTCGAGGACATCTTCGGACGAGACCAAACACTCGGTCTCCCGATCGAGTGCTCCATCTAAGAGCGCAAATTTCTCCCGAACCTCAACGGGTGCGGTTTCATGATTGAGTCCTAGACAAACAAGTTTCATCACAGCTTTGCAAAAACCACGAGTGAGAGGACAAAAAGAACGGTCAAACCGGTGGCTAATTGCCGGCCGGGAAGACCACGAATAAAGTAAACTCCGAGTAAAACCGCATAGAGCACCCAAGTGATAGTCGCTACCATCAAGTGAATCCCAAAATCGCCTTTCGGCATCAGTAACCCCGCAATTATTCCAGCGGTCAGAATCAACCAACCAACGACCGCGATGCGAGCCATCGCCTGCACCAGACGACTTATCGAGGGCATCCCGTGAACCAACCCTCCGCCAAATTTGCGAGCTTTGAGTTGATAGTTTAAAACGAAGAACATGACCCCCGCGACTGCAGCAAGGGCCAGCGCCCCATAGGAAAGCACGGAGAGAGAGGTGTGAGCCTCGCGCCAAGCATCGATCGATTCAGCGCTGACGACATTTTTTTCGAAAGCCCCTGGAATGAGTGAGATAACCTGCAAAAGAAAGACAAGGGGGGCCGTAAAAACGCCCAAGAGTGAGACTCGGTATGTTGTTCCTGTCACCAGATAAAAGAAAGTTAACGACCAAGCCATAAAGAGGCAGATTTCGCCTAGGTCGCCCAGCGGGCATTGGCCTCTCAGTTCACCGCGCCAACCAAGCGCCATGAGTTGAGCTCCAAAGGACAATGCCATACAGATGAGTGCTGCCCGGCCCACCTTATCTGAACGAAGCGCCACGACCCCCACGGCACCCCCTGCTGCCGCAAGAACTGTCGCGATGACCACCCAGCTGATTCCCATGACCATGTAACTGCCCTTCCCTAGCCAACCTTTCAAGTGCGGATCGGCGGATTCTTTAAGACTTGGCTGAAAACTGCATCTGAGCGAATGAGTATTCGCACCGGTAGGCTTTCCCAGCCCGAGGAGATCATGAACTCAAGCGCAAAAGCACTATCCTAGATCAAGTCGGCCTCAAAATCACCATCACCGCCGTCGCTACTTTCAAAATCAACCTCACGAACCCGTTTCTTGTCACGGAGGGTTTCGACTTGTTTCCGCAGCTTTTCGCGTATCTCAATCCCGTTCCGGACGGCGCGAATATTCACCTCGGGAAGGGAGCGATCCGAAGTCTGTAGAACGATGTTCGAAAGCCCGAAGAGGCGAAGCCACAAGGGCTTCTCGAGACGGGTATCCTTGACGCGATAGAGCTCAACTTCGTTAATTTGCTGATTAAGGATTCCCTCGTAAATTCGCATCCGCTCGCTCGTGAATTCAAAAACCATCAGCTTGGTTCCTAGCCAAAGCCAGCCACCGTAGAAGAGAGGGATAACGGCGGCGAGAGCGATCCAACCAGACCAAAAATAAGAGGCCACGCAAATCAAACTGATAAGCAAAAGCGAGGCAATCAGAGGCCAGAAATTGACGATCTGATGCGAACGACCTTTCCAAACAATCTTTTCTTCTTCGGCAGACATGCATTAAAACTGCCGTGATTCTCTTATCTCCGCAAGTCCAGAAGATCACGAGGATTATAACAGACAGAGCCGAATCGATTCACGAACCAAAGACTTATGGCAGCCCACCCTCTTTCGCAGGACCATACTACTGGGAGTTTCAAAAGTGAGGGAGATCGGACAGCCCATTTTTGCCAAATAAATCGCCTCGGGCCAGCCCTCGGGCAGATCCGGATGCTCGGAGTGATGAATCCATCCTGGCTCCGTAACTTCATGACCGTCGATCAAAGACTCGGGCTCGGGAGGGAAATACGGCGCTGCTGCGGCAAGAAGCTCTTGGTAGTCTGGTACAGCGCCCCCGAGATTGATCTCGTAGTAATAGAATCCCGAGCTTTCCCAGTCTTCATGCAAGGAAAGAAAAAGCTGCGGAATTTCCTGCTCTTTCAACCAAGCAAGATGCGAAGAAACCTCCTCGCTTTCGCAAAGACAGTAATCACGATTCAAATCAATTCCTCTCGAATTCTCCCGCGTGCCAGCCTCCAGACCGGTGGGATTGAGAGTCGGACAAATCAACCAATGGAAGCGGTCATCAAAAAAATCTTCATTCAGCAGACCCAACAGAGCCTGTGGGCCAGAAGGCTCGTCCCCGTGTATCCCCGATGAAAGGTAGATGCTCGGCTGAGACGGGTCACCCTTCGACGAGGCTAGCAAAGGAAAGCCTCCAACCTCGCCAAACATTTCGCTTTCAAAGCCCCGTAAAGCCGATACCTGCGACCACTCACGGAGAAAAGCGTGCCAGTCCATTACTTTTTTACGGGCATAAAGGGCCACTTCGGAGTGCCCTTAGGCTCGGGAGCAGTTGGAGTCTTAGCCAAACCAAAATCCTCGGCCTTTAGACCACGCTCTTTCCAAATTCCGGCACTCTTACCACTCCAGAATCCATAGAAGCTGGGGTAGAACGCATCAACCAGATCCACGTTTGCCTTCTCAGGAACCTTGAGATCAAGGAGATGAAAGCTGGCATTTACAATCAAACGTCGAAGATCCTCACTCAGAAAATCCACCGAAGCCCCCATCGTGGTGCAGAGCGAGCGACCAGTTGTTTTAGCATCGGGCGACTCGTATGTGTGCAACCAAGCAAGTGGCATCATGGGGGTATTTTTTGGCCCATCGATCGGCTTAGAAGCAGGATCAAGCGACTGGGTCACGGCGCCACGAAGCAAAACCGTGTCCTTATCCGTAAGGTGCCTAACCCCATAAACATCGCTGGGGCCAAAGACATCCTTCACCGAGTTGAGAACCGGATGCTCAGCACAACCTTTTTCAATCACTCCCCGAGCTCCCTGAGTTTTATGACCACCATGGTGATTCACCCAGCGCTCTCCAAGCACCTTCAAACCCCACTCACCTGCGCCAATATTGCCCATTTTACCTCCACCCTTAAAGGCGTGGGTCGCAGTGCGAAAACCGATAACAGGCTTACCGGCGTTCAGAAATCCACCTAGGTGCTTGATCGTCTCGGGCGTGTAAGCCCTCATCCGGGTTCCAATGATCATGAGGTCTGCCGAATCGAGCTTCTCCCAACCCGTTACACCCTGAATGTTGTTCGGATCGATATACCTTCCATCAACGCTCCACGAAAAAAGCACCGTAGTATCAAAGCCATGCCGTTCAGAAAGAATCTTTGCCAGCATCGGAGCACTCTCCTCAGAGCGATACTCTTCATCCCCGGACACCAAAACGATGTGCTTTCCCCTTCCGGGCCCTTCCTTACCTTTAAAGCTGAGCCATTTTTCCTGTGCCAATGCCGTCATCGAGGTGAGACAGACTAACGCGAGTCCAAGTGTTTGTTTCATCCCGTCCACTAATAAAGGGATTCCGCGTCGTGAAAAGAACGAAAGCTCCAACCATCCACCTGCTCAGCAAGCGCCCCTCGATCAAAAGGCTTTTTGATTTACGAATTATTGAACTATCCTGCCCCCATGAGACTCACAGCGATTTTGGCCCTAACTACCTCCATGCTATCCGCGGAAAACACCTTTCCGATGAAATTCTATAAAACACCGAAGCCCTTGGCCAAAAACGCAGTGGTAGAAGATTGGCCCCGCTTTTTTGGTCCACGAGATAATTGCACGACAAAAGAAGGGCCATTATTGAAAAAATTCCCCGAAGCCGGACTCACAAAGGTCTTTGAATTAGCCCGCGGTGAATCTTATAGCTCCCCGATCATTGTCGATGCAAAGCTCCTTCATTTTCACGCCATCGACTCGAAGGAAACCCTCGACTGCCATCACGCTGAAACCGGGAAACGCCTTTGGACTTTTCAATATCCGATCGAATACCGGGATCGCTACGGCTTCTCAAATGGCCCACGCTCCAGCCCGGTGGTCCATCAAAACCGTGTCTATCTAATTGGTGTCACCGCACAGCTCCACTGCCTCGATCTAAAAACCGGAAAAGTCGTATGGAAACGAGATCTCCAGGAAGACTTCAAGATCCCGCAGTATTTTTTCGGATACGGGCCAAACCCCGTGATCCATGGAAGTCACCTCATTCTAAACGTTGGAGGGAAAGAGAAAAAAACCAGTGGAACCTGCGTGGCAGCTCTGAATCTTGATGACGGAAAAACAGTCTGGACCCACGAGGACACTTGGGGAGCCTCGTATGCCTCGCCGATTATTACAAAAATCCATGATCGGGACGTTGCTTTAGTTCTCGCTGCCGGAGAATCCAGACCCGCCCAGGGAGGACTCTTAGTGTTGGATCCACAATCCGGGAAGCTTCTTTCACGCTTTCCATGGCGCGCTGACATCTATGAATCCGTTCTTGCTTCAACTCCGCTATCCATATCTCACGATCAGGTCTTTATTTCAGATTGCTATGAATTAGGAGGAGTTCTTCTTAATTTCTCCAAAGACTTCACCATCCAGCCGGTTTGGAAGAAACGTTTCTTTGGAATGCACATGATGACCCCTCAAAAAATTGGGAATTACCTCTACGGTTTTGCCGGAAGAAATATTCCCGACACCCAGCTGAAATGCCTCAACTTGGAAAATGGAGAAATATTAATCGAGGACGATGTAAGATGGAAAGAAGGCCAGCGCATTACGGGATTATTCCGGGGTTCATTCCTCCAAACTAATAATCGCACTTTCTCTCTAGGTGAAGATGGGAGCTTTCTTGAACTCAACATGACTCCGAAGAAAATTGAAATCGTTCAAAGAACCCGTTTATTTTTCGCGAAAGATTCGTGGACTCCCCCGGTTCTGAGCAACGGCCTTTTATATACCGTTCAAAATTTAAAAGGATTCGATGGGACGCCATCTCGCCTGATTTGCTACGATTTTCGAGGAGAATAAGAATAGAATTCAGATGCATTGTTCTTAATAAATACTTCATTAATTTTATTTGACACATTTTCGATGCGGATCACGCTTATAATATGCCAAAAGGTAAAAAGAAGGTTGCAGGTAAAAAGAAGGTGAAACGCTACACTGCTTCCCAAAAAAAAGAAATCCTCGACTTCATCACCAAAAAAGGTCGTGGCGGTCAGACTAAAGCAGTCGCCAAATTTGGAGTGACAGCCGCAACTATTGCTTCATGGAGGCTCAAGGATGGTGGCTCGGCAGTTAGAACAGCGAAAGGCGGAGCTTCCAAGGAGCTGCGCGCAATCGAGGAGCTTGCCAGTCTGATCAAGGAAATCGCAACGGTCGAAGCTCATCTCGAGAAGCTCAAAAAGGCTTACCAAAAGGCAAAATCTAAGCTCTAGCAGGCTAGCACAAAATGAGGACAGATTGTCCTCTCAGCTTCCGAGAGCCGTCTCTCGGGGCTCCTGAGGTTGTTTGGTGTCACTACTACCTTCCACCAAGCCCGGAGATGGGCCTCCTGTCTATCGGCTCCAGCCATTAGCCTCCGAGGTAGCTCATTTCGGCCTTGGGTCGTTCGACCTCTCCGCGCTCCTCGGAGTAACGATCCTTTCGTCTTCCCCACAAACCGCGAATAAATTCCGTAACCTCTCTATCCGCAACCGCCGAGCGGAGGCAATCCCGGAGATCTGCGCCCTCACTCGCAAACAGGCAGGTGAAAGCCTTGCCCTCGGCTGATACCCGCAAACGCGAACAATCACCACAGAATGGCTGGCTCACCGAAGAGATAATCCCAAACTCCCCCGCACCATCGAGAAAGCGCCATCGCTTTGCGACTTCCCCAGGATAATCGGCTGAAACTTCCTCCACGGGGAATTGCTCACTCACAATTTCCAGAATTTCTTCGGCCGTGACAACCTCCACGGTATCCCAACCATTGGTCTCCCCGACATCCATAAATTCGATAAATCGGAGGCTCACACCGGCATCATGGCTCCAGCGGATCATTGGAACGATCTCCTGCTCATTGATTCCACGTTGAACCACCATATTGACCTTCACCGGAAGACCGGACTCTTGGGCCGATCGAATCCCCAACAAAACTCGGTCGACCTTGGCCCCCACTCCGTTCATTTTGGCAAAGATCTCCTCATCCAGAGCATCAAGACTGACGGTCACCCGGTCCAGGCCCGCTGCAACTAGGTTTTTGGCATGATGATTCAGCAAAATGCCATTCGTGGTCATGGCTAAGTCCTCAACTCCCGGGACTGCTGCAATCATTGCAACCAGATCCTCAACTCCCCGGCGTAAAAGCGGCTCCCCACCTGTCAATCGAACCTTGCTCACGCCTAATTCAACACCAGCTCTAACTGTTCTAACCAGTTCATCAAAATTTAAAATCTCATCACGTGGCAAGAACTGATAGCCGGGCCCAAAGACTTCGCTCGGCATGCAATAACGACACCGTAAATTACAACGGTCAGTCAAAGACAGCCTCAAATCACGTAAGGGTCTCTGCAATCGATCTAGCACTTGGTGACTCTCTCCCCTCTTCTAAAAATTGCGAGGGCAATTCTTTTTTTTAGGCGGACTCAGGCCGGCCTAAGCGCTCCTCGGCCCAGTCTTCAGGCTCCCGCGAAACACGCTTGCAAATTCTCTCTAGGCACTGCTCCCAAACCTCTTCTCCTTCGAGAATGCGCACTTCGATACGCAGGTAGTATATCGGAACATCGACCTTGTGGGGTTTTGGAAATCGAACAGCATCCTTTTCGGTCGTTACGATCATATCCACCCCGCGGTTAATGCATCGATCCATGAACGGTTCGATCTCATTGGAAGTAAAAGCGTGATGGTCGGAAAAGGTCGTGTGAAACATCACCTTCCCACCCAGCTGCTTGAGAAGACTATCGAAGCTTTCGGGCTGTGCGATACCCGAAATCGCACCAATATACTTTCCCTCCAGAGCGTCCAATGAAAGCACCTCATCATTAAAAACTCCCTGGAGGTGCTTGGGCCCGTGGGTGCACTGTAAAATCTCTGCCTCTTGATTGTATTTTCG
>Ga0315322_10002730_pt1 | contig 13672 bp, 14 predicted proteins | sample M110021515metaG_FD_203461 | JGI IMG/M metagenome (GOLD analysis project Ga0315322, IMG submission 203461) | Ammonia-oxidizing marine archaeal communities from Monterey Bay, California, United States - M1 100m 21515 | ecosystem: Environmental > Aquatic > Marine > Intertidal zone | place: USA... | reverse complement strand
AGACAGTCTGTGCCAATCAGGGCTGCGACTTCGCCATCATGCTTGGAGACAATTTCTACGACATTGGCGTGGATTCGGTCACGGATCCACAGTGGCAAGAGAAGTTTGAAGATCCGTATGCCTCGGTCCCACTGACGTTCTACCCCGCGCTCGGCAATCACGACGGCGGCGCAGAAGGCACCGGGCTAGAGCTCTGGAAGGGGGACATCCAGGTTGCCTACAGTGCCGTTTCGACGAAGTGGGAGATGCCAGCTCGCTGGTACAAGCACAGCCACGGTCCCGTCGATCTCTATGCGCTCGACACTTCATCGATCTTTTTTGACGGCGGGTTTCTCTGCTCCGATTGTGATGACAACACCGAAGACATGGCTGAATGGCTGACTTCGGAGTGGCAGGGCGGCTCCACCGGCTCCTGGCGGATTGCGTACGGTCACCACCCCTACTTGTCCAACGGGCCTCACGGGGACGCGGGAACGTACGAGGGAATCCCGTTCATTCCTTATGTCTCGGGAGAGGAGATCAAAGACTTTATGGACTCGTATGTCTGCGGCTCAGTCGATCTCTACATCTGCGGTCATGACCACAGTCGTCAGTGGCTGATGGACCAGTGCGGTGGCACGACCAGTCTGATGGTTTCGGGGGCGGGAGCGAAGACAAGCGAGCTGGAGGGCAGCAACCCCGCCTACTTTGAAGATGCGGAGACCGAGGGGTTTGTCTGGTTTGAGATTATCGGCAACTCAATGACTGTGCAGTGGTGGGACAAGACAGGAACGATGAACCACCAGGGGACAATCACCAAGTGAGGTGGCTGGCCACTTTGGGAGCTTGCGCGGTTCTCAGTGCTTGTGGTGGCGACTCGCCGCCGGCTCCGCCGGAGCCTGTGGACTACCCACCCGTTCAGTTTGTTGCGGTCGGCGACACGGGAGAGGGCAACCTCGACCAGTACGCTGTGGCTGATGTCATGAAGCAGGTCTGTGAAGACCAAGGTTGTGACTTTGTCTTGCTCCTCGGGGACAACATCTACGACACCGGAGTGACCGCTCTGGATGACCTGCAGTGGCAGGAAAAGTTTGAGCTTCCCTACGCGGAAGTTGATCTCCCTTTTTACGCGGTCCTCGGCAACCACGACTACGGCAACGCCCTGGATGAAGAACGCGCTAATTTTCAGGTGGAATACAGCGCAGCGTCGGACAAGTGGAACATGCCGGGGCGTCACTATCTCCACAGTCACAGCAACGTCGACCTCTTCGGTCTGGACACCCATGCGATGTACTTCAATACAGCCCTCGAGGAGGCCTACAGCGCCCAGGTGGAATGGCTGGACGAGGTCCTGGCGGAAGAGGCAGGAGACCGGTGGCGGATTGGATACGGCCACCACCCTTATCTCTCAAACGGAGTCCATGGGAATGCGGGTTGGTATGACGGGATGAATCCGGACATCGCCCAGTTTTCGGGGATCGGGCTCAAGAACCTCTTCGATGAGCGGCTCTGCGGCGAACTGGACCTCTATCTTTGTGGTCATGATCACGACCGCGAGTGGCTCGTGGAGACCTGCGGAGGGACTCAGCTCATTGTCTCAGGGGCTGGCGCAAAGCTGAGAGAGTTTGAAAACGATCAGCCGGTGCACTGGGGAGACGACACGACGGAGGGGTTTGTCTGGTTTGAAGTGGACGACCAAGACCTCCGATTCCAGTTTTGGGACAAGAACGGGGTCATGAACTACGAGGGAGCGTTCTCTCGTTCTTCGAATTGAGTTGCCGGTCGACGCGCTCTAAGGACGCTCTACTTCGACCAGCCAGCACTTGAGATAGCGTGTCTCTGGAACGCCGAGGGGCACCGGATGGCAGGGGGCCTGATCACCTCGGACTAACACTCGCAGTGAGCACTTACCCCAGCGGGCGGCTTCCGTAATTACCTGTTCGAAGCGATCTGCCCAGAGGTGATGAGAGCAGGAAGCTAACACTGCGCGTCCCCCTGGGCGGACCTTACGCAGCGCATGGGCAAAGAGCGTTCGATAGGCTCGCATGCCGCCCGAAATCTGCTTCTTGCTTTGGATGAACGCAGGGGGATCGCACACCAGGGCATCGAGGCTGCCGTCGGGTACTCCCCGCAGAAACTTCTCCACCCCGGAAGTGACCCCTCGCACGGGGAGGTTGTTTGCTGTGGCGTTGCTTTCGACACGTTCAATGGCAGCAGCAGACCGATCGACACAGGTGACTTCTTCGGCTCCGGCCCGGGCCATGTGAAGTCCCCACTGGCCGACGTAGCTAAAGAGATCAACGGCGCGGCCTCTCGCGAGGAGGGGGACCATCCGCCGCCGGTTTTCCCACATGTCGAGGAAGAGCCCCGTCTTCTGGCCGTTCCAGGGGTCGAAGGACACCTGGATGCCGTCATCGTCGATGTTCCAGACGCCCTCAGTGTCTCCCCATCCCGACTCGACCTTCGCCTCGAGACCCTCGAGCTGTCGTCCGCGACCGTCGTTCTTCCAGAGCCCTCGTGCGACTCCAAAGTGGTCTTGTAGAAGGTTGTTGATCGCGGGTCGAAGTGCTTCGCAGCCGGCGGTGTTCGCGGCACAGACGACACTGTCACCGAACCGATCGACGATCAGGCCAGGGAGGTCGTCCCCCTCTCCATGAATCCACCTAAATGCCGTTCGATCGAGGCCCTGTCGCCGCTCGAGAGCTGCAGAGAGGCGACGGAGGAGCCACTGCTCATCGAGGGCTTCGGCTTCGTCTCGGCTCAGGACGCGTCCGGCGATGAGGGTCCGAGGATGACCATAGCCGCGCCCGACAAAGGCACCGTCGTGCGACCGAATTTCGATGGGTGAACCAGGCTGGAGCTCCGGCGGGATCTCGGTCAATTGGTTCGAGAACAACCAGGGGTGTCCCTGCAGGACACGGTGTCTCTTTCCTGGCTTGAGGCGCAAGGGAACGATGGGTCCCGGCAAAAGCGGTGTCACGGGGAGCTCCTCTTAGAAGTGATGTCGGGCGTCGAGAAGGAGCACGTACTCGGTGAACTCTAGCTCCCGCCGATTAATGATGGAGGAGCTGGTTTGGGGTTGCCCAATACTACCTCCGGGGAGATGGGGGACCTTCCGGAAGTTCTCATCGAGGGGGACAACGAGCTCGCGGTTTGAGGGGTCGCGAGTCAGGTGGGAGAGGAGCCGTCGAAGGTTCAAGTCTGCCGAGAGGTTGAGCTCGTCGCCTAGGAAGGAGAAATCGAAACGATCGGAGCGAATCCGGATCGGTCGGCGGTCTCCCCGTCGCAAGAGATCGAGCAGCTGGTAGGAGCCGGCGGATGGATTGAGCTGGGGTCCACCACCCTCTGAGGTTCGGTTCTCTCGGATGCTGGGAGGGATGTCGTCCGGTCGAATCTCTCCGAGGGCGGCCCAACGAATGCTTCCCCGTGCGAGCTGGAGGTGGCTTCCATCTTCTCGTTCGAAGCTGAGGTGCCGTGGGTCGTCAATGTGGAGACGCACGACGCGTTCCGTGTCGGTGCCCTCCAGCCAGCGCTCTCGTTGGACCATGAGCAGGCGCACTCCGAGGCTCCAGAGCGGCTTTGCGAGGACCTCGGCTACGGGGATGTCTGAGGCGGAGCCTAGATAACTTGGGATCTCTTTCTGGAGAGCCTGAGTCGCCGTATACAAGTCGATTCCGAGGGTCTCGTGAATCGCCTGCTTCATGACATCCAGTTGTCGGCTGTATCGCGAGTCGGGAAGCAGAATGAATCGAATGGCTGCTTCCCGAGGTCCGAAGGGGCCCCCTCCGCGGCAGAGGCCGTAGCGCAGTGCTTCGTCGGGGCTTGTAAAGGTGGGAGAGGCGGGGACAGGGACTCCGAGTGAAGCGGCACTCTCACGGGACACTTCATCGGTGGGGAGAATGTCGTCGAGGGTGCCGACTCCTTGCAGTGGTTCAAGATCTCCGGTGTTGAGTTCCTCGATGAGCGGCGTTTCTGTTCGCCCACTAGGCTTTGCCTCCGGGCTCAAGGTTGGGGCTGATGCGTTCTCGAGTTTCTCAAGGACATCGAGCGGCATGAGGGCACGCGCGGCGGGGCTGAGTCCAGCAAGGAGATCACCCGCGCGCTGGGCTTGCTCTTCCTCGCTCAGGCTGTCGTCGCTTGCGGAGTTGTCGGCTTCCAAGGGCGGAAGCTCTGCTGCGCAGTAGAGACACTGCCGGGCGCGAAGCCCGTTGGGGCGCCGGCAGGCTGGACAGGAACGTGTGCTTGCCATCGTTTGTTTTCCGGCCTCCGCGTGCCACTATAGCGTGGCCTTGGACCCCGATTCCGATCTGCGCCTCGATGAGTTGGAGGATGCCCCTGTTCCGCACAAAGTTCGGATGTCAGGTGATAAGAAAAAACTTCTCGACTATGTGCTCGAGCTCCTGACGAAGTTGCCCGAGGACGAAGTTCGTTTGGCGGTCCGTGAAGGTCGCTTCATCGAGGAGGATGGGACCTCGCTGCGGGCTGATTCTGTGCTGCGATTTGGTCAAGTGATTCATGTTCGTCTGGAGCGTGCCGTTGCCGATGATCCCTTTCTTCCGGTTCCCAAGAGAAGACTCCCAATCCTGTTTGAAGATGAGTTCTTGATCGGGGTAAACAAGCCGCCAGGATTACTTTCCTACCCGATCGGTCCGCGACGACTTTCAGCGTTGTCCATCGTCCGAAGACAGCTGCAGGTGCGGGGCTGTGATGATGAACTTCGCCCTCTTCATCGGATCGACCGAGAGACATCAGGAGTCCTGATCATGGCACGGAGGTTGGACGCCGATCGAGTCATGAAGCGGGCTTTCAAGCAGCGTGCCGTCGGCAAGAAATACCTCGCTCTTGTGCGGGGATGGGTCGACCCCGACGAGTGGACCATTGATGGGGCCATCGGGCCCGACGAAGGAGGCCCGATACGGATCAAGATGGCTGTCCGAGAAGACGGAAAGCCTGCACAGACTGAACTTCGAGTGCTTCAGCGGTTTGGGACGAGGGACTGGGGGTCTTCGGGGCAGGGATATACGTGGGTGGAGGTCACTCCGTTGACAGGACGAACCCATCAAATTCGGCTGCATCTGGCGCACCTGGGTCACCCCTTGATCGGGGACAAGATCTACTGCGACGACGGAGTTGCTTTTCTGCGCCGCTGGGACGGCGTGATGAATCGTACGGATCTCGAGAGACTTGAACATCGACGCCACGGACTCCATGCTCTTGATCTGACTTTCGCTCATCCAATGACCGGAAGGCAGATCGACTTGCGGGCCCCAATCCCTGAGGACCTGCTCGAGTTCACCCGAGAGCGCGGCGGAAGCACGCTCAGCCTAGTGGAGGCGGTGTCTACATGACCGAGCCAATCAGAGAGGGAGCGGTGCTCGAGGGACTCCCCGTTTTTCCGCTACCTAACGTGGTGTTCTTTCCGAAAACGATGCTCCCACTGCACGTGTTTGAGCCTCGATATCTGGCGATGATCCGCGACTGTTTAGAGGGGGATGGGCGCTTGGGCGTCGTGCGGCTTGAGACGGGCTGGGAGACGGACTACGAAGGGACGCCACCGATATCGACCATCTTTGGCCTGGGCGAGATTGTGCGTCACGAACAAGATGACGACGGAAAATACAACATCTACCTGCGGGGACTTTCGCGGGTTCGAGTCCTCGAGGAGGAAGACTCTGATGACCTCTATCGACGCGTGCGAGCAGAGGTCTTGGGAGAGACTCGGGGAGTGTCCGATGGACAACTCGCTACGGTCCGACAGCTCTTTGCAACAGCGATTGCCAGGATGAGGGAGCCGGACCTGCGGTCGGCGGCGGTGCTCTTTGAGTCCGACCTGCCCCCGGGGCTGCTCCTCGACGCAATCGCCACAGCGGCCCCTCTTGCACCGACCATCAAGCAAGCGCTTCTTGAGGAATGTGATGAGTCGGCTCGTGCCACAAAGTTGACCGAAGCTCTCGTCTCTCTGGCCCTTCCGGGCTGAACCGCCCGAGCCAGACTCAGGGAGGGCTTAGCTCGTCCCGATCCAGGCTTTAAGACGCCTTCCCAGGGCTTGGGCCCGAGGGGCGGAGGTCTCTCTTCGATACTTCTCTCTCAGCACGGCTTCAACGAGGTGGAGCTTCTCGGGGTGAATGCCTGGGGGAAGGAAGTCGGGCTTCGGTGCCTCCAGCCAGGAAGACCATTCTCGCAGCTCGAGCTGTTCCGTCTTGATTTGGAGGTATGCATCGAGCTGGGTCCCTCCTGATTCGAGCTGTCGGAGGCCTCTCTCTTCGTCTTCGACCGAGTCTCCGGGAGACCCCAGTACTGCGGTGAGACTCGCTTTGATTCCACTTCGACGGGTTGCGCGGACGGCGGACAGAGCCTCTTCGACTTCGTCCGGTCGACTGCAGGTGACCTCTCCCAGATCGATGCTCACGATCGAGAGCTGACGCAGATCCGAGAGCGGGAGCGACCGAGCCACTTTGGGTTGCAGATGAAGTCGAAACTGCGTTGGAACCTCACGGCGACCGGTTCTGCGGTGCTGCAGGAGAGCGAACAGATCTCTCCACCACTGCGTGTCGTGGCTTGCGCATCCCCAGAGAGGTCGAAGCTCTTGCCACGGGATTCCAAGGAGCTCGCACTCTCCAATGTCCTCGAGTGCTTCTTTGGGGGCAACTGGATCCCCTGCCAGGGTGGTGATTGTGACTCGAGATGCAGCGAATCGACCCTTGTCGGACTCCGAGCCGATGCCGAGAAGACGAGAGGGAGGCGGCAGCTGGGTCGGTGGCCACCCGCTTGAGACATCGCCGTATGCGGCGTAGTCGACGAGCTTGCGGTCGAGGCAGCGAGGAAAGTGGGGGGAGGGGCCCTCTTCACCGAGAGTGCGGGAGAGCTCGAGGGCGGAGCCTCCTCGGCTGATCACCTCCAGGCCGGCAAGTAGCTGGGATGCCCCGTTGGATGGGAGTAGGCCATCGAGCTCCGGCAACTTGCGAGCTCCACTCGCCCAGACATCGACCATAGGACCTGTGCCTAGGACCAGCGGACAGCCAGCATGTCGCACCGCGCGGGCAGACTCCAGGCCGGCAGCAAGGAGGGCAGGATGGAGCCAGACGACGGCTACATCGGGTCGATGAATCGAAGCAGCACTCCGTAACTTCGTCGTGCCAGAGGAGCGCTCGTCATGGACCGAGACTCTGTGGTCCGACTTAAACTTGGCGGCACTGGCAAGACGAAGCAGACCGAAGGGAAGTTCGGTACCCCGCTCTCGCGGAGGCCCGAGTCCCAGTGTCTTCGGAAGACCTCGTTCTTCTCCCGGCCGAACGAAGAGAACGTGAAGGCGGCGCTTGCGAGCCAACGTCTCGAGCTCAGTCGTGATTCACGAGGCTAGGGAGCCTTGTCGTTGACGGGCGGATAAATGTCGAGGGAGAGATAGTCCTTCGCTCCGCCTACGTTGCGAAACTTGTTGTTGAACAACGTGGTGTCATTGATGCTGAAGGAGATGTAGCCGTGTTGGTCTGCCTTGAAGGTCACACTCTGACCCACGAGGATGTATTTCGTCATGGACTCATCCTCCGCCTCGAAGCGCATGATCAGGGCGCCTGCAGGCATGTCGCTGACAAGTCCCGCTTCGCCCGCTTCGGCGCGGTCCGGGTCGCCGGCGGAGGTGATGTACTTGTTCTTCTTCGGCTTGCCCGTGTCCTCGATCGTGAACTGACCATTCTCTTCTCCGGTGGTCTCGATCAAGATGGAGTCGCCCTCGCACATGTGCAGGCGAAGCTGCCAGCCGGTCTGAATGTCGATGTAGTCGTGGAGCTCGTAGGTGAGGGGTTTGTAGCACTCGCCCTCTTCTAGTTCGCGTGCCTGGCTTCCCATCCACGAGGCGTAGTCCTCGTTGGATACTTTTCCGGCAGCGACCTGCTTGCACTGATCAAAGTTGGCGGAGAGCCAACTGTCGAGGAGCTGGGGGCGTCCGAGAAATGCGGTTTCGAAGAGCAGGAGGGGGTCGCCCTCCATCGCGAAGCCCTTGTGGCTCTGGCCGTTGACCAGCGGGTTGAGATAGTCGAGGGCGTCCGAACGCGCTTGGCGACGCTCACTGTTGTTCATCTTGGCGAAGTCGGGCGGGGCGTAGCAAGTCCAGTCTCCCATGACGACTTTGCCAACCGGTGGCGCCTCAACGGCCCCCTTCTTCTTCCGCTTCTTCTTCTTTGCAGCGAAGGCAGGCACCGCCAACAGACAGACACAGGAGAACACGAGAAACAGAAAAAGAATGCGACGTTGGGTCATCAAAACTACCTCCGGGGCGCCGAATCCTAGCTTGAATCCGGTGTGAGTACGAGTGCCTCTGTCACCTCGGGCACGGATGGGTTTCTGTCAGTTCACCGAAAACGACGAGAGGCGACCCTCCCAAAGGAGGACCGCCCCGCGTCAAAACTAGGGTCTCTGCAGACCCACACTCGCGTGGTGCGAGTGTGTCGCTCTTAGAATTTGCCCTGCAGGAAGAAGGCAATCACGAGAGCGTAGATGCAGAGAGACTCGATGAGCGCCAAGCAGATGATCATCGGGGTCTGAATCTTGCCAGCCGCGCTGGGGTTGCGAGCGATGCCCTGCATGGCACCGAAGCCCACGAGGCCCTGGCCAATACCGCAGCCCATTGCAGCGACGCCAATAGCCAGAGCGGCGCCGATAGCGATGTTGCCACTGGCGTCGGAGAGAGCGCCGGCAGGGTCAGCAGCGAGTGCAAGAGCGGGGATAGTAAGAGCCATGAGAGCGGCAGAAATCGAAATAAAGAGCTTACGCATTGGAAGGAACTCCGTAGTTATTCTAGTGGTCGTGAGCAACGGCTAAGCCGATGTACAGGGTGGATAGGAGGCTGAAGACGAACGCCTGGATGAAGGACACAAAGATGCCCAAAGCCAGGAAGATCACAGGGATGCCATAGCCTAAGATCTGCCCCAGATCTGCAGGCAGCACGTTAAGAAAGATGTCGAGGACCGTGTGGTCACCCATGATGTTTCCGTAGAGGCGGATGGACAGCGACGCGGGCCGCACAACGTGCGAGATAACCTCGACAATGACCATCAACGGGGCCAGCCACAGGACGGGTCCCATGAAGTGCTTCGCGTACTCGACGGGTCCTTGTCGGATGATGCCGGCAATGTTGTAGACCAGGAACACAGTCAGAGCCATCGGGATGTTGGTGTTCAGCTGGTCGGTTGGCGGCAGGAATCCGGGGAAGATTCCGAGCATGTTGTTGACGAAGATGTACAGGAACAAGCCAGCGATCAACGGGAAGAAGCGCTCCGCATCCTTGCCGAGGATACCCCGACACATGTTGAGGATGGCCTCGGTGTAGAGCTCGAAGAAGTTGCGAGGCTTGAGGTTGGCTTCGGGCAGCAACCCTTCGCGGCCCTTCGGGGCGCGCATCATCGCCATGCGAGCCAGCCACGCCAGCATCAGGACGATCACAGCAGTCAGGCACGAGTGAGCGAGAGGAAGATACTTGGACCCATCCTCGGATCCCAAGAAGGGAACCCAGGAGAGCCAGGTGAAAGCCCCACCTGCTGCGGTAAGAACCGGCATCATTTTCTTCTCCTCCGCTGGAAACCCAGCTTCGCTACTCCAAGAGCCCAAAGGCCTGGGAGAGCATGGTTGAAACGACGACGACGCTGAGTCCGACTGCGAGGCCGACCACATCGATCCCTCCCCACACAATCAGTGCAAAGAGGCAGACCCCTAATACCGCAAGCTTCGAAAGCATGCGTACGAGCAGCGGACCGACCGCTAGCTCGACTCCCGAGGTCACCTGAACGACAAGTCGTCCAAGCAGCCAAAAGTTAACCAGTCCAATCAGGCCACCGACTGCGGCAGCAAGGGCCGCCTCGGTTCCCAGTTTCCATCCGCACGCTGCAGTCACAGGGACGAGAAGAAACAGTGCGAGGAACGCAATCTTGCGTGTTCCCGCTGGGAGCCCCGAAGTGACCGGAGGAGGCAAGGCCTCTCCTGGCATCTCGTGGAGGGATCCATCTTCGTTTTTCAATGACACATCTCCCTGGTCCAGTCCGATTCGACGAGAGCCGAACAGCCCTCATCGGTCGAGACTCGTCCGAAAGTCAGCGCCGAACTACCCGGTCCTATCTGAGAAGTCAACGGATCGAGGTGAAGATCGAACAGGAACTTCGGGGGCGGAAGAGAGGAAGAACCCTGCGAGAGAGGAGGCTAGAGCGCTTATACGCCCTTCTGAGACGACTTGAAATTCTTGTAGCCTCGCCAAAGCTCTCGAGCTTGTCTGCCGGCAAAAAAACCGACGGGCCAGGAGGCGAGCGCGGCTCCAAACGCGGCGAGAGGATGCAAGACGGTAGCCAGCGAGAACACAGCAAAGCTGCTGGCTGCGAAGAGACCTGCAGCACCGGCCTCCAGCTCGCCCACCGCAGGCTCCGGCGGGGGAGACCAACTGGAGGAGGGCGGGTCGAGGACCTCGCTCAGCGGCCACAAGTCCCAGGAAATCCAGATCAGGCGGTACCAACCGTTGGCACCTCGGCCCTCAATGTTTTTTTGCGGAGCTTCGCCCCAAGGAGTTCCGTCTGGGCTGATCGAGCGCAGCGAAATAGATCCTGGTTTTTCGAGCTGTAGATTGGAGTCTAGGAAACGAACAGGAAGGTAGGCCGCAAGCTCGGGGTGCATTCGGTCTCGGAGGTCGGTGAACCCAGCGAGGGAGTTCATTGGACGAAAGGGCTTCTCTCGCTTCTCCTTCCAGTCGAGAAAGTAACGAAGGTGGGTGTAGGTCCGCAGAGCCCAAACGAAGCCAGCTCCAAGTGCGAGTAGGAAGCCGAGGGCCTGGAAGCGTGGATTGACGAGGAGACTGTCGTCGGAGCTTCCGCTGAGTGAGGCCAGAGAAGAAAGGGCAGTGAATGCCCAGACGGCGAAGGCTTGATAGATCGAAGAGGCGAGGTTGAAGGCTGAGATGCGTTGAGGATCAATGTGGTGCTCGGGACGAAAGTCCAAGAGGGCGAGGCAACCGTCGCACACTTCGTAGCCGCGACCGACCACCTCTTGTGCCGCTCCGCGACCGCTCTGTCCCTGCGCGAGAGGTCGCGCATAGCGGACCTCAATGACGTTTCGAGACGGAGTTTGACAGTAGACGCAGTGAGCCACGGAGCAATCCTAGCAAAGCGGACCCTTCAAAAAGAGCCCAGCGGGGTGGTTAGGGCGCTGGGGCGCTGTAGCGGACGCATTCCGTCCGTGATGTCCAGAGTTGGATGTCCAGAAGACGAACTCGACCGGTGCCCACCAATTTCTGCAATTCTTCCCAGATGTGAAGTGCGACGCGTGGAGGGGTCGCACCGGGGGGATCGACAAAGGGGGCCAGATCTTCGAGGTGTCGATGATCGAGCGGTTGGACTACCTGCCAGAGGAGTCTCGCGAGCTCCCCGTCAGGCAGGACTTCTCCCTCGCTGTTCAGCTCAGCGGCTTCGACTCGAGCGACGACACGCCAGTTGTGCCCAGTAATCGACTCCGGCCGCTCTGGGGTCGGTTTGTTTCGGCTGGAGCAAATCAGAACTTCTTGGGAGAGCACGAACATCTTTCGGAGTATAGGATGCCAAACCATGAGCACATCCCAGTCCAACCGATTCTTTAAAATTGCGGCAGGAATTGCCGCGGTCACCTTGGTCGCATGGGCGGCCATGAACCTAGGAAACAGCGACTCTGCTGACTCCTCGACTTCTGCCGGGGCTCCAACTGATGAAGGGCCCAGTAAGGCCTCGAAGCCCAACTTCGAAGTGAAACCCCACTCAGCCAAGCTCGGTGCGGCCGGGATCGAGCCGGAGACCGAGCCTGAGGAAGCAGCGGAGGATGGGGGCGTCCAACAGACAAGAGGCCCTTCGCGGATGATGTTGAAGATGGCTACCGATCCTGTTGTGGAACCGTCCTCAGCACGTGCGGAGGTCGAGGATTTTATCGGTGCACTTCTGCCGGGAGTCGAGCGCTGCTGGACCGCGGAGAAGCGAAAGGTGGAGGCTCAGTGGAGCTTGTCCATCAAGAGTACGGGCGCGAATGAGGCCCCGACCTTGAGCGGCGGTCCGGTGATCGGCGAGGTCGACCATCGTCTTGAGAAGTGCCTCACCGCGGAGATAGTCAATGCAGACTTTCCCGACCTGAGCTCGGAATTCAAAGCGCATTGGCCTTTCATTTTCAATAGCGACGGCACCGTCGAAATGTAGGTAGATGCGGCTCGTTGTAGGACGGGCTGCTTGGCCGCGCCGCCGAAGGCCCGGCTCCTGATCGCCTGCCGCGCGCTGGGGCAGCTGACTTGGGCTGAGATCTTGCTCCCTCCCGCTGGACAGTCCATGCTCAAGGCCTATGGCTGAGTGGCTGCAAGCGGTTCTTCTCGGGCTTGTTCAAGGTCTGACCGAGTTCCTCCCCGTTTCTTCATCAGGGCACCTTGTTCTGGTGCAGGAGTGGCTGGGGGACGAGTTTCTTGCGGCCGCCAATCCTGTCTTCTTCGATCTTGTCCTTCACCTAGGAACCCTGGTTCCGATCTTCTGGTTCTACCGCAGGGAGCTTGGATCGATCATCACGAGTCCTGCGGCTGCGCCGAGCTTTACTGAGGCCGGTGGGCTGAAGGCCTGGTTGCAGGGGAATGAGTCTCGCTGGCTTGCCGCGATGGTGGTCGTGGGCTCGGTTCCCACAGCTGCGATTGGGCTGGGTCTGGAAGAGGTCTTCGAGTCGCTCTTTTCCAGCGTAGGCCCGGTCTGCCTGGCGTTGCTGGCGACCGCCCTGTTGTTGGTAGGAACACGGTTTGCGAAGCAAGGGTCCAGCGGGTTGAGGTTGACACTGATGATGGCTCTTGCGATCGGCACGATTCAGGGGGTGGCCATCATTCCGGGGATATCTCGATCCGGGAGCACCATTGCTCTGGCGCTCTTCATTGGTCTTGAGCGGGACCTCGCAGCCAAGTTCTCTTTTCTCCTCTCGGTCCCTGCGATCCTTGGGGCTGTGGTCCTCAAGACGTTGAAGGACCACGAAGAGCTGCTCTCGGGACAGATCGACATCTTGCCGCTCGCCCTCGGTTTCTGCTCTGCCGCTTTCGTAGGTTATTTGGCTCTGGTCTTGCTCGTTGGGATCGTCAAAAAGGGCGGCTTACACCGCTTTGCTTGGTATCTCGTCCCGGCGTCGGCGGTTGCCTGGTTTGCCCTAGGCTGACTGTGCTGGCTCGTCCCGGCGTCGGCGGTTGCCTGGTTTGCCCTAGGCTGACTGTGCTGGCTCGTCCCGACGGTTTGCCAAGTTGGTGGTGATGAGGACTACAATGCGGCTTCCCTGTGCTCGGAGGCTCCGGTGACTCTCTCTCGACTTATTCTTCCTCTCTTTGTGGTTCTCTTTGGCCTGACAGCCTGTAGTTCCACTACGAGCTCGTCGGATCCCAAGAATTCGGGTCCAGGAGGCGAGGGGAATTCTGCGACGTCGACTGACAGTGGCACCGCCGCGGATGTGGTGGGGGGCGCGGAGGGCGATGCTCGTCCGCCCGAGTTTCGGGCGATTCGCGGCGCTATTCAGCCGATCACGGAATTCAAGCCTGAGGCAGGTCAGCGGATGGCGGACGCATGTATGCGTGCTGAAGTTGCTGTTCCTGGCGAGGCGGCGGATGAAGTAGAAAAGCACCTCCTTACCCTGATCGAGATTCTGGACGAGTCGTCGATGAAGGAGTTGCCGGAGCGCAGTCGTG
>Ga0315322_10002729_pt1 | contig 13673 bp, 10 predicted proteins | sample M110021515metaG_FD_203461 | JGI IMG/M metagenome (GOLD analysis project Ga0315322, IMG submission 203461) | Ammonia-oxidizing marine archaeal communities from Monterey Bay, California, United States - M1 100m 21515 | ecosystem: Environmental > Aquatic > Marine > Intertidal zone | place: USA... | reverse complement strand
GACCCATGCCCTGCCGGCTCCGTTTCTGGTGCTCGCCACTCAGAACCCCATCGAGCAGGAAGGCACCTACACGCTCCCGGAAGCGCAGGCCGATCGCTTCATGTTCAAGGTGGTGGTGGGCTACCCCAGCAAGGCGGAGGAGCGCCTCATCTTGGAGCGCTCCACGGAGCCCGTCCCGCGCATTCGGGCCGTGGCGGGCAGCGAGGAGCTTGAGACCTTGCGACGGGTGCTTGCGATGATTCGTATGGAGGGTGTGATTGCCGACTACATCGTCAATGTGGTCCACGCGACCCGCCCGGGAGCCAGGAACGAACTGGCCCGCCTGGTGGAGTTTGGCGCCAGTCCCCGAGCCACCATCGCGCTGTCCAAGGCGGCTCGGGCGCTCGCGTTTCTCGAAGGCCGAGCCTATGTCACGCCCGATGATGTGAAGGCGGTGGGTCCCGATGTGCTGCGCCATCGCATCTTGCTCACCTACGAGGCTGAAGCCGAGGGAATGACCGTCGGCGATGTCATCTCAAAGGTCTTCGCCCAGGTCCCGACCCCCTGAGCGTCCTGTCACCCAGCCCCCGGCGCGTGCCCCTGGTCCATCGATGTTGACGTCCGAAGAGCTTCTCCAGATCCGGCGGCTCCAGCTCCTGCTTCAACGCAGGGTCGACAGCCCGTTTGCCGGCGAGTACCGCAGCGCGTTCCGCGGGCTGGGGATGGAATTCGAAGAGGTCCGTCCCTACATGCCGGGCGACGACGTGCGTCACATCGACTGGAACGTCACCGCGCGCACCGGCGAGCCATTTATCAAGCAGTTCCGTGAAGAGCGCGAGCTGACCTTGATGCTGGTACTCGACATCTCGGGCTCCATGCGATTTGGCGGTGGGGGACTCGACGGCCGTACCGACAAGCGCCTCCAGCTGGCCCGTGTGGCGGGTGCTCTGGCCTGGGCAGCTATCGCAAATGGCGACAAGGTTGGCATGCTCGCCTTCACCGAGGAGATCGAGCACCACCTCCCTCCGCGGCGCGCGCGCGGGCATGCCTGGCAGATCTTACGCACCGCCTACGCGCCCCCTCCAAGCCGTCGGGGCACCCACCTCGCGGCCGCTCTCGAGCGAGTTCAGCGCACTCAGAAGCGCAAGGCCGTGGTCGCGGTGCTGTCAGACTTTGTGGCGGCCCCTGCTTCCGAGCGCATCCTGTCGGTGCTGGCGCGGCGTCACAAAGTGCATGCCTTTCTGGTCCACGACCCCCTGGAGGAGAGCATTCCCGCAGGTATGGGACTCGTCGAGCTCGAAGATGCGGAGACGGGCCGTCGGCAGTTAGTGGACACCGGAACGCTGCGTCCCCGCGAGCCTCTGAAGCGTCGGGTCGAGCGGGTGCGGCGGGCCGGCGCGTCCTGCACGTCGGTGGGAACCCACGAAGACCCCTTCCATCGGTTGATGGTGCACTTCCGGCAGCAGGAGCGGCTGCGATGAGCCGGAATGCTGTGATATTGGCTGTTCTTGTGGGGTGTGGTGGGCCGCCAACCTTGCCTGCGCTCGCGCCTCCTCCAGTGGACGTGCAGCTGCGGGTGGTTCAGCCCAAGGTGGCGGCCGGCGAGCCGGTCACTGTCGAGGTCGAGGTGTGGCGTACCGACGGCTGGACCCTCCAGGTGCCCCAGCCAATGTCGGAAGGCCTCACGGTCAGCGCGAAGGGCGTGGATGGTCCGGTGGTGGTGGCCGACCGCACCCGCCTCACCGCCACCTTTGAGCTGGCGGGCGAAGATGGCAGCTATGTCATCGGCATTCCCTCCTTCGAGGCGACGGGCCCCGGTGACCAGACCCGCACCTTGGAGCCAGCGCGGCTGTTCGTCGACATCGGGGTCTCCGGTCCGCAGGTGGGCCAGCTAGCCGAGGTTGCGGAGGTGCCGCCCGAGCCGCCCCTCGATGTGCGCTGGATTGCGGCGGGCGTCTTGGGTGCTCTGGCACTCGTGGCCTTTGTCGGCTGGCTGGTGTGGCGGGTCGTGCGTCCGAAGCCGCCGCCCCCGCCGGTGCCCGCGGACGTCGCTGCGCGCACCGCATGGGAGCAAGCCCGCGCTTCGGACCTCGACGACCATGCGCTTGCCTTGGCGCTCTCTGAGATTCTGCGCACCTTCCTTCAGGAGGTCACGGGCTTCCCGGCAATGTCGCGCACATCTTCGGAGATCATCCGGTGGGCGCACTCTTCCGACCTCCTCGACGACCACCTGCGGTCCCAGGCTCGGCGCGTGCTCGAAGCCACTGACCGCCTGAAGTTTGCTCGAGAAGGCGGAGGGACGGGCTTCTTCGACGCCCTGGAGACCGACTTCCTCGCGGTCGTAGCTGCACTGACGGTCTCTCGGTCGGACGACGCCCCCGAAGCCGACGACTTGGATGAGGGGGATGCGGATGCTTGACGCCCTCGGCATCACGGGAGCCACCGAGTGGGGCCACGCCTGGGTGTTGTGGCTGCTTCCGGTCGTGCTGGTGTTGCCGTGGTTCACGCGTCAGCCCCGGCTCGCTTGGTCCGCCCTGTCGCTTCAGGTCACCCAGCGCACCCTGCGGCAGCGGCTGGCGTTTGTGCCCACGCTCCTCATCAGCCTCGGACTCGCGCTGTTGGTGCTGGCCCTCGCCCGTCCGCAGCATGTCGACCGCCAGCGAGTGGTGGAGCGCGAAGGCATCGACATCCTGTTGGTTCTCGACACATCGGGTTCGATGGAGGCCGAGGACTACAGTGTGGGCCGCCGTCGAGTGTCGCGCTTGCGGGCCGCCAAGGAGGTCATCGCGCGGTTTGTGGAGGGACGCCCCGACGACCGCATCGGGCTCGTTGTGTTCGGTGAACAGGCCTTCACCCAGGTCCCCTTGACCACCGACCACCTCGCCATGCAGCGCTTCCTGCAGCAAGTGAGCATCGGCATCGCTGGTCAGTCCACGGCCATTGGCGATGCCATCGCGATTGCCGCGCAGCGCATGAAGGAGCTCGACGCACCGGAGCGGGTCATCATCCTGCTCACCGATGGTGACTCCCGCACTGGCATGAACCCCATCGATGCGGCCAAGGCGGCCGCGGCGCTCCAGATGAAGGTCTACACCATTGGGATGGGGGCCTCGGGGTCGGGTGGCATGCTGGGCTTGTTCGGGCGGGGCTCCAGCCTCGACGAGGCCACTCTGAAGGAAATCGCCCGCCTCACCGATGCCCGCTACTTTCGGGCCAACGACACGCGCAGCCTCGCGGAGGTCTACGAGACCATCGACGCTCTGGAGACCTCCACCGCCGAGATCGAGGAGTTTGTTCACCGAGATGAGCGATACCACGGAGTTCTCGCGCTCGGGCTCCTGTTGCTGCTGGTGCAGCAGCTGCTCGCTCAGACCTGGCTGCGGAGGCTCCCATGAAGTGGGCGAGGCCGGAGTTCCTGCACTTGCTGTGGGCCGTGCCCGTGCTGGTGACCTTGCTGTGGGCGGCCCTTCGGCGGCGGATGACCCTGCTGCGTCGGCTCGGACCACTGGCGAGCGAGCGGGTGAGTGCGCGGGCTCAGAAGGTGCATCGGCTGCGGGCAGTGTTGTGGCTGTCGGCGATGGTGATGGGAGTGCTGGCCTTGGCGCAGCCGCGCTGGGGCTACCGGTGGCAGGAGCTCAAGCGCGAAGGGCTCGACCTGGTGGTCGTGCTCGATGTGAGCCGGTCGATGGACGTCGAGGACGTCGCGCCCAACCGCATGGAACAGGCTCAGCGCGAGGTGCTCGACCTCACTGAGATGCTGGCGGGGGACCGTGTCGGCCTCGTGGTATTTGCGGGGGGGGCCTATGCCCGCATGCCGCTTACGCTCGACTACGCGGTCCTGCGGCATCAAGTGCGGGACAGCTCCAGCCAGACCCTGGTGTCGCAGGGCTCCGACATCGGGGCTGCCATCGACATGGCGGTCGACCTCTTGGGTCCAGCCCGGGCCAGCGACCGCGCAGTCCTGCTCATCAGCGACGGCGAAGACCACGTAGGAGAGGCTGTCTCCGCAGCTGAGCGGGCGGCCGATGCAGACGTCCACCTGTACACCATGGGCGTCGGCACTCCCGAGGGCGCGCCCATTCCCCAAGCGGGCGGTGGCTTCAAGAAGGACCGGTCGGGTCAGGTGGTGATGGCAAAGCTCGACGAGGGGTTGCTGGCGGAAGTCGCCCGCATCGGACATGGCGCGTATGTTCGCGCTGGAGCCTCGAATCGCGATGTTGCGGGCATCTACAGGGACGAAATTCGCGGTCGACTCCAGGGTGCCGAGCAAGGCGTGCGGCGCGAGCGACTGTGGGACGAGCGCTATTCCTGGCCACTGTCTCTGGCGGTGGTGTTGCTGGTGGCGGGCGTCTTCGTGCGACCCGGGCCGCTTCGCCTGCCGGGAGCGATGGTGGCGGTGCTGCTGGTGCTGTCCACCTCGGCCCAGGCGCAGGACACCTCACCCGGCTCGGTCGACACGCTCCTGGCCCGACAAGCCGCTCAGCCCGACGACCTCGGGCTGGCCGAAGAGCTCGGGCTGGCACTGCTGCAAGCTGGACGGTCCACTGAAGCCCACGATGTGCTCAGCCAAGTCGCCGAGCGCACCCTCGACCCCGAGCAGCGTCGGCGTGCCCGCTACAACGCCGGCCACGCGGCCTATCGGTCCGGACGACTCACCCGCGCGGCAGAGGACTGGCGGCGGGTGCTGGAGGACCGCCCCGACCACCCCGCTGCCCAGCAAAACGCCGAGGTCGTGGAGCAAGAGATCGCGCGGAGACTGCAGCAGGAGCCGCCTCCCCAAGACCAGCAGGGCGACCCCCAAGACCAGCAGGGCGACCCCCAAGACCAGCAGGGCGACCCCCAAGACCAGCAGGGCGACCCCCAAGACCAGCAGGGCGACCCCCAAGACCAGCAGGGCGACCCCCAAGATCCCACGGATGGCACCCTCGCGCCTCCCGAAGATGGTGAGGACACGGGCCTGTCAGGCGATCTGGATGGCATGCAGACCGATGCCGGTGAGCCCGGCGAAGACACTCCACAGCTGGATGCCGCCCCCTCCGAGTCACGGCCGGGCGAGATCACAGCCGATGAAGCCGCCCGCATGGTCGATGCGGTCGAGGAGGGACAGCCCCGTGTGGTGGCGCGTCCCGGCGCGGCAGGCGACAAGGACTGGTGATGCAGATCTTCTTGCTATTGCTGGCTCTGTGCAGTCCCGCCCTTGCGGCGCGGGTGCAGCTTCAGGTCGAGAGCGACAAGCTCGTGGTCGGCCAGAGTGTGTCGCTGGAGCTGCAAGTCATCGATGCTCGCGCCGACGGAGTGCCCGACATTCCCGTGGGCGATGGTCTCGCGCTGCGCTATCGCGGGCAGGGCCAGTCGATGTCCATCATCAACATGAAGACCACCCGGGTGGTGCGGTACACCTACCAGCTGACCGCGTTGAGAGAGGGCTCTTTCAAGGTGGGGCCGGCCGAGGTCGATCTGGGCGGGTCCATCATCCGCCACCCCGCCATCACCATTGACGTGGCCCAGTCCGCCAAGGAGGGCCTCCCACTTGCGGAGGTAGCCACCAAGGTGTCCGACACCCGACCCTTTGTGGGTGAGGTGGTGGCCTACCAGGTGGAATTCCGCCGCCGCGAAGAGGCGCGCAACATCCGGTGGACCCCGCCTGAGACCCCAGGCTTTGTCGCGGAGCCCTCGGCCGAGCTGGAGCAAGCGGACCGCAGTCAGATTGAAAATGGTGTCGAAGAGGCTGTCCTCGACATCGTGCTGCCGCTTCGGGCGACGGCGGCTGGCACCCACACGCTCACCCCCGCGGTCATCATCGCGGACATGCCCGCCCCGCCAGATCCCCGCACTGGCCGCCGGCCCCAGGATGTCTTCGGTCGCTACCGCACCCGCACCACCAGCTTGTCGGGCGACCCCATCGAGGTGGAGGTTCGGCCCCTTCCCAGGGCAGGTCGACCAGCCGACTTCACTGGCCTCGTGGGTACCTTCAAGGTTCGCGCTACCCCGAGTGCCCGCAGTGTGGCCGTGGGCGACACCGTCACCCTCAAGGTCATCGTCGAAGGCGACGGCGTGCTGGCGGGCTTCAAGCTGCCCGCCATCTCCGACCACGATGACTTCCGCGTCTACGACGATGCTCCGGTCGTGGAGTCCGCGGCGGGTCCCACGGGGTTGCGCAGTCGGACGGTCTTCAACCGCGCGTTGGTGCCTCTGCGCGCTGGCGAGATGAAGCTGCCGCCGGTCGAGCTGTCGGTGTTCGACCCCGAGGCGGAGGCCTATGTGGTGTTGAGGAGCCAGCCGGTGCGCATCGAGGTCACAGAGGGGGCGGCCGAGCAGCAGGTGCAGAGCTTCACCGATGGTACTGCCGACTCTCGCCGCGATGTGGAAGCGCTGGGTGACGACATCTTGCCGGCTCCAGGCTCGGCTTCGGTGGGGGACCGCTCGGTGCGGGGCAGTCTGTGGTTCCTGCTGGGCATGCCACTGCTCCCCCTCTTTGCGGCCACTGCGGTCGGCCTTCGGGGCCTGTACGCCCGCCGCAAGCAGGACCCCTGGACCGAGCTGGTCGGCCGTCCCCTTCCGGCCGACCCTGTGAAGCGACTCGCCACCCTCGAAGCCATGTTTCGTGAAGCCGCGGCTCTGAAGCTGGGGTGCCCACCTGCGGCTGTTGACCGTGCCCGGCTTGGACCGCTCGGTGAAGGCGCGCAGCAGCTCTACGCCGACTTAGAGACCGCTCGCTACGGAGGCGGGGCCGCTGCCGGCCTGGTGGACCGTGTGCGGGCCTGGATCGCCAATAGGGGGGAGACATGAACGTGCTGCTTGCGCTCCTGCTGTCTGCTGCACTGGCTGGCGAAGCCGACGACGCCTACCAGGCGGGCGTCGACCACGCCCGTGTGGGGGACCATGAAGCGGCCGCCGGCGCGTTCATCCGTGCGTTGGATGCCGGTGGCCGCGATCCGGCCGTCTACCACGGTCTGGGCAACGCCCTGTGGCGCCTGGACCTCCTCGGACCCGCCACAGCCGCCTGGCGACGGGGGCTTCGCTTGTCCCCTCGAAATGGCGATATCGCCGCCAACCTCGACAGAGCCCGCCGCACCTCGGAGGACCGCATCGAGGCGCCCGCGCCCACCGCCGAGATCTTCTTCTGGCAGAGCGTGCTGTCGCCTCGGGACTCCGCCTGGCTGGCGAGCCTCCTGGCCACGCTGGCGTTCGCGGCCCCACTGGTGCGGCGATGGAGCAAGTCCGAGCGGAGAGTCGGGCTGGAAACGCCGGGTCTGTTGGGGCCCGCCCTGCTGTTGACGGTGTCCACATGGACTGCCGTAGTTAACCAAGACAGCGTGGTGGTAGTCGTTCCTGAGGTTTCGTCGCGGTCTGCGCTCGGGCCCGACGGAGTCGAGCTGTTTGTGCTCCACGAGGGCGCGGAGGTGCGTGTGGTCGAGACCCACCGCGACCATCACCTCGTCGTGCTGCCGGATGAGCGCAAAGGCTGGCTGCCCGCCGATGCCTCGCTGTCTACCAACCCGTCGGCCCCTTTCCCCCGGGCCTCGACCTGGATGGGCGACGTCGAAACCCTTCACTGAGTGAGGGCTGTCGGATGGCCTCCCGCGTAGGGCGTAGGGTTCATGGTAGATCTCTTCGAACCTTGATCACCCGGAGCCGCATGTCTGGTTCGTTGTCCTCCACCTTCGGTCCCCGTCGCATTCTGGTCGCTACCGACTTTTCCAGCTGCTCGCAGTACGCCCTCGACTACGCCAGGGCGGTGGCCCACGCGCAAGGTGCCCGCATCGTGCTCCACACGAGTCTCGATCTCCCCGACCCCCACAGCATGGTGGGCGGCGCGCTCAAGCCGATGGTCGACCTCGCCGTGGTGGAGAAGGCCGCCAACGACCGCCTCCAGGCCGAGGCCCGACGCGCGCAGCTTGGGCAGATGCTCGTCAGCACCCACGTGGGCCGGCACCGCCCCGAAGAAGAGATCTTGCGGGCGGCCAAAGAACATGGGTGCGACCTCGTGGTGATGGGCACTCGTGGTCACACCGGCGTGGAGCGCTTCGTCCTGGGCTCCGTGTCAGGGCGGATTGCGGCTTCTAGCAAGATTCCCGTGCTCATCGTGCCTCCCAGCGTCGACGACTGACCTCTCCCATCCGGTGCCCCCCGATGACCACCCTCGACGACCGCTTCGCCCCCTTTGCCGAGCGTATGGCCGAAGCCGGCATGCCGTCGCTCGCCACTGCCACCTTCCGGGCTCACTACGCCGCGCTAGTCGCGGGCGACACCGGCGAGATTCCCGAGTCTGAGATTCGACCGGTGCCCTGGCTTCCCGACGCCGACGCGCTCGACCCGTCGCTGGAGCAGGTCGGCGAAGACGCCCTGTCGCAGACCGTCTTCGTCAAGCTCAACGGCGGCCTCGGCACCAGCATGGGCTTGCGTCAGGCCAAGTCGCTGCTCCCGGTCCGAGGCGAGCGCACCTTCCTCGACCTCATCGCAGCCCAGGCGCGCACCACCGGCTGCCCCTTGCTGTTGATGAACAGCTTCGCCACCCGCGACGACACCCTGGCTGCGCTGAAGAGCTGGCCCGAGCTGCTCGAAGGGGAGCTTCCCGTCGACTTTCTTCAGCACCAAGTGCCGAAGGTTGACCGCGCCACCCTCGCCCCCGCCGACCACACGGACCCCGCGCGCACCTGGTGCCCACCCGGCCATGGTGACCTCTACACCGCTTTGGTCACGCGCGGTGTGTTGGCGCAGCTCTTGGCCAGCGGCCGCCGCTACCTGTTCGTGAGCAACAGCGACAACCTCGGCGCGGTGCTCGACCGGCGCATTCTCGGCTGGTTTGTGCAGTCGGGCGCCCCCTTCGTGATGGAGGCCGCCGACCGCACTGAGGCGGACCGAAAGGGAGGCCACCTCGCCCTTCGCGGCGACCAGCTCATCCTCCGTGAGGTGGCGCAGTGTCCGGCGGATGACCTAGGCTCGTTCCAGGACCACACCCGCCACCGCTACTTCAACACCAACAACCTGTGGATCGATCTGCAGGCCCTCGCCGAGCGCATTGGCCCGGACCAGCCGCTGGTGCTGCCGCTCATCCGCAACAAGAAGACGGTCGACCCGCGCGACCCCGACTCCGCGCCTGTGTTCCAGCTGGAGTCGGCCATGGGGTCCGCCATCGCGGTCTTTCCGGGCGCCCGCGCAATCCGGGTCCCACGCACTCGTCTGGTGCCGGTCAAGACCACCGCAGACCTCCTCCGCACCCGCTCTGATGCCACCCTTGAGCCCGATGATGGCCGCCTCGTGCCCGCCAGCGAAGCGCCGCCACGCATTGCGCTCGATCCCCGCCACTACAAGCTCGTGGGGCAGCTCGACGCCCACTTTCCGTCGGGTCCGCCGTCGCTCGCGGGATGCACGTCACTCCGAGTCGATGGCGATGTGGTCTTTGGGGCCGGCGTCGCGTGCGCTGGCGATGTGCACATCATTGCCGCCGATGGTTCGGTGGCCCACATTCCCGACGGCACGCAGCTCTCGGGCAAGCTTCGGCTCTGAGACATGGCGGAGCCGCTGCCCACGAGCTTCTTTGTGGCCCACGCCGACGACCCCGAGGTCTATGTCCCCACGGCGCTCTGTCGTGGACCCTGGGACAACCGTGCCCAGCATGGTGGGCCGCCGTGCGCTCTACTGGCCGGAATTCTCGACCGCCACGCCAACAGCCAAGCAGCGCCGACTCTGCTGGAGGGCACCGCGCCCGTCGGCCCACCGGTCGTGCATCCCCGCCGCACCCACGTCACCGCTCGGCTGTCGTTCAGCCTGCTCCGTCCGGTCCCGCTGGCGCCGCTTCGCGTGAGAGTGGAGCATCAACGGCTGGGTCGCCAGGTGCATCGTCTCCGGGCACAGCTTGAAGCGCTCGATGGAAAGGTGCTCGTGACCGCAGATGCACTGCGGATTCTCCGACGGCCGGGACCCGACGCTCGACTGCCGGTGAAGGCCTGGGCGCCGCCGAAGAGCTGCGCGCCCTTGGTGTTCAGCTTCTTCCGTCACCCCGTCGGATACCACCGCGGCGTCGTGCTTCGAGTTGCAGGCGGCAAGTGGGGACACACGCCGATTCAGGTCTGGGGACGACTCGCGGTGCCTTTGGTGAGAGGCCAGGCCTTGACCGCCTTGGAGACCCTTGTCACGCTCGCGGATGCGCAGTCCGGCATGGGTGTACCGCTCGATCCGATGAAGTGGACCTTCGTAAATCCTGACCTTCACATCATCGTGGAGGGGGACCTGCTCCCTGGTTGGGTCGGCTTCGACATCCGATCTACGGCGTCGACCACCGGCAGTGGTATCGCACAGTCGTCGCTTCGGGACCTCGGCCGAGAGGTCGGACGCGCCGTGCAGACGCTGGTCGTGGTCTCTCGTTCACCTACCTGAGGTCGCGCGGACGGTCCATCCGGGGTACTCCGGCGCGCTCGCCCCCCGCTACCGAGGCCCAGATGACCGACCAGCAGCCCACCGCCTTCGAGGCCCTTGGCCTCCATCCGACACTCACTGAGGCCGTCCACCAGCTGGGCTACGAGGACCCCACCCCCGTCCAGCTCGCCGCGGTCCCCCCTCTCATCGATGGGCGTGACGTTTTGGGTCTCGCCGCCACCGGTACGGGTAAAACGGCCGCCTTTGCGCTGCCCATACTTCATCGGCTCGCAGTGGCTCCCGGCACCCGCTCGGTCACCGGCTTCATCGTGGTCCCCACCCGTGAGCTGGCCCGCCAGGTTGCCCGCGCGGTGCTCAGCTATGGCAAGACGCTGGGCGTGAGGGTGCTTCCGCTGTATGGCGGCGCGCCCATGTCCCCCCAACTAAGGGCGCTGTCCCGTGGCGTCGACGTGGTCGTGGCGACTCCGGGACGGGCGCTCGACCACCTCAACCGGGGCACTCTGAAGCTGGACAGTGTGCGCATGGTCGTCCTCGACGAAGCCGATGAGATGCTCGACATGGGCTTTCAGGAGGACATCGAGGCGTTGCTCGCCGCCTGTTCGACGGGATGTCAGAAGGCCTTGTTCAGCGCCACTTTGCCTGGTCGCTTGCGCACCATCGCCAACAATGTGCTGGTGGATCCCGTGCGGGTTGAGCTGCGTCCTGAGCGCTCCAGTGGGGCTGCCCGTCCCAATGTGGTTCAGATCGCCCATGTGCTGCGCCGCAGCGACAAGGATGCGGCTCTGGCGCGGATTCTCGACCTCGAAGAGCCCGACGCCATGCTCGTGTTCTGCCGCACCCGCGTTGCGGTTGATGTGCTGGTGGAGTCCCTGTTGGCGCGGGGGCTTCGTGCCGAGCCGCTCCATGGCGGCATGTCTCAGGGGCAGCGCGAGCGCGTGATGTCTCGTCTGCGGTCGCGCAGTGCAGACCTGCTGGTGTGCACGGATGTGGCGGCCCGTGGCATCGACATTCCTCACCTCTCCCACGTCGTGAACTACGAGCTGCCCAACAGCCCTGAGGCCTACACCCACCGCATCGGACGCACCGGGCGCGCTGGTCGGAAGGGCCGCGCCATCACCTTCTTGAGTCGGCGTGAGCGCAAGTTCCTGCCCCGGCTGGAGCGTGCCATCGGCCAGGAGATCCCGGTGGTGCCGCTGCCGAGCATGGCCGAGCTGAGGGCTGCCCACCTGCGCCGTCTGCACGAGCGCGTGGCAGAGGTGGCCGGGGAAGCCAACCTGAAGGACTTTCGGCGTCTGGCCGAGAGCCTGGTCGCCGACAATGAGCTCGAGATCCTCGATGTCGCTGCGGCTGCCCTCGCGGCACTCCACGATGAGGTCTCCCCCGACGAGACCGACCTCGAGGTGTCTGCAGCGGTGCCCCAGGTCAAGCGCAAGCGGGAACAGCGCCATGGCATGGGTCACCCCGAGGGCATTCCGTGGGCTCAGATCCAGCTCGACATCGGCAAGCGCGACGGCGTGCGTCCCGGTGACCTCGTCGGAGCCATCGCCAATGAGGCAGGTCTGTCGAGTCGCGACATCGGCTCCATCGACATCGTGGAGCGGTCGAGCTTCATCGAGCTGCGGGCGGACGCGGTGAATCATGTGCTGCAGGTGCTGCATCGGGTCACCATTCGGGGGCGTTCTGTGCGAGGGCGTCCGGCCCTCCCGCGGCCTCAGCGAGACGGGCGCCGCTGAGTGCACGGTCGTTCACTGGACCGCGCTGGGTGACTCGGCTACGACCGCATCTTGTCTGTGGGTCCAGGGAAGCCGGTGTGAGTCCGGCGCGGGCCCGCCACCGTGAGCAGCTTCTGCTGCAAGTCGGGAACCTCCCCACAGACCAGTCCACGAGCGTCCTCGGGTACAGGACAAGGTGGTCCGTCCGGCTTGTTCGGAGGACTCTGACCCCGCCCGTCGACCGCTCGGTCTCGGAGCGTTGTGGTCGTTGTTCCTCTGAGTCTTGTGGCCTTGGGCCTCGTTGCTTTCGCCGAAGAAGCGGTGGAAGGCGAAGAGGTGGTGGTCACCGCACCCGAGGCCCAGGACCGCACCGACCCCATGGCCACGCCGGCCAGTGTCACTGTGATTGCCGTCGATGAGCGTCTTCCCGCGAGCTCGGACGTGTCCACTGTGGTGTCGCGCGCATCGGGCGTCACGGTTCAGCGGCTCGGGGGACTGGGAGACTGGTCGGGCGTGAGCATCCGAGGCAGCACCATGCGGCAGGTGCAGGTGTGTCTCGACGGCATCCCGCTCAATCCGGACGGGACCTCTGCGGTCAACCTCTCCGAGCTCCCGTTGTGGGCCTTTGAGACCATCGAGGTGTACCGCGGAAACGCGCCGCCTGAGCTGGGGGCGGCCCCCATCGGCGGGGTGGTCGACCTGCGCACCGGTGATCGCACGGACGCCGGCTCCGGAGGCGCGGTGTCCTGGGGCTCTCACGACACCTTTCGGCTGTCCGCCATGACCCATGTGCCCACCACTGTGGGGGAGCGCCCTTCGGACATGTTGGTGGTGGCCGAGGCCTTCGGCACTGCGGGCGACTACCCGTTCTTCGCCGACAACGGCACTGAGTACGCGCTTCTCGACGACAGAATCGAAGACCGCGCCAACAACGACAAGCGGCAGGTCTCGACCCATGCGCGCTTCCGACTCGGGGAGCGTGATCTGAGGCTCACGGTACTCGAGGCCTTCGTCGCCCGTGATGAGGGACTGGCGGGACATGCCAGCAGCCCCACCACGGCGGTGTCCTTGCGCAGTTTGCAGTCGGTCACGGCGGTCGCGGTGGAGCGGTCGACCGCGGAGTGGCGCGGAGAGCTGCGCACTTGGGGCCGTGTGCGCAGCGAGACTTACGACGACCGGCTTGGCGAGCTGGGCACCGGCACTCAACACACCGACGACCGCTTCTCTTCGCTTGGTGCCCAGGCACACCTGCGGTGGCGGTGGGGTGAGCATGCCCTGCCAGCGGCTACTCTCGCAGTTCGTCGTGATGTGTGGACGGCCACCGATCTCCTCACCGAAACCCCAGGCGGCTCCCGCGCGCGGGTGTCCACCACTCCGGCGGTGTCGGCCGACCTCCGCTTCTGGCACGACCAAGTCACCGTGTCGCCAGTCGTGCAGATGCTCCTGCTGCTGCCTGAGCAAGGCGAGCCCTTGGTGGCCCCCGTCCCCCGACTGGGTGGTCTCGTGCGCCCCATCCCTGCCTTGGCGCTGAAGTCCAATGTCGCCTGGACCACCCGTCCCCCCGACTTCACCGAGCTCTACGGCGATCGCGGCGCCATCATC
>Ga0315322_10002726_pt1 | contig 13674 bp, 13 predicted proteins | sample M110021515metaG_FD_203461 | JGI IMG/M metagenome (GOLD analysis project Ga0315322, IMG submission 203461) | Ammonia-oxidizing marine archaeal communities from Monterey Bay, California, United States - M1 100m 21515 | ecosystem: Environmental > Aquatic > Marine > Intertidal zone | place: USA... | reverse complement strand
TCATCACTCTGGGCCCGTTGGTCATTGCGATTCCGGAAGGCGCGGATTTTCCAACTCCGGAAGAGCTGAAGGAGACCATGCTACTTCTTGAGGCGAAGCATTTCATTTCCCCTTTCTTGGCTCATGCCTTGAGCTCTTTAGCGGGGGAATTTTTCGCCGTTAATAGCTTTGAGCCATCAAATGAAATTGGTCCTCGTGATTGGGGCCTTCTTTTTTTGGGGTATTATGATGGTGTTTTTGGTAAGAGGACCGGGTTGGTTTACGGTTGCAGATCTCCTCTTGGCTTATCTTCCGAGGTCCTATTTGGGTGGCACTTCGCGCTTGGGCGGCGGGGAAAGAAAGCTCACTAATCGTGAATGCTGAGCTAAGTAAACAAACGAGGTTATGAGAGAAAATCACCCTTACTTATCGTGGGCTTGGTCATGACTTATCATTGAGAATCTTCAATGAGCGCTATCGCGCGAGTGAGGGTTCGCTTGTCATCAGAAGTTCCCGGAGTGGATTTCCGTATTTGGGGAAGGTGAGGAGTGAGACAAGAGACAACAGAGATATCCTTGTGATTAAGAACTTCGTCTGCGGCTTTTCGGACGAAGGCTGGATTCGCGGAAAGGAGACCAGCAAGAATACGTCCGGTGGAGGAAAGTTGCCAGACCCCACGAACCCACGAACGCCAGTGGCCGTTCTCGACTTCATCGCGCGAAAGAATTCCGAGATGATTGCGATTGATGAAGAATTGATCGGTATGGGTGATTTTTCCCTCCTTTAAAAGGTGAGTTAGCGCGGTTTTGGCATCCGCGCCGGCAGGGAGATTCCAGTCACTCTTGGCGGTGCGCAGGATTTTGAGGACATCTTGCTCGGGGACCCCCAGAGTGATTTCGGCTAGGGGGCGATATTGGTTGATGCGAAGCGAAGTTCCGTCGTTAAGATCAATGCGGGTTTTTTCTTCGGCGTAGGAAAACTCGAATGGACCATCGTAAAGAACGGTTGATTTAACGGCAATTTTTTGGAGGGAATTGGTGAGGACTGGGCCCTGGGGGAGTTGGGCCGTGCGTGTGCGCCAGGCTGGACCTAGGCTGAGTTTACTGCGGCTAAGCCAGATGAGAACTAGACCGAGAATACCAAGAGTGGCCGCGAGAAGATAGCCGATCCTAAAGGTTGCCTCCTTGGTTTTAGTTTTCAGCCGGACGGAGGGCGGATCTCCAGGAAGGATGAAAAGAGGGATTTGAGAACCAACTTCAATTTCGGCGAAGAAATCCGGCGGGATATCGACTTCGACGATGCTAATGAGAGTGTCTGCGTCCGAACTCGCGAGATTGGCCTGAATCTGAGCGGTGTGCCGGATTTTGGAATCGGGATGGGTGCTGGATTCGCGGATGCTGATAATGCGTCCCTGACGGGTTAATCCGTTCTCTAGGAATTCGTCGTTATGGTTGGTAAAATTGAAGGTTAGTCCGGCAACTACGAGTCCCGCAACGATGGCCAGAAGGCCGGCGTTGGTGAGAGTTAGAAGTCGCTTTGTCATTACAATGCTATCTTATTCTGGAATGAAGCGGCAGTCACGAAAGGAGCTTCGTATTTCGAAAAAATTCTGGAAGGGCTGAATTTAGGGCTGGTGGAAGGTGAAATTGAATCGTTATGGTCGCAAATAAGGAGAGGTTAATCCCTCGGTGGGTTTTTCCAATCACTATTCAAGACCGTGAACGAAGCAGCAGAACTTCCGCGACCATCCGCGCGATCAATCGTGAGACGCCAGCAGCGGACCGCGACTTTGGTGAGTTTGATCACCGCGCTTCTGCTCATGCTTCTCATTGGCCTCATTCTTGCAGTAATTTTGATGACGGTCAATCCGGTCGAGCAACCCTCATTGGTGTCCTACTCTGGGGTCGCCGAGCCGGAGCTGAAGATAAAGCAGCCAAAGATTCAAACTAATGTCCAGCGCAAGCCGGCAGCTCCGAGCATGGCAGCGTCTAAGATGTTGGTGGCGAACACCGAGTCGCCAACTGCGATTCCGGTCCCGGAAATTGAAGTCGAGGATGTATCGATAGATATGGGAGTGGGGGATGATTTTGGTGATGGTTGGGGTGATGGCGAAGGATTTGGAAACGGTGGGGGCTCGACCTTTTTTGGCCAAACTTCGACCGCCGAGCGCTTGGCTTATGTCATCGATTATTCAGCATCGATGAAGTCGCAGGGTCGTGACCAAATCATGAGGAAAGAGCTCTCTCGCTCATTACAGAAAATGCAAAACGGGTTGAAAATTGGGATGATTTTCTTCGCCGGACCGGCCTGGGTGGCAGGGGACAAGGTGAAAATGATCAAGCAGAAGGAGGCAGTGATCAACCCGCCTAAGGGGAAAAATTATAAATGGAAGACGACGGGGGGGGCCAATGGATGGCAGCCAGACGGACCCAAGCAAAAGGCACCTTGGTGGGAGATCGAAGATCGCGAGGTCAAAAGACTTCAGAAGATTGTGAACGAGACGAAGTTGGTCTGGGGAACGATTTGGCACCACCCGATTCATATGGCCCTCGATATGGATCCACCGCCGCAAACCATTTATTTCATGACTGATGGTAGCGCGAGTGGTTCGGCGAAGTGGGCCCAGGAAGTTGGGAAGCGTGCAAAGGAAATGGGCGTGGTCATCAACTGTGTTGCTCTGATGCATCCCAAGGCGAAGGCCGATCTTAAAACGATCGCGGAGATGACCGGCGGGATGCTCACCATGGTGAATGCCAACGGGAAGCGCGAAGAGATCAAATAAGAGGCTTTGAGAGAGGTTCTACCTTTTGTTTTTCGTAAGGCCACGAGTTTTTGCTAAGAACATTCATACAGAAACGTTTCAATATTAATGAGTGAACCATTGCCAACTCCGATCTCCGTCACGACGCCGAATCTCCGGGCGGTTTTGAGGCAGCAGCAGCGGACCGCGACTTTGGTCAGCTTGATTACAGCTCTTCTTTTAATGGTGCTGATTGGCTTGATCCTCGCCGTCATTCTTATGGCGGTGGCTCCGACCGAGCAGCCCAGCCTTGTGGCTTACTCCGGGGTTTCGGAAAAGCCCAAGAAAATCACGAAACCCAAGGTGCAGACCAATGTGCAGCGGAAGCCTGCTGCGCCAAGCATGGCAGCGACCAAGATGATAGTGGCAAATACGCAGGCTCCGACCTCGATTCCCGTCCCAGAGATCGTGGTGGAAGACATCTCGATGGATATCGGGGTGGGAGATGATTTTGGGGCTGGATGGGGAGACGGCGATGGCTTTGGGGGTGGCGGAGGCGCTACTTTTTTTGGTCAAAGCTCCAATGCTGAGCGGGTCGTCTACGTCATCGATTTCTCCTCTTCGATGAAAAGGGACAATCGCCACAAGTTGATGCGGGCCGAGCTCACCGAGTCACTCAGCAAGATGCAGAATGGTTTGCAGTTGGGTATGATCTTTTTCGCGGGTCCGGCTTGGGTGGCGGGTGACAAAGTCAAAGGAGGAGTTATAACGACGCCCAAGGGTAAGAAATACAAATACAAAACCACGGGTGGTCATGCCAAGTGGATCCACGATGGTCCCAAGCGACAAATTCCGTGGTGGACTATCAATGACAAGGAAGTCGGGCGAATCACAAAAATTGTGAAGACCGCTCCCTTAAATTCTGGAACAGTCTGGCATCTTCCGTTGAATCTGGCCCTCGATATGAAGCCGGCTCCACAGATGATCTACTTTATGACGGATGGTCTGGCGAGCGGATCGGCGAAGTGGGCCGAGGAAATTGGAAAGCGTGCCAAAAAAATGGGAGTGACCATCAACTGCGTGGCCCTCATGCAGCCCAAAGCGGAAAAAGACCTCAAAACCATGGCCGACATGACTGGCGGCCAGTTGACAATGGTTGACGCCAATGGCAAGCGGAAGCACCTCAAATAATTAGGGTTCACCTTCACCCATGAGTTTGAAGGGGTCCTGCCTTTTCCAGTAAGTCTGGCATCACTTGGATTGACCAACACTTTGCCAGTAAACAGCGCTCTTCCCGCGAAGTCGTTCCACCATCTCCGGATGCTCTTTCACAAGGTTGCGCGATTCGCCCAGATCATTAGGAAGGTCAAAGAGCTCTGCTTTTTTTCCACTCATCACTAGCTTCCATTTTCCTTCGCGAACCGCCACGGATTTCCCTGACTTCCAGTGAAAAATTTTGTGAGCGGAATTAGCGCTTCCCGATTTGATTACGGGAAGCAGGCTTTTGCCATCGATCTTATGTTCAGCAGCCGGAATCTCACAAAGTTCCATGATGGTAGGGAACCAATCGCAACCCGTGGCGATCTGATTCCGCACCTCATTTTCTGGAAGGGTGCCCGGCCAAGAAATGATTGCTGGGACTCGAATTCCCCCTTCATAAAGGCTAAATTTTGCACCTCGGTGAGGACCCGCGCTCCCGCCTCCTTTGTGAGCACGAACTTCTTCCGAGGCCCCGTGATCAGACTGAAAAATGATGATGGTGTCATTCGTGAGTCCAGCATTCTCGATTTTACCTAAAAGCGTTCCGATTCGGTCGTCGGTTGTGGAAAGAAATGCTGCGTAAAGATTTCTGGGGTAGGGAAGATCCCGATAATGCTCCAGCCACTTTGGCGATCCTTGATAGGGGTAATGTGGCGTGTTGAGAGCAAAATAGATGAAAAAGGGTTGGGTCTTGTTTTTATCAATAAACTCGCCTGCTTCCTTTACCATGAGATCGGGAAAGAACTCGCCATTGTGAAAAACCTCTTTGCCATTACGCCAAAGGTCATGCTTGTTAGGACCGCTCCAGTAGAAGAAGTGCGAATAGTTGTCGATACAGCCGACGAGGTGGCCAAAGGAGTGATCAAAGCCTTGGGCATTCGGGATCGTTTCCTTGTGGTGTCCGAGGTGCCACTTGCCAATGTGTGCGGTGGCATATCCGGCCTTTTTTATTTTCTCGGCGATCGTGATTTGCTGCGATGGCATTCCGACTGAATCGAGCGGGACGTTTCCATTGAGCCCTCCATGCTGCGGGGTGCGACCGGTCATCAAGCCAACCCGCGAGGGCGAACAAACAGGAGCGGCCGAATAGAACTGGGTGAAACGCACCCCGCGTTTTGCGAGCCCATCCATATTGGGCGTGACCAGATCTTTCGCACCGTAGCAATTCATATCCACGGTGCCCTGGTCATCGGTGAAGATGATAATGACATTGGGCTTGCGTGCCGAGAGTGGCAAGACGGAGGCCAAAAGCGAAAGGATGACCATGCGGCCGGATAATTTGGAATACTTCATCACAATGAAATCCTATGGAAGTGCAAGGGTAGCAGCAAAGAAAAACCCCGTAGGATTTTCCTTTGATCTACCCAAAAAAGGGCTTGTTCGAACTCTGGTTTTCGGAGGGAATCCAAGTCATGAGTTCGATTAAGATTCGTCAGGCGAAAGAAACCGATCTACCACACCTTGTTCGTTTTAATATGGAAATGGCGTTGGAGACCGAGGGGAAGAAACTGGATGACGGGATTTTGGAGGCCGGAGTACGGGGGATCTTTGAGGATGCTGCTAGGGGATTTTATCTGGTGGCAGAGATTGAGGGGAAAGTGGCCGGATCATTGATGGTTACCAAGGAGTGGAGCGATTGGCGGAATGGCGATTTTTGGTGGATCCAGAGTGTTTATGTTCTGCCGGAATATCGACGTCAGGGAGTTTTTCGAGAGCTATACGAGGAGGCCCGCCGAAGGGCAAAAGAGGATGAAAGCGTTTGCGGGTGCCGGCTCTATGTTGAGACCGAAAATCAGTCGGCCCAGCAGGTCTATTTGAAGCATGGGTTTGTGGAGACTGGCTACCTTCTCTTTGAAGATGTTTTTTAAAAATCTTTGTGAATCAAAATCTAACGGGATTTTAGATGAAGCTGATGAATGCCTAAACGAGGAGCATCGCGAGAGCCATTACGGACATGCTGAGATTTTCGGTGAGGGTGACTGTTGAGACGGGGACATCGAGAATCTGACCCATACAGGCGCAGTTGATTTGTTTGCCCTGCCGCATGGTGTTGAGAACTCCGAGGGCGCCGAAAGTGAGAATGACGATGGTAGAAAGGTAGGTGGCTTGAGGTTGCCAACGCGACAGGTAGGCGAGGCCAAGGCCGAGTTCGAGAAAGGGATAAACGAGCGCGTAGATGCGGGAGCGTGCAGCGAGGAGGTCGTATTTTGAGAAACCGGTGGCGAAAGAAGACAGATCAAAAAGTTTTACCATCGCAAAGACGAGGAGGAATAAGCCCATGAAATCGTGCATCCAGATATGCCATGACCAGCTTGTTTCAGGATTTTGCCGCGCGGCGGCTCCCAGCGCCGTGGCAAGGAGAATGACAAACAAGGGAGTATAAGCGGATAAGCCTCGCTTCCTATTCTCGGGTTCGGGAGGTTGGCTGCTACAACACGATTTGGGTTCGGGGCTAGACGTCATGGGTTGGCGAAATGATGAAGAGAAAAGCGGGAAGTTGCAAATCCGAGATTTGACCACTACCCGTAGCGCGTGTCTTCCTTACTTCGTGCCACGGGTCCGTTCGCCCAACCTAATGTTCGCTGGTATGCCTGGTTTACCACCCTCTTTAACGCTCGGTTTTACTATCCGATTCTTGCAATTTTGTTTCTCGATCTTGGGCTCACGCTGTCCCAGTTCGTGACCTTAAATGCGATTTGGGCCGCAACAATTTTTCTGGCAGAAGTACCATCCGGAGCTTTGGCGGATTTGATCGGGCGGCGCAAGCTCTTGATCACGGCCGCAGGCTTGATGGTCCTCGAGATGTTGGTGCTGCTGGTGGCACCTAAGGACGCGGGGCTTTGGCTATTTGGATTTTGTGTCGTGAATCGTGTTTTGAGCGGATTAGCGGATTAGCGGATTAGCGGAAGCTGCCGCGAGTGGGGCGGATGAGGCCCTGGCATTTGATAGTTTAGAAAAGGAGGAAGATTGGGATGAAGTTCTAGAGACCACCTTCAAGCTTCGATCGAGCGCAATGGTGGTGGGTGCCTTGGTTTATGATACAGGAGCAATTGGGCTTCATGCGGAGGTTGCTCATCGTCTTCCGATCGTCTTTTGTTTTTTTCAGGCGATCGCGGCTTTTTTGATTTCGCTGAGGTTCCAGGAATTTAATGGACGAGATAAAGCTGCGGGGGTTATGGCAATTTTCAAGCAGACTTGGAGGGCGACGAAATGGGTCTTTACGACCAAAGCGGCAATTTTGATTGTGGTGGGTGGGCTTCTGATTGATGGGGTCGTTCGAAATTTTGCCACCATCAATAGTGAATACTATCGGGTGATTGAGATTCCAACCTACACCTTTGGATTTATTGCAGCTGGATCGGCGATACTTGGGGTTTATTTGCCCCGCCTTTCGCGTTATTTGGTGGGCGCCTATACCCCGCTTACTAATTTTGTGATGATCGCAGGATGGTCCTTTATCTGTCTTTACGCGCTCGGCCAAACTTGGGCTTACTGGGGGAGTGTTGCCGGGAATTGGAGTGATGGCAGGAATGTCGCATCTGGGATTTTTAATGAGCCGATACTTGAATGGTCTCGCCGATTCGCATCAACGTGCGACAGTGCTAAGCGTGAAAGGACTCCTTTTTAATATTGGTTATGGTAGTGCGAGTTTGGTTTTTGCTGGAACCGTTTCCTTGCAGAAAAAAGAGTTTGAGAAGACGGATGATGAGGCTCTGAAGTGGACCCTCGAATTGCAACCGTGGGTATTTTTAGCAGCTTTTTTGATTTTTCTCGTAGTGGCGAAAATTCTTCGCTTCCCCAGAGAGATCCGGAAGGAATAGCGACAAAGAAAAGCAGCTAAAACAGATCGTTTCAGCTGCTGAGGTAATCAGAAATGATCAATTTAACGTCTGCGTCCTGCGCGATGATCAATCTTACCGTCGCCATCACGGTCTTCCCCGAACTCCATGGGCATTGTCCACTTGATCCCTTTACGACGCCCTTCCTGAACGTGGTTCTGGTAGTTCTTTTTCTCAGTGGTTTTTATGAAAGTCTCATTTGCTTTGAGCAGCGCCGCTTTGAGTTTCTCGGCCTTGGTTTCAAGGGGCAGAGACTTTACGATTTTGCCCTTTTGGCCATAAGTGTCAGGGACAATGATTTTGATTCCTGATTTTGATTTGCTTCCGGTGAGAATTCCGGTCCAAGTCTTCGAGTCAGTTTCAAAGTCGTAGTGGAATCTACCGATAATTTCGGGGTCGTTACTGACTGCAGAAATGGATTTTCGGGCTTCTTCCATTTCTTTCTCGGTACCGCTGATGAGAATGATGACTCGTTGGTCGGCGGAGGCGACATTGAGTCCGAGGCGGAAGTTTGGGAAATCGGGAACTGCTGCGGCTTCGCTTTTTCCTTTGGCTCTAAAGTCATCAGCGATTTCTCCAAAGGCTGAGACTAGGTCGCCTCCGAGGGCTTGATTGGGGCCACGGCCGCTTCTCGAGAGCCTCTTTTTACCATCTGGCGAGAGGAGGCAAAAGGCGGTGTTTTCGAAGCGACCGCTGAGGTAGCCGCGAACGATCTTTTGGGCTTCTTCACTCTCATAGGAGTCGATACGGATGCAGACAAAATCGCGGGTTGCTTTGATGACTTTTGGATTGCTGAACTCACGGTTCTGCGTGTTGGTGTAGCCAGGTCAGAAAACACCTGAAATACCGCCGCATTGCGAGGCTACGGCCATGAAGAGAATCGGTTTATTGGTGCGCTTGGCTTCGGCCAATCCGTCTTTGAGAATGGGATACCACGCGATGCCAGCTGAGCCAAGTTCGGCCTCTGATTCAGCGAGGTTTTCGGGCCGCGGGCCGCCGCCTCGTTGTCCGCCGGGGCGTTGACCTCGTCCTGGTGGGCGATTGCCACGGGGTGGCTTACCGCCTCTGGGCGGGCGTTCACCCCGGGGTGTGTCCGCCCCGCCGGGGCGCTGTCCTGGTGGTTGTGAGCGCTGGCCGTAAAGGAAATTGCTTAGCACCATGAGCGAGGAAAGAAAGAGGACGAGGGATTTCTTCATAACGTGGGGGAACCTATGGATTTAAGATGAATTTAAGATGAAATGGGAGATCCTTTTAAAAAACGTGCTTTCAATACAGCGGAGAATTGATCGGGTTCAACCGCTTCGCGGGTTGATTGCGCCCTTAAATAAAAGGGCGAAGCGCTAAAAAAAGGATCCTGCGAGAGCTGTTTGTTTGATTTTCAAAGTATGTTATTCTCCCTAAGTCATGCGGCTACATTGCGCTGCAATGCGAAACATGGTTTAAAATATTCAAAGGCCCCATTTTAGAGGGGCTTTCTAAGCCCTCTCCCTACAGTGAACTACAGCTATTTTATCTTTATCCTCTCAATCCTCTTGTCATTTCATGCGAATGCTGGAGGTGGCCCTTCTCGGGCCGAAAATTTTGCACTCATTGATCATGAGGGGAAGTCTCACGAATTGGACTACTATCTTAAGATGGGAGGTGTGAAGGGGTTGGTGGTTTTTGTGCAGGGCAATGGATGCCCCTTAGTTCAAAAACGTATTCCGGAATTGAATCGCATGAGTGCGACCTACCAAGATAAAGGCATCCTCTTTTGTATGCTTAATGCAAATCTTCAGGATAGTCGGGCTGATATTTCGAAGGAAGTTGAGGAGTTTAAAATTAGGATGCCAGTGCTTAAGGATGAGGCACAGATTGTCGCTCGCTCGCTCGGCGTGGAGAGGACCGCAGAGGTTTATTTGATCAGCTCGGCAGGTCGAAAAATTGTCTATCGGGGGGCCCTCGATGATCGCCTGAGTTACCAAGCTGCCAAGCCGGTGGCGACAAAGCACTACCTTCGCGATGCTCTTGATAATCTTCTTGGGGGACATGAAATTAAACCAACGGAGACTGAGGCTCCCGGTTGTAAAATTACTTTCCCCAAGTATCCGAAAGGGCTGACCTACACGAGGGATATTGCTCCAATTCTAGCGCAAAAGTGTACTTCCTGTCACACCAAAGGAGGCCTTGGGCCTTTTGCTATGAGTAGCTACCGAAAGGTGGTGGGTTGGTCTGACATGATATCGGAAGTCATCATGACCCGGCAAATGCCTCCATGGCAGGCAGATCCTGAGGTTGGGGAATTTTCAAACGATTGCAGCCTTACCGCTGAAGAAGCGAACAAGGTTGTTAGCTGGGTGGCTGATGGGAGTCCGAAAGGTGATGGCCCGGATCCTTTGGAGGGTTTGGAAAGACAGGTGCCTGAATGGTTTCTTGGAAAGCCCGATAAGATCATCACATTGCCGGCGCAGAAGGTCAGGGCCGAGGGCGTTTTTGACTATCGCTATGTTACGATGGACAACCCTTTCGATCGGGATGTTTGGCTAAAGGCGACTGAAATCCGTCCCGGGAATACAAGAATTCTACATCATGTCATTGTTACTTCCCATCCAGCTGGAACACGGAGGAGCTCACAGTGGGTGACTGGCTATGCGCCGGGAACCCAGGGGCAACGTTATCCAGAGGGAAGTTCGGTTTTTTTGAAGAAGGGCCATCAATTACGGTTCCAGCTTCACTATACGGCTTCTGGAAAGCCTGAAGTAGATGAGACAGAGCTTGGTTTTCATATTTCTCATGAACCAACTGCTAAGATTTTTAGGACCGCGGTGATTGCTCAAAGGCGCTTCCAGATTCCGGCTGGCGACCAAGAATATAGGCAGCAGAAAACCTTACCCATTCGCAGGAATGTCACGCTTTATGCAATCAACCCTCACATGCATTTCCGGGGCAAGTTCATGGAATTCGAAGCGGAATTTCCGGATGGAAAGCGTGAGATATTGCTTTCGGTTCCAAACTACAACTTCAATTGGCAGCGGACCTACGTTTTAAAAGAGCCGCGCAAACTGCCTGCGGGGACTCAGGTACATGTCCGGAATGCTTGGGATAATTCTCCCTATAATCCCCACAACCCGGATCCAACCAAAACGATAAGGTGGGGTGAGCAAAGCTTTGAAGAGATGTTTTTTGCAACCCTCGGTTACATTATCGATTAACGAGGTTTTCTTCTTGGCGGTTTGATTTGGTGGGGGGAATCGGAATGTTCTTTGCCAGAAGCTTGTGAAGTATTGCGCTGTGCTTGTAGTTGTCAGCTGAGTGGCTAATGTCTCACTCGCTGACAAGGAGTCGGACATAATTTTTCAAGCGAATGTTAGGAATCCAGGAAATCCAGGAATTGGTTGCTGAGCATGGATCAGCGGTGAATGAGGGGCGGTCAATTCAGCAGTTGATTGACGACGGTGAGATCTCTCGACTTGAGGGTTGCGCCGTTTTGAATGGGAAGGTTTCTGATTCCGTTTTTGGAGGACCTCTGATTCATCGTGATGGCAGGCCCATCCGTTTGATGTTTCGAAACAATCGAATTTCTACTCATGATGTAAACCGCGGAGCTATTCCGTTTAAAGATCAGGTGCTCGCAGTGAATCACGACCACATGCTACGGTTGGTGAAGGATGTCATGGGAAGTTCGCAGTTTAAAGTGCGAGGCCTAGCACCTAGTTCAACCGTTATTCCGGCTGAAAATTTGACTCTTGTGATGTTGGAAAACGTGGTTCGGTTTTACATGGCGGAAAGTTCGACATCGACTTCACTTTATCAACACTGGCTTATCGCCAAAGAGGCTGGAACTAAGATCATGCAGTATGCGGGGCATGATTTAGAAGTTGGAAGACTTGAGCCAAATGGTCGACTTCCGTATTTGATGGATACACCAAGTACGAAGGATAAGATAGATCGGACCGTGGATGCGGATTATCTCGTCACCGAAGGTGTTTGCACGGCACCACAATATGCTGCGATTCGGAATTCCTCGTTAATGGCCTTTGGGATTGTTTCGCAATATTTGTCTGAGCGGGGAATGGTTCTAGTGGATACAAAAACCGAGCATGGAATCAATTCGGCAGGAGCAATCGTGGCGGCCGATGAGCTTTACACCATGGATTCGTCCCGCTTTTGGAGATTAGATGATCAGGGTGAGGTGTTGGCCCGAGATGGGAAACCGGTATCGTTTTCCAAGGAGTTTGCGCGAGGAATGGTTAAGGATCAGAACGATCAACAGTTTTCCGAAGAACAGGCAAATGAGATTGCGGTTCGTTATATTGAAGGTCTCCAGCATATTACTGGGGAGCCTTTTGCCCCGGATTTACGTCCGCGTGATCAGCGCATTATTGAGTCGGTGAATTTAATTCTAGATTCGTTGATGTAACTGGGCTGAAGGTCCGCAAGTTAGAGCGATTACTTAGCTTTACTTTGTCGCGCCGGGATCCGAGCGGACTCCAAACTTTTGGGGAGTGAGAGTATTTTTGACTGCTTTGAGTTGGTTCTTGGGCAGGCGGTCTTTGGTTTTGGCGATCTCTTGCCATTTGGCCACCATTTCTTCAACCCGCTTTGGGTGCTTTGCGGAGAGGTCGGTGAGTTCTGTTCGGTCTTCGCTAAGGTTGTAAAGCTCCCAACGGCCCATTTTTGCAGAGGCTATTTTCCAGTCACCAGCGCGGAGAGCACGGTCTTTGGAGAAGTGGAAGTAGAGAGGATTGTGAGCTTCGCGTTCTTGTCCGGCAAAGATGGGGAGGAGAGATTTCCCCTGAAGAGGGTCGATCGTGCGATTACCAATTTTTTTCGGATAAGAACCGTCACTGACTGCTATGCAGGTCGCCATGAAGTCAATGAGGTGAGAGGGTTGACGGGTGATGGAATTAGGTCTCGTTTTTAGGAGAGATTTGGGCCCGTGCACAATCATGGGCGACGAAATTCCGCCTTCGTGTTGGTTCTGCTTGTAGAGACGAAAGGGAGTATTGCCGAGTGAGGCCCAGCCGACATCATAGCACCAGTAGGATTTTGGATCCCAAGGTTTGAGTTCTTTGCCACGGGTGCGATCGAAGGGGCAGGCTCCGTTATCGGAGCAGAACATGATGAGAGTGTTGTCATAGAGGCCTTTCTTTTTAAGATGTGCGACGAGGCGGCCGATGTTTTGGTCGAGGACGTCAACCATCGCCGCATAAACTTCCATGCGGTCTCCTTCCCATTGTTTGGCTTCGGGCGATAGACTGTTCCATGCTGGAATATGGGCGGCTCGCGGCGAGAGTGGCCATTTGGCAGGAAGTAGGCCGGACTCAATTTGTTTTTCGTGGCGTCGTTGGCGAAGGATGTCCCATCCTTTAGTATACTTGCCCTTATATTTTTTGACTTCAGTTTTCGGAGCCTGCAGTGGGTAGTGCGGAGCGTTGTAAGCGCAGTAGAGAAAGAAGGGGTCTGGGTTTCCCCCTTCTTTGACGCTCCAATGCTGATCAATAAAATCGAGAGCGTAGTCGGTGATAACGTTGGTGGTGTAAAATGGTTTTCCTTTGTGAGTAGCGGGGACTTTCCATGGCTTGCCGTCGAGCCGAAAGGTGTCGTCGCCGGTGAAGAAGTTGGTTGCTCCGGAGAGGTGGCCCCAGTAGCGGTCGAAACCAAAGTCCGTGGGTTGTTTTGAAAGATGCCATTTTCCGACCATCATCGTATGGTATTTGGCGGGTTTGAGGACCTCGGCGATGCTTGCACCGCGTGAGAGTGATGCCCCGCCAGCTTGGTCACAGTAGAGGCCGGTGAGGAGCGAGACACGGGAGGAATGGCATTTTGCGGTGTTGTAAAATTGGGTAAAGCGGAGCCCTTCTTTTGCTAGAGCAT
>Ga0315322_10002721_pt1 | contig 13679 bp, 12 predicted proteins | sample M110021515metaG_FD_203461 | JGI IMG/M metagenome (GOLD analysis project Ga0315322, IMG submission 203461) | Ammonia-oxidizing marine archaeal communities from Monterey Bay, California, United States - M1 100m 21515 | ecosystem: Environmental > Aquatic > Marine > Intertidal zone | place: USA... | reverse complement strand
TGGTTCCTATCTCAGTTTACAATAAAACAAAAATGGTGGCCGAACGCGTGCTGCTCAGCTATGCCGGCCAAATGGAAATCTACTGCGTTCGCCCAGCAACAGTTTGCGGCGTTTCGCCGAGGCAACGATTGGATGTGGCCGTAAATATGCTAACCCTACAGGCGTTGGAGCGAGGGGAGATCACAGTTTTTGGAGGTGATCAGACACGGCCAAATATACACATTAAAGATTTAATCCGTACATATACGCATTTTTTAGATTCAGATTGTGCCCCAGGAATATACAACGCAGGTTTCGAGAACCTTTCGATTGGAGAGATTGCTGAACGCGTGCAAGAGGCGGTGCCTTGTAAAATAACAAAAACTCCCTCTAATGATCCACGTTCGTATCGATTATGCTCCGATAAGCTGCTTTCTACAGGCTTTGCTCCAAAGCACTCGGTTGCTGAAGCTATGGTGGATCTGCAGAAAGCATATGCAAATGGGGATGTAAGAGACACGCCAGAATGTCATAATGTTAAATGGATGACGCATCTCAAAGAAAATGGTTGAGCTGCAACGGATCATGGTGTTGGGTTCGAATTCCTTCACAGGGGGGCATCTTATTCGCCATGCACTTGATTGCAGTGATTGTTCAATTTTGGGGATCTCACGCTCTGCCGAATATCATCCTGTAATGTCCGCTTATCAGGCTCATCCTGAATGTGGTAAAAGGGTTTCTTTTCATCAAAAGTCACTAAATGATGATCTTGGAGAAATATTAGAATTATGTGACAAATTCAAGCCGGACGCGGTATTCAATTTCGCTGCTCAAGGTGAGGTGAGGAATAGCTGGAACTGGCCGGAGCAATGGTATCAAACGAATTGTATGGGGGTAGTCCGCCTGACGACAGAATTGGTAAAGCGCGACTACATTCAGAAGTATGTCGTCGCATCAACTCCCGAGGTTTACGGTTCAACAGGTGAGGCAATTTCTGAAAATAATTCATTTGCCCCCAGCACGCCATATGCGGCATCCAAGCTTTCGGGAGATCTTCATTTGGGGGTTTTGCATAAGAGGTATGGGTTTCCAGTGGTGTTTACGCGGGCTGCAAATGTGTATGGGTCGCACCAACAACTATACCGGATAATTCCAAGGACTGTGATTTATGCAAAAATGGGCCGGAAGGTTTCTTTGCACGGCGGCGGAGTTGCCAGACGAGCGTTTATTCATGGGCACGATGTGGCGGCGGCAACCTGGCAGGCTGCCCTGAAAGGGCGATCTGGAGAAGTTTATCATCTCTCATCCGATAATGATTTGCGAACCATTCGAAGTGTCGTTGAATTAATTCTCAAACAATTGGGGAGATCCTTTGAAGATCATGTTGAATTGCAGGATGAAAACTATGGGCAAGATGATTGCTTTAGCCTCGATTCTTCGAAGGCCCAGAGAGAGCTCGATTGGAATTGCAAGGTTCAGTTTGAGGATGGAGTTGAGCAGGTTGTGAAATGGATTTCGGATCATTGGGATGAGATATCCAAGATGGAATTGGACTATGTCCACCAACCCTAAGGACGCCTAAGTTGACTGTTATTCATAATTTTTTGCCGGAACAGTATGACCGGGACGAGGTGTTGGGGGTTAACCACAATTACCTGCCCGAACAGTTTGCTGATAAAGCGGAGATTCTGGAGAAAATATCTGCTCTGGTATCTCGGTGTGACTTTACTTTAGGCCGAGAGGTGGATGAGTTCGAGCAGAGCATCTGTGAACTCATTGGGGCCAAGTACGCAGTGGGTGTGGGGAGCGGCACGGATGCGCTGTTTCTGAGCTTGAAAGCGCTTGGCATCGGTGAAGGGGATGAGGTTATTACCACGCCGTATACATTCTACGCGACGATTGGGGCAATTGTTACGGCTGGTGCGCGCCCCGTGTTCGTGGATATCGATTCAGATTTCAATCTTGATCCGAGTAAAATAGAAAACGCTATTACGGATCGTACCAAGGCAATTCTCCCAGTGCACTGGGCGGGCCTACCTTGTGATATGGAGCGGATTGGGGCAATCGCGCGAAAGCATAATTTGCGGGTGGTGGAGGATGCCTGCCATGCAATTTTGGCGCGTCGCCATGATACGTTTGCGGGACGGTTTGGGGATACTGGCTGTTTCAGCCTGCATCCCCTAAAAAATTTAAACGTCTGGGGGGATGGCGGTTATTTGGTGACGGATTCGGATGAAATCTACGAACGGATGGTCTTGCTACGCAACCATGGATTGGTGGGGAGAGATGAGTGCGCTATGTTTGCATACAATTCCCGATTGGATACGTTGCAAGCGGTGGTTGCTAATCATTTGCTCAATAAATTGCCTGAAATCACTGAGAGCCGGATTGAACATGCGACCTACTTTGATGAACAATTATCTGTAATAGAAGAGATCACAATCCCTCCCCGACCGGATGGAGTGCGCCAAGTTTACCATTTGTATGTGGTTCGGGCTCAACGCCGTGATGAGTTACAGCAGTTTTTGCAGTCGCAGGGGGTTGATGCTAAGGTTCATTATCCCGTTCCCATGCACCTTCAGCCGGCCGCGCGGGATTATGAATATGTCGTTGGGGATTTCCCGTTGGCGGAAGAGGTTTGCCGGTCGGTGATCTCACTGCCGGTACACGAGTTTATCACGCAGAAACAACAGGAATTTGTCGTGTCTAAAATCAGAGCCTTCTATGCAGGTTAAATTCGTCGACCTGTCGCGGCAGTATCAGGAACTCAAGACAGAGATTCTTTCTGCTGTGGATGAGGTGTTTGCCAGCGGCTGGTATGTGCTAGGGCCCAAGCTGGAACAATTCGAATATGAGTTCGCTGAATACTGTGGGGTGAAACATGCCGTTGGAGTGGGCAATGGCTCAGACGCGCTCTACTTGATTCTGGATGCGCTGGATATAGGGCCGGGTGATGAAGTGATCACTGCGCCGAACTCATTTATTGCTAGTGCAGCTGCCATCGCCCGAACGGGAGCAACACCAGTATTTTGTGATGTGGGCGATGATATGAACTTGGATCCAGCACAACTGGAAGCAGCGATCACAAACCGCACTAAGGCCGTTATGCCAGTGCATTTAACCGGGCGGATTGCCAAAATGGAGCAAATCCAGGAAATCGCTGGTCGGCATCAGATCCATGTGGTGGAGGATGCCGCGCAGTCGGTAGGTGCGTCACGAAAAGGAAAACGAGCTGGTTGTTTCGGAGTTGCAGCAGGGTTTAGTTTACACCCGTTAAAAAATTTGTTTGTCCATGGAGATGGTGGAGTGGTTACGACAGATTCGGATGGGTTGGCCAATAGAATCCGTCAGTCTCGCAACCATGGATTGAAGAACCGGGATGAAGCGGAATTTTGGGGCATAAATTCTCGTCTTGACGAAGCGCAAGCTGCGATCGGCTTGATTAAGCTTAGGCATATCGACCAATGGAATAACCGTCACCGTGAAATCGCCGAGTGTTACTCCGATGCATTACGGGGTATGTTTGACGTCCCAATGGAGGGCGAGGACGAATCGGGTGTTTATCACCGTTATATGATTCAGACCCTCAAGCGAGATGATCTGGCAAAGCATTTGGCTGAGAATGGAGTAGAAACCAAGGTGAATTATCGGGTCCCCCTGCACCTGATGCCAGCGGCAAAGGAATTGGGATATGGCCCGGGCAGCTTTCCAGTTTGCGAGAGGTTGGCCAAAACAATCCTGAGCTTGCCGGTTTATGCAGCCCTAGATGCTCGTGAATCTGAGTATGTTGTAGAACAAATGTTACTTTACATCAATCAATGAAGCTTTCCGATTTTGTATTCAAATTTTTAGAGGACAAGAATGTTGATTCCGTGTTTGCGGTTAGCGGAGGTGGGGCAATCCATCTTTGCGACTCGCTCGGTCGAGCAGAGAAAATTAAATACTATTGCTGCCATCATGAGCAGGCCGTTTCCATAGCAGCAGAAGGGTATGCGCGGACTTCAGGTCGTCCCGGAGTGTGCCTTGTGACAAGTGGACCAGGAGGAACAAATGCCATAACCGGGACTGCGTGCGCGTGGACAGATTCAATTCCTCAGATAATTATTTCAGGCCAAGTTTATTTGCATCAAACAATTGGTGAAAGCGGGCTCAGGCAGCTAGGCGTGCAAGAATCGAATATCATTGATCTGGTAAAGCCCATTACCAAATACGCCGAAATGGTTCTGGATCCAGAGGATATTCTTCTTCATTTGGAGAAAGCGTGGGATTTGGCAACTACTGGGCGCCCTGGCCCCGTGTGGTTGGATATCCCCGGAGATATTCAAAATGCACAGATCGATCCCGATACGCTGAAAGGGATTCAAGCCCCAAGCATTGAGGTTGAAGAGCAACCCATAGAACAGGATGTGAAGCAGGTGGCCGAATGGCTGAAAAATGCACGGCGACCGATGTTGCATATCGGGCAAGGGGTGCGCTTGTCAAAGGCGGTTGATCTTCTCTTAAAACTATTGGATCAACTCCCCATCCCAGTGGCCACCACATGGAATGCTACGGACGTCATTGATTCCGCACATCCGTGCTTTGTGGGGCGCCCAGGTGCTTTTTCCGAAAGAGCTGCCAATTTTATCGTGCAGAATGCAGATCTGTACATAGCAATTGGAACGCGGCTTCCGTTTATGGTGACAGGATATAATGCGAAAGATTTCGCGCGTGAAGCCAAAAGGGTGATGGTCGACATCGATCCGAAAGAAACAAAAAAGGAAAGCCTCGACATTCACCTAAAGGTCGTTTCCGATGCAGGCCGATTCTTGAGCTCCCTGATGGAGCTTTTACCAGAGGAAAACCAGATCGACTCAAAATGGTTGGATCGCTGCCAGGCACTTCGCAAACGCTATCCAATAGTTGATCCCCAATATCCACTTCAAGAAAAGTGGGTGAATTCTTACTACTTCATCCAGATGTTATCAGATGCCTTAGATTCGGAAGCGGCCGTGATGACAGATATGGGTCTTTCGTTTGTGGGGACACATCAGGCATTTAAAATTAAGAAGGGTCAGGTGGTTTGCACAAATTCTGGGCATGCTCCTATGGGGTGGGGGTTGCCGGCAGCTATTGGAAGCTGTGTGGCAAGGAATGGACGGAAAACGATCTGCATCTCCGGCGAAGGTGGTCTAATGATGAATTTGCAGGAATTGAGTACAGCGATGCATCATGGGCTGCCCATTAAATTGTTCATCTATAATAACGGCGGCTATCTTACGATCAAACAAACGCAACAACTAGGATTCGAAGGAAGGTTAATGGGGGCCGATCACGGAAGTGGATTGTCGTTCCCGTCATTCGAACTTATCGCATCTGCTCATGGGTTTTCCTACTGTTGTTTCTCAAACAACCGCCAATTGGAAGAGGGGTTGAGTGGGTTTTTAGATTCGGAGGAAGCGGGAATCTGCGAACTGCTCATTGATCCCGAACAGCCTCAGATTCCTAAGGCGATTTCAGTGAAGCAAGAAGGCGATAGAAAATCCGTGCCTGTTTATGAAGACCTCTATCCATTTTTAAGCTACGATGAATTTGAGCGCATCACTCTAAAATAGGGCGGGAACAGATTCTGGGCTATTCAAGCCTTTAAATTGCAAAACGAATGAATCCAATAAACAAAACAATTATTATTACCGGGGCCAGTAGTGGAATAGGGAGTGCTGTCGCTCGTGAATTCCACAAAAAAGGATGGAATATTTTTGCGAACGGGAGAGATCTAAAGCGCCTCCAGTCGCTTGAGAGGGAATTAGGGCCCGATCGAGTTGAGATTTTTCAAGCTGACATAGGGCAAAAAGTGAACGTGGGCCGGGCTTTGTCTGCGGCCTCGGAAAGGTGGGGCAGCATTCATGCAGTTTTCATTGGGGCCGGTTTTGGAATTGGGGGTAATATCGGTGAGAAACCGTTGGAACGGGCAGATGATATGGTTCAAATTAATCTGCTCGGCCCATTTTATCTCCTCGAAGCATTAACCCCGATTTTTAGGGAGCAAGGATTTGGCCACGTGATTGGAGTTGGAAGTGTGGCAGGAATAAAGCCGGCTCCGGGATTTGCCCTATACAGTGCCACAAAATTTGCCCTTAGGGCATTAATCGAAAGTTGGCGTAGCGAGATTCAGGGATTTGGCGTGAAAACGACCATACTTCAGCCTGGGGTCGTGGACACTCCCTTTTGGGAAGTGTTCTCAGATGGAGGCGAACCGGTCCACTTTAGCGAGGGCTTGATGTTGTCCTCCGAAGAAATTGGGGCGCTAACCTATCAGATAGTTGATACCCCGCCGCACTTGGCGGTGAACGAAATTACGGTAAGGCCTAGCAAACAGTTGCGTTGATCGGGTGAATCACAAAGCATGGGTGGCATAACAAAAACGAAAGCAGCGCTTTTAGTTGAGCTAAATCAACCGCTGGAAATTGTGAATCTCGAATTGCCTGCCCTGTGCAAAGGGGAAGTTTTGGTCAAAGTGCATTCCGCGGGACTGTGCCATACGCAACTGCTCGAGATCAAAGGGGAAAATGCATCAGGTGCACACAATCCGAATTTGCTGGGACATGAAGGATCCGGAATCGTGTGTGATGTCGGGGAAACGGTTAGAAAGGTTAAAAAGGGCGATCATGTTGTTCTTTCTTGGATCAAAGGAAGCGGGGCCAATGTGTGCCCCAAGCCGCTGGAGCAAAATGGTAAACTCATTAACAGAGGGCCGGTAACGACATTCAGCGAATACACGGTCGTTTCCGAAAATCGAGTTACCCCCATTCAAAAAACAATTCCACTAAAACCAGCGGCCTTGTTGGGATGCGCAGTCCCTACAGGAATGGGAATGATCAACAATTCCGCCAAAGTGAGCCCGCAAGATATCGTGATGGTCATTGGGTGCGGAGGGATAGGCATCAACGCAATCCATGGGGCCAGTTTAGCTGACGCTGCGAAGATTATCGCCGTCGATGTTAACGAATACAAATTGCGTGAAGCAAAAAAATTTGGGGCCACAGATGTAATTGATTCAACACAAGAAAATCTTGAGGAGCGAGTGTGGGATATTACAGAGGGCGATGGTGTTGGTGTCGCCATCGATACCGTGGGCAGAAGGGAAACCATGGAAACGGCTTACGAGCTCACAAACAATCATCGAGGTAGAACAATTTTATGCGGTGTTCCCAATCCGCCTAATATGAAAATAAACATTGATCCTTTCCCGCTCTACTATGGAAAAAGATTGGTCGGAACAGGCGGGGGAGAGAGTGATCCGGATGTGGATTTCAGCCGGTACGCAGAACTATACTCAGAAGGCTCGCTCAATCTTGAAGAAATGATCACGCATGAATTCAAACTCGCCGAGATCAATCAAGGGTTCAATATCCTTAAATCGGGCCGGTGCTTAAGGGTCGTGATCTCAATGGAGTAGGTACGCTATTATGGAGAATCAGTTTTTTGGAAAAACCATTTTGATTACCGGGGCTTCAAACGGGCTGGGGAGAATGTGCGCGAAATCATTCGAAAGCAAAGGGGCAAATCTAATCATATGCGGGCGGAACAGGGACCAACTGGACAAACTTCAAAGTGGATTTTCAAGACCGGATGAACACACTCTATTTGAAGGAGATCTGGCAGAGCCGTCAAAGGTTGATGAGTTGGCAAGTCTTGCGAAAACTAAAAAACGCATCGATGTCATTCTCCATGTAATGGGTGGCGGCCTGGGAAAACGGGAACCATTGATCGCTCATGAAGACTTTGATTTACTTTTCAGAACAAATTTGGGATCGGGCGCGGAATTAAACCGTCACTTGATTCCCATGATGATAGATCATGGATATGGACACGTGCTCCACGTTGGTAGTGTGGCCTCAGAGCAAGCGGTAGCCTCCGTAGGCTACAACTCGGTTAAGGCAGCATTAGCCGCATACGTGAGAAGTCTGGGGCGAGAGTTGGCCTCCACGGGAGTTGTCGTGACCGGCATCTTACCCGGCGGCTATCAGGCTCCAGGAAATTCTTGGGAACGGCTGAAGAAGAAGAGTCCGGAGGTTGTGGAGAATTTTATTACCGAGAAACAGCCGAGGGGAAAGCTGGGATCATATAAAGAAATCATCCCCCTGATCGAATTTCTTTGCTCCGAAAATGCGACTATGATGACGGGCTGTTGCGTGCCCATTGATGGCGGTGAGGGGATTACATATGCAGGCTGAAAAAGGCCTGTAATTCTGGGCTACATTTGAAATGAGAGAAATCAACCTACTTGCCGGATATCCAGAGCCATCTTCCCCAAGATATGTTGGGGCGGACATACGAACCATAGAAAATAGGATTGCTGCCTCATACCGAGGCAGAGAATTCTTTGATGGCGCTCGAGACAACGGATATGGCGGATATCATTATGATGGAAGATGGAAGCCTATCGTAAAAAATATGTGTGCAGAATATTCATTAAACAATGAATCCTCTGTTCTTCAAATTGGTTGCGAGAAAGGGTTTATGCTCCATGATTTTAAGGAATTATTACCGAATGCTAGAGTGGTTGGGGCGGAATCCTCCAAATACGCAATAAATAATTCGATGGATAGCATAAAAGATAATATTGTGCATTGTGAGATAGATGATTTGCCATTTTCGGGCCACGAATTTGATTTAGTGGTAGCCGCTAATATAGTTTATACAAAGGATTTAAAAGGGGTGATTGACTGCCTGAAAGAGATTGAACGGGTTAAAAAGCATCATAGTTTTATTACATTGGGCTCATACGAAAATTTAAGAGAAAAGCAGCTATTCGAATGGTGGACACTTTTAGGATGCACGGTTTTGCATCGGATGGATTGGCTCGAGGTAATGAAACATGCAGAGTACACGGGAGATTATAAATTTACTGATTCCAAAACGTTGAAATTGACCGAGTCATTAAAAGGTTAAATTCATCATCTGCTTCTCCATTTCATAAAATTTAATCTAACTGATAATTGAAAGATTTACACGAGCAATTAGGCGGCAAAGGATGTGTTCTTGTATATGGGAATTTTAACGTTATTCATCCTGGGCATTTGAGATTGCTCCGTTTTGCCAAAGACTGTGGTGATTCTCTGGTGGTTGGCGTTAATAGTGACACGCAAGCAGGAAAGGCGGCGTTGGTCAGTGAGCTTGATCGCCTTGAAGGAGTCTTAGCAAATACATATGTAGATCATGGTTTTATCCTCACAACTTCCTCGGAAGAAGCTATCCGCAAGTTAGAACCAGAAGTAGTAGTTAAAGGTAAGGAGCATGAAGCAGGCTTGAATCCTGAAATCCAAGCCCTTGATCAATATGGAGGTAAGTTGTTGTTTTGCTCCGGAGAAGCACATTTAACCTCAGCGGACTTGTTGCACGGTGAATTGGAACTGGGAAGCCAAGAGTCACCTCCGGTTGGGGAGAATTACCGCAATCGTCATGAGATCAACATGGATGATCTCGAAAGCCTGGCCACTGATTTTGGAGGTAAAAAAGTGTGCGTCGTGGGGGATCTAATCGTGGATGAGTATGTGGCTTGTGAGCCCGAAGGCATGTCGCGGGAAGAGCCTGTAATGGTGGTGGCTCCTTCCTCGGAAAAGCGTTTTATCGGAGGAGCCGCGATTGTGGCGGCTCATGCGGCAGGGCTGGGTGCTCAGGTTTCTTATTATGGTGTTCGAGGCGAGGATGAGGTTGGGCGGTTTGCGGAGTCAGAAATGACAAATTTAGGGGTTCATTGCGTGATTCAATTCGATCCAAGCAGGCCCACTACCTTGAAACGCCGTTATCGTGTAGAAAACAAATCATTATTGAGAGTGAACCGGTTTCGCAAACACTCCATCTCAAGAGAACTCCAAGATGTGCTTTTGGAAGAATTGGAGCAACAACTTGCTGCGGCAGATCTATTGGTACTTTCGGATTTCAATTATGGAATGCTGCCTAATGAATTTGTCACTGAATTAGTTTCGATGGCAAAGGGCAAAGGGGTCTTCGTCGCGGCAGACAGCCAGTGTTCTTCACAACTAGGGAATGTAGGTCGTTTTAAAAGGGCTGATCTACTCACACCCACAGAGCATGAGGCAAGAATTAGTTTGCACGATCAAGATTCCGGTTTGGTTGTGTTAGCCGAGAAGCTGAGGCAAGAGGCTCGTGCACAGCATGTGCTTTTGACGCTAAATCAGGACGGGTTGTTGATTCATGCCGGTCCGGATGATCCATGGGTAACCGATCGTCTTCCGGCATTTTGCGCGAACCCCGTGGATGCCTCCGGGGCCGGAGATTGCCTGATGATAACGACAGCACTTGCCTTGTGCAGTGGTTCGACAGTTTGGCAAGCCGCATTTATGGGGAGCGTTGCGGCGAGGGTTCAAGTAAGTCGTTTGGGCAATCGGCCGATTTCCCAAGCGGAACTCCTCACGGCTTTGGGATTGCACCAATGAAAGCCATTCTTTTAGCAGGCGGGATTGGTTCCCGACTGCGCCCCATTACCGACACCATTCCCAAATGCCTAGTGCCCATTCATGGTCAGCCGCTTTTAGATATTTGGCTGGAACAGCTGACTACGCATGACATCGGGCCTTTTTTGGTCAATACACATTACCTTCCAGAGCAGGTTGAGCATTACATCGAGCAGAGTCTCTACCGGGAGTCCGTTACTATGGCCCATGAGCCTCAACTTCTTGGCACCGCAGGGACGGTGTGGGCTAACCGGGATTGGATTGGTGATGAACCGTTCATGCTCGTGCATGCGGACAATTATTGTTTGTGTGATTTTGGCTCCTTTGTCGAGTTCCATCGCCTAAAACCGCCTGATGCCCTGATGACCATGATGACGTTCCAAACAGATACCCCCGAATCCTGTGGTATTCTTGAGATAAATAATGCGGGGGCGGTGGTGCGAATGCACGAGAAAACTAAACATCCTGTCGGGAATACGGCTAATGCAGCTGTGTATATCATCGATCCCGGTGTATTTACGATGGGCGACTTTTTGCGCAACCCGCCAGCGGATTTCAGTATGGAGGTGATCCCCAAATTGCTGGGAAGAATTGTTGCTTGGGCAAACACGGGGTATCACGAGGATATCGGAACACCTGAAACCTATCAGAAGGTCAACAGTGCTGAAGTCACAATTAGGCGGCATGGGGGCTCATGAGGAGGTTTCTCCGTACAATAAGGGAAAGGCTAGAAAACACCGGTCCCTATTCATTTAAAGGAGTACAGTTGATCAATCAGCTTCGCTCCTTGCCTCGGTGGCCCAAGGAGTCTTTCTCCCAAAAAGCCGAGGACTTACTGATCCATAAATTGCTGGGTGAATCAAAAGGGCGGTATCTTGATATAGGTTCTTATCACCCAGTGATATACTCGAACACACATAAGCTGTTTAAAGCGGGCTGGGATGGGGTAAATGTTGATATGTCTGAGGAGACTATTGCGGCGTTTTGTCGATTCCGCCCTAAAGATAATAATGTTTGTGCAGCGCTCGGCGAAAAGACTGAGCGACGTACTGGCTTTTTCATGGAGAATGGCAAGAAGTCACCTCTGAATACACTTTGCAAAGATACTGCTAAAGAATGGGCATCGACTTTTGGAAAAAGTATCCTCAAGCGCCCTGTAAGCGTATTTTCGCTTGATGATTTATTTGTAAAAATTGATGAGAACCCGGCAAGCATTCAGTTTCTGAATATTGATATTGAAGGTTTGGATTGGACCGTTTTAAAGCAATGGCCATTTAGCAATGCGCGCCCAAGAGTGATTTGTATCGAATACCATGCGTCCTGCGTTGATCAAGTCATGGCCTCGGACACACATCTCTTATTGAAGGATAACAAGTATGAATTGAAGTATTGGTTAAGCCCAAGTTTGCTCTATGAACAAGTGGATAAATAGAATGATCGCAAACTTGGTCAGGCCTGTTATTACTTTTCCAGAACGATCTCTATCCACTCAAATTAAGATGTCGATGCGCGGCATATTCCTTGGGAAATCTGTTTTCGGGAACATGGCTTACCTAGTAAAATTAGCCGCTCTAGGCATATTGGTTTTTGTTTTTTCCCCTTTTGCCTTGTTAGTGTATTTGATGCGTTATAGATTTTTAATCGTCGACACTAGCCAAGTGGGCGCCTTGCAGTTTGTGGATTTAACGATAAGAGAATCTCTCCTGGGGGGGAGCCCCTATAAAATAATACTGCTAGCCCCTGTGAAATTTGTGGCAAACAAATTTCTGCTCAACTTGTATTCCAAGTATTTAACCATATGCAGTTCTACATTCATAAACATTTTGCTCATGCCTTTCGCAAACAATCCATTTCTTAGAATTACAACTCATAGGTTTTGTCCGTCATCTAAATCATCTTACCACAAGAGGGTATGGAATAAATACCAGTCGGATTACGGGAAACCTCTAATTCAATTCCCTGAATCTAAGATTGAAGAATGTGAAGCAGAGCTGGCAAAAATAGGTTATAGACAGGGCACAAAATTTGCAGGACTGCATGTGCGTGATAGTGGTTTTTACAAAGACCTAACTCGTGTTACCAGAAACGGGGACATTGAAAAGTATCGCGAAGCAATCACATTTTTAATCGACCGCGGTATTACAGTCCTGAGGTTAGGGTCTGAAGATTCGTCGGATTTCGATTATGAATATGAATCTCAAGATTCCAAATTTATAGATTACTCTAAATCAGGAGTGACGTCCGATACGCTTGATTGTTTTATTTGGTCTCAGGGCGAATTCTTCCTTGGCAGTGCATCAGGGCCCGCAAATGTGCCCCCCATGTTTGGCAGGCCGGGGTGCTATACTAATATATATCCCTACAATTCTTGTTTCTGGTTTCACAAAAATGATATATCTATAGTAAAGCCATTATATAATACCCGATCACAGAAGTATCTCAGTCTTACTGAGAGTTTTAAGCACCCAATATATTATGATCCGGCCTCAACGAGTGCGCTTAGGGAGCAGGGGCTCGAACTGCATTTCAACACAAGTGAAGAGATCCTGAGTGCATTGCGCGAATTTCTTAATTGTAAAGAGAAGGACACAGTGAAGTCCTCAGAGCAGCAAGGACTGGAAGAAATAATTGATGACCCTCTAAGGTTTTGGTCTTTTGGTGGGCCCGGGAGGGTATCAACAGATTTCATAAAGAAATATCTAATAGTAAAAAAATGAACCATTCTAACAAGCTTAGCTCATCGTCGCCTAAAAGACACATATATCGTGAACTCAGAGATTTTCACGAATCAAAAGGAGATATGCCCACAAAAATGAGAAGCCTCAATGTGATCGGCTTTGAGGAGCTTGAAATGTCTGTCATAAATAACGATGAGGAATTTGCTGAAAAATTATTTAATTCATTGTGGGCCGGAGACGTTTACATAGTCAAAAATGCTTTTTCCCCTGATTGGGTTAATAAGCTTAAGGCAGATACAATTGAGTTATTTAAAGAAACAGAATCCACATTTCATAAAATGAAGGAAGGGGTCCCGAATTTTCACCGTGTCATTGATGAGTCGGTTTCGAAAAATTACGCAATTAGTGCCATCAAGCATTCCGCATATTTCTTCCCTTGGAACCCTGAGTCTTCAAAGATGTTTGAAGAAGTTAACCGTAGATGGCGGTTATTTAAATACATCGGAGGGTTTGAGTATGATGAGTATGTAGGCAACACTCCTAAAGATGAAATAGTGGACAG
>Ga0315322_10002720_pt1 | contig 13679 bp, 10 predicted proteins | sample M110021515metaG_FD_203461 | JGI IMG/M metagenome (GOLD analysis project Ga0315322, IMG submission 203461) | Ammonia-oxidizing marine archaeal communities from Monterey Bay, California, United States - M1 100m 21515 | ecosystem: Environmental > Aquatic > Marine > Intertidal zone | place: USA... | reverse complement strand
CGTCCTTTTTCTCAGCGTCCTTTTTCTCAGCGTCCTTTTTCTCAGCGTCCTTTTTCTCAGCGTCTGCCGCTTTTTTCTCGGTAGCCTTCTTGGCATCCCGCGAGCTTTGCATTGGATTTCGGCTCGGCCCCTCCTTGAACAGTCGGAAACGACTTGGCACAAGTCTTGGAGGCCAGTGGTTGTTGCTGGATTCGGTGTCAGCTGTTTCCTGTTGGGGATCAAGTTCCAGACGCACAATTTCTTTGTCTGTGATCAGAAGTTTGCTGACATTCTCGCTGTTGCTTCGCCAGATTTCAGCAGGAATCCTCATGGTTTCACTGGTGTTGTCTGTGTAGTGGACCCGCAGAATAATTGGCATTACGAGCCCGCCGATGTTCTCGAATGAGACGCGATAGAAGTTGGTGGTGCGTTTCAATAACGCCTTCTGTTTCGAGTCGAGTCCTTCGACAAACTTCTGGTAGGACTTGCGTGCTGATTCTTCTACGGCAAGTTCGTCGTAATCACTGCTGTTGTAAAAGTCTTTGAGACCGGGTTGCCAATCGATGCGGCGTTTCAGATCTTCGTTTCGTTCCACTGACTTGCTTGGCTCTTTCTCATCACGCTCCTTGCGTTTTCGTTCTGCGGACTCATCCGGGTCTCCACTGTCGATCACATAAAGGTCAACGTCAGTGATTGCGAGGTCCACGTGATCAGTACTGTAGAACCAGCCTCTCCAGAACCAGTCAAGGTCGACGCCCGATGCATCTTCCATGGAGCGGAAAAAGTCAGAGGGGGTCGGTCGCTTGAACTTCCAACGCCGTGCATATTCTTTGAAAGCAAAATCAAACAGCTCTCTGCCAAGAATGGTTTCTCGGAGAATGTTCAACGCGGTAGCTGGTTTCGAGTAGGCGTTGGCTCCAAATTGCAGGATCTCCTCGCTGCCTGTCATGATGGGACGCTGATTGCCTCCGCGCATGTAGGGCACGATCTGGCTCGGTTCGCCTCTCCGCGATGGGTAATTCTCTTCCCACTCCTGTTCGGTGAGGTATTGCAGAAAGGTATTCAGGCCTTCATCCATCCAAGTCCACTGACGTTCGTCGCTGTTAACGATCATTGGAAAGTAATTGTGTCCTACTTCATGGATGATCACGGAAATCAATCCGTATTTGGTGGCTTTGCTGTAGGTCCCATCCTTTTCTGGACGCGGGCCATTGAAGCAGATCATTGGATACTCCATCCCGTAGATCGGTCCGTTGACGCTAATCGCAACAGGGTAGGGATAGTCGAATGAGTACCGCCCATAGACCTCCAAGGTGTGTGCGATCGACTCCGTGCTGTATTGGCTCCACAGAGGTTCGGCTTCGTTGGGATAGTAGGACATTGCCAGGACAGTGTTGCCTCCCACTTTGACACCCATCGCATCCCAGATGAATTTGCGGCTAGCTGCGAACGCGAAGTCACGCACGTTTTTGGCGCTGTAGACCCAAGTCTTTGGCTTATTGCTTTTCTCAGATTCATTCTGCTTGGCTTCTTCTGGTGTCACGATGAATTGCGGCGTCTTGGAAGACTCGGCATCCTTCAATCGCTTGATCCATTCAGGCTTCAACACCTCTTTTGTGTTTTGCAGTTCACCAGTGGCAGCGACGACCATGTCGCTGGGAGCAGTGATCCGCACAACGTAATCGCCTAGTTCGAGCGTGAATTCACCACGGCCGAGGAACTGCTTGTGTTGCCATCCTTTGTAATCTGTGTACGAAACCACTCGGGGAAACCACTGAGCGATTTCGTAAATGTAGTTTTCATCCTCTTCAAAGAACTCGTATCCTCCGCGCGCTCTGATCACTTTGGCGTTGATGATGTTGTGGGAGAATCGGATTTCAAAGTCCGTGGACATGCCTGGCATCAGGGGTTCTGGCAGGTCAATTCTCATCATCGTTTTGATGATTGTGTTTGGGATCGCCTTTTGCTTTGCGTCTGTCACCGATTCGATTTTGTAGCCGCCCTCAAAAACGGTGCGAGCGAGAATCGAGTTGAGTCCCCGAAACGACATGCGTTGCGAAAGCGAAGGAGCCGTCGTCGTGATGGCAGAGTCTGAATCGGGCTTGAAGCGGTTTTGATCCAGTTGGACCCAGATGTAACGCAGCGTGTGTGGCGACTTGTTGTGGTACTTGATTCTTGAGACGCCGCTCAGTCGTTGTGTTTTGTCATCGAGAGTGATGTCGATGTCGTAATCCGCCCGCTGCTGCCAGTACTCGGGTCCTGGAACGCCGGACGCAGTGCGTTGAGCGTTGGGTGTGGGCAGCCAACTTTCAATTTGAAAAAAACGATCCAGCGAGTCGCTGTGCTTTGGGTTGGGTAAATGTTGAGCTTGGCACACGGCTGGCGACAGATTACCAGCCAAAAACAGGGTGGCAGCAAGTAGGTAAAATCGATTCAAACAAGGAGCAAACGTCATGATGGAAGAGCGTGGGTGGGTGTAGATTCGTTTCGACCGGTATATGATTGAGTTTAGTTGAGCTGCCCAGTGTCTGAAGATGAACCTTCGAAACTGGCCCGAATTGATCTTATCTTACCTTCCCCGCCGCCTGAATAGCCTGCATCTGTGACCTATCTGAACCCATCCTCGGCAACCATTGGCTACTGCACCAACGTGCATGCAGGAGTCGATTTAGCCTCCATTTGCAGTAATTTAGAGGAGTTTGCCATCCCAGCCAGGGATGCCAGTGGTTCAGATGAGCTGGGCGTGGGACTTTGGATACCGGCCCAGGCTGCTGGCGAGCTTACTGACGGTGCCGACCGATTTAGCAAATTTTTAAGTGAACGAAGGCTTCGAGCTTTCACGATCAATGGATTTCCCTACGACAATTTTCACCAACCCATTGTCAAACATGGGGTCTACTCACCCCAGTGGTGGCAGCCCGAGAGACTTGATTACACGCTTCGCCTCGCGAAAATCTTGACCCAACTGCTGCCGCAGGAAGAAACCACCGGGTCGATCAGCACGTTACCGATTGCGTGGGCAGACAACGAAGCGACTCCCGAGAATCTCGCACAGGCCGGCGAGAACATGCGAGAGTTGGCCTCAAAACTACGCGAAATTGAACAATCGACCGGAAAACGCATTGTCGTCGCCCTCGAGCCCGAACCCGGTTGCGTTCTGGATACGACTCAGGACGTTGTCGATTGGTTCGAGAAAGAACTGCCCGAAACAGATCATCGACGCTACTTGGGCGTCTGCCACGACATCTGCCACTCCGCGGTCATGATGGAGTCTCAGCAAGATGTATTATCACGCCTAGTGGAGGCAGGGGTGATGATTGGCAAGGTGCAAGTGAGCAACGCGATCATTGCGGACTGGCTGTCGATGGCTGGAGGGCGTCAACGAGAGGCGATCGCACAGTTGAGTGAGTTTGCCGAAGATCGCTACCTTCACCAAACTGGTCGCTTGAAAGCTGATGGAAGTTTCGAGCTTGTCGAAGACCTTCCCGATCTGCTTCGTAGTGCTGAGAGCGAAGAAAAACCAGCCTGCGGAGATCAACGCTGGATCGTACATTTTCATGTGCCGATTTTCTTGGAGCGTTTCGGGCACTTGAGAACCAGCCAAGACGATACGCTGGAATGTTTGAGATTTCTAAATCAGAGTGGATCTGCCGAGTTTACCGGGCATCTGGAAGTCGAGACCTATGCTTGGACCGTTCTGCCTCACTCCATGCGACGTCGAGGACTTTCCGAAGATATTGCACGCGAGATCTTTTGGCTGCGAGATATCGTCGCTGACATGGCGTGAGCAACTGAGAAACTCCGAACGCGCGGGATGAATCGCCAGAAAATCCAGTTCCAGGCAGAACGGTATTGAACTGCATGAAACGCGTATCAGCTGGCGACAGTTTCCAAATGATTCTGCTGCGAATGGATGAAAGATCCCGGATTGCTTCAGTCATCGGGCGTGCAATCGACACTTGGCCACGACGACGACTTTTGAAGGGCCGGGCGAGACGATGCTCAGAGATTACTAGCCGGCCCAAGAAACGGCGAGTCGGCGCTCAGAAGTAGCGAGCCAGTCTCTCACGGAACCATGGCGTGATCGTTCCTTGCCCGCCATGATGTGAGCTCAAAATGCCCGCTGTGATTGAGATCACAATCACGGTTAGGCAGCCGCTCTCGGCGTCAATCACTCCGAAACTGTCGGTCTAACCGACGCTCCACTGATTCTGGAACCACTCAACGCGATCGATGCGGCGAGGAGCGTATTTGGTCTTTGGGTTGAATTTCTGGTTTCCCAAAAACGACACGAACGGCTCGTAAGGAACCTCGGCCTGCTGCGCGATGACATCGACCTTCTCGCTCTCCAAATTCCAGTCGTACAGGATCTTGTTGTCCCGCTCAAACCACTCGTCCAGATACTCCGCGTTTGTTGAGCTTGTCACAACAAAATCGCAGTTACGCTTGCATAGAAAGCACATGAACTGAGCAGCCAAGGCTCGCGTCTGCTCCAGATCACCATCAGTGGAGGCCGAAGCGATATTCCAGATGCTGACGAAACCATCCTCATCTTGATCCGCGGGATTGAGTTTGACTTCGATCTCAGGTGGTAGTTCTACAGCTGTCATGAAAATTCCTGAATGGAAAAAACGGTTGAGTGGTGCCTCTAGTCTAACGACCGGTCCGGATTCCCAAAATACGGCTAAAACCAAGAAACGTACTCTCAGTGACGGAATTTTGATCTAAACCTGTGGCTTGGCCTGCTCTTGGTCGATTTGTCTTTGTCGCTCGGTGAAGCGGTTTCGCTGCTCTTCGGTGATCTGATTGGCGCAATGAGGGCATTGGACGCCCGGCACAAAGCTCGTTTCACGCTGTTCATCTGGGTCGACCGGCCAACCGCAGCCGTAGCACATCAAATGTTCACCAAGTTGCAGGTTGTGACCGACCGAAACTCGCTTATCAAAGACAAAACAGTCCCCTTCCCACTTCGATTCCTCTTCCGGAACCTCTTCCAAATACTTCAAAATTCCGCCCTTGAGGTGGTAAACCTCTTCAAAACCCTTTTTTCGTAGGAACGCAGTGGACTTTTCACAGCGTATCCCGCCTGTGCAAAACATCGCGATTTTACGATGCTTTTGAGGATCAAGCTGATCATCGACAAAGGACGGAAACTGGCGGAATGACTGCGTGTCGGGATTCACCGCACCCTCAAAAGTGCCGATGGCGACTTCGTAATCGTTCCGTGTATCGATCACGGTCACCTCGGGGTCGCTGATCAGTGCGTTCCAGTCCTGCGGGTCGACATAAGTCCCCACGGAGTCGTTGGGATCGATCCCCTCGACACCCATCGTGACGATCTCTTTTTTTAAACGGACGCGGGTGCGTTTGAATGGCGACTCAACAGCAAACGACTCCTTGACCTCAAGACTGCTCAAACGCGGGTCATCTTTCAGATAACTGAGCAGTTTGTCGACTCCCTCACGGGTTCCGGCTACGGTTCCATTGATTCCCTCGCTGGCGAGAAGCAAGCTTCCACAGACCCCGAATTCGACCATGTGATCATGAATCGGTTTCTGCAGATCTTCATAGTCATCCAGCCGCACGAAACGGTATAAAGCCGCAACTACGAATTTGGACATCGTATTACCTTCTCGATACGTGAATGGCTTCGCACCGCTGGGAAGTCAAGTCGCGACAGACTTTGCTTTGGCCAGACGTCGACGCAGCGACTCACTCAGGACAACGTGCCTGAGTTCGTCACCGAGTTTCCGTTTGACTACACAAGCATACGCATAGCAGCCATGGCAGCCGAATAATCCGGCTCCTCGGTGACTTCAGCGACGATTTCCTTGTAGGCAACTTTTCCCTCGGTATCCAAGACAAACACCGCTCGTGTTAAGAGCTTGAGTTCCTCGATCGTGACGCCAAAGGCTGTGCCAAACTGATGGCTCTGGTAATCGCTTGCCGTTCGCATTGACACGTCCTCCGCGCCACAAAAGCGAGCCTGAGCAAAAGGCAAATCGCGGCTGACAGTCACGGCATTGATTTTGTCTCCCAAGGACGCGATCTCTTCATTGAACTTCTTGGTTTGGATCGCACAAACTGGTGTGTCCAGACTTGGAACCACACTGATAATGGTGGGTTTCCCTTTCAGATCCTCCAGTGACAAAGCTTGGATTCCCGCGTCTGCGTAATGCACGGTGAAGTCAGGGGCGGCGCTGCCGATCGCAACGTCATCGCCCTCAAGCGTCATTGGATTTCCTTTGAAAGTAATAATTCCTGAGCGTCCCATAAATATCTCTCCGTTACATTTTTAATGTTGGCTGGTCGTGATCACCGGAATGGTATCCGGTTAGCCGCTGGCCGGGGTTTCCGGCTCGCTGACGTCAGCCGATTATGAAGTCACAGCAGGTTTGAGTGAATGGGGTGCGATTGACGCACCGGTCTGACCTTCGGTTGCCAGTGAATTTTGCTGCCTGGTTACCGCTTCTGTTGCGGCTGCGGAGGATGTGGTTGCAGGACAAACCTGCTGTAAATCAACATCATTGCCTGAGGACCGAGTGCTGAATGCCGTGAAGTCTGCTGAAATATGCACGAAAATTCGATCAACGTTACTCAGAAGCGGCTCTTCAAAACCACAAAACGTTCGGGCTTTCGGAGGTGGTAGGGTATCCTTCAGTGGTCTTCCCGCTTGCAGTATTCAGGCCCGCCACCCTTCTGGTCGCAAGCCCCGGTGTGCCTTATTGCCGGCAATTCATGAAATGTTGCCTGCCATTCACGGCTTCCTTGTGATCAGGCTTGGTGCATGAGGGCGGTATTTGCCGCTGCGGCTGAGCTGGCCTGTGCATGAGGATTTGGGGACACTGCATACGACTGCATATTGGCAATCCGTTGAAATACGCCTGGATGCAACCAACTTGCCTTTCTGGCGGAGGGTGATTCCACCGTGTTCCGGAGTAACGCGTTTGAGAGAGCGTCGGATGCATCCTCATAGGATTGCGGGACATCCCGCACGCGTTCTGCCATTTCGGCTGCCATTTGGCAAGCTTGCACGTCGGCATCCAGCTCGGTACGACTCGCGGCAATTCGCAGTGTGATCAACGTCATCACGATTGCGACACCGCTGCCAGCGGCCATCGCCCACGAATGCCCTTCAGCGAAACGAGTGATTAGACCACCCAGTAGCCAAGCAGGAACGATAGTGAGCATCCGCAAAGGGACGTGAAAGCGGCGTAGATGGGCGGCTTCGTGAAGCACGACCATGGAAAGCTCGCATCGAGGCAGTTCATTCAATGCGCGGTCGGAAATCAGGAGGGTCCGTAGGGGAGGAACGAATCCTGCAACCATGGCATTGAATGATCGATTGCCGGTTTGCCAACAAACGACACGTGTGCGTCTGAGCCCCGCAGCACTCATGATTTCCTCCACCCATCGCTCGGTCTGCGTATCGAGTCGGGATGTTTTGAAAAGATGTCGGATCAGCCAAGGTAATCCCAAGGGCACAAACAGCAGCAAGAAGAGGGTGGTGATGATCGCTGCTGATGCCTCGCCAATTGGTAGGCCGGTGATCAAATCGGCCACTCCCAAAAGCAGCAGGATTGGCAATACGAGCCATGCGACGGTCCCGCGAAAACGTTGCTAAAGGTAGTTCGCGTGCAGGCTTGGATGGTTGTCGACCAATCCTGTTAGTCCCCGGTAGTACTGTTCGGCTGACCAGGTTGCCACAGTGATCGTGAGCCCGGGGATGAGCAGAATCACAGCTTGCATAAAAAGCGTGTTGTTGAGGTAGGGAGTCTGTACCGTAGCGGTCGCAAGGCCAAACTCAGCAAGGCAAAGAATCGCAATGCCCAAGCCCAGCCACCGAAAGGCGTTCATTTGTTAACGCATGATTTGCTTTGCACTGATTCTCGCTGCGTTATGACACAAGAGAATCAGTGCCGTCAGCATGCACCCGCTTGCGAGGATGGCTTGCTGCAGCGATGTGTCCACCGGTGGAAGCGAAGCACAGCTCAGTGAGAGCACAACAAGTAGAAAAAAATACAAATGCATGGGGCACGTCCACATCGCGAGGCATTACGTCTCCCGGCATGCGTGTCCTGGTGCAGAAAGGCGGTCTCTTCAGTTTGAAATCTCGTTCTGAAAAAAACGACACACAACCAGAAGCATCGCATGCGGGGATCGGCTGCAGCACCTGATGCAGACTAATTACTCAGCGGTCGGTTTGTACCGGTTATGCTGAAATTAACGGCAAAACATGGGACCACCAATTTGGGGATGCCCTGAGCAGGCTGTTGGCAGCGTGAACTACCAGCGGAGCCCAAACTGAGCACCACCCGTGTCTTGGTTATTGCCACCTTTCAGTGGGCCTGTGTGTGCTGCCTTGATGGCAACTTCGCGGGGTGGTTCGTCCACCTCTTCCTTGTCCGCTTGTTTTGTCGGATCGACAGGGGCTTGTTGAGCGGCTTTGATCGACAAGCTTACTTTCTGGGCGTCTCGGTCGAAGCTAAGAACTTTTACCTCCACTTCATCGCCCTCGTTGACGAACGCGCCTACTTTTGAGACGCGATGGTGAGCGAGTTCACTGATGTGAACCAGTCCCTCGACCCCTGCAGCGAGCTTTACGAAACATCCGAACGCGGCGATACGAGTGACGGATCCTTTGTGGACCGATCCCACCTCAAACTCTTGCTCTGCGGTATCCCACGGATTCTCAAGCAGGTCGCGGTACGACAGAGAAATCTTGCCCGTCTCCTTGTCGACGGAGTCCAGTCTGACGGTTACCTGCTGGCCGATTTCAAGCACCTCGCTGGGATGCTTGACACGATCCCAACTGAGTTTGCTGATGTGGATCAAGCCATCTAGCCCGCCTAAGTCAACAAAGGCTCCGAAGTCCTTGATGGTGCGTACCGTGCCCTGCAGCTCATCTCCAACTTCAATTTGTTCAAGTTGCTCTTTGCGTTTCTCTTCTCGTTCACGCTCAAGAATGGCACGCCGACTCAGTACCAGGTTACCTCGCTTTTGGCTCGACTCGGTGACCACGCAGCGGAACTTCTGGTCGACAAATTCGGTTGTGTCCTCGACACGATACTCGCTGATCTGGCTGATGGGAATGAAACCTTTCGCACCGCCCACTTTGCATTCCAAGCCACCGGAATTGCTGCCTGTCACGGTCACTTCAACCACAGAACCCTCATCGATATCTTCCCAGTCGGAAGCTTCGATTGCACTGCCAGGCAGTCCGAGAGCGTACAAGCCGTCCTCGCGGCTGATGCCTCGCACCAAGACCTCGATAGAATCACCGATCGCTGGCTCCTGCTCGAATTGATCGAACGCCACGACACCCTCGTCGGGGCCACCCAAGGCCACGAAGACATTGTCATCGTGGATTTTCAGGACTTGACCCTGAACGCTTGCACCCTCGGTAAGAGGTTCGGCGCGATTGGCCATTCCGGCCGGACCGCTAAGCATGGCCTCAACATCAGTGGCAGCAAGCTCTGCGTCCAATTCTGCCTGAATGTCATCGGGCAGCGCGTGGCGCGCGTTCGGAATGGCAACCTTGCTGGTGGCTGCCTGCTGAGGTCGTTTGGGCTGTGGCTTGTCACCTGCCAATCTTGGCCGTGGATTTGACTTTTTGTTTCCTGACTTTCCCTTGCCCGGTTTTTCTGATTCAGCTTGGCCAGCTGCTTCAAGATCTTCGGTGCTGACAGAGGGAGACGCCGGCTTGGCCACGCCCAGACCCCTCGCTGCTAAAGGACCCGACACACGAGCTCGCTTGGACAGCGGATTCTCAGGCTTGGGCTCAGTTGATTCTGGTGGGGGCCCAGTTGCCGTCGCACCTTCTGGCGTTTCAGAATGAGTCTCACCCGAAGCTTCGACAGCTTGTGGCTTAGCGGCTTCGGAAGCTGCTGGAGCGGGGGGAGTTGATGCGTTGTTTGGTTCTTGGCCGTCCGTTGGGGCTTGGTCGCCGCTGCTCATCTGTTTCGTCGAAAAGTGGAGGAGGATGAAGACTGGTCAATTCGGTGGTGGTGTGCCTTCAGGCAAACCCTTGGGTACTGTCCCGCATGGAAGCTGGAAAGTTTGTGCTCCGGTAGTGCCTCATCTTTCAAGAGAGAGCCATGTTTTGACATCGGTTTCCTCTTTTCTGATGCAGCCCTATCCTTCAAGTGGAAACCAACCAGCTGATCGCATTTCATTCATGCGGGTGGTAGTTGGTCGGCTTTCAGGGGCAAACCAAGGGGATACTTCCCCCAGGCTGGTGCCGGAGCTGTCGTCTCCGGAGAGTGTAGTCTAGCAATGGAGGTTCTGCCTCGGTAGCCTTCGCGATCTGTCCGAAACTGCTTCCGTCAGGATTGTTTGGCCACGTTTTGCCGTATTTTTGCCAATGGAGATGCCTTGATGCCTCAGCTTGACTCGTTTGCCCATTCTGAATTCGCCTGTTTGCCGTCTGGGCTGACCGCAGCCATCACCGTAGCGGAAATGCCTGATTTGGCTGATGGGCCGGTCGCTGGGCGGCTTACTGAACTGCTGCAAGACGCTCAAATTACTGATTCCGGGCTGCGTTTCCCGAACGCGGGTATCGTGGATCTGTCTCGGTCACAAGCAGCTCTCGCACTAGCAGGCTTTTGGCTCCTCGCTGGTAATCTGGAACGGAGCCATTCATTCAGCCAGGAACTTCCGTGTCGGAATGGAAGTTTTTGGCATGGGATCATGCACCGGCGGGAGGGTGACTTTGGTAATTCCAAGTACTGGTTTCGAAAGGTCGGAGACCATCCGGTTTTTGAGCAGCTGGCTGAGCTGACGGGGGGAGCTTATGAGGATCCGACTGCATTCGTCGACGAATGCAGTCGTGCCATTGGAAAAAAAAACAGTGAAGCCTACCAGCGTTGTATGCTGTCACAGTGGGCCGAATGGCAGGCGTTGATGGTGCACTGCATGGCTCTGTAGTCAGCGTCGGCTCAGAGGCTCAGAGGCTCAAACTCCAAAAATGGATAACTTGGGTTTTGTTTCCGCTTCGATTTGCTCAGCCTGACCGCGAGCCTGTTCAACGCACCGCTCGATCTTTGCCAGATTCGTTCGCTGTTGGTGGGCGGTCAGGCCACGCTCGCCAGTGATGATAAGGATGGTGTCTTGGGGAGCCGCTTCAGTGACCGCCCATTCTATCGCTCGATCTCGATTCGCAACCAGACGGAAGCTCGCACACTTCTTGACGCCATCGAGCACATTGTGGGACGCTGCCAAAAAACTGGATCGCGACTGGTCTGTTGCAGTGATGATCGCTTGATCTGAAAAACGTTCGAGCTGTGTGCCGTACCGTGCAAGCGTGTCTGCGTTGGCGTTAGCATCAAGCACAAGGACGCACCACAACTTGCCACCAGCTTTCATGTCGCGGCAAGGACGCATCGCCTCAACGGCTCGAGGGGGGCTGCCACCGGCGTCAATGACGATGGTGGACTTTCCGTATTCGGCCAGTCGCTGGCTGCGGCCAGGAACGGTGCGAAGCTGACTCAAACTCTCTGCAATTCGCTCCAATGGCTCCGCAAGCAACAAGCCGACGACGGCGGCTGCAGCATGGTTGGATGCCATGGCATGGCCACAAAGACAAGTTTCCATGACCGTTGTCGAATCTTGGTGGGTTAGCAGTAAAGTGCAGACACCGTCTGTCTGATCAAAAATTTGTGCGGTCACATCTGCATTTTTGTGTATCCCATAGGTCAACGTTCGAACGTTGTGATTCTGAAGCTCACGTGTCACACTCGGCTCATCCGCCGATGCGATGACCACACCGTCGTCTGCCAGCCGATCAAGGCTGCACTGCAGTCCTGAAGGACCGAAGTCGTCTGTGCCAGATGCGGTTCTGCAAATGACAATGATGTCGAATTGAATCGCATCGTAATTTCCGTGACGTGCTTCCGTCTCGGACATTTCGATGACGGCAGCTTTGCATTGACTGTCTTTGGCTTCCGCCAGCCAATGAACCAGTTCACGGTTGTTGGGAATTTTGGAATGGGAAGTGGTCTGAACAATGCCGTCGCTCGCACCGAGATCGGTTTGATAAGCCGTGCGTATCGATGCTGATCGCAAAAGAGCTGAAATCAGCAAAGAAGTGGTCGTCTTACCGGCAGAACCGATCACGCCAACCGTGAGCATCTGACGGTCGGGACGGCCCGCTTGCTGGGCTGCGATTTCTGCCAGAGAAACCTCCATGTCACCCACAATGCATTGGGGCAGCGGGCAGGGCAGAAGCTGTTCGGTGATGATGCCACATGCACCGCGGGCCAGGGCATCTGCGATCACGCGTGACGGGTTGTCCTGGCCAATTCGATAAATGACCAGGTCGCCCGCTGATGTGGTGGCTGATGATTCAGCAATTGAATCAAATTCGATGTCATCGGCCGCAAAGAAGCGTGCTTCAGACAACAAGTCACGCAGCGAATAGCTGGGGGTGCTGGCCGAGCGAAAAGATTCACTGGCTTCGGCCAAGTCGCAACCAGGAAACTTTCCAGTTGCCAAATCGACGAGTGATTTCGCCTTGGATGGAAAAACACTAGTCGAGTCCGAGATTTCGGAACGTTGGATTCCGTGGTGCATGATGGCCTCCCTGCGCATCTTGTCGTTAGCGTTCGCAGCGGTTCCACCACTGCAAGCGAGCAATCCTTGCGTCGCTGTGGTCAAATTGTTCCCATCTGAACAAAACGGTCAAGAGCGAATTGCGACGTGCCCGCGTTTGTCTGCCGACAATCTGGGAAATAAAAAGTTTTGATACTCGCGTGGACACTCCTGCCTAACGCTTCGGTATTTGAATACCAGCATCTCGCATCAGGTATTTAAGGTCGGTCCAGGCAGCTTTTTTGGCTGCCGGATTGCGATCCAAATAAGCTGGGTCATAGGTCACAAGTACTTTGCTTGCAAAGTAGCGATGGAGCGTTCCTCGTAGGCGGCCAACTGACAATTTTGTTCCCAGCAGTTCCTGCGCGCTGGCAGCTCCCAAGCAGACAATGTATTCGGGCCTAAGCAGGTTGAATTGCTGTTGGTAGTACGAGCGGCAGTTTGACTGCTCGTCACCTTCTGGGTTTCGGTTACCGGGGGGCCGGCATTTGACCGTGGTAAGGATATAGACATCGGCACGTTGCAGAGTGCAGGCTTGCATCATCTTGGTGAGCAAATCCCCGGCCCTTCCCACAAACGGTTGACCGACCAAATCCTCTTCCTCCCCGGGCCAATCTCCGAAAAAGGCGAAACGCGGACTCGGATTACCCTCGCCAAAGACTGTCTTGGTTCGGCAACTTGCGAGTGCGGGGCATAGCGTGCAAGACTCAACCGTCTGTTCAAGCTGTTTGAGTTGCAGTGTTCGTTGGTCTGGGGGCTCTGGATCACCTGAGTATTCGCTCTCCGGCGTCTGAATGGCGGAGACTCCCTGCAGCCTGGATCCAGGACGAGTGGCGGTCGGACGGTTGGGAGTGTCACGCTTTTGCGCTGGCTCCTCTCTGTTGTTGCTCGATGTGGTCACGCTGCCGCTCGAATCTGGACCCTTGTTAGCTTCAGGCTGGTGACTAGCAGGGTTGGTGCGCGCCAATGCTGGCTTCCCTTGCGATGGCTTCCCTTGTGCTGGCTCTGACTGCGCCCCTTTCAACTGGGGGGCTTCTGAGCTTGCCGCACCCACCACCGCGTTGTCACCGGCATCAAACCGGGTGGCGATCTGTTCGATCGAGTCAAGGTCC
>Ga0315322_10002718_pt1 | contig 13682 bp, 10 predicted proteins | sample M110021515metaG_FD_203461 | JGI IMG/M metagenome (GOLD analysis project Ga0315322, IMG submission 203461) | Ammonia-oxidizing marine archaeal communities from Monterey Bay, California, United States - M1 100m 21515 | ecosystem: Environmental > Aquatic > Marine > Intertidal zone | place: USA... | reverse complement strand
CTCTACGCTTCATGTGCCTTTGGTTATTGCTGGCCCAGGTGTTCCGAAGGCCCGCGTTCCGACTGCCGCAAGTCTGATCGACGTGGCTCCAACGATCGCCGAGCTCGCGGGATTGGCCGACGACTTCCAGGCCAACTCGGCGCGCAGCTTGATCTCTACGATAAGAGGTGTTGAGGCTCAAAAAGAGCATTTAGAGCCCCCTCGCGAGGTCTACTTCGAGAGCCTCTATCCCCGGGATCACAACGGGTGGAGTGAGCTTGTCGGCCTGGAGTTTGGCGATTGGAAATATGTGCAGGCTCCTCTTGCGCTCGATGACGAGGATGCTGAGGCCGGTCACGAGCTCTATTCCGTAAGTGCCGATCCATTTGAAAGGGACAACTTGGCTGGCACACGAAACGAGCAGAGGAAAGCCCTCGCCACCCGATTGCGGCAGCTTCGGGAGAGGCTCCCCGCGGCGGAATCCTTCGATTCGTCCCGCACGTTAGAGGGCGATGAAATGGCAGCACTTGAAGCCCTGGGGTACACAGACTCTAGTGTGTACGTCGGCGCGAGCGCGCCGATTGCGCACGCGCGTGATCCGCGCCAAGCGGTAGCTGCGGTAACGGCCATGGAGGAGATGCGCAGCTTCTTAGGGCGCGGCGAGTTTGGAGCGGCGAGCGCTGCGCAGGGAAAGGTCGCAGCTGCAGATCCCGGAGGGGTGTTAAGTTTTGAGAGCGAGGGCATACTGGCTCAGGCTCTTGGCGCGATGAATGGGCCGGGTGCTCACGAAGAGCTGGATCGCGCGCTTTTGGCGTTCGAGTCGGCCTCGGCAATTTTGCCTGGTCGCCGAGGGTTGCACCAGAAGCAGGCAGAGGTTCTGTTGCTCCTCGGCGAGTACAGAAGTGGGCTTGTCGCTTGCCGAAAAGCGCTGTCGTTGGCGCCGGCATCTTCCAAGCTACTGGCGATCGAAGCTGAACTAAAGAGGCGCATTGGCGAAGCGATTCACAAGCACAGGGTGCGTGGCGAGGAGAAGTCCGCGATCGATTTGCAGCGCGTCCTCGACGGTGAGTAGGCACGAAAGGGGCGCAGCTCCTACGAAATCCGCCCTGTTCTTTGCACTGTCGCTGTGAGCTAGAGCAGGGCGATTAACTCGATGTCGAAAATCAGAGTGGCGCGCGGTGGAATCGGTGCCCGGCCCGCGGCGCCGTAGCCGAGGTTGTGGGGGATGATGAACTTGCGCTTCTCGCCAACTTTCATACTGGCGACGCCTTCGGTCCAACCGGCGATGACGCGGTTTAGGGGGAATGTCGAGGTTTGATCTCGGTCGACGGAGCTGTCGAATAGAGTGCCGTCGACTAGCCAGCCAGAGTAGTGGACTTCGACGGTTGCATCCGAGCCCGAGGGGGTCTCACCGTTGCCCGGCATGATGACTGCGTATCGCAAGCCCGAATCCGTTGTGACCCAATCACCCGTAGGCTGGGTGCCGGGGAGCCAGGGCATTTCGGACTCGTCGACGATCTTGCCTGTACTCGCGGAGACGGTGACGGTTTTGCCTCCGAAGTCTCCAAAGACGTCGATGGTGTAGCTGTCACCGTGGGACACCGCGGCACCTGCGAGGCCGCCTGTCGCATCTTGCGCCGTGCGAACTGCGGCGGACAGTGTGACCTTGTTGTCGACGATTGGTTTGCCGAGCTCGAGCGGTGTCGGGGGCAGCGAGGTGAAGTCCCCGGCGCTCGCGAGTAGCGCGGGTAGACTGGCGGCGGCTGTCAAGCTAAGGCCCCCGATAGAAAAAAGAAGCGCGCGATTCAGAGATGTAGTGATCTTAGGCATGGCATTAGGGGCGTGGAGAGGTCGTGCCGCAGAGGATGCACCGATTCAAGAGTGAGCGCAAGGGCTCTAGGTGAGGCTTACTTCGTTCTTTGCAAGGCTTAGGAAAAGCAGCGCAACCGTCCCCGGCCCGCTAAGTCCATGTCGAGCGGGTGGGGGGTGGGGTGGGCCCCCGCGGGCGGGTGGGGGCGATTCGATTCCCGTGGTGGGGTGCGTGGGCTAGTTCGGTGTGCGCAGCGCGACCGCCTCAAGCACCGCGTCGAATTTGCTGCCATGTACGCGCCACTCGAACTGCCGCGTGAACGCCGCTAATGCTCTCGACGTGGCTCCGAGGGCCTCGCCGCGCAGTACTTCGATCGCCAGCTGTACGGCATCGGCCGGGGCGGCCACTCCAGCTTCCCCCTCTTCGCGATCATACAGGAACGGCGCTCGGCGCAGCTCTGCTGGCAAGAGTTCGGGATACGCAAGGTCGTTGGGAAGAACGGGCAACAGGCCGCAGCGGATTCCCTCCAGCGAGGAGAGCCCAAAGAACTCATGGCTAGAAGTCGACACCAGGATGTGCCCGCGCCGTAGCTCGTTCACATAGTCGTCTTTGGTGGCGGCAAATCCCGACGTCACGATGCGATCGGCAAAGCGCGATTCGATTTCAAGAAGTGCATCGGGCACGCCACGGAATCTCATACCCAAAAGGGACAAACGGAACGGTGTGGCACGCCGCTCGAGCTCTGTGAGTAATGCCAGGAATGCATCGGGTTTCTTGTCGTATTCCCAGCGGTGATTCCAAACCAAGATGGGAGCCTCATCATGTTGTAAAGGGCGCATGGCGGAGGCTGGAACATCCGTCCCCAGGCCGAGTACGGTCGAGCCCTCCTCTAGCTGCACATGCCAGTTGCTAAGGTCAAGGTCGGGCACGCGCTCGAGCAGCTCTTTGGCGGCCGCCAAGAAGCCATCGCGATGATAGACCGAGTTGAACAGCGTGCGGTCCGAGCACAAAATCGAGTGAATGTTCGTCAAGCCGTGGTGTACATCGGGGCGCTCGCCCTCGCGCACTGGGTAGGTCAGTTGGTTCTCGTGGAAATAGGTGACCGCCGGAATCGACCGTAGCTCAGGGGGCAGCAGCGCGCGCAGCTCGGCTAGATTCAAGAAGTCCGAGGCGAACAGTACGTCTGGCTTCTCGCGCACAACGTGCTCGACCATCCCAAGCGCAGACGTCCGCATGCGCCATTTCCAAAGGCGCGCAGGCAAAGTTTGAATCGTGAAGTCGTGCCGACTGGCAGCGGCGAGGCCCTCGAGAAACGAAGCGTGGGACGCAGCCGCATAAGGCTCGAGCGCTAGGACTCGAAGTTTGTCCATCGGGCCTACCAACGCGTCGGCTCGTAGTCCTTTAGGAACTGTCCCCAGCAGTGCGTACCCGTGTTGAAACCAACAAAAATCGGGTCGACGACGCGAGCAGCACCATCGATGGAATCAAGTGGCGGGGCAAAGCGTTGGTCGTCCTCTTTCTGAACCGTCTTTTCAAATGGGTCCTCGTCGGTAACCCAGCCCGTATCGACGCTATTCATGTGGATGCCGTCCTTCGCGAAATCCGGGGCGGACGTCCGCGTCATCATGTTCAGGGCGGCCTTGGCCATGTTGGTATGGGGGTGGCGTGTGGTCTTGAAAGTCCGATAAAACTGGCCCTCCATCGCAGAGACATTCACCACGTGCTTGTCGCGCGTGTTGCTACGAAGCATCAACGGCTTCAGTCGCGCGGTCAATACAAACGGGGCGATCGAGTTCACAAGTTGCACTTCGATCAGTTCGACCGTGGGCACCTCGTCTAGCTCCATACGCCACGAATTTTTTCCACGCAGATCAAGCTGCTGGCCCTCGCCGTCGTGAATGCCAACGGGGAACAGGTGCGCCTCGTGATTCTCGTCTAGCAAATCGATCTGGCTCATCGCTGCGGGGTTGGTGATGCCCTTTCCAAAGGACTGGTCACCTTGAACGTTGATGGAGAGCGGTGCTTCCGCTGGTGTCACGCCATCTATGTCACGGCATTCGAGCCCGGCCTCGGCGTTCTTTGCGCCGGATTTTTGAAGCTCGGCGACGAGCTCTTCGTGTCCGTGCAACAGCGGCCGCAGCTTCGGCGGTAGAGTCTTTGGCGCTTCGCCGTCGATTAAGTGAGCGTAGTACGCCGGAGGCCTGCGCACAGTCTGGCAAGCGTTGTGAATCAAGAAGTCCACTTGCGAGAGTGTCTTGCCCAAGTGCCTCGCAAAGGCCTCGATACTTGGCGTGTGGCGCAGGTCGAGCCCGTGTAGGAGCAACCGGTCGGACCACTCCTCGAAATCGCTCTCCACGCTGAATCGACGAGCCGAGTCACATGGGAAGCGGGTCGTTGCGACGACGGTTGCTCCGGCGCGCAGCAGTAGCAGAACGATCTCGTATCCAATCTTGACTCGCGAGCCGGTAACCACGGCAACGCGGCCCGTGAGGTCGGTGGTCTGTAGCCGCTTGCGCCAATTCAGCTCGGCGCAAGTTGGGCACATCGAGTCGTAGTGGTGATGCACCGTGCGGTAGTCGGCCTTACAGATGTAGCAGTTCCGAGACTCGCGAAGCTCGTGCTCATCGCCTTCTTGGGGTGCTTCTTTCTCGGCTGCTTGACGCTCCAACAGCTCGCGCGACTCGGCCGTCATCGGTAGAGCGGTAGGGGCAACAGGAAACCGCAAGGCGCGCTTCATCGCGCGGTTGCTAGTAGCGTTCAGCGCGGCATCGTCCACGCGCCGCACATCCTCTCTCTTGTTCCGCCGGCGTTTGCGCGCAAGGTTGCGACGCTCGGCCCGGTCGGGGAACGAGATCTTGCCAGATGCGCTGCGGAGACGCTGCAGGGTGGCCTCATCCAGCTCGGCGAGCTTAGAGTGATCCAAGGCAAGGCTTTCCAACCAGGCCAGCGCAGCTTCCGAGGGTTTCCCGGGGTTCTCATTCTTGGGAGGCATAGCGGAAGATTTTAGCGCGATGCCCCAGCGCGAGGGACTTCAGCTTTTGAAAAGGGGCTGATCATCCAGTTCTTGTGCGTGACGCTCTGACAAGTGTCGCGTGCGAGAGCGTAGAAAAAGCCCCCTCGGGCAAGCGGGCCATTCCTAACCAGACGATCGCCGTGTAGAGTGCTCAGCATGAGCCTCCCTATTCGCCGCATCGTTATCACCGGCGGTCCCTATTCAGGTAAGACGACCGTGATTGACGCTCTTGGTGAAGTGGGGCACTCCGTCGTTCGCGAGGCGGCGATTCAGGTGATCGACGATCTGTCCAGCGAGCTCGGGCTCGAGGGGCAGGCGACTTGGCGCAAGAGCAACCCCGAGGCGTTCCAAGTCAAGATCATCGATAAGCAGGAAGAGCTCGAGGATGCGGCGGCGAAGAGCGCGCAGACTGGACTTGTCTTTCTCGACCGCGGTCGTTTGGACGGCGTCGCTTACTGTCGCGTTTACGAGAGACCTATTCCACCCGAGGTCGAGGAGGGGTGCAGGGACCTGCCTTACGACTGCGTATTTTTGCTGGACACGTTGAGCCAGTTCTCCGGTCGCGCTGAGAGTGGGCGAACGAGCGATCGCGCGCGTTCGCTCGTAATCCGCGCCCAGCTCGCCCGCGTGTATCGCGAGCGCGGCTTCGATGTCGTGAATGTTGAGGAGATGCCGGTTGAAGAACGCGTTGAGTTTATCTTGGACTCGTTGCGCTAGCTAGAGTCACCGCCCCGCAAAAAGGGCGGGGCGAGCAGCTATAACAAAGAGCGATGGGTAGCGAGGGTGGCTTTGCCCCTCACTGCCCATTGCTCTATAATTGCAAACGTGCGATCGGTGCCTGGCACCCTTCGCGATTTACTTCTTCATGGCGGCCCTGAACAGGTCGCCTAGGTTCGTTTTGCCAGCGTTCTCGTTGCCGCCGAGTGCGGCGTTGATATCGGCAGTGGGAACAGACTCGTCCGAGCCTATTAGCGCACCGCGACTATCCAAGCGCGAGAGGGAGATGCGCTCGGCACCCGGGTCGATATCTTGGATGCGGACGCTGATCTCCTGGCCCATGCTGAGTGCCTCGCCAGCGTTGCGCAGGCGCGTCGCGGCTCCAATCTGGGAGATGTGTAAGAGGCCGTCGATACCGTCCTCGATCTCAACAAATGCACCAAAGTCAGCTAGGCGCGTAACCTTGCCGGGCACGACCTGATCGATCTGGTAGCGGTACGTGATTGAGTCCCAAGGGTTTTCCTCGAGCTGCTTCATGCCCAGGCCGATCTTCTTGCCGCCGTCTTTCATCTCAAGGATCATGACCTTGACTTGTTGGCCGACGCTCAGGACTTCGGTGATGTCCGAAGTGCGCTTGCGGCTGACGTTGGAGATGTGCAGAAGGCCTTCAATACCGCCGATGTCGACGAACGCTCCGAAGGTCTCAAGGCGCATGACTTTGCCGACCTTGACGTCGCCCGAGCTGAGCGTCTCCATCGTTGCGTCGCGCTCGACAGAGCGCTCGGCCATCAGCGCTTTCTTGCGCGAGAGCACGATGCGCTTCTTGCCCATGTCAGCTTCAATAACTTCGCAGACGAAGCTCTGCCCGACGAAGATACTGAGGTCTTCAACGCGCCCGAGAGCGACGTGACTAGCCGGCATGAATGCACCAATTTGACCGACGGTGCACTCCAGCCCACCTGAGTTCAGTGCCATGACGGTGGCCTTGACCTGGGAGCCCTCTCGGATGTCTCCCCATGCTTCGACGAGGCGCGCTTGACGGCGTGAAAGTCGCCAGATGCCATCCTTCTCCATGCCGTGCATGCTGAAGTCGTAGCGCTCGCCCGCCTTGGGCTCTTCGTCAAACTCGTCGAGGGAGATTACGCCCTGCTGGCGCGGGCCTAGCTCGACAAAAACGTCGGTGCCGGAGATGCCCTCGATTAGGCCGGAGGTGAGGCCGCTATCGCCGCCCTTGCTCGCGGCGGGAGCGGGGTCGGTACCAAGATCGATATCTTGCAGATTGATGCCCTCGAGGGACTTTTCGATCTCGGCGTCTAGAGAGTCGTTCGGTTTGGAGCTCATGGCTGGTTGCGCACGTCGCGCGGAGGAGTGAAAAAACGGTTGGGGCGGCCCGTGAGACACAGGCCGCCCCAACCGAAAGGATGGAGTCGTTGGTTTCACGAGCTGCCGGGACTACTTAATTTGTTCCCAGTACTCGGCGGGCATGTCGTGCGCAATCTTGAGTGCGCCGTTGGCTCCGCCGTACAGGGGTTCTTCGATGCGCTGAACCTTTCCTCGACCAAGCATTTCGTGCATGCATGCTTCGATGGCAGTGTCCAGCCCCTTGATTTGGCTTCCGCCACCGGCCAGAAGGACGCGGTCCTTCAGTCGATCTTGGAACTCGGGGTCGAATGAGGCGATTAGTTTACCCAGTCCCTCGACAATCGGGGGGATGATCAGGCGGCAAGCCTCGCGCAGCTGGTCTGTGACATCAAAAGTCGTCGGTTTTCCGTTTACGGGGAAGTTGACAATGGCGGGTTCCATGCTGTCTGCGACGCTCGCGAAGCGCTCTTTAGCGTCCTTGACCATCTTTGCGGAGAAGCGCGCACCCTCGAGAGTGGCCTCAAGGCGCTCCTCGAATGCGCTGTCGACAAAGTCGCCGCCGCACGTCAGTGTGAGCTGATCGGACTCGTCGGGCATCGTCCCGTGCATGCGGCACAGGTCGACGGTGCCTGCACCGATGTCGATCACAAGTACGTCGTCAAGCATGTCCAAGCCGTATGCGATTGCAAAAGGCTCAGAGCACAACATGACCGAATCGACGGCTCCGCGGGCGGCGTCAAGGATCGCTTCCTTGTTGTGAATTGTGGCCTCCGCCGGCGCGCCAATCACGGCGTACACAAGCTCGTCCTTGCGTGGCTTGGCGCGAGCAATGATCTCTTTGATGAGGTCGGCGGCAGCGCGCAGGTTGCCCTCTTTATCGCCCTTGCCGTGCTTCGTGTCCTCACCCTCTTGAATCACGCCCTTCGAAAGGGGGCGGTACAGGTCGAGGGACATGCGCTTGTTGACTGCGTCGTCTCCATACAGGATGTCCGCGCCCAGTGACTTACGAGAAACGACGTCCTTGGCATAGCCGACAAAGGAGGAGAGAGTCGCTCGTTCGCCGTTACTTGAACAGACGGAGGTGCGAGAAGTTCCCAAGTCGATGCCCAGGTACAAAACGCCGTGGTCCTTATTTGAATCAGTCATAGTGGTATTGTGGCCGGCTCCCTAAATTTGCGACCGTTTTGATGGTTATCGAAAGTTAGTCTTTTGACGTTAGTTTGTCGTCTGCCTCGATGATCTGTTTCATGCGTACGTTCGCGTCAAAGATCGCCGTGAGTAGTTCCTTCTTTTGGTCGACGTTACTCTCGCTGGCGTCGAGTCCTTGGACGTTTTGATAGACCGATGCGACTCCGTCGTCGGCCTGTGCATCAAGGACAGAGCGCAGCTGGGCTTCGGTGCGGCTAAGCATGTCGCCGAGCTTGGCGACGCGTCGCTCAAGCATCTCGTGGCGCCCATCGCCGGAGCCGCCCGCCGATTGGAAGCGCTCCTCGACCTCGGACATGATTTTGGAGAGCAGCTCTTTGGCGAGAAGTGCCTGGCCGCCTTCACCAGACAGGGCTTGCTTGAGGCTCTCAGCGAGTAAGACGTCGGTGAACTGCGGCTCGCCAGAGCCTGGCGTAGTTAGCGCGGGCATCGCAGGGGCTGGCACGTCGGGCTGCTCTTTTTTGGCACGGAGGAAGCGATCGCCGCCCTTCTCCGCGGCTGTCGTCATCGCTTCGCGAGCGAGGACAACCATCTCGTCGAACGACTGGACATCATCGGCAGTGTGGACTAGCCCGATGCTAACCGTGATGCGTAGCGTGCGTCCGTCGGCTTCGAAGGTCAGCGCGCGAGCACCAGAGACCAATCGCTCAGCAAGAAAGTTTGCGTGCTCGCCTTCGATGTGCGGGACGGCGGCCAAGATGCGGTCGCCCTCGGGGTAGCCGAGCAAATCGCTCGAACGTGTCGAGTCCCGCAGCAGCTCGTTGATTGCGCCAAGGATCTCTTGCTTCGACTCCTCTCCGTAAAGGTCGTGCAGATATCCAAGTCGATCGACGCCGATCTGCAGGAATGCAAGCGGCGTCCCGAAGCGGTTCGAGCGATCAAACTCGGCCGTCATCAGGTGATGGATTTCGTGGGGGGTAAAAAGACCTTTGGCCATGGTGCCGGTTCGGGCGGGGTTGGGAGTGGGTTCGGGGCTGGGCCGTGTGGGGCTCCGGCATTATCGGCATGCGGGGGGCGACTCATGGCCTAGTTCACACAATTAATGACGAAGCGCAGGCATCGGGGCGAGTCTTGCGTGCTCTCGCGGGCTATCTTTGGGCCAATGAGCACTTATATTATCCTTGGTTTGGGTATGCAGGGGACCGCCGCCGCCCACGATTTGATCCTTCACGGAGGCGCGAGCCGGCTCCTTCTGGTGGATGCGGACGAGGCGCGACTGGCCTCGGCGGCAGCTCGCCTTGTAGATTTGACCGGTTTTGATGCACTCGAAACGCACATTATTGACGCTGGGGACGGTCCGCAGGGCGCCCTTGAGGCCCTGTTCGAGCGCGCCGAGCTATGCATGAACTGCCTTCCTTACAAATTCTCGCTTGCGATGACTCGGCTGGCTCTGGACCACGGTGTCCATATTGCAGACCTTGGTGGCAATACGGCGATTGTGCGCGAACAGCTTGCGATGGCTGCGGCTCACCCGCGGGGGAAGCAGACAGCGGTGCTCCCCGATTGCGGCTTGATGCCCGGGATGGGGAACTTGTTCGCGGCACATGCAGTGCGCGAGTTGGGCGACTGCGATTCGATTCACATTCGCTGTTGCGGACTGCCGACGGATCCGAAACCGCCGCTCGACTACATGTTGCTGTTTAACGTCAACGGGCTCATCAACGAGTACTTCGGTTTGGCGCAGATTCTGCGCGGGGGCAAGGTGCAAGAGGTCGAGACTTTCGGTGAGCTCGAGTCGATCGAGTTACCAATGCCTGCGAACTTGGCGGGCGCGGACCGTGATTTCGAAGCATTCATCACAAGCGGCGGTTTGAGTACAATGCCCTGGACGTTCGAAGGGCGAGTGCAAAACCTTGACTACAAGACGGTTCGCTACGCCGGCCACCACGCGAAGTTTCAGCTGCTGAAGGAGCTCGGTTTGTTCGAAGAGACCCCGCTCGATGTTGCTGTTGCCGGCAGTTCGACAAGCACTGGAGAGACTACAGCAGCCGTTGCTCCACGCGCCGTCTTGGGGGCTTGTTTAGAGGCTACTTTGGACCACCCAGCTGACGAGGATTTGGCGTTCTTGCGATGCACTGCAACGGCGGGCGACAAGCGGCTGGAGCTTGAGATCTTCGACGTGCGCGACCCAAAAACAGGGTTTACAGCGATGGAGCGTACGACGGCTTATTCGGCAACTGCGTGTCTCTTTGGCGTCCTAATCGGGAAAACTAAGATCGGTGCCGGTCCGATCGAGAGCGCCGTGGATAGCGCTTGGTACCTAGAGGCTTTGGCCGAGCGAACGATCCCCGTTCTTGTGCGGCGCGCGTGAAGAGAGGGTAAGTTGCGCGGGACTTGCCACATCCCGCCGCGTTTGAAGCGGAGGGTGAGCTTGCTGCGAACATTGCGCGCCACCCGCACGGCGTCTGGGAGGGAGAGAGTGACCCCTCCAAGAGCCTGAACAGGCACCTTCGCCGTCGCAAGTTGGAATTGAGGTCAAACGCGCCGCCCGATTTACGGCAAAATGGGGAGATGAGCGTAGCGCTGACACCATCGGGATATCCTAGCCCAAAGAAGAAGGCCCCGCGCGCCTCAGCAGCCGTGATGTTGACGCGTGGATCTGGTGAGGGCACGGAGGTTTACTTCGTTCAGCGCTCATTGAAGTTGCGTTTCTTCGGAGGATCGTGGGCATTTCCGGGCGGCGTGCTCGACGCCTCGGACGCGAAGCTGGCAGCGCTCTTACCGACTGCCGGAGCGAGCGCGAACGATCCCGAAATGCCGGACATCGATGCGCTGCTGGTCTGCGCACTTCGGGAGCTGTTTGAAGAGACCGGCGTGCTACTCGAGCCGCTTGCCTCGGCCTTAGCTTCGAAGGAGGAGCGCACCGAGCTACGCGCGGGATTGATGCCGCGAGCGGGCGCGACACCTGAAAGTATTGCAATGTGGGAAGCGCTCTGCGCGCCCTTTGCGAGGGCCGGCACGTTGCTGTCGAGCGTGCAGCCCATCGGGCGAATCACGACGCCAGCGTTTCGTCCGCTGCGCTACCACACCTTGTTCCTGCAAGCCGATCTACCCATAGGCGAACTGCCTGAGATCATTACTGGTGAGCTCGAAGACGGGCGCTTTGACAAACCTGCCGACGCGCTGAACTCGTGGAAACGCGGCGAGAAAGACGTCGTTCCACCCGTGCTTTTTTTGTTGGAGATGTTGAGCGATGAGCTCGCGAAAGTGGACTCTTCCATGGCCCGCTTTAGGGACTTCGCCGGCGCGGCCTTCGACGAAATCGCGCGCGGCAAGTTGCACGCGGCCTACACCTCGCCGGGCATCCTGGCTGCGCCACTCCGAACGCCGACGCTGCCTCCCGCAGAGACAACGAACACGTACCTTGTTGGTACGGGGGATATCTTCGTAGTCGACCCCGCGACCTACGAAGATACCGAGCGCGCGCGTCTATACGAAACGCTCGATGAGTGGGCAGCTGCCGGACGCACTGTTCAGGGCGTCATCTTGACCCATCGACACGCTGATCACATCGGAAGCGCGTATGCGGTGTCACGCCGTTATTCGGTTCCGGTTATGGCGCACCGCCAGACTTTGGCGGACCTGGACGATCTCTGGGAAGACCCCGAGATGGGTCTCGGGGGGCGACCAGCGGAGCTGCGCGAGCTGGCCGAGGCTGACCGTGTGGATCTGGGGATCGCTCCCGATGGAAGCCCCGATTGGCATCTGACTGTGCGCCACACGCCGGGTCACGCGCTCGGCCACATCAGCCTGCACGACAGTCGCTATGGGACCGCGATCGTTGGCGATATGGTCTCGACGATTTCGACGATTGTCATCGATCCTAAAGAGGGCCACCTAGCTACCTACCTCCACAGCCTGCAGCGGCTTATCGACGTCGCGCCAAATCCGACTTGGGCTCTATTACCGGCGCACGGGCCATGGGCTTCAGACGGTACCCGTCTAGTCCAGCGATACCTCGACCACCGCGGCGAGCGCGAAGCCAGCTTACGACGAGCGCTGAAGAGTGGATTAGAGACGCCTGCAGAGCTGGTAGCCATGGTCTACGCCGACACGCCTGAGGTCCTGTGGCCCTACGCAGAGCTCTCTCTGCATGCCGGACTGATCAAGCTAGAGGAAGAGGGCGTCGCAACTCTGTTGGGAGATAAATGGCGCCCCGCGATTACCCCTTCTTGACTCCTATCAATACGCACATACGGTGCCGCACACTTCTTGTACTCTCACCGTTTTTACGCTTCCAGGGCTTTGCGAAGGCAGCCGCTTTTCGGCGCATTTTTGCCCGGGGGAGCGGGGCCTCTTGTCTAATCACATCCTGGCATGAGCATCCCCAAAATCACCCCCACGTTTCCCGTCGATTTACGTCAACGGCCGCTGCGAAGCTTACGCATCTCCATCACTGACCGCTGTAACTTGCGTTGCGAGTACTGCATGCCCGGCGAGAATTACGAATGGCTACCCTCGAAAGATATCCTGTCCTTCGAAGAGATCCTTCGCGTCACCGGCCTGTTCGCGGACACCGGCGCGACGCGCTTGCGATTGACCGGAGGCGAGCCCCTTCTCCGCAAGAACGCCGACAAACTGGTAGCGATGATCTGCGCCGCCGGCCGCTTCGAAGAGGTCGCGATGACCACGAATGCGACGGGCTTGGCGCAGAACGCGCAGTCGTTGATGGACTCGGGACTTTCGCGACTCACGATTAGCCTGGACTCACTGCAAGCAGAGCGGGTTAAGAATATCAGTGGGCGCGACGCGCTCAAGTCCGTTTTGGAGGGCCTAGACAAGGCCGCCGAGGTCGGCTTCAGCGGCACGAAACTCGACACAGTCGCCATGCGCGGTGTGAACGACGACGAGTTCTGTGACTTCATCGTATTCGGCGCCGACCGCGATATCGAAGTGCGGTTCATCGAGTACATGGACGTTCCAGGCGCCAAGGAATGGACGCCCGATAAAGTGATCAGCCGCGTCGAGATCTTGGATTTATTCGAGGCAAATTTAGGAGTCCGCCCGGTTCCATTTGGCACGCAGGGAAGCGCACCGGCCGCACGCTTTCAGCTGCCCGTAGGCGCGCAGTGGAAGGGCCGCGAGCTCGGTGGTGAAGTCTTCGGGATCATCGCCTCGACAACTGAGCCGTTCTGTGGTTCGTGCGACCGTTCGCGCGTGACCGCCGACGGCATGTGGTACAAGTGCCTGTACGCTGCGCTGGGCGTGAACTTGCTAAGCGAGCTGCGAGCCGGAGTCAGCGATGACAACATGCGAGCGCTTCTGACAGGCGAATGGCAAAAGCGGAACGACAACGGCGCGGAGCAGCGTCTGGAACAAGAAGGGCGAACGGCATATCAGAGCGATGGCGATGACCCACACTTGGAAATGCACACGCGCGGCGGGTAGGAAGTGCCCTCATGCAATCTGAGTAGCTAGCGTTGCAGAGCTCGCGGAGAAGGAATGAACTCCGTTTGTTCGTGCTCAGCCGGGCAAGCTCCTTCCCAGAGTGCTCCCGGCCTGGGATGCGCCGCCTTAGCCGTCGTAGAAGACCTGCCTATGGAGTCCAATGAGCTGGCGCTCTCGCTCTGTTTCTGCGCGCGCGATTGCCTGTTT
>Ga0315322_10002716_pt1 | contig 13689 bp, 14 predicted proteins | sample M110021515metaG_FD_203461 | JGI IMG/M metagenome (GOLD analysis project Ga0315322, IMG submission 203461) | Ammonia-oxidizing marine archaeal communities from Monterey Bay, California, United States - M1 100m 21515 | ecosystem: Environmental > Aquatic > Marine > Intertidal zone | place: USA... | reverse complement strand
GTTGTTGAGGGCCTCGTTGGATTTCTCACTGCAAACGTCGATGGTTTAGATTCAGACTTACTCAAGAGTAATGCTGACGGCTATGTCGCCCAGCTTCAGAAGCTTCACGCTGAGGTTGATGACCTCCTCGGAGAAATCCCGAGCGATAAAAGAGTTTTGGTAACTAATCACGAAGTGTTCAGTTATTTTGCTAAGCGATACGACTTCAAAGTAGTCGCAACAGTGATTCCAAGCTCAAGCACCTTGGACAGTGCTAGCGCCAAAGGGTTGGCTGAACTTATCGAAGTAATTGAAAGCTATGACGTTCCTGCCATTTTCGCTGATGTAGCATCTTCTGATGTGCTTGCTTCAACCCTCGCCGATGAGATAGGCGACATCAAAGTCATAGACCTTTACTCTGAGTCACTCGGATTAGAGGGATCTGGAGCTGCGACCTACTTGGACATGATCCGAACTAATAGCAGACTTATCTCAGAAGCCTTGACTGACCATAATGATCAATGATGTTGTGAAGTAATGGACTTTGTGACTGAGGCCTTCACACCTGCGTTCATGCAACGAGCGCTAGTTGGAAGCCTCCTCGCTGTTGTGGCAACCTCACTAGTAGGAACCTGGGTCGTTTTGCGTGGCCTAGCATTCCTCGGTGACGCGCTGGCGCACGGGGTTATTCCCGGAGTTGCGTTGGCAATCTTGTGGGGGTTCGATCCCTTAATTGGAGCATTTGTAGCTGCGCTCGTTATGAGTGGGCTTGTTACCTTTGTTTCGAATCGAACGGCTATGCGAGATGACACGGCGATTGGGTTACTATTCGTTGGAATGCTTTCGCTGGGCGTCGTGATTGTCTCACAGGCACAGTCATTTGCTACCGACGTCACAGCGATACTCTTTGGTGATTCATTAGGAGTTTCGCGCTCTGATATCAGGACTCAGCTGATCGCAGTCAGTTTCGTGGTTATTTGTATGGTGTTGCTGCATCGACCGTTTATTGCTTTGGCCTTCAACGAAGTTAAAGCTACAACCCTTGGGATGCGACCCAAGTTAGCTCAAGCTGCGTTGCTGGCACTATTGGCTCTCAGCATTGTGACAAGCTTCCAAACAATAGGTACTCTCCTAGTGTTTGGACTCATCGTCGCTCCTCCTGCTACCGCCACTCTATTAGTCAGTCGTGTTCCGGTTATCATGCTGGTGTCCATGTTGTTGGGGGCCCTGGCGGTGTTCGTAGGCCTACTCTTAAGCTTTCATTACGGAACAGCTGGCGGGGCAACCGTCGCCGGTTTGTGCGTCTTAGAGTTTTTCTTGGTGTTGGCTTGGCGTTCTATAAAGGATATGGCACGAGGGTTCGGTGAACGGGCTGCTAAGTAGCTGTACTTGATGGCACGCTTAGTTAGTAAGTGGGCAGAATCGTTCCTCTTTTGCTCGTTACCGAAGAAGGGCTTTCCTATTTGTAATGGCGCTTGCGTCCTGCAGGGCTCCACTATCAACGAGTAACGATCAAACTGCCTGATCTGCATTGAGTGTTGCGAAATGTGGGGTAGAATAGTGAGCCATGTGGGAGCAGATCCAAGTCACTTATGAACTGAATATTATTCCCGGCAAAGCACATGATCTGCGAGAAATTGCGAAGGCGATGGTTGCCCTCAACGACGCTGAGGAACCAGGCACCGTCAGGTATAACGCGTACATGAATAAAGAAGAGACCGTTTTTACCTTCTTAGAGGCATTCAGTAATTCAGAACACTTCCAATATCACGGGGAAAGATTCGCTCAAGGTAGTTTTGTTCACCAGATTGTTGAGCGAACAGATGGCGGCCGGCTTTGTGTTTTGGGGCCGGTTTCAGAGAGTTTTAAAGACTGGGCTGCTAGAGCTGGCTTTGAGATTGAGTATTTTGATTTAATTAGTGGGTTCAACCGTTAGAGAGCCTTCTGATTTCAGGTCCTACTCCAATTGGCCTCTAGGTGATGACTGCACGCGCTTGGCTGTGAGGGGCGGCGACGTAGTTACGAGTGCGGCTTGGAGGGCGTCGTCGAAGATACATTGCCCGTCTAGTAGAGTTCGTTCCCGTCTCGCCATGATGCGAACCTGGCTTCCATCTGAGTCACTGTCTCATCGGACGTGGTTTGGTCGCCTAAGCATTCAGCGTAACTTGCCAGACCCTGGATATCAGGCCATTCGCTAGGAGACCACAGTTTCGATCGGATTACTGATTTCCCGCAATGGAACATGATCTCGTCGATAGTCACGACTAGGGCTAATCTTGGGGGTCGTTCCACCACTGCCATTGTGGATAGTAGGTCAGGATCAGTAACGATCTGGCCTGTGCCGCTGACCCTAAGGACCTCGCCCCTTCCTGGGACGATGAACATAAGACCGACTTGAGGCTGCTGCAAGAGGTTGTTCAGCGTGTCAAGTCTGCGATTGCCGGGACGGTCAGGAATGGCCAACGTTGTGTTGTCGAGAATTTTAACAAAACCCGGAGGATCACCCTTGGGGGACAAGTCCATATTCCCGGCCAAGTCAAAGCTAGAGATCACAACGAAAGGGCTTCTCTGGATCCATCGACGGCAGTGTGTATCAAGTGCTGATAACACCTTAGTTTCCTGAGCCGGGCGGGGCGCCGGCACGAGGCGACGAAGATTCTCGGCGGTTGTTATTACATGTTGTGGATCAAACATGCTTCCATTGTTGCACCTAGTGTGATTATGTCAACGTCTACTCCATGGCTGTCATTGGGAGAATATTGCCAATGCTTCGGCCGGTTCAAGTAAGTAAATGTGCGCGACATAGTTTTGGGTAATTCTATAATCAGTCTTCTCTTTGAGGATGCGCTGGACACTGTCCAGCGACTATTTTGTGAGAGGACCTTAAGGTGACAGCGAACATGTCACAGCAACCATATGCTTAAGCAGTCCCAGGCATGAAGTCTAAGTAATGAGGTTTTGCCTCCATATCTGTGGTGTATCGGACTTTACCTAATCGTCTTTTGGGTAAAACCACGAAGTTTTTTTGTGCAAACACCGAATAAGGTGAGAAGAAATATGTAGGTGGGTCTGGTTTATCGAATGGGACGTAAAGACAAAAGTTTAAACAAACACATTCACAGCCACAACCATGCCTCAGCTCGATCTTCGATGGATTTTGATGGCCGGCGGCTAACTATTTTTCGGTGGTTGTTTGTGCTAACAGCGTTAGCTGGGTTTGCCACGATCGTAGGACTTGTTGCATTGTGGCCTGATGGCAGAGGGCAAGAAGACATTAAAGAAAATGCTCTAAAAATCGGATTGGTCTCAGAGCTGCTTAACGCCACGGTAGAGGAGGTTGAAGATAGCGTCTGCTCTTATTCAATTAGCGGTGAAATTGAATTTTGTCGAAACGTTTTGATCACGGTTCATGAAGGATCTGAAGCAGGTTCGCTCGTTGCTTTGCCTGAAGTGAATACTTCATTTGACCGCACCTTCCCCAAGCTTTCGGTAGGCGAAGACATAATCGTTGGTTATCACCAAGATATTAATTCTTACTACTACGAAGATCGTGACCGCCGAACATCACTATGGTGGCTAGCTTTACTATTCGCCGTTTTTGTTGTCTGCCTAGCCAGAACGCGTGGCTTGCTAGCCCTAGTTGCAATGGCTGGGACAGTATTGGTTCTTGTGAAATTTGTTGCTCCGTCGGTTCTTGACGGTAACGACCCCGTGCTGGTGTGTGTGGTCGCAGCAGCGTTAATCGCATTTTTCAGTCTCTATCTCACACATGGTTTCACGGTCATGACAACAGTGGCGCTTGCAGGAACTCTTATTGCTTTAGGTTTTACCTTAGGGATCTCTTGGATATTTTTTGAACTTGCGTCTTTCAGTGGTTTTTCTAGCGAGGAGTCACTTGTTTTGCCATTGCTATCGGAAAGCCTTGACTTGCGGGGCCTTCTTCTAGGGGGAACGATCATTGCGGCGCTGGGAGCCCTCGATGATGTGACCGTTACTCAGGCTGCGACGGTTCTCGAGCTGAGTGCACAAAATAGTCAGATGTCGGCACCACAGTTAGTGAGGTCAGGGCTAAAAATTGGTAGAGAACATATAGCCTCGACAGTGAACACTCTCCTGCTTGCATATGTAGGTTCCAGTATTCCTCTTCTGCTGCTGTTCGCCGTTTCAGATCAGCCACTTGGGCTAGTTGCGAATTCTGAATTAATCTCGATCGAAATAGTCCGTACCTTGTGCGGTTCGATTGGTCTTGTGGCCGCTCTTCCTCTGACAACTTTTCTTGCTGCTTTTCTAGTGCGCAGCGCTGCAAGGACAACCCTCAATGATCGAGATAATAGAACTGAGTAATGAGCCAGTTAATTTTGGTGAGAAATTCTAATGAGTGATTTTGTAGCTCCTTTTGAACAGAAAGTCCTGCTTCTACAGCAAGCTAAATGAGCGTTTAAACTTTCGGTGAAGCGAGTGTCATGCGATTAGATTTGATAATTTTGCGGAGTGATAAATTTCATGAAGCGTTGTGGCTTGTGTTTGGTGGCTGCTTGTTTGGTGGCTGCTTGTAGCTCTACCTCTAATGATTTCGCCGGTGACCCGCAATCAGAGGAATTAATCCAAAAGGTGGATCATGAAGACGAAATGGACCATGAAGGACACGCACATGGTCACTCAACACTCAGAGAATTCGTAGGAGCTAGTAGACCTAAATTGAATGTAGAGGTGACAGCAGATCCCGTTAGTGGAGTGAATGTACATGTAACTTCTGATCTCCAGGTAGAACCATCTGCTGCTTCAAGTGAACATGTAGATGGGCAAGGGCACTATCACCTGTTAGTGAATGGAGTAAAAGTTCTACGCTTCTACAACGAATGGATTCACTACTCTGAGTTAGCGCCCGGTGATCACACTGTGGGAGTTGAACTTGCTTCTAATGACCATTCTATCTATACCTGGGATGGTAAGAAGGTTTCGGTCGAGACGTTCATCAGCCTTAAAGAGCCCAAAGAACATCATCACCATTCAGATGATTTCGTAGAATTTGTGGGAGCTTCGCCAACATTAGATATTGAAGTGATAGAGGATAAAAAGTCTGGCTGGAATGTTTATGTTGAGCTTGTCGGAATGCTGATTGACCCGGTTATGGGCGACGGCAATCATGTTGATGGGGCGGGCCATTTGCATCTTTATTTGAACGGAGAAAAAACTGCTCGGCTATATGGGACAGCTACCCATATAGATAGCTTTCCAAATGGAAAAGTCGAGGTAATGGTGGCGCTCTACAATAATCTGCATAAACCTTATGCGGTTAATGGCGAGACCCTTTCTGCCACTGCTTTAGTCGTGAACACTGGGTAGTAGCTGAAGCTACTTTCGATTTATCTGTGTCGGAAGATGGCTGAAATAGCTATTTCCATATCATTGATATAGGTAAATTTTTGGAATTCTTTCCGGGTGTCGGAGAAGTTGTTATTCCATCGTTTACTCAAGTCCTATATGCCCTTAACTGTGACGTCGTGCTGTTGCCTTAAAACCAGTTTTACCGAGATGCAAGAGGGTGAGGTAGCTAGGTTGAGTTTTCGGCAGGTTCGTGAGTTAGATGTGAAGCAGTCACTATTGTTTCATTTCCTCGGCCACAAAATTATCCGGTTTTTGTAATGGTCTCGATTCATCACAAACATGCAGCTAATGTGCGTGAGCGATGACTGACTTAGCCATTGAAGCATGCGGTTTAATCCGCGATTTTGGGTTGAAGCGTGCAGTTGATGGAGTCGATCTAGCTGTCTCGCGAGGAGAGATTTACGGGTTCTTGGGTCCGAACGGTGCTGGAAAGTCAACGACAGTGCGCTTGTTGTGTACGTTGCTTACTCCAACTGGCGGTTCTGCGCGAGTGGCAGGGCATGACGTGGCTTCGCAGGCAAACGAGGTGCGCATTCGGATCGGTTTGGCGCTTCAGGAAGCAGCTTTAGACGAGAAGCAGAGTGGTCGTGAAATACTTGAGTTGCAAGCGCGTCTATATGGCCTTGAAGCATCCACCCGACATGAGCGTGTTGATCGCGCAATTGAATTGGCCGATATTGGAGATGCCATCGATGATTGGGTTCGAACTTATAGCGGCGGAATGAAAAGACGTTTAGACGTCGCAGCAAGTCTAATTCACGATCCAGAGGTGCTGTTTCTTGATGAACCGACGACTGGCTTAGACCCAGTAAGTCGAGTCCGAGTTTGGGAGGAAGTGCGGCGGCTGAATGAGTTACATGGTGTGACGGTGTTCCTGACGACGCAATACTTGGAAGAGGCCGATGCGCTGGCGCATCGGGTTGGCATCATTGATCAGGGAAGAATTATTGAAGAAGGAACTCCAGCTGATCTCAAACGAGCCATAGGCGCTGACGTGATTGTGGTGGAACTCGAAGACGAACTGGAACTTGCTGCCCACACAGTCAGAGCACTATCAAGAGTTGATGATGTAACGATTGGTAGCCGTGGGCTAACAATCTCTACTTCAAATGGGGCGGCTCTAGTGGCCGAGATAGCGATTGCCCTGAATGAAATCGGCGTACCTTCTGTATCTCTCACTGTGCGTACCCCGTCACTTGACGATGTGTTCCTTCGCGCTACGGGCCATAGACTATTGAATGCGAGTTCGTAATGATTGTGACCGAGAAGCCGCTCGTTCAGAGAGTCGGGTTTTTCTCTGATACTTGGACCATCGCTAGACGCGCAATTCGAAGTTTGTTGAGAGAACCTGAATTCATCGGTCCAGCTTTAGCTATTCCGATTTTCTTTTTTGTCGTCAATATCGGTGCCTTGGAAGCATTTGTCGAACGGCAGGCCGGAATCGACTATCGAGCTTTTCAATTACCTGTTGGGATTGTGTTTGCCGTTACGGGAATCTCGCGCGCCAACATGCTCGTTACCGATATTCAAACTGGATATCTTGATCGCATGTTAGTCACTCCGATCCGACGGGTGTCCCTGCTTTTGGGACTGATGATTGCGGACGTTGTGTTGGCCTTGGCTTTGGCGACAGTCGTATTATTGTTGGGATTTGCTGTTGGTGTGAACTTTGGTACCGGTGTGGCGGGACTCGCTATATTCGTTATTCTCGCGATGGCATGGAGCCTTGCGTTCACAGGGTTTCCTTACACGGTTGCCCTGAGGACAGGTAATCCGGCAGCTGTTAACTCTGCGTTTTTGATTTTCTTCCCGTTCGCGTTTCTCACTCCCAGCATGCTGCCCCGAGAGTTGATGAGCGGGTGGCTTAAAAATGTGGCCGCTTGGAATCCTGTTACTTATCTCTTGGAAGGTATGCGGTCGGTGCTGTCAGAGGGGTGGGATATTGGTGCACTCATGAAAGCCTCTGCGGCGATCTTGGGTCTGGCGATCATAACTTTCACTATGGCTTTTCGTTCTCTTGCCCGAAGAGTAGCAACGGGTTAACGAGCTACCGTTGGATATCGACTCATCTAGCGGATGCGCCTTACGATACGAATTGTAGAGGTAATTCTTATCGTCAGATGTTTTGGACAATACGCATAGACACCTCTCTCGAAGAAGTTCCACGCGTTGCTGCATAGCGCTTGTGATCGGCTTGGCTGCAACTCACTATGGTTGCCTGCTACTGCACGCAACCATAGTGAGCTGATGACACGTGTCGTGAGTATCGTCGCAATACTGAACCCTGCGGAATCGTACTCGGCAATTGCTTTGGCTCGATTGTCATCATTCGTTTCTGCATCTCGCTGTCGTCGATCGCGACATCAAGAGTCCGGTTAACGGGATCGATAATGATTGTGTCACCATCTTTCACTGCTGCTAGCGGACCGCCGTCAGCCGCCTCTGGGCAAATATGTCCGATGAGGATCCCGTGGGAGACGCCACTGAAACGACCATCAGTGATGAGAGCGACTTCCTTGCCTAAACCGCGTCCTTGCAGCTCGATTGTGAGCATCACCATTTCTGGCATACCCGGGCCACCCTTGGGGCCGACGTTACGCACCACAACCACGTCGCCGGGCTTAATAACTCCGGATTGAATCGCCGTCATTGCATCGGGCTCGTTTTCGAAAACTTTGGCGACCCCTCGAAACTCGCCTGCCTCGAGCGTCTTGCCACCAAGTTTTAATACACAACTCTCCGGCGCTAAGTTCCCGTGCAGGACCGTGATGTGGTTGTTCGGTTGAGCTGCTGGGCTCTGCACCGATTGCAACAGGTCTTGGTCCTGTAAATCAGCGAGCGAAGCTACGTCAGATAGGTTCTCAGCGACAGTTTTTCCAGTGACAGTCATAGCATCACCATGTAGGAAGCCGTTATTTAGGAGCTCTTTCATTACGACCGGCACTCCTCCGAGTTCGTGCAGGGTAACCATCGAGTATTGACCGTGCGGCTGAAGATTTGCAATGAGCGGCACCCGCTCGCCGATCTCCTGGATGCGATCGATGGTGAGAGCTACTTCTGCATCGCGAGCGATCGCTAGCAAATGCAGGTACATGTTGGTTGAGCCCCCCATAGCGTAGGCCGTGATGATGGCGTTCTCAAAGCCTTTCACATTCATAATATCTCGAGGTCGAATATCGTTTTGGATCAGGTTGTATAGAGCTTCGGCGGTCGCCTCAACCTGAGCCTTCACGTCATCGTGGATATCGCTTGCGGCGTCATAGTCGGCTGGGTGCGACGCACCTCGCGGCAACATCATTCCCATTGCCTCGGTGATTGTGCTCATGGTGTTCGCTGTGAACATGGCACCGCAGGTACCACTTCCGGGCATCACGTTCCGTTCAACCTCGTTGAATTCTTCTTGAGTGATCCGATTAGCTCGCATTGCTGCTCGTGCTTCGGCCCAGTCGAGAATAGTCAGGTTGTTACCTTTGGATGCCCATGGCTCAATGCTAACGCACCCGGGTGAGCTAGTTCCTGGGTAAATAACGAGTCCGAAGTCGTTAGTGCGTGCCAGGGGCATCATTGCTGCCGCGCCCGTCTTATCGCAGCCTGAGATAACAACCATAGCTTCGCCATGATGTGCCCGATGCCCGATCTCGAACGAGTCGGCGATTATGTCTCGTGACACGAGGCTGTAGCTGGCGTTGGGTGAACCTTGAGTGAGTGCATCAGAGACTGCTGGAGCGCCAACGACTAACCCTTGTCCTCCGCGCGAAGAAATCGACTCCGAAAGTAGGTCTGATATGCGTTCGACTCTGTTGTTGCAGCGATGAGCATTTGTGTAGGCCCCCGCTACTGTAACGATTGTGTTTTTTGTGGCGATAGTCTCAGGCTCAAAGCCTGCCGCCCTCAACTCTAAGCTTGCCCGTTTCCAATGATTACCTGCCATCTTCTTATACTACTTTCCAAAATTAATGGCGTCTGACGCGATCGAATAAGACGAGGGAGGCTTGTTTAGGTTAAAGATAAGCGTGTCAGGTATAAACGGAAAGCTAGCTAAGGCATGTTTTTGTGCTTGCCAGTAGCGCTTGATGGGCTTATGGCGCCGTTGCGTTCACCCGCAGGAAATCATGGACAACGTCGCACGGGTTTCTCTCTGACACACAAAAAGTCAACATGCTTTTTGCAGTAGGGGCGTAGCGACTGCCGGAGGTAACGGTAGTTGCTACGCAGGTTTGTCTCAATAACCGTTGAGTCTCATATCAAAAATCAGTTCTCCAACTATCAGCTGCCAGGATTTGGGAGCACTCCGGAATGACCTCGTGTCCGACACGGGTGATCTGTTCATGAATTTCTTCAACCTCGCCAGAAGGGCAATCCATCTTCGCGACGACTAGGGAATAGCCTGCGGTTGCAAATTTTTCTAAATCTTCAAGTACTTGCTGAGCAGTTCCAGTGCATATTTTCCTAGGCGTTTGGTGGGCGAGGGAATCATCGCTGTCAGTGACTCTCATAGTCGTGGCAGCCATCATGATGAAGGTCGAGGGGTCTCTTCCAGCTTTGTCGAGGTCGGCTTTGACAATGGCCTGGAGATCAGCGTGACGGTTCGGATCAGCGAAGGGGTCAAGAAACACTGGATAAAAACCGTCGCAATAAGCTGCCGCTCGACGCGCTCCGAGCGGAGACATCCCTCCATAGATAATCGGTGGGTGAGGCTTCTGTGAAGGCTTGGGATCCATAGAAACGTCCGAAAATGAATAGTAGTCACCGTCAAAAGAAACAAAATCGTCTTGCCAACTTCGCTTGTAAATTTCGATGCATTCAACTGTTCGTTTCCCGCGCTCAGCAAATGGAATACCAAGCGCATCAAACTCTTCTTCCATCCAGCCAGCCCCAACTCCTAGCAGAAGACGGCCTCCAGACAGCACGTCCACCGTGGCAAACTGGCGGGCGTCGCTTAAGGGCGCCCGATAGGGCGCAACGAGGACACTAGTACCGAGCTTAATTCTGGTCGTGGAAGAGGCAACTGCTCCCATAACAACTGCACCATCAAGCATCTCGTGTCGCGGGGAATAAGAGCGGGCCCCTGACTTGTTAGCGATATGGGCGCTATTTGTTTCTGTAGGCATGCACACATGGTCAGGAAACCATATGGAATGAAAGCCGTTACGTTCAGCAGTTTGTGCAATCGCAACAGGCTCAAGATTTTCTCCGGGAACGCTTCTGGTGTAGTTGTTGTCATTGTCTCGGTAACCGACACCATGGGTGTTTGCATATAAGCCAATTTGCATACCACAGACTCCTTCTAATAGTGCCGTAATCATGGCAGACCTATCTCTGTTATGTAGTTTGGATCCGATTAAGAAAGAGTTAATTGTCACAGCCGTTGTTGATCTACGGTTACCTTGGTAGCCGGACAACAAGAGTGCGACTTGAGACTAAACAAAGTCGGGCCTTTCTAGGATAGTGCGTTGCATGACTACATAGGTATTGCAGAGCTTCTGGCTTTGAGGCTTTCGTCTTTATGGTTGCTTTTGAGACGATTCAAGGTCTCAAGCGAAACTTCTGGTGGGAAACATCTACACTTCTGGAGTCAGTCGTAAGATCCAGTCGTTGGATGCAAATGGATAACTGTGAGTACTCCCGTAGGATCGTGATCGAAATCCCCGAAGAAACCTGAGGAGTAATTACGATGGTCGGGCGGCTTGAAGCCAAAGAGTGGGCGAAAGAGCATCTAAAAGGATTGTTTTCAAGTCCGTCGGCGCCTTTAACGCAAGATTTTAAACTGGACGACGCAGGCGTCATCACAAATGTCGAGCGCGTAATCTCCGTTGGTGCCAGTGGAGTGGGTTTTGGTTTCCTTGATGCGTGGGGCCTCACCATAGCGCAGCGAAAACATGTTATGGACCTGATCGCAAACGCGACCGGTGATCGTGCGATGTGCATCTTCTATACCGCTGATCACAGCGTGGCTGAGACAATTGCTCTCAGCCACCATGCAAAGGAAATCGGAGCGGAAGCAATCATCTTATGGGTGCCCTACGAATGGGCGACGTCGCAGGACTTGATGCACGACTACGTCGAATACGTCGCTGGGAAAGTTGACATCGCGATCATTGCTTTCAACACCCCCCATTCTGGCATGACAATGACGCACGAAACCATGATGCGTATAGCGAAAATTCCGAATGTATGTGGCATCAAGAACGCGATCAAGGATCCGCAGCACACCATCCGGGCAATTGAGATGTTCGGCAACGAGATCGTGCTGTCATACCCGTTTGAGGAGCAACTACTAGAAATGACTACCGAGCACGGTCAGCAGGTTCTACTGGGATCAACCAGCGTCTATCTAATGCAAAGCCCCGAGAGACAGCCAATTTTGGACTACCTGCGTCTTGCACAACAAGGTGACATGGCGGGGGCCATCGACATCCATGACGAACTGGCGCCTCTCCGAAAAACGTGGAGCAAAATTTACGCCGGTTTGTGGAACGAGAATAAAGCCGTTCACCCCATAGGCCTGATCAAATATTGGATGGACATATTAGGTATGGCTGGTGGGCCGCTGGGACCACCAATGCAGGAGCTCGATGAAGCAGCCAAGGTAGCATTCCGCGAACAGCTAGATGCAGCAGGCTGGGAGCGACTGCTTTTCCCGAGCCGCTTTTGATGGGACCAAAGTATCGAAGAGGAACTAATGACAATGCTAAAAGATAAGACGGTTATCGTGACGGGCGCAGCGGGGGGCATCGGTCGAGCTATCGCTGAGGAAGCCGGACATGCGGGTGCCCGATTGGCGCTAGTGGATGCTGACGCGACGCGTCTGGAACAGACGACTATGGAAATCCGAGCCAATGGTGTAGCCGTTCTACCCTTGGTGGTGGATATGACCGACCGCTTATTATGGCAAGGGAGTATTGATGACATCGCCACCGAGTTTGGCAGTATCGATGCGATGGTAAACAACGCCATGTGGGTCAAATACGAGCCGATGGCTGAGGTTCGAGAAGACGTTTATCGGCGCCAGATGGCGATCGGCCTTGACGCGGTCTATTGGGGCGTGCAGGCGGTAACTCCGCACATGATCGCGCAGGGATCCGGCAGTATCGTCAACATGACATCGCCTGCATCAGTCCATGGGATTCCCAATGGGTCAGTCTATGCAGCGATCAAAGGAGCGATCTCAGCGCTAACGCGACAGTGCGCTGTTGAACTAGGACAAAAGGGTATTCGTGTAAACGCCGTTGCTCCCGGTCCGATGCCAACGCCTGGCACCATGAGCGTCGTAGACGAGCAAGGGTGGGAAAAACGCTTAGCGACAAGTCCGTTAGGTCGCCTATCCACCCCAGAAGGTGTGGCTAAGGTCGTTGTGTTTCTGGCATCAGATGCGGCAGATTGCGTTAATGGCGATGTACTATTTGCGGATGGAGGCCGCTCGATCTCGAAGATGTGATCCCCGTGGCATATTCTCGAGAGGGCCTTATTGTGCGCGAAAATGTGGAATTTAATGCGCTGGACGGCACGGTGCTTTCTGGATTCTTTTATACGCCGGAGACTGGCAGAGGACCATTTCCAGCAATCGTTCTCAGTCATGGTTTCGGCGCAGTCAAAGAAATGGCGCTGGGCCTCTACGTCGATATTTTCTGCGATGCGGGATTTGCTTGCCTTGCTTATGACCATCGGAACACTGGATCCAGTGGTGGGCCGCTTCGTGGCGAGATAAACCCGTGGGAGCAGATATCTGATATGCGCGATGCGATCACCTATATAGGTAATCGCGAAGAGGTGAACACTGGTCAGATTGGTTTGTGGGGGACCAGCTTCGCCGGCGGCCATAGTCTGGTAGTGGCTGCAACCGACCGGAGAGTCAAATGTGTTGTTTCAGTGGTACCGACAATTAGTGGGCACCAAAACACGATCCGGGCCCTAACGACTAATGGCTACGCTGATTTCATTCGGGATGCAAATGAAGAGCGCAGCGCTCGCCAACGGGGTGAAGAACCGCGGATGATTCCAATTTCGTCGGAAGGTGATGAAAGCTATGAATGGAGTAAAGTCGCAGGCGCTGGAACGACGTATGTTAATTCTTGTACCTTGCTGAGCAGATCATTTCGCGATTCCTATGAGCCGGGCAGTTATATCGCGACCGTTTCACCTACCCCATTGTTGATGGTATTGGGAACACATGACACGAAATGCCTAACTGATCTCCAGCTCGAGGCGTACTCGGCGGCGCATGAGCCGAAGCGACTAAAGATGTTCCCTGGCGGTCACTATGATCCGTATACCACCGAACTGGAATCTATCGCGTCTGCGTCTAGCGACTGGTTCGAAATG
>Ga0315322_10002715_pt1 | contig 13695 bp, 8 predicted proteins | sample M110021515metaG_FD_203461 | JGI IMG/M metagenome (GOLD analysis project Ga0315322, IMG submission 203461) | Ammonia-oxidizing marine archaeal communities from Monterey Bay, California, United States - M1 100m 21515 | ecosystem: Environmental > Aquatic > Marine > Intertidal zone | place: USA... | reverse complement strand
AGCTCGGGGTCTGTGGAGGGACCCGTGGTGTTGGTAGACAGCAGCACCTCGACTCCGTCGGTCTTCACGTCGATCGAGGACAAGGTGGCATCGAGGGTGATGGGCACGCCGAGCACGTCGAGGGCCTCGGAAATGGCCATCGCCTCGATGGCGGTGCGGATGGGCGGAGGGACCTCGGCCTCGACCACTTCGAGGATGGCATCGGCAATGAGTGCGCCCACGTCGATCAGCGCGGTGGGATCGATGCCAAAGCCAGAGAGCGCAGAGTCGATGGTGCCCCAGTCGATCTCGAGGTCGGTGTACTCCACCTCCGAGTTGGCCATGTTGACGACCACGCTGTCCCAGCGTTCCAAGTACGCGATCTGGATGTCGGATCTGATGGTGGTAAGGGTGTCTGTGACGACGATGCGCTCGCTGATTGACGACAAGCCGCACAAGTCGGCGTCGACATCGGCCTTGAGCTCAAGGTCGGCGAGCTCCACCTCCATGTGCACCGCGCCCTCTGCGCCCGTGATGGAGAGCACGGGGGTGCCGTAGTCGATGGAGAACACGTCGACGTTGTAGTCGACGCAGCTGATGGAGCCCGATGCCACCGGGTTGGTGGCCTTGAGGCTGGCCTCAACGGTGGCGGGGGCGAGCATGGCCATCAGGGGCGCGGCGATGCTGTAGATGCCGTCGGGGCCGAGGCCCACCTGCATGCCATCCATCGCGGCGGTGGGGTCGGTGAAGGGGCCCGACATCACGCCTACGTAGGCATCGGCGCCGTTTCCGTCGATGTCGGTGGCCAGCAGCTCGATCGGAAAAGCGCCCGGCAGCATGGTGAGGTCGGCCGAGAAGCTGCCGTCTTCGCCCACCGGAACCTCGACGCCAGCGACAGTGAGGGTGCCCACGCCAGCGAGGTTGTCGGTGACGGTGCCGGCGACAGTGGCGATGTCCCCATCCAGCCAGGTGCCGGGCTCGGGCGACGTGAGCGTGATGAGCGGACCGTTGTCGTCGATGCGGATGGAGTCGGCTTCGGTCGGCATCGAGCCATCGCCCAGGGTGGCGGTGACGATGTAGATCCCTTCGGCGTCGAAGGTGACCTGAGGACCGAGGATCTCGGCGTGGTCCGGAGCATCGACCAGGAGGTCGGTGTCTACGCCGGGAATCTCCGCGCCCTCCGCATCGAGCACGGTGACAGTGACGTTGAAGGTCTGGCCCACATCACCGACGTAGGCGTCGACTTCGACAACCAAGCTGCTGGGGATGGGGTCGACTTCGCCTTCGCCTTCGCCTTCGCCTTCGCCCTCACCTTCGCCCTCTCCAGGCTGAGTGGGACCGGTCTGCTTGTCGACCTCGTCGGGGTTGCAGGCGGTGGCCAAGCCAAGAAGGGGCAGTAGCAAGAGAAGTCGGTGGGTCGTCATGGTCTCCCCGTGAGAATCGGTCGCCGTTCGCCGTGGCGGCCAAGTCCCTTTTCGGTGTGGGTGCGTCTCAACTGCTACCTTAGCCGGTCCCTTCGCCACCATCGCGGGGGATTCGGCACCAGTCGTCACGGCACGTTGTGGCGACCGTCGGATGGAGCGCTTGAATCGGTTCGTCGGCCCGCCTTCGGTTGGCCCGCGCGAAGGTGCCTAGGTCGTTGAAGGGCACCCCCTGGTCTCGCACTACATCGCGCACCCGAAGCCACACCAGCTGTCGCAGGTAAAAGGGCTGCTTGACGACGTAGTGGTGAATGATGTGGGTGGCGCCAAAGTTGAAGCAGAACAGCTGAAGCGGCCAGGTAAGCCAGTGGTCGAGCACCTGATTCTGGTGAAAAAGGGTGCTGCGAGGGATGTCGGTGTAGTGACTGTTCGAGCTGACCACGACGATGGAGAAGTGTCGGATCGTATTTGGCAGCACCCACAGCACCGCGAGTTCGATGGCCAGGGAGTTTCCGAGGATCGCTGCGGGCAGCACCACGGCTGGCAGGAGCAGAAACACACCGTCGATGGCTCGGAGCATCGCGAACGCTGGCGCATGCACCAAGTCGGGACGCGGGGCGCCGGCCTTGACTGCGGCCTTCACCGAGCGGGTGATGGCGGGGACCACAAGCAGGCTGCCGGCGGGAAGCAGGCTGAGAGTCAGCCGCCGAAGACCCCAGGGCAGACCGAGCCCGATGAGGCGCTCCTCGATGTCTTCGGGCTGTCCGGACACCCTGTGGTGGTAGCGATGCAGGCGACGGCGCGACCAGGGATTGAGGCTCATCTTGCCGAGCCAGATGCCGGTGAAGAGAAGGTCTTGGATGCGCGGTCGGTCTGCGAAGTACAGGTCGTGGATGAGATCATGCTCCAGCTCGTGAAGCAGCGACAGTCCCACCGCGACCACCGGGACCACGACCCAGCCCGACAGCACCCCGGTCAGCCAGAGGATGCCGACGGTGAGCATCAGGAGCCATGCGCCAGCGAAAGTGGCTACCCCGACGGTGTTCTGGTTTGATTTTCCCAGCCAAGCGTGGGCCTCGCGCAGGTCGGCGTCCGCCCTGCGAACCGACTGAATGATGGTGCGGGTGGCGAGCTTCGGGTCGACTTTGAACATCGGGCGGTGCATCGCGGCCTAGGGAACCTAGCCATGGTATCTGGCGAGGGCTTGCGCGCGGAGGAATCGTCGCTGGCGGTGGGAGGTAAATATGCTGCGCGACAGATTTTGCCGGTGGACTTTGGCGACTGTGGTGCTTCTGGGCGGCTGCCCCGAAAAGACCCCGCCGACCCCCGCCGCATCTGGCGGTCAAGTCACACTGGTCGTGGAGGACACCGTGCCGCCGCCGGTGCTTCAGGTCCCCACCAGTCCGCTCGGTCAAGCCCCCCTGTCCGTGCCTGGGGCGCCGGAGCTTCCGCCCCTGAGTGGTGCGCTCGTGGACATCGACTTCGTCACGCTCAACACCACGACGCAGACGTTCACCATCGACTCCGACACCGCGATGTTTCCGGTGGTGGACCCCCGGGTCGGCTTCCGCTTGCAGGCTGCTCTCGAATTCGACCCTCGCTGGCGGGTGGGACTGTGGGAAGGCCAGACCGCAGCCTGGCCGCGGGGCGCCGACAAGCTGGGCTGGGGCGCTCCGTGGGGCGGCTACTACAAGGTGCAGGGCGTCACCTCGCGCAGCCTCCTTCGCTTCGATAAGCGCGCCGACGACCATCCTTGGTCCGCGAGCGGCCTCGTTGCTCACAACGCCGCAGCCACCAAGTCCATGAAGGTGCGCGGCTGGAAAGTCGACGACGGTGCATGGGCCGGACAGATGGCGGCGTCGTTCACCATCGATGGGGCCGCGGTCTCTTTCGAGATGCACGAGATCGCGGGCCAGCTCACCTTGTCGGCCTCCCAGGGGGCTCTTCAGCGGGTCACCCAGCGCGCCAAGGCCATCGCGGGCCAGCTTGGCGGCGGCAACCTCCAGCGCCACAGCCTCGCCATGGTTCCGCCCGACGAGCCGCGATTGGGAGAACCCTTCATCGAGATTCGACGGGCCGCAGATGCGTCGTCCATCGACATTCGTGGCCGCCTCAATCCCGGCTCGGCCGGCTGGATCTGGGTGCGCATCATCGACCGCGATGGTCGCTTGTGGGCGGAAGAGGTGTTGGCGCAGGCCACTGCTGAGCGCATCGGCTGGGACACCAACCCCGAAGTGGTCTCGTACTTTCAGAGCATGGTGCCCACTGCGAGTGTGGCTCCGGCATCGGGCACTGCAGAGGTGTGGTTCCAGGGCGACGACGGCGCGCCCATCCGACAGGCACTCAGCATCCCCTTTGTCATCGATGACCCCGTTGAAGGACTCAAAGTGCCCGCCCAGTAAAGCTCTTTCCGGATACGGGACGAGTTGCAAGGCAGTTGTAGTCGCGGCGTAGGCGCCTGCTCCCCCGTCCACTCCAGGAGTCTTCATGTCCGGTCTGACCACTCTGCGGAGCTGGCTCCGGCGCGCTCGTCCTCGCATCCGCGCCGTGTCGTTGGGCCTCATCATGGTGGCTGTGCTGCTTCAGGTTGTCGTCGCCCCGCTCATTGGCGAAGCCTTCACTCCTCTGGCCGACAACAACGGCGAGGGTCGGTCCGTCGTCGTGGTCCCCATCGAAGGCACCATCGATCTCGGACTCGTGCCGTTCGTGCAGCGCGCTATCGACGAGAATCCAGATGCTGCCGCCATTGTGATTGATGTCGATACCCACGGCGGGCGGGTCGACGCGGCGGTCCAGATCCGAGACTCGCTGCTGGCCACCGATGTTCCAGTGGTCGCTTTCGTCAACCGCCGTGCCATCTCGGCGGGTGCGCTCATCAGCCTCGCTGCCGATCACATCGTGTTCGCTCCGGGCGGGAGCATGGGCGCGGCCACGCCGGTCACGATTGAAGACGGCGAGATGCAGGCCGTCGGCGAAAAGATGGTGTCCTACATGCGGGCCGAGATGCGGGCGACCGCCGAAGCCACCGAGCGTGACGGCGACCTTGCGGAGGCCATGGTCGACGCCGACGTCGAGATCGAGGGCGTGGTGGTAAAGGGCAAGCTGCTCACCCTCACCACCCAGCGGGCCACCGAGCTGGGTGTGTCGGAGTTCGTGGCCGATGATCTCGGCGATTTGCTGGAGGGGCTTGGGGTTGCCGACGCCGAGGTGGTCGAGCTCCAGGAGAACTGGGCCGAGAGCTTTGCCCGCTTCGTCACCGACCCCACGGTGTCTGGCCTGCTCATGTCGCTCGGTGTGCTGGGCATCATGGTGGAGCTGTACTCGCCGGGCTTCGGCCTGCCGGGCACCCTCGGCGTGACCAGCCTCATCCTCTTCTTCTTCGGCCACAGCACTGTCGCGCTAGTGGGGTGGGAGGAGGTCATCTTTGTGAGCATCGGGCTGGTCGCGATGCTGGTGGAGGCGTTCGTCATCCCGGGATTCGGGGTCGTGGGAGTGCTCGGCATCGTCTTCGTTGTAGGGGGACTGGCGCTGGCGCTGGTCGGTGCCCCGCTCGATGTGGCTTGGGAGCTCGGCTCAAACCCTGGAGGTCTGGTGGACGCCTTGTCCCGCGTCATCGTTGCGTTGGCCACCACCATGGTCGGCATGGGAGTCATTGTCTGGCTGTTCCCCCGCAATTTGCTGCCCAAGTGGCTGGTGCTTGGGGCTTCGATTGGCGACAACGCCCCTGGCACTGTCGCTTCCGACGAGGCTCAGACCCGTCCCCACGGCGCGCGTGTGGAGCTCGTCGGCTGCGTCGGCGTGGCCGCTACCGACCTTCGCCCCGCCGGAAAGGTCCGCATCGACGGCGTGATCGTCGATGTCGTGAGTCTCCACGAATACATACGGGCCGGAACTACTGTCGAGGTCACTGAGGTCGAAGGGATGCGCGTGGTAGTCATCGCCGTGCAGGCGCCCGATCAAACCGCACCGTCCGGGGCCACCTCCAAGCCTGAGCCGGCGACACCCGAGGGCTGACCTTCGCGCCAGCTGTTTGCCATCGTGACTTCTGCACTCGCTTTCTTCTGCACTCGCTTTCTGTCCCCCTGTTCCTATCAACGCAACGCACGTCTTCAGGAGCCACCATGGGCGCCGCCCCAATCGCAATCGCAATCGCCGTCTTCATCGGCTTGGCCTTCATTCTCTATTTCGTGCCGGTGGGGCTCTGGATCGCAGCGGCCGCATCGGGCGCGGGCGTCGGCATCTTCCAGCTGGTGGCCATGCGTCTGAGGCGTGTACCGCCCAACGTCATCGTCAACGCCCGCATCAGCGCTGTGAAGGCCAACGTGGGGGCCGAGATCGACCTCCTCGAAGCCCACTTCCTCGCGGGCGGCAATGTGCTGCAGGTCGTCAACGCGCTCATCAGCGCCGGCAAGGCGGGCATCAAGCTCGACTTCGACCGGGCTGCCGCCATTGACCTCGCCGGTCGCGACGTGCTCGAAGCGGTCAAGATGTCGGTCAACCCCAAGGTCATCCAGACCCCCAAGGTGGCCGCGATGGCCGGCGACGGCATCCAGCTCATGGCTGTCAGCCGGATCACTCTGCGCGCCAACATTGAGCGCCTCGTCGGTGGTGCCGGTGAGGAGACCATTCTCGCGCGCGTCGGTGAGGGCATCGTCACCACCATTGGCTCTTCGGGTAGCCACCGCCTGGTTCTCGAAAACCCCGACCGCATCTCCCAAATGGTGATGTCCAAGGGACTCGACGCGGGCACCGCCTTCGAGATCCTGTCCATCGACATCGCAGACGTGGACGTGGGCGCAAACATCGGCGCCAAGCTGCAGATCGAGCAGGCCGAGGCAGATAAGAACATCGCCCAGGCCCAAGCCGAGAGTCGCCGCGCGATGGCCGTCGCTCTCGAGCAAGAAAATCGCGCTCGCTACCAGGAAGCGCTTGCGAAGGTGCAGGAAGCCGAGGCCCAGGTCCCGCTGGCGATGGCCGAAGCCCTTCGCTCCGGCAACATCGGCGTGATGGACTACTACAACCTGAAGAACGTCGTGGCCGACACCGAGATGCGCAGCAAGCTCGGCGACATGGCCTCCGACGACGTCAAGTAGGTGGCTCACCGCTCCAAGCTCCTGGCGCTGGATCGCCTCAAGGGCCGCCCGCTGCTGAAGCGGGTGCTCCTGAGCGAGGTCTTCGGGCTGCCGCGTTCCAAGTCCCCCCTGCCGTCGCAGGTGCGCCGTCCTGCGCCTGAGGAGGCTGTGCGAGGGTCCCAGTCCGACCCATCCACGGCTGCAAAGGAGCCCACCGGTGGCTGACTTCGAGTGGCTGGAGACGCTGGCGAAGGCCGCCATTCCCATCGTCTGGATCGCTCTCAAGGTCATTGGGGGCATCAAGAAGACGCGGGAGAAGGAGGCCGCCAAGCCCTTGACGGCGCGTACGGCGCCCCAGCGGCTCTCCAGCCCCACACCGTCCACGCCGTCCACGCCGTCTCAACGAGCCTCGTCGCTGAGTCGGGAGATGGTGCTGTACAAGGCGTTGGGCGCAAAGGTCGACGCCCTCTCTTCGACTCAGGACGAGCTGGTTGGCCTGCTGCGCGCGCGCGGTGCTCGGGGCAAGGTCCTTCTCGACTTCCTTAGCGAAGATGTGGCCGTCTGCCTCTCCTCCGCCCGAGCTGCGCTGTCCGGCAGCAAGCCCGTTGACCTCCTCACAGGCGCGCTACGCGTCGACCTGCTCAACCGCGACCTGGACCGCGTGGCCCGTCAGCATGCGGTGGTTCGCATCAGCCTCGATCTGTCGAAGAACGAGGCAATGGACGACGTTCTTGCCGATGCTGAAGCCATCTCCGACGACTGCTTGGCGCCACTGAGGCAATTTGCGGACTTCCACGAGGTCAAGCTGCCCCGGAGTCGTCCCATCTGCCTGCCCGCAGGGGTCACGGGCCACCTGATGGTCGATGTCTCCCTGCTCGGGCCCAATCACCCGGTCATCTTCGTCCCCCACGACTTTGCAGGCGACCTGATGTGGTGGCCGTCCATCGCTCACGAGCTGGGCCACGTCATCTTGCGGGGCGTGCCAGGTCTTCTTGCCGACATGGGCAAGGCCGCCGGCTGGACCGCCCGTCCTGACCTTCTTCGGGTGCAAGGCGGTCGCGTGGTCGGCTCTCCGCTTCAGGCGTGGAGTGCGTGGCGCGAAGAGATCTTCTGCGATGCCCTCACCGTGCTCATGCTCGGGCCCTCAGCAGTCGAGGGATTCCTCGCAACCTTCTCCAATCCCGAGTCGCCCGACAGTGTGCTCACGGCCCGGTCGGGTCCCGGTCAACAGTACGCGCCGCATCCGCCCGCCCACCTTCGGCTCCACCTTGCAGCCTTCTTGCTCGAAGAGGTCGGGTTCATCACGCAAGGCCGTGCGCTGGCGCGCCGCTGGAATGAGCTTCACGGCTTCCCGGAGATTCTCGACGCCGAGGATGGCTCGGGTCCATCACTGATGCTGCCTCTGGCGGACGGTCGGCTCATTGGCATGGGCATGGACCACGCCCTGCGCCGTGGCACGGACGGCATCCGCAGCTGGCTCCACACTCAGTACCGCGGGCTTGCGGGCCACGACCTGCTGTCAGTGCCTGGCTTCGACCTCAGTCCGGGTGTTTGGGCCCGGGTTGCGCGCGCGTCCGAGGCGCTTCGCAAGGGTGAGATTCCCACCGCAGATGCTCGGGTGTTGCTCGCCGCCGCCATCCATGCGGGTGCCGAAGGTGCGGCCGTTGGGACCATCGCCTCCGCGGTGCAGCGGGCCATCCATGGCCGCGGAGAAGCGCGGGTCCGTGGGGACAGCTCCCGTCGAACACACTCAGGGCTCGACGACATGCGCACCGTGCTGGTCGATGCCCTGGTCCTTCAAGAAGTGCTCGCCCGTCGCACCAGCCGCGGCACCATCCATCGCAATCGGGCGCCGCTGTCTCCCATGTAGGGCTCGCTGAGGCTGGGGCGCGTCAGGAGCGGCCTACTGCATCAGCGTGGCCGCATCGTCCACTGCCAGCGTGCCGTCGAACAGGGCGCTGGCATCGATGTGTCCCCCGTGGTGCAGCAGCCAGCCCGTCGCGTAGACGTTGACGATGACAAAGCCCGTCTCCGCGTCGATCAGTCCATCCATGTTCTCGAGGGTGCCGCTGAAGTCGGTGAAGGTCTGGTGTCCGCCACCGGTGATGTCCACCCGACGGTGTTCGCCGCCGCCCAGGGCTGCCCAGATGTCGTCTGAGTCGGTGCCGGTGTTGGGGTCGAGGTCGCCGGTCATGTGGAGGATGGGGCGGTCCACCTGAGCCAAGCCCGCGGCGCCAAACAGCCGGAAGTCGCCGGGGGCCATGGTCACAAAGCTGTGGATGCGGTCATCGCTGAGCCCGCCTTGCAGGTGAGTCGCCTTGGCGTCGTCCATGGTGGAGCAGTAGGCGCTGGCGTCCGAACCGTCGAGGCACTGCGCCATCAAGGCCTCGTCGTACTGGGCGCCGGCCAGGGCATGCAGGGTGTAGCCCCCGAAGGAGTGGCCGCTCGCGGAGATGTCTGCCCCGTCCACCGCACCCTCCAAAAAGTCCAGCTCGCCGGCACCTTCGAGTACTGCATCAATCGCTGCCCCGATGTCCTCGGTGCGCAGGTAATAGATCTCCGTGAGTCGCTCGCCACCGTCCAGAGTGGTGTTGCCGGTGTGGTCGGGGGCTGCGACCACAAAGCCGTGCGAGGCGAGGTGCTCCATGAAGAACCCGCTGGCCTCGGCGTAGCCTTGGTGGCCGTGGCTATACACGTGGAGGGGCCAGGGTCCACCCTCGGCAACAGTGGCGTCGAGGAAGGCACTGTCGGTAGGCACCAGGTTGTTGTAGCGGGGAAGCTCACCCTCCGTGTCGTCGGTTGGGTACCACACCCCAAAGCGCAGGCTTCGGCTGCCTTCGGTGCTCTCGTAGGTGACCTCGGTGACTCGGTAGCCGGCCGAGTAAGAGCCAGGCTCGGTGAGAAAGCCCACTATGTCATCTATGCCGTCGACTTCGGAGGAGTCTGCGGTGTCGGAGGAGACCTTGTCACCCGCGCAAGCGGTCAGGAGAATCAGGCAGCTCAGCACACGCATGGGAACTCCCAGCAGGGGTCGGGCCCACCGTTATCCGCTTCCACGCAACAAGCGTGTGGGATGCGAGGGTCCCTTCGGCAGAGCCTCCGGGGGCTCGGAGCCGGGGTCTCCTCCCTGCGAACGAGCCGGGGTCTCGCCCGCATCAAGAAGGACGCGGAACCTCTTCGGTGAAGGCATCTTCGAGCGAGTCCCCACGTTCCTCCGGCTCCCGCTGGACCGCCGCTTCCGCCCACACCTTGTTGTCGTTGTCGCCGATGAAGGGGAAGAAGCTCGGGGCTTCCTGGCGAAGCGCTTCTGCGTCGCGAAAGAAGTGCTCTTCTTGAACGATGACGGGGGGCTCGTCGGGGTCTGTGCGCCGCACCTGGTCTTCGTGGATGACCCACTGGCCGAGGTGAGGGGTGTAGACGGTGCGGCCTTCGTAGATGCGGTTGCCTTCGCGCCGAACTTGTCGAACCAGCAGGCGACCGCGCTCGCGCAACACCATGAGATGAGCGCTGTGGTCGCTGTTGTGGGCGTAGCGACCCCGGCGTCCGAGGGCCAGACCCTGCTCGGTGGTATCGATGAAGGGACCGGTGCCCATCGACACCCAGCGCCGTCTTAGCCGCGCTTGGGCCCGTGTGAGTCGGCGGGGGAGGGTCCACGGTGGCAGGAAGAGGCCGGTGGACTCGGCGGGGGTGGTGTCGCGCACCCGGTGACGCAGCCAGGCAAGGCCGGCGATGTAGACCGTCTGCAGGCGCCAGCTCTGAGCGACCCGCAGCCGAGCGAGTGCGCGCTGGGCGGCGGCCATGAGAAGCGACTTGTCCGAAGCGAGCAAGGGCAGGGGACCCCAAGCCACCTTCACCTTCATGGTCCAGGCCTGGTAGGGGTCGCCACTCACCTGGGTGGACACGGCGCGTCGGCGGCCGAGTGTGTCGAGAAAGTCCAGCTGGAGCAGCTCACCTTCACGAAGCGTGATCTGGTTGTCGGCCCGCGCAGCCTGAAACGTGCCGCCGCCGGCGAGGTTGCCCACACCGAGTCCCATGGCGTGCATCAAGCGGCCCGCGATGCCCTTGGCGATGCCCTCCCAGAAGGTGAAAAAGCCGCTGAAGTCGACCACCGCGCGGCCCGCACCATCTCGGTAGAGGATGGGAGGCACCAGCAACAGAGACGACTGACCAGCAAGCGCGGTGGGGTTGGTCGATGGCACTCCGCCCACTCCGCCGATGAACGCGCGGTTGGTATACAGCGCCTCCACCATGCGGCCTTCGGAGCTGTGAAGAGTCTGACCATGGGTGTCCTGGGTGGTCACGCGGAGCACGGTCGAGCCGAACAGCGCTTCGTTCCACACCACCGACGGGATGCGCTTGAGGTAGCCGAGCAGTCCCCCGGTCTTGGACTCGAGGTCTGCGGCGAAGAAGGCACCGCCGCCCGGTCCTCCCGCGGCATGGCTGGAGATGACCGACCACTTGTCGTCGAAGGCCACCATCGAAAAGCGCGCGGGCACCACCACCCCTTCGGTGAAGGTCTCGACGAACTGACGCAAGCTGCGGCGGCCCCAGGCTCGGCGAATGGGGTCCATCCATGGACGCCGCAGCACCTTGGCGAAGCTCGCAAAGATGTAGCCCGGAATGCCAGCATAGAGGGCATTGTCGGCGGCTGTGCCGGCCGGGTAGACCGCGATGGAGCGCAGGTAGGGGAACAGCCCTTGGGCTTCGGTCTCGCGGGGGGCTTCGGCCAGCGGCGTGAGGTCGAAGCCGGGCGCCCGGACCTCCACGCAGTGAGGCAGGAGCACAGACATCACCAGCAGGCGCAGATGGGGGTCGTCCACCTTCATGCCCGCTCTTCGAGCGATGCGGCGGGGGTGGCGGCCTTTGCGAACGAGGCTGTCGATGCGGCGGCGCAGCACCCAGAAATTGTGGACACTGTCGTCGGTTGGCGTGAGACCTTCGCCAGTGGGCAGAGGCTCCAGAAAGGCACTTCGGAGCCGGGGCTGGATGGCATCGAGCGCAGCTTCCGAAGGGGGGATGACCTCGACGGCGCCGGGCACGGTTTGCACAAGCTCGGGCCGAAACGCTTGGTAGGCAGCCACGAGAACGTGGTGGTCGAGGGTGCCGTCGCCGGAAAACACCAGCAGGTCGAGGGGCTTTCCCCGGTCGGCGCATGCCCGAATCTTGTCGCGGATGCTGCTCACACTCTCGATGCGGTCGGGCAGAGTGTCGACCGTCTCGACCTCGTAGCCTTCGGCCTCCAGTGCTTCGAACAGACCATCAGGGGCCTTGTACATGCGCAGTGGGTGACAGATTGCGAGCACCACCCCAGGACTGCGGTCGCGGTGCATGGCCGCGCGCACAAAGGGCTCGACCTCGCCGGGATGGGCATTGCCCGGAGGCGGGAGCGGCGCTTGCGAAGAGTCAGCCATACTCAAGAGGTAATGGCTCCGCCGTCGGTCGTCTGCTCGACGTGACGACGAAGAGAAGAGACCGGCGGCGACGTCAAGGGCCTCGAGATGACCGTGGGCTCCCACCCGCGAGTGATATCGGGCGCAGCAAGGTGAGAGTCCAGCGTCAATCGAGGTGGGGGGTGCCGGGGCGGGGGGCGATGCGTTACCCGCCTGCCCTTGCGTGGAACCTACGCAAGCAGTGGGATGAGCTTCTTCGAAGTGGCCGTCCCCACGATGTTCCCGGTCTGCTGCCCCCCTCGCCCCCACCCGGCTCCCGCCCAGATCTCTGGACCCGGAAGCCGCTGGTTCGTCCGCCCCCCGGAGCCTCCGTGCACGCCTCCGCCTCCGAAGCCGACCCCCAGTCGGGCAACTGGTCCAGCGCGGCCTACTTTGATGTCGACGGCACTCTCGTCGACACCAACCTGTTGGGACCCACCGCGTGGTTCTTGCTCAACCAGGCCCGTCCTCAGCACTCTCTGATGCGCTTTGGCAAGGCCCTCCTGGGTGCGCCGGCCATGGCCCTCGCTGAGCTGCGCGACCGCAGGCTGTTCAACGAGCTGCTCTACGCCAACTACCGGGGCATCAGCCTCGACCGGATGGAGGTCGTGGGCCGTGATGTCTTTGAGGACATCGTGGAGCCGCGCATCTTCCGCGGCGCCCAGGACCTTGTGGACAAGTGCAAGGCTGCCGGCCAGCGGGTGGTGCTGGTCACGGGCTCGCTCGATCACGTCATCCAGCATCTCGCCGAGTATCTGGGCGCCGATCACTACATCACCAATCGCCTTGAGTTCAAGGACGGCATCGCGACTGGCAAGCTCATGCGCCCGGTGGTGGCGGGTCCCGAAAAGGCTGTCATCATCGTCGAAGACGCCCGCAAGCACGGCCACGACCTTGCAAAGTGCCACGGCTACTCCGACTCCTACTCTGACGTCCCGATGCTCTCGGTGGTCGGCCATCCCAGCTGCATCAAGCCGGACTCAAAGCTGCGTCGGTTGGCCCAGGCCTACGCCTGGCCCGTCCTCGACATCGACCGCGCACCTTCGGGTGAAAAGCGCTGAGGGCCGCCCCTCCAGCGAGCGAGTCCATCGTCCCCATCTCCCTTCTGCGACCGAGACATCCATGAGCCTCGACCATCCCTGCGTCGTCACCATCGATCACCGCTCCCGCCCGCGGGTACTGTTTTCCGGCACCCGTTTGGTGGAGGTCGACCTCCCGGTCGGCAGCCGCGTCGTCTACCCAAAGCAGCCGCTGGAAGGGCTTCCTCACCCAGAGGCCGCGGTCCGCTACGCGCTGAACCACCCCCTCGGCAGCGAGCCCCTATTCGCGAAGCTGCGCCCCGGGATGAAGGTCACCATCGCGATTGACGACCTGTCGATGCCGCTGCCCCCGATGCGGCGACCCGACTGCCGGCAGATGGTCATCGACGCGGTGCTTGAGATGCTCAAGGCCTACGCGGTCGAGGACATTCACCTCATCATCGCCACGGCCTTCCACCGTCCGATGACCTCCGACGAGATGCGGCACATCGTGGGCGACAAGACCCACCGCCGCTTCTACCCGGACCGCCTGTACAACCACGACGCTGAGAAGCCCAACGGGCTCAAGTACATCGGCACTTCCGAGCACGGCATCGAGGTCGAGATCAATCGCCGGGCCGCCGAGAGCGACCTGGTCATCTACGTCAACCTCACCTTCGTGCCGATGAATGGTGGCTACAAGTCGATGGGCACTGGCCTCGTGGGCTACCGCACCCTGCGCGGTCACCACAACCCGTCGACCATTCGCAAGTCC
>Ga0315322_10002711_pt1 | contig 13699 bp, 9 predicted proteins | sample M110021515metaG_FD_203461 | JGI IMG/M metagenome (GOLD analysis project Ga0315322, IMG submission 203461) | Ammonia-oxidizing marine archaeal communities from Monterey Bay, California, United States - M1 100m 21515 | ecosystem: Environmental > Aquatic > Marine > Intertidal zone | place: USA... | reverse complement strand
ATCGGTCGAACTCACAGCAGTCTGCGTGACTGTAAACTGACCAGGGTCCAAGCCATTTTCATCCGCTGCACTATCATTGGCGGCAACGCTTACCGTCGCGCTGTCGTTATCGGCAATCGTTACCGTATCGGCTAAGTTTAAGGGGTCAGCATCAAGCGTGATGTCTGCATCACCGGCTAGGCTATCGAGCGTCACAACAACCGTTTCATTCGCTTCGACGATTAAATCGTTCACAATACCGGCTACGTCGATCGTCGCCGTCGTGCTACCAGCGGGAATCGTTACACTACCGCTCAATGTCGTATAGTCTGTTCCGGCGGTCGCTGTACCTGCTACCGAATAACTCACGACCGTATCGGTCGAACTCACAGCAGTCTGCGTGACTGTAAACTGACCAGGGTCCAAGCCATTTTCATCCGCTGCACTATCATTGGCGGCAACGCTTACCGTCGCGCTGTCGTTATCGGCAATCGTTACCGTAGGCTCTACGGCATAAAACGAATCCTGAGGGTTCGTTCCTACCGTTTTGAAGATCTGGACATTAAAGTCATCATCTAATTCAACCACCAAATCATTCGTGACAAGCACTTCAAATGTAAAGGACTCGGCATTCCCAGCAGTAACATCGATAGTTCGCGAACCTCTAAAAGGTGTCAATGTTGAGGCTGTGAAGTCCGATGCTAAATCAACCACAAAATCGGTCGATATTGGCTCAGTAGCACCAGAATTAGAAATTTCTAATTCGACCACAATATTTTCATCAGCGCTAACTCCGTCGTCGACGGTCAGCCCGGTGAAACGCAGGATATCGCCTTCAGCAATATTTAACGCATCTCCCGAATTCACCGTCGTGGAAGACCCTCCCGAGACAATCTCAAGATTAGATAAGGTAATATCCTGAGCCAGAAGCCGACGATCTTCCAAAGATTCCAAGAACAATGACCGCTTTTGCAATCGAGGGGATGCTTTACTGGATTGCTGATTCTTCGAACTGAATTGACGGCTACGTTTTGAGAAAAAGTCAAACATTACTGATTTATCCGTTTTTCGAATTCCACCCCCTGAATGGGGCTATAGAGAAATTGGGTAATCTATAGTATCTCAGCAAAATAAGTGCTGACAACTGCTTTTAAACTTATAAATACAGATATTTGGCAATCAAATGACAAATCACGACCATGTTTTCCAAAAATACCTTAGAAAGCCTGAGCTTGCATTCCGCTTAAACTATCAAGGAACGGGGGAACTATAGATTTACAATCAGGAAACGTTTAAATTGCATACAAATAACAGCCCCATTAACAAATAAACACAGGTGGTTGCATGCCTTCCCTGCTACCAATCGATAGCTCAAGACGATCTTTCCTCAAAACCAATGCCGGACTGCTTATTGCGGCAAGTGCAGGCTTTCACCAGCAAGCGACTGCTCAACCGGCCGCCAAACCCAAAAGTCCTAATGCGAGACTGCGAGTAGGATCCATCGGCCTTCGCTATCAAGGGACCGTCATCACGGAAAAGGCAAACCAATATGCGGACATCGTCGCTTTTGCGGACGTTGACCGTAACGTCCGCGAGCAAGCTCGGAGTAGTTTTGGTAGTACACCCAAAATCTACGAAAACTATGAAGACATGCTTGAGCAAGCTAATCTGGACGTCGTTCTGATTGGAGCCCCTGATCACTGGCATGTAAAAATGGCTGCTGATGCCTGCCGTGCCGGCAAAGACGTTTATGTTGAAAAACCATTGTCTCTCACCATCGACGAAGGAAAGTTCCTCCGCCAGGTCGTCGAAGAAACTGGCCAAGTCCTGCAGGTTGGTTCATGGCAACGAAGTGACTCGCGTTTCCGTCAAGCCATCGAACTCATTCGTGCCGGACGCCTGGGCAAACTAACCCAAGTCGATGTGGTCCTTGGTAAAAACGTTCAGGGCGGCCCATTTGAACCATACAAAATCCCCAAGACCTTCAACTGGAATCTCTGGCAGGGACAAACTCCTGAAACAACCTATATCCCGGAACGTGCTCATTACTATTTTCGCTGGTGGTATGAATACTCCGGCGGTCAAATGACGGACTGGGGGGCCCATCATCTGGACATCGCCCAATGGGGCATCAACTCGAACCCTGTCGAAATTACCGGCACCGCCAAATACCCCGACGTCGGATCCAACTCCCACAATGTCGCCATTGACTGGAACTGCAGCTATAAATATGCCAACGGTGTCACCATGAACGTCAAGGATCATGGGCGTAACGGGATTCTTTTCACGGGAACCGAAGGACGCATCTTCGTTAACCGAGGAACGCTCAGCGGAACTCCGGTAGAAGAGTTGGCAACCAAACCTTTACCACGTAAAGATTGGCAGGAATACGGATTCGACAATCAGGACCGACCATTACGCGCGGGCAAACTGGATGCCATCATCAACCACATGGGTAATTTCTTTGATTGCATTCAGGCTCGAAAACGTCCTATTTCAGATGTCGAAAGCCAGCATCGCAGCGTCACGACCTGCCATCTGGGAAATATTGCCCAACGACTCGGCCGACCCATCCAGTGGGATCCGGAAACAGAGTCCTTCCCGAACGACGCTGAGGCGACAGCTTTAATGAGTCGTGAACAACGCACAGGGTTCGAAGTCGTCTAAGGCTCCCCGGCTTACCGCTCGCTGAAGCGGCATCCCTGTCAGTGACCAACAAACTTTCCAATCACGAACATTTCTAAAGCTTCGCCAGCAGATTAAGGGGATAACATTCCTGCGAGCGGCGGTTTTGATAATCAAAACAACTAAAGTCCGGGCGATGTATACCGGGCGTATCCGCATCCAGCATTAAGGCAGCGTGAGCCCCATAATCAGCCCGGTAATGCACGGCACTTTTGAGAACCAAAAGGCTGACGGAATCCAGGTCCACGCCGGCAACCTGGAGCATATTACGATCGATACATTGCTTTCTCACCGAAGTGACAACCACTCGCACTCCGTTTATTTCTAACAAGGCTGTGTCACCCATCGTGTCGGAAAGCCCTTGTGCCATGGGACCTCCAAACACAAACTGCCCATTCCCTAATTTCACAACACGCGCATTAACCACCAATGTCTCTCCATGCAGATCATCCACTTTTCCTCCCAGTGACAATTGCACGCAGGCTCCTTCACCTGCCTGACTTGCCTCCCGAACTGCTTGCGGATCACAAAGAGTTGCCACGACAGCTCCATCAAAATCGGCTTCGATCAAAGCTGCTAACGCCACCGTGCCATCACAGGGAGCACCTCCCCCGGGATTATCTGACCCGTCGGCAAAAATCACGAGGCCGTCCGTAGAACGACTCTGAACCATCGCCTCCTCGATCGTGACGAGTTGTGGCTGCAACTGTTCTTTCAATTTCCATAAATGCTGCGACAATTCATCAACAACGGCTTCTGCTAATCCCTGATCACCATTAGCCACCGCGATGGCTGTGACTCCCATGCAATCGATATCTGCAAAGGGAAACCCCATCGCGACAGTAGCCGTCAACATTCCCTCCTGAGATTCCAACTCCCGCAAATACTGCAAAAAGCTTTTCATCGGTTCACGCAACGTGCACTGCATGGGGGGCAATGTAAGAAGCGGTAGCTGGCGATACGCCATACAAGGCGTCACATCGCCATCGACGATCTGTTTGATTAAGAGCACAGCCTCGTATCCTCGATCTCCCATATCAACATGAGGATAGGTATCAAAGCCGATCACCGCATCAGCCACTGCTGGCAAGGCCGGGGAGATATTCGCATGCAAATCCAATGTCACCACAATCGGCACTGCCTCACCGACTAGTCGTCGTACCCGGCGTACGATTTCAGCCTCGGCATCTTCAAACTCTTCGGTCACCATCGCGCCGTGCAGGTCAAGCAACACACCATCGGCTGGCAAGGCTGCCTGGATTCTATCCACTAATGAATTTACAAGCGTTTCGAAAGTCTCTCGAGTCACCATCCCGGAGGGGTACGCTCGTAAATTAAGCACAGGAACCAAGTCGACCCCACACTCCTCCGCCCCCTTCAGGTAGCCACCATGAATCGTATTAGTGCCAACAAACCGTTGCCGGATTTGTTCTGCCCCTCCAAAATCAGCACCAAACTGGCTATCCCGCTCAAAGTCAGCCACCGTGGTGGGAGTCACCGCAAACGTATTCGTTTCGTGCTGTATCCCACCGCTCAATATTCGCATCCGGCTTAATCCTTCAAGCTAAGATTTACGATCACAGGTAAATGATCCGATGGGAATCGTCCATTAACCTTTTGGGGATCAATCAAATGGCTGTTTACCGACATCGTCTTATTGACAAACACATAGTCAATGCGTCGATTGGGCACGACGGCACGAAAACCGCTCCACGTCGAATTTGGCCCGGTTCGTTTTTCGGTCAATCGATACGCGTCTCTCAATTGTTCTCCGGATTCAATTTCTTTATAGGGTTCGGATTCCGGAAGGCAATTAAAGTCCCCCATCAGCGCCACTCCATCCAAATCATTCTTTTCCAGCATTTGAGCAACATATTCACGAATAACCTTTCCACTGTTTTTTCTGGCTTTCGCGCCGACATGGTCATAATGCACGCTGCCCGCAAGCAAAGAATCGCCGGAAACACGATGTTCCAGAACGGCAAACGTAGCGATTCGGGGCAAGGCCGCATCCCACCCCTTGCTTCCTGCTTCACGAGGCGTTTCACTTAGCCAGAGGGTCTCCGTCTTCACCAATCTGAAGTCTGATTTAAGAAATGCAACGGGAGCATACTCCCCTTTCGTTTTACCATCGTCTCTACCAACGCCAACAAAACTATATTTTGGCAATGCCTGCCTTAACCAAACAAGTTGATGATGCTGCACCTCCTGTAGACCGGCAATCTGAACCTCATGTTTTTGAAACAAACTGGAAACCTTGGTCGCCCTCAGCTTCCAATTATCCAGACCATCACGGGGATTATCGTACCGAATATTAAACGACATCACCTGAAGAGGTTCCGAGGCTACAACAGCCAACACGGGAAGCACACAACATGCCAGTACAGCCCCAACAAACCGTCTCATAAGATCATTCACCTTGCAACGCCTTCTTAAACTTTTCGAACATCTCCGCCTCTGCCCACGCTTCCGAATTATTTGCTTCCGCAATGGCATCCAAAGCTTCGACAAAACTGGCTGCTATTGGCTTAGCTTTAATCACCCCTAGTCTTTCAATACACTCAGCAACCATCGCTTCCAAAGATTCAACCTTCAACCGATCCAGCGCAAGCTGGGCTTTTCGACGCGCGACACTGATGTCTTCATTTCCCGTCGCATCAGCCACAAACTTTTCAAACGCTGCATACTCTGCCGCGTCAATATTGCCATCAGCCGACATCATGCACACCAACGCCATGACAACAATTTCTTCATCCTCCCCCATCAATTCCGGTGGACGAATTTCCTGCGTTTTAGATTTCCCCTCAGCCATTAACGCATTCACATCCGGAAGTTGGGTATGCTCCGCAGCCACTTCATAATAAGCTGCGACTTCATATCCCATCAATCTGGCAAACAGGACTTCAGGTACACGACGAATACGTTCGTTATAGTTACCTGTCCCTTCATTGTAGAACGTACGTGCAATGGCAAGACGTTCCTCACACTCAACAAGATGGCCATGCAGCTGCAACAACTGTCCATCCGCTTTTAATTTCGGATAGTCTTCACGCAATGCGAACAACTGATTGATGACCTTATTCTGAGCCGAGGTAACATTCCCGGTGGAACCCACCAACTGATCACTAGGGGCTTCTCCCTGTTGGATTTTCCCACTGCGAGCATTCGCCACGAGTTCCTGTGTTTCCTTTTCATGCTTCAAAAACGACTTGCAGATTTCAACCAGATTTCCTATCAGGTCATATCGTCGTTTGAGTTGAATATCGATCAGGCTCCATGCCCGTGCTAACCTAACCTTCGTGGACACTAACCCGTTAAAGACATAGACAACATACATCAGGGAAGTAATGAGTACTCCGAGCAAACCTGACGGGATCATCCAGATCCAAAGATCGTCATAGGACTTTCCCATTAAGAGACACCCTATCGAGGCGGGACTGACAGCACATCCAGCGACCACCCCAATCCAACCGCCCAACACCATCCATCGATAGCGACTGACTAATTGTTCTTCGGACTTGACGCTGATGAGATAAATTTCGTCTTCCTTTGCGATTTCAACGCGTGCCGTCTCATCGGCCAGTCGTGCCGAGCCAAGAACATATAAGGCATCCCCATCAACTATGGCCGTTTCTTTGAATCGTCTTCTATAGTTTGAACCGCTCACTGAATAGGCGGGACCTTTGCCATAATAGATTGAATTACCTGTACCGCAGGTAGCTTCGAAGACAACGTTCCCTTCCATTTCCGCCTCTTGAGGAATGACGCGCACCTGGCCCGTCTCATCCACCAAATCGAATTCTATTCGGTTACTACCGGAGGCAACGGTTTCCCACCCCGAATAGGTCTCCGTGCGTGTATTCCCATCTTTGTCTGTTACTGTTCTCGTACGTGTATAGTGTTCTTCGATCGAGTACGAATAATAACAGCACGGTTTTTCGCTAAGGTAACCGTCCATATCAGCGACTAGAACGGCCGCGCCTTTCATCTCATTCAGCCCAATAAACACACCTTTGACCTTAGAGGTCGGCGTATCCTCGATAAGTCGCTTTCGCTTCGTCCCTCGGGCGTAGAAGAAAATACAGACGATCGCCAATAACGTAGGCGCGATGCCTCCGACGATACGCCTCACCTCTTCAGATTCTTCATCCGCGAAGAAGGATAGTGATTCAAACAATTCCAACATGAGTTTCCCTAAACCGAAATACGCGTGACCCGTCCTCTTTAGTGTACAAAACCCTAGACAAATAAACATCTCTGCAAAACCACTTGCCCTACCTACAAGGATACCCGTAAAATTCGAACTAAATGCACTGCACCTGCTGGAAAGCCCAAACCATGAAAAGACGCCGGAAGCTTTTTGTTGACAAGCTGGAAAAACGCATCGTTTTATCCGCCAGCCCCTGGCAAAACCCCCTCGAGGCGATGGATGTAAACCACGATAGTTTCATTTCGCCGATCGACGCATTGCTGCCGATCAACATGATGAACGAATCAGGTTCTGAACAAATGCGTGACGTGGGAGCCCCACCGATTCTGGCCGACATGATGGCAGAGGTGGAGAACTACTACATGGATGCGAACGGAGACGGATACCTGTCACCAGCGGATGCTCTCAGTGTCATCAATCTATTAGCCGAAGGCGAATACATACAGGACTGGGAAGAGCAACTCCCAATAGAAACGCATGACACCTTCCCCGACTCTCCTGACAATGCAGCCCAACTTGATCTGGACTGGGGTTACGCGTTTATCGAGTCTGAAATCAACAATGCCTATGACGTGGATGCCTTTCAGTTTATTGCCACAGATGATCGTGTCGCGATTGACGTCTTTAACGAAGGAATCCCCCATGGTGTCGTGGTGGAACTGCTCAACCAGAACATGGAACTGGTTGCCCGGGCGGAAAGCGGTGACGACTATCAATGGTGTGAAGGCAACATCGATGTTCCCGTCGAAGTCGAGGCAACGTACTTTGTCATGGTCTCTGCCTATGCTGCCGAGGATACAGGACATTACATCCTTGACCTCTTCCAGTATGAAGACGACTGGTGGGAACCCGCCCATGATTCAGAACTTGGTGATGACATTCATGGGGATACCATCGATACAGCCACGGCGCTCACACTTGAGTGGGGCTTTACTACGATCAACAGCTACATCGACCAGGCCGGAGATATTGATCAGTTCTCAGTCCAGGCCAACCAGGGACAGTTATCGGCTTCCATCTATCAGGGTGATTCGGATGAACTGCTGCGGATTAGCGTAACGGATACAGATGGAAACCTGATAGGACTGACACAGGGCGACGCCGAAGGAGCCTGGATTGAGCTAAGCGTTGAGGATGGAACCTATTACGTCGCCATCGAATCACTCGAGTCCAACATATCGAGTTACACATTAGACGTCTCTCACTGGAGCGATGAACTGTGGGAACTTGATGCCGACAGCGAGATGGGGGACGATATCCACCCCAACGAAATCGGTGCGGACGCCACATTCCTCCTGGAGGACGTGGCGTACGACTACACGCAGAACGTCAGCCACCTCGATTTTGAAGGGGATCTGGATGTCTACCAATTTGTAGCCGGAGATTCATTTGCCTCTGTCAGTGTTTACGCGAACAACTGGGAAGCACAAAACTTCCCAGGAGCCACCGTGTATGACGCAACCGGCATACCGATGGAGCCTGTGTTATCTTCAGAGTATGAAGACCTTTTTGATCCGACTTTCGAACTATACGTGCGTGATGAGGACGTCTTTGACTGGGAATGGGACGAGTTTGAAGAAGAATATGATGAAGATGAACTAAGTGACGCACTCTATGAGGACGAGGCTCACGATCCGGAAGATCCGGAGTTAGTGAGATGTTGGTTCTGGCCGGGCGGTATGTATCCGGTCACCGAAGGAGACACATACTTCATCGAGGTTAACGGTGGGCTCGATAATAGCTTCAGCGGTCAATACACTCTTGAACTAAGCCATTTCTCACCCGGGCCCTATGACGTGTATTTAGACAATGGATATGAAGAGGCTTCTGACAAATGATCGACAGCACTGATTCAAAACCTTCGGTCGTTTACAGATATCTCACTCTCTGGTTCTCTCTCTCAGCACCAGTGACGCGTACGCAGTATATTGTCACTGGTTTTTCGCTGATGCTTTTAAAGTACCTTGGCGAATTCCTCATCATCTATTCAACGACTGGAAACATCTATCCGATCACAGCCTTCCTTAATCCTCTGCTAAAAGAGCGGATGGACGTCATCACCACCATGACTCATTTCGTCCCGTGGGTCCTCTTTATCTTCACTTTTCCTTTTCTATGGATCAGCATCTCCATGAGTGTGCGACGTAGTGTTGCCGCGACTGGTTCATCCTCGCTGGGGTTGTTGATTCTCGTACCGTTCCTTAACTTCTTGATGATGCTGATCTTCTGCATACTGCCGGATCTCAAACGCCCCTCTATGAAAACAGACCGCACTCCGGTTGTCGCGGCCCTGCCAAGCAAAAGGGTACGCAGTGCTATCAGTGGGATGTTCCTAAGCATTGCCGGATCTCTGGTTCTTTATGGGCTTTCTATCACGGTCTTCCAAAGCTATGGGATTCTGATCTTTTTCGGCATGCCGGTTCTTATCGGCGTCGTGACAAGCTACATGTTCAACCGACATTGTTTACAATCTCTTGGGCAGTCTGTCATTGTTGCCGAATTGGGAGTTCTTCTATGCTCCGGAACGCTGCTGCTCCTGGCTTTCGAAGGCTTCATCTGTATCGCCATGCTATATCCCTTAGCCGCTGTGATTACGATCCTCGGCGCTATCATTGGGCGAAGCATGGCGGCCACAAACGCATCGGGGGGCCATGTCACGGTGTCCCTGATGTGCTTACTTCCTTTACTTGCGGGCGCAGACATTGTAGATAATGAAACACCAGTCTATGAAGTGATTTCTTCCGTAGTCGTGGATGCTCCCCCGGAAGACGTCTGGCCAAACGTCATTGGCTTTTCAGAACTGGATGCCCCTCCAGCCTGGTACTTTGAACTCGGCATTGCCTATCCACTGCGGGCGACCATTGACGGTGAAGGCGTCGGGGCCATCCGACACTGCGAATTCTCTACAGGGCCGTTTGTGGAACCCGTCACAGTCTGGGATAAACCCAACAGACTCGCATTTGATGTTACCGAACAACCTCGAGCTATGAACGAATTGAGTCCTTACCGTCATGTACATCCGCCTCATCTGGACGGCTATTTAAACTGCCGACGAGGTGAATTCCGACTCAAACGCTTACCAAATAATCGAACACTCCTGGAGGGTAGTACCTGGTACGAATTCAAAATGTATCCACAGGGTTACTGGACCCTGTGGAGCGATCTCAGCATCCACCTGATTCACGAGCGAGTCCTGAATCATATTAAAAAGCTTTCGGAAAACTAATCACGCATTTTCATTCCTGCCCGAAAGAAGAAGCCATACCCTGTGAGCTGAGCGCTATAATATTTATTGTTCGTTTCCATGATTAACGACTTCCACCTAAACAGACAATGCATAAACAACTCCTACCACGACTTCTCGCTACTTTGCTTGCACTGACTTCGACGGCCAATGCTCAGCAATTAACCGATGTACTCCCTGTCGACGACAGCTATGCTTACGAAATTAAAAATGAATTCCTGATAGGAGTCTGCAAGGCGCAGGTTGTACGTCTAACCTCGCAAACTTGGCAAGGTAAACCATGGCAACACTGGTTAACTATCCTGGAGCCCGACAATACCAGTCTCAAGGATGCCGCCATTTTGTTTATTTCCGGCGGGTCTTCGCAAAGCGGACAACCCGACGCCGACAACGGAGAGGTTAAGCAATTTGCACTCGTCGCTTCAACATGTCAAGTTCCGGTTGCCATCTTACACCAAGTACCTAACCAACCTCTCCAGGGTAAAAAATACGAAGATGATCTGATCGCTTTTACGTTTGATAAATACATGAATGGATCGGGAGACGACTGGCCGCTCCTACTGCCGATGGTCGAAAGTGCCATCCGGGCCATGGACACCACGGCGGCCCTTCTTAAAGAGCAGAGCGGAAAAAGGGTCACTAGATTTTCGGTTGCCGGGGCCTCTAAACGAGGCTGGACCACCTGGCTGACAAGTGCTGTCGACAAACGAGTTGTTTCGATCGCTCCAATGGTCATCGATGTTCTTAACATGCCTGCCCAAATGAAGCAACAATTCCAATCCTATGGTCGTTACAGCCAGATGATTACGCCCTATCTCAAATACGATTTCCCCGAAAGAATGCTCAAAGGCGAAGGAAAACAACTAACTGAGCTAGTTGATCCTTTTTCTTATCGCAAAGAAATCGAGATCCCAAAACTAATGGTTCTCGGGACAAACGATCCATACTGGACGGTGGATGCAAGCAGTCTCTACTTCCCGGAATTAGTGGGACCTAAAAACCTTTACTATCTACCCAATGGCGGGCATGGTCTTGGCATTCAGGTTCTCCCAACCATGGCAACATTCTTTCAAAAGACCCTGAATAACCAAACGCTGGAAAAATTGAAATGGGAGTTGGATAACGAGAATAACTTCCACGTAAAATGGACAGGGAAACCTCGTGCCGTACATCTCTGGAAGGCCCATAGTACAACACGGGACTTTCGTGAAGCGAAGTGGGAAAGTACACGCTTAAAAAACCTTACCAGTTCTACACAGAACTTACTTCAAGTCCCTTCTTCCGGTTACAACGCCTTCTTTATCGATTTAGAGTTCCCTGGTGTAAAGAATTTCAATTACAACATCGCGACAGAAATTCAGGTTTTACCCAAGGGGTTCGAATACGGTCCTCCGGAACCGCCGCGATAGGGGAAATGACCCAGGCGATTCCAATCTACTCAGCCTTCGGATTCCACTGCATATTCCTGCAGTTTTTCCAAATCAACGAATTCCAAAGTGGAAATATGTGTTGCTTCCAAATTCACTTTCGGAGCAGCATTGTGATACAAAGCTTCTTTCCAACGTTCAACACATAAGCACCATCTGTCACCGGGTTTAACGCCCGGAAAACCCCAGGCTGGCACTGCAGTCGACAGATCATTCCCCACGGCTTTCGAAAAGGCTAGAAACTCAGCCGTTGCCTCGACACAAACCAGATGCAAACCATGGTCGTCCCCTCCTGTATTGCAACAACCGTCCCGATAAAATCCCGTCAGAGGATCCGTAGAGCATGACTGAAGGTCGGTTCCAAGTACGTTTTTTGCTGGCATGTTTCTACTCACTGATAGGCTGTGTGGTTAGCACTGTTTTCTAACGTGTTATTCCGTCGGACGCAACGCACCTACCTCCTTCTTGCACGAAAACGGTGTAGAATTGGAGACAACTGAAACCAACACCCTCTTCCCACTTTCCTTCGCGAGAAAATTATTGTGAGTTTAGATCGTCGCACCTTCATCCAATCGACTCTGGCTACCACTGCTACTGGATTAGGCTCCATATCCTCGGTGGCATCTGCAGCCAAAAGAAAGCCGCACGCGAAGCCAAATCCAATTGCCGTTAGTACTTATTCCTACTGGCGTTACCGCAAGGACACGAAACTTCCCATCGAGGACTGCATTGATCTGGCTGCTGAAGCAGGTTTTGATGCGGTCGAAATCCTTCACGTTCAGATGACACGCGAGGACAATTCGTATCTACAGATGCTTAAGCAGCGTGCCTTGGTCAATGGTTTAGACCTTTGCGGATTCTCAACACATCAGGGCTTCGTATCCCCTGATCCGGAATATCGCCAACGAAATATTGAACACACCTTAAAATGCATTGAACTGGCTTATAAGCTTGGCATCCCAACTATTCGGGTCAATACCGGTCGCTGGGGCACGATTAAAAGCTTTGACGATTTAATGAAAGCCAAAGGTATCGAACCTCGCCTGGAAGGATACACTGATGAACACGGATTCGAATGGGTCATAGACAGTCTGGAAAAATGCCTTCCGAAAGCGGAAGAATGCGGCGTAACGCTTGGGCTGGAGAATCACTGGGGATTAGGGAGAACTGCAGAGGGTGTATTGAAAATTGTGGATGCGATTGACTCACCGTGGCTACAGGTCACCGCAGACACCGGGAACTTTTTTGAACGGCAATACGAGCAGTTCGAAATAATGGCTCCCAAGACCGTCTATGTCCAAGCCAAAACCTACTTTGGAGGCGGTACCTGGTACACGCTAAATATTGATTACAACCGCGTTGCAAAGATTCTCAAAAATGCCAATTATCAAGGATATATCTCGCTTGAATTCGAAGGGCAGGAGTCACACAAGACTGCCATCCCCAAAAGCCTCAATTTACTGAGAAAAGCATTTGCCTAATAATCCATTCGGGAACGAGGTCGCCAGTCCTAGGCCCGCAACTCGGCCAGTTCACCTGTGCTATCCGCGAATCCATCATGCGGGATCCCCATGGCATCGAGCATTGTGACAAACACATTGCTAAGTGGCACATTCGCTCCGGGCCTTAGGAATTGATTGTGCTTAAAGCCCATCGCCTTACCTCCGGCCAGAATAAGTGGGTAGTTCGAATTATTATGTGTCTTGCTATTGCTACTACCATAGAAGACCAATGTATTGTCCAGCAAAGTACCGTCGCCCTCCTGACTGTCACTCAGGCGTTGGATAAAGCGACTTAACTGATTGGCCAGCAGTTGATCAAAACGCCCCAACTTTTCGGCGCCGTCGCCTTTACCTGCCCCATGAGCCAGGCCATGCCAATTCCCTTGTAGTCCCAGACATGCCGGGAAGGCATTGGCAATTGTCGTGGCTCCCGCAACCTGCCCCAGCATATAGGTAGCAACGCGTGTGGAATCTGTTTGAAATGCCAGGAAAATCAGATCATACATAGCTTGCATATATTCAATCGGCAGACTTTGATCAACCGCAAGGCTGACTTCCGCTTCTGAAACATCCGGCTTAGGAATATCCAACCATGCGGTAGATCGATTGACTCGCTGTTCGATATCGCGAATGCTGGCCAGATAATCTTCTA
>Ga0315322_10002698_pt1 | contig 13729 bp, 11 predicted proteins | sample M110021515metaG_FD_203461 | JGI IMG/M metagenome (GOLD analysis project Ga0315322, IMG submission 203461) | Ammonia-oxidizing marine archaeal communities from Monterey Bay, California, United States - M1 100m 21515 | ecosystem: Environmental > Aquatic > Marine > Intertidal zone | place: USA... | reverse complement strand
CCGCACGGCCGTTGCCATTGTGAAGGACGACAGAATCAGCACGACCGTGTTGATCGCACCCATCTTTGTGGAGAGAAAGAAGTGCGCGTCGATGAACATCTCCGGGTGGCTGCCCCGGTAGTACGTGTAGGCGCAGAACAGGCCCGAGAAGAACAGGACTTCGGTGACGAGGAAAACCCACATCCCGAATTTGCCCGCCTCGAACTGCTGCTCCGGCGTCTCAAAGTGATGGGCCAGCCACTCGGGGTGATCGTGACCGTCGTCGTGCGTTGTAGAACTCATCCGTTGTTTTCCTCGGAAGCGTCAGCGATGCGGTCCCAGTTGCCTGTGGCCTCGTTGAACACGAGTGTTGAGAAGTCGTAGACCGGCTTGACGCTCGGGATCTCGTGGAAGTTGTGCTCGATCGGAGGTGTCGCCGTCTCCCACTCCATGCTGGCCGCGCCCCATGGGTTCTGCGGTGCTTTTTTGCCAAACACGAGCGAAGAGAAGAGCGTCCAAATGCCAACCGCTACACCAAGCCCGAGAATGAAAGCGCCAACGGTCGAGACCTGGTGCAAGCTCTCGAACTCAGGTAGGTATGTCGCGTAACGGCGAGGCATGCCTCGTGCGCCCATGACGAACTGCGGGAAGAAGGTGACGTTGAAACCGATAAACATCAGCACTGCGCCAAGCTTGCCCATCGCCTCACTGTACATCTTTCCGAACATCTTCGGCCACCAGTAGTGGAGGCCTCCGAAAAACGCAAACATGATCGAGCCCACCATCACGTAGTGGAAGTGCGAGACGATGAAGTAGGTGTCGTGCAAGTGCACGTCAGTACCCATCGAGCCCAAGAACATACCGGTCAGACCACCGATTGTGAACATCCACAGGAATGCAAGCGCGTACCACATCGGCGTGTCCAAACGAACCGAGCCTTTGTACATCGTGCTCAGCCAGTTGAAGACCTTGATCGCCGACGGAATCGCGATCGAGAACGTCAGCGTGCTGAAGACAAAACTAGCCCAGGCGCTCTGACCCGACGTGAACATGTGGTGTCCCCAAACCAAGAAACCGAAGATGGCAATGGAAATCGATGAATAGGCGACCAGCGTATAACCAAAGACCCTCTTGCGACTGAACGTCGCCATTAGCTCGGAGATGATAGCCATCGCCGGCAGGATCATGATGTACACAGCGGGGTGGCTGTAGAACCAGAAGAAGTGCTGGAAGAGAACGGGGTCGCCACCAAACGCAGGGTTGAAGATGCCCAAGCCCGCGGAGCGCTCGACTGCAAGGAGCAGAAGCGTGATGCCAAGGACGGGCGTCGCCAAAACCTGAATCACTGCCGTGGAGTAGATACCCCAAATGAACAGTGGCATGTTGAACCAACCCATTCCCTTCGGACGCATGCGGTGCACGGTCACGATGAAGTTAAGGCCGGTGAAGATCGAGCTGAAGCCGAGTAGGAAGGCACCCGATACGGCCCAGATTACTGAGGACTGCGTCTGTATCGAGTAGGGCGTGTAGAACGTCCAACCCGTATCCAAGCCGCCGGTCACAAGGACTGTCACGAAGAAGATTGCGCCAAGCGTCCAGAGCCAGAAGCTGAACAGGTTGATCCGTGGGAAGGCCACGTCTTTCGCCCCTAGCATCAGCGGCAGGACGAAGTTGCCCAACGCCCCGGGGATCCCCGGGATCACGAACAGGAACACCATGACGGCGCCGTGCAGCGTGAAGAACTGGTTGTAGGTGGCATTGTCGACCAAAAGCCCGTCGGGCGACCACAGGTGCAGGCGAACGAGCAAAGCGAACAGGCCGCCAAGCATCAGTGCGCCGATCGTGCCGAAGGTGTACATGACACCGATGCGCTTGTGATCGACCGTATACATCCACGACCAAATACCCTTGGTCGCGTTCAGGTAGTTTGTGGTGTCTCCTCCGTAGGAGCTCTCGTTGGTGTCGGTCACTTGCGTTTCCATTTTCGTATTAGCGGGCCGAACCCGTTAGTTCCCCAAGCTCTTGATGTAAGCGATCAGACCATCAATCTCGGAATCATTGAAGACTCCGCGATAAGTTGTCATCGCGTTCGGGAAACCGGCGACAACTTTCGCGCCGGGATCGAGGATAGATTCTTTGATGTAATTCTCATCGACGAGCAGCTTCGTGCCATCCTCGAAGTTGCTCTCTTTGCCCCAGATGCCCTGCCATGATGGACCAATGCGAACAGTCCCATCCGTGGTGTGACATGCGATGCACTGCTGGTTGTAGATTTTCTCACCGATTTCAACCGGTAACATCTCGCCATAGGGGTCCGCCGCAAGGCCCACCCACTCGTCAAAGCTAGCTCGGTCTTGGACAAAGACCTGCGCATTCATTTGCGAGTGGTCCTTGCCACAGTACTCGGTGCAGAACATTGTGTACTGACCTTCCATGATCGCGTTGACCCACGTCTTGGTGTAGCGGCCTGGCACGATATCCTTCTTCACCCGGAATGCCGGAATCCAGAAGCTGTGCAGCACGTCGGCCGAGCTCATGACAAACGTCACGTTCTCATTCACTGGCAGGTGGAGTTCGTCGCTCTTCGCACCGTTCGGGTAGATGAACTCCCAGCTCCATTGGCGTGCTTTTACTTGGATCTCGTAGCCATTCGGCGGAGGCGTGTCGCCGTACATGTACGTCTTAAACCCCGAGTACCACATGGCGATCGTCAACAGGAACGGGATGCCACTCCAAGTGAGCTCCAGCGCAAGGCTGTGCCCCGGAGAGTCCGCCCCATCCCACTCACCCTTGCGATAACGGTAGCGGATCGCCATGAAGACCATGGCCGCCACAATCACGGCCGTGAAGAAGGCCGAGATCCAATAGATGTAGTAGAAAGTCCAGTCGGACTTCTCGGCGAGTGTCGAAGCCTGGACTGGGAACCAATAGGTTCCTTCAGCAGTGGGATCCGACGGAATGGCAACTTGGGCGTCTTGCACCAAGCGAGCCAGGGTGGGAAGAATAGGCAGGTTCATCAAGCGATGTCCTCTGCGCTACGGCGGTTCTCAAGCACCCGGAAGGTGATCAAGAGACCCGCAAAGCAGACCACAAAAACAGCGCCAGCAATGCTAAGAATGCGGCGCGCAATCGGGGCGTATTTGCCCTTGGTCTCGTCGTAGCGAAAACAGGTTGTGAAGAAGAGGTCCATCAGTCCACCGATGGATCCCCCACTAGCGTTAACCAACGCGAGCCGCACAGTTGCCGGGTCGTCGTTGATTCCAGAGAGGTAGAGAGAGACGCGGCCTTCCGGCGTCAAAACGATAAGTGTCGCAGGGTGCGAATACTCGAGCGTGTCGACTCCTTGGACCTTGCGATAACCGAAGCCGACCGAATCCGCAAGCGAGCGGTTGGTCTGTTCGGTGCCCCGCAAGAACGTCCACGCATCTTGAACGCCTTCGCGACCGTACATTTTCACGTACTTAGCTTTGGAGTCCGCGGTGCGCGCGGAGAGTTCGTCGGGATTGATACTGAGGGTGATCAGCTGGAAGTCTTCCCCGGGATCGAGGTCGACCTCCTTCAAAGTGCCCACCACACTGTTCAGCACTAGGCTGCACAGCTGCGGACAATCCGAATAGTTCAATGTTAGAAGCACAGGGCGCTCGCCGTCGAACAGCGAGCTCAGGGGAACTAGCGCGTCTTTCTCATCTCGAAAGACAAGATCTAGTGGAAGCAGGTTGTCAAGCCGTTGAACCACGCCAGCACCCACCGCATCGGCGGGGATCGATTCCACAAGGGGATCCCGCTCGGTGTTAGTGGGCTTATCAAACACCTGCATAGCGGGCGCTTGGCTAGCAAAAGCCGCAACGAGTGCAGCCGATAGAAGTAGGCGGCTTGACATCTTGCTACTTGGAGGAACGCTCCTTGATCACAAGCTCCATGGCGCGCTCGACGGGGACCTGGAAATGACCCGTCTCCTTGTCGATTGCCTTATAGGTGGTCAACCGCTCCGCGTGAACGGCCTCGTTGGCCATGGCCGCGGCGGGGCGTTGCTCCTGGAAGCCCTGGATCAACGCGTCGCGCTCTGTGTTCATCATTCCATCAAGGACGAAGAACGATGCGATCACCACAAAAGTGCACACACCAGTCGCTACGAACAGGGGTCCGATTGCCAGGTTTTCGTTTTCAATTGTTCCCATAGTCGAAACTCCGGATCACGGGTTGTGGAAGGTCATCGACTCGGACATGCGCGGATCGCGCACAGCAAGGATCGAATTCTTCGAAAAGGCATGGGCGACTCCAGCGACGAACAAGCCACCGATACCGATAAGGCAAAGGAGTTCGAGGCCGCCGAACGGCATCCTTTCGAAGCTGTCTGCTGCCGATTGGATTGCGGCAACTGCTGCCTCGTCGTGCGCGGCAGCGGCGTTCGCCTTGAGATAACCCAACGATTGGATCTGGCTAGGCATGGTCAGGAAGAACATGTCGTAGAAGTGAGCCACCATGATCCATCCACCGAAAATAATCATGCGGCCGGGGACGCGCTTCATGTGCCTAGACATCAAGCCCAAGAACGGAATGGCGAAGCGCACCAAGAACAGAACGCCGACGTGGCCCCAGTACAGGTTCTCGCGCTCGTGGTACCAAGCGGTCTCCTCGGGGATGTTGGCGTACCAGATCAGGATGTACTGGCTGAAAGCGATGTAGCCCCAGAACATGACAAATGCGAAAGTCAGCTTGCCGATGTCGTGAAAGTGCTCGTCGCGGATGAATCCGGACAAGATGCCGCCCTTGCCGCCAAGCTTGTTCGACAGGATGCCGAGCAACGCCAAGAAGACGCCGAAGGAGCCCGCGAAGTAGTAGACGCCGAAGATCGTGCTGAACCACGTCGGATCGAGTGACATCAACATGTCGAGCGCGAAGAACGTAATGCTCAAAGCGAACAGCGGGATGGCCGGCGCTGCGAACTTCTTCATGTTGTTGGTCAAGATGGGATCACCACTGACGTCTTGAGCTATCGAGTTCTTGCGGAACCAGTTGGCAACACCGATCCAAAGTGCGAAGTAAAACACGATGCGCCCGACGAAGAAGCCCGGGCTCAAGTACGCCGACTTGGTCTCGATCAAGTGGGACAAGCCAGGATTGGCGTTGTCAACAATCGATGGGTCCACCCAGCTGAAGAGCGTCGCGTCGCCCATCAAAGTCGAGACCAGGATCGGAAGCGAGAGAACCCCCATTAGCGGCAAGTTCATCGTGATCAGCTCGGCGATACGACGGGTCGTTGCACTCCAACCGGCGCTAGTGACCTGCATGAGGATCACGAAGAACAACGCGCCAAGGCAGATGCTCGTGAAATACATGTAGCTTGTCAGGTACGCGTGCAGAAAGCGGCTTGTCGTCGCGTCGCTGCCCGCGTAACCGATCGCCATTGCGATGGCCAGCGCCAAGGCGCCGATGCCCGCAGCCTTTGCGACCAGCGAACCGGCGCGCTGGCCGAGGACGAACTTCTCCGGAGAGAGGTCTTGGGGGATTTCCATGGTGTGACTCATAGGGAAGGCCTCTGGATTTAGAGGCCGCCGCGGTTGGCCGCGGGGACGTCGTCGATGGTTGCGTTTGCAGCACGCTGCAGGGCGCGGACAAAGAGCACGATTGCCCAGCGATCTTCGACCGTAATCTGAGGGCCGTAGGCAGGCATGTTGCGAATACCGTTGGTGATACTGTCGAACAGCTGACCGTCGGGCTGAGACGCGACTGTTTCCGTCGTAACGTCCGTGGGCGTTACCCAGTTCGAGACCATATCCAAAGGAATCAGCTTCTGAGCTCGCTGCTGGACAATGCCATTACCGTTGCCGGATGCGCCGTGGCAAGGGATGCAATAGATAGCGAAGCGTTCGCGACCACGCTCCATGAGCGCCATCGTCGCCGGCATCGGAGACTCGACCACATAGACCGAAGCGTCGCGATCCACGGCGGGAATCGCTAGCGAGGCGTCGTCAAGAACACCGCGGTGGAAGCTGCTATCGGCGAACAACTCGCCCGATGCAATCGTGCCCTCAACGGGCGCACGCATCGCCATTCCGTTTTCGAAGAGCGGAACTTTCTCGCCGGCGCGGTAGGACTCCTGGAAGTCCATGTCCCAGACGAAGTGCCATGCGGGCTTATCCGAAGTGCTCTCCCAAGAGGAGTAGATCAAGCCGAGCGGCACGAAGCTGGCGAATGCCAACATGATGCCGACCTGAAGCAGCCAAATCGGCGGTACTAGGGACGCGCCTTTGTTGGGGACCTCGTCAATCGCGTTCGCACCAGTGCTCTCGAGCAGGGCGCGAGCACTCCTATCATTGAATAGGGGATCGGCCGAATCGATCGCAAGGAAGAAGCGGTCCTGCGTCGCGCGGGCGAAGCGCTTCACTTCGAACAGCGGATTGTGTAACCGAGGCAGGCGGTTCAGGCCAAGCATCGCGAACAGGGTCGTGACGCCGGCGAATAGCACGGTCAGCTCGAACGTCACAGGGAATGAAGGGACCCACGAGAAGAGCGGCTTGCCACTAATGAGGAACGGGTACGCCACAGCGTTCGTCCACCACTGTAAAAGCAGCGCGGTCATTGTGCCGGTCGCGCCAGCGCCCAGAACGATCCAGGGAAGGATCGTTGGCTTGATCCCCATCGCATCGTCGATGCCGTGAACGGGGAAAGGCGTGTGGGTGTCCCAGCGCTTGTACCCGCCGTCACGCACCTTTTCAGATGCGGCCATGAGTGCCTCGGGGGTCTCATACTCGGCCAACAGGCCAAGGTGCGGGAGTTCGTTTTGGTTGTTATCCATGATGCAAAGCCTCCGCTTAGTGCCCCGAGTTGTTTTGCTTGTACAGGATGCCCTTGACTTCCGAAATGGCAATCATTGGCAAGAAGCGCACAAACAACAGGAAGAGGGTGAAGAAGAGGCCGAAGGACCCAAGGAAAGTCAGGTAGTCGAATGTAGTCGGCTTGAAGTAGTTCCAAGAGCCCGGCAGGAAGTCTCGGCTAAGGGAAGTCACGGTGATCACGAAGCGCTCGAACCACATACCAACGTTGACAAGGATGCAGATGGCGAGCATCGCGGGGACGCTGCGGCGGATGCTCTTGAACCAGAACAGCTGCGGGAAGATCACGTTGCAGCTAACCATGGTCCAGTAGGCCCACCAGTAGTTGCCAAAGGCGCGGTTCTCGAAGACGAAGCGCTCGTAGGGGTTGCCCGAGTACCAGGCGATGAAGAACTCCATCGCGTAGGCATAGCCAACCATTGAACCCGTTGCCAAGATGACCTTGTTCATCACCTCGAGGTGGCGGAGCGTCACGATATGCTGCAGTTTGAAGATCGAGCGGATCGGGATGATCAGCGTATTCACCATCGCGAAGCCACTAAAGATGGCGCCCGCGACAAAGTACGGCGGAAAGATGGTGGTGTGCCAACCGGGAAGCTGCGAGACGGCAAAGTCGAACGAAACAACGGTGTGCACAGAGAGCACAAGCGGCGTCGCCAAACCGGCCAGGATCAGGTAGGCCTTCTCATAGCGGTGCCAGTGGCGGCTCGAGCCGGTCCAACCCATGGAGAAGACGGCGTAGATACCTTGGCGCAACTTCGTGGTCGCGCGGTCGCGGATCGTGGCCAAGTCGGGGATCAAACCCATATACCAGAACAGCAGCGAGATCGTCGCGTAAGTTCCAACGGCGAACACGTCCCAAAGCAGCGGCGAGCGGAAGTTCGGCCACATCTCCATCTGGTTAGGGATTGGGAACAGCCAATAGACAACCCACATGCGGCCGACGTGAATGCCCGGGAACAGTCCAGCGCAACATACAGCGAAGATCGTCATCGCCTCGGCGAATCGGTTGATGCTGGTCCGCCAATCCTGCTTGAGAAGAAAGAGGATGGCGGAGATCAGCGTACCGGCGTGCGCGATGCCAACCCAGAACACAAAGTTCACGATGGGCCAGCCCCAGAACACCGGCGACTGGTTACCCCAGATACCGACACCGGTGACAATCAGGTATGCGACGATGCCGCCAAGCATGGTGAGCACCGACAGCGTCGCGCCGATCATCAGGTACCAGGCGATCGAGGTCTTCTGCGTGAAGCCTTCGATGATGCCGACCACGTCATCGTCAAGCGATGCGTACGTTGTCGACTCGCCCATGATGAGCTTTGGTCGGATCGTCGGATCCTCGATCTCCTGGAGGATCTCCAGGTCGTATTGGCTACTCATGGCTAGTGGCCCCCTTGGTCAGCGGGGTCAGAGGCGTGGCCCGCTCCCGCAGCAGGTGCGGCAGTGACTAAGTCTGGGTGAGGATTGCGGATCTTAGCGAGGTAGCTGTTGCGCGGCTTATTGTTGAGCTCAGCCAGCATCTCGTAAGCGCGGGCACTCGCGCGGCCTTTGGAGACTGCGGATGCCGGATCGGCGAGGTCGCCAAAAACGATCGCGCTAGTAGGGCAAACTTGACCACAAGCAGGAACGATCTCGCCGTCCTTGATCGGGCGGACTGCGTTCTTTGCGTCGATCTTGACCTCCTGGATGCGCTGCACACAGTACGTGCACTTCTCCATTACACCGCGGACACGAACCGTGACCTCGGGGTTGAGGGCGAGCTTCGCGACCTCGTTGTTTTCGTCTTCGAGGTTCTTGTTGAAGTTCTTGTAGTTGAAGCGGCGAACCTTGTACGCGCAGTTGTTGGCGCAGTAACGAGTTCCGACACAGCGGTTGTACACCATGTCGTTTAGGCCCTCTTCGGTGTGCGTCGTCGCAGCAACCGGGCAAACCTGCTCGCAAGGCGCGTTCTCACACTGCTGGCAGTTGACCTGCTGCGTGACGAGCTTCGGATTATCAAGATCGCCAGAGAAGTAGCGATCGATGCGCATCCAGTGCATCTCGCGGCTCATGATGACTTCGCTCTTGCCGACGGCTGGGATGTTGTTCTCCGACTGGCAGGCGACGACGCAGGCGTTACAGCCGTTACAGACCGACAGGTCGAGCGTCATGCCCCAAGCGTGGCCGTCATGGCTGCGCTCGGTCCAAAGCGACTCGAGCGGCGGGTGGTGCACGACGTGGCGGAAGTGATCCTCTTCGCCCTCGTGGAAGTCCGACAAGTTCGCCTCGCGAACGAGTGCGCTCAAGCGATCCTCGGTGCCGCGCATGCCGATGTCGTCGACGATGTGGTGCTCTTGCGTCATCGCGAGCTCGTGCGTCGCGTTCGCGTTCGCTACCGTCGCCGCGACAATGTGGCTGGCGTTGCTGGAGCGAATCGACGTGACATCGAAGCCCACCATCGGCGCGTCTTCGTCACCTTCGATACCGCCGATCTGGCCGGCGTTCGTGCGCCCATAACCCAAGGTCAAGGCAATGGAGTCAGCGGCTTGACCGGGCATCAAGTAAACCGGGACGTTGACGCTGTTCCCACCAACCGTAATCGTGACCATGTCGGCGATCGCGTGGCCGTCTGTGGCCTTAGCCTCGGTGCGAAGCCCTAGCTTCTCAGCCGTGGCGACATTCATCAGCGCGACGTTGTCCCAAGTCACCTTGGTCATGAACTCGGGCAACTCTTGAAGCCATGCGCTGTTGGCGTGGCGCCCATCCCAAATCTTCGGGTCGGGTGCGAAGGTGACCTCGATGCCCGCTCCAGCTCCCATCGGGGAGAATGCGCCGGCAATAGACATCTTCGGCGTGGCCGCCTTCAATGCCTTCTGTGCGCCAACGCCGTCGTGAACGGCTTTGCGCCATGCAGATGCGTTGGAATCGGTCGCGGCAATAAATGCACCTTCGCGCAGCTTGGCAAGGCCGCCGAAGCGGGTCGACAGGAACGAGGTCATCAACTCTTCGGCCGAACGCGCGCCCCAGATCGGAGCGATCGTCGGCTGGCTGACCAGGAAGGTGCCGTCGTAGGCGACCGCGTCCCCCCAAGCCTCGAACGAGTGCGTGCGGGGCAAGTGCCAGTTGCAAAGCCCCGAGGTCTCGTTGTTGTACAGGCCGATACGGACCGTATTAGCGATGCCTTCGATGGCCCCCACGACGTCGATGTCGGAAGGTGCGTCATAGGCGACGTTGCCCTCGATGATAACCAGCGTCTTGATGGCGCCAGCTTTTGCCGAGGCGACCATCGCGGCCAGTGCCTCGTTGTGCGTCGGGCGCGCCTGAGCCGGCTCGTCCGTGAATGTGATCGTGGAACCCATGTTCCCGAGCAGGCGGTTCAGGTGGTGCAAGCGCGCGTGAACTTCGGCCGGCTGGTTCGGGCCCGCCACAAGGATGGACTTGCCTCGGTTCTCACCAAGATCCTTGGCGATCGCCGCTGCCATTTCCGCCGCCGTCTCGTTTGTGACTGCCGCGCCCGTGGCGACCGTGTCTAGAGCGTGACCGTGATCTACTAGAAGCTTCTCGACCAACGCGATGAAGTTCCCCACATCACTGGAACGCATCGGCGCGCGGTGATCCGCCATTCCGCCCTCGAGGCCAAGGCGACTTCCCGCCTCGTACAAGCGACCCATGCGGCCATTCATAGGGCGGCGCTTGGCTGCCCAATCACGGTTGTGCTTGATTTGCGCCGGGTGACTGGAGAAAAAGTCCGAGTCGAAGCTGACGATCACTTCGGCTTTGCTCGCGTCGTACTGGGGCCGAACTGCAGTTCCAAAAACAAGCTTGGCGCCAGCGATTTCATTATCGCGGGAGACCGATTCATATTCAAAGAACTGAGCGCCGGAGACCGTCTCAACGATCTTCTGGCGGATGCTGGCAACCGTCGGCGAGGAGCTCGCCTCGACCAAGAATGCCAGGCCGTCAAGCGGCAGCGAATCCTTCGCAGCATCCCAAGCTTCCCAGGTCGACTCGGCGCCATCTTGCGTCACGACTCGGCTGCGATCGGGATCGTAAAGCTCAAGGATCGAGGCCTGCGCGAAGACGTCTGTTGCGCCCCCGCTGACACCGTCGCTCTTGTTGCCCTCGACCTTGATCGGGCGACCGTCATAGCTGGTCACCGAGACGCCGAAGCCGTAGCCGCCGCGCTCAAGTGCCGATGCGTAGTGCACGGCCTTGCCGGGAATGCGGTTCGCGGGGCGCGATGCAAACGGCAGGATCTTTTCGTTGTCCCAGCGACAGCTCGACACGCCTGCGAGCGCCATCGAGGCGCCCGTTAGCTGCATGAAGCGACGGCGCGAAACGCCGCTGAAATCCTCGGGGTGAAACTCGGGCAGATCCTTCTTTGCGTTCTCTTGGAACTCGTCGGTCTGCTTCAGCTCGCCAAGGCTACGCCAGTATTGAGTGTTGTTGGAATCCATGATTCTATTGGGCCGTCAGGCGCGGGGGATTAGCGGTGGCAGCCAGAGCAGGTTGTAGGCGGGGCGAGATCGCGACCGCGCGCTGCGCGCAGTACCTCGGTGAGGGCCGCTTGGTCCTCGGTCTCCCAAGTCATGTTCGTTATTTCGTCCAAAGGACGCATGCTGCCCTCGGGATCACGGTGGCAGTCCAAGCACCAGCCCATGCTGAGCGGCTTCTCTTGGCGGACTTGTTCCATCGTGTCGATGCGTCCGTGACACTCGATGCAACCCACCCCACGGGTCACGTGAGCACTGTGATCAAAGAACACATAATCGGGCAGGTCGTGCACGCGGTTCCACTCGATCGGTAGGCCACTCTCGGCACTCTCGCGCACGGGTGCCAACAGTTCGCTATCCGTGCGGATGCGCTCGTGGCAATTCATGCAAGTTGCCGTCGGCGGGATCGCCGCCTTGGCCCCCTGCTCAACCGTGTTGTGGCAGTAGCGGCAGTCCATACCCATATCGCCGGCGTGCAGCTTGTGGCTGAACGGAACGGGTTGCTCAGGCGAGTAGCCAACGCTCAGCGTTTTCGGCGAAAAACCGAAGGTCACAATCGTGACTACAAAAAGGCCTCCACCACCAATGGCGAGGGGGAGCAGATCGCGAACCGTTGCGGTCCACGCGGGGAAGAGGTTGCCGTCCATAAGGATCGAAAAGGCTGTAGCTACGACGCCTCTGCAAGGATTACCCTGCGGAAAGAGCGTGAAGTCGAGGGTTGCGGTAGCCGGGGGGGGCGACGCGACCCAACAGGAAAAATGGGGGATTTGAGGGCAACATGATATGCGGATCCTAACCATGACACAATCCCGTCCGAACGATCATTTTTGGATCGTTGGATACTTTTTCGGATCGCTCCTAAGAGACGCGCATCCCGCACCGGCGTAGCCGGCGCGGGATGCGCGTCCAAACTGACTATATCCGAGCGCTTAGCGGCCCTTCTTTTTCTTCCTGCGGATCGGCTCCATCCCCAGATCGGCACGAATAGCGTCCTCGAGATCGTTCGGCTCGAATCCACGCGGCCCCTTGGCACCGGACAGCAAGACTTTGCCGTCTTTACCGACGAGAAAAAGGCGATCGGGGAAGGCCGCATAGTCTGTCCCCACCTTGTTGTCGATCCCGTCTACCAGCATCGTCATAGGCGACAGGTCTAGGGCCCCCATGCACTTCTGGGCGACCTCTTTCCGCTCGCCAAAAGTAAGGGGCTCTTCAACCACCGGAGCCGAGCCACCCCCCATCGGGTTCGCGCCGTCCAACGCATGGGCTTCATTAATGTAGATCACCAAGAACTCGACCTGCTCGCCGTAAGTCGCGTGCAGTTCCTTGAGCCGGTCAACTGACTGGCGAAAAGGAGGTCAGGTGTAGCTACCGAAAATCAGAGCCACCGACTTTTCGCCGCGGAAGGACTTCAAACTGACTGTCTTGGGTTTCTTCCTTATTTTGGTCTTGGCCCTCTTTTCGTCAGAATCAGACACTTTTGGGTCTTTTTCGTTCTTTTTGGGGTCATTTTGGTCGTTTTCCTCTTTGCTCACTATCTCGGAGACGTCCGTCACGATCTCCAACTCAAATTTGGGTGCGAAGGAGCCCGGCTTGGGTGCCTCGACAATCCGCTTTCGTGCCTTCTTGGACTTGAATTTCACGCCGACGCCGCCCTCGGCCTTCTCAAGCTTACCGTTGCCGTCCTTGTCCAGCCGCTTCCAGTGCAAGTCGTCTCCGCCGTACTCCTCGCGCGTGATCAGGCCGTCGTCGTTAGCATCGTACTTCTCGAGCAAATACTCCCAAACCTGGCCATAATCCTCGTCTGGTTGATCCCTGCCGCTATCGCGACCATCGGCCAGCGCGCTACCGCCCAATCCCAGCGAGCCCAAAAGCATCGCTCCACAAACCGTCTTCCAAGCCTTCATATCCCATCCTCGTACAGGGTAACTCGTTCATGGACCGGCCCTTCGCCAGCCCAACGGACCTCGCTTTAACCGCAGACTCCGCATGTGGTCACTCAGATTCTATCCCTATCCCACCCCAGTCCTTGCCACATGTATGTAACAGCTCTGCTCAATCGTTCGAAGCGCCAACGCGCTGACGATAGGACTCCAAGTAGCGCTTCTCGACGAATCCGCCGATCACCGAGAACAGAATCGCTGGCGCTAGGAGCTCCAAGCTCTCCTCAAACAGGATCGTATAGCGCTCGATGCTGAAGCCGCGCCAGGCCATGCTGCTCTCATGTAATGGGTGCTCAAAAACCTCGAAGACAAGCGCCATCCCCAGGCAAGCAAAGGCTGTAAACACACGTTTTCTACTATTTAAATTACCACTAAAAACCCTCCAAAGGAAGGTGAACGCCGCAATCCCTGCAAGGCCGTATACGGGGCCAATCCATTGCACCCAGCGATAGACATCGCCATACCCCTCCTTTCGCTCGATCATCCAGCCGATGCGCTC
>Ga0315322_10002695_pt1 | contig 13733 bp, 10 predicted proteins | sample M110021515metaG_FD_203461 | JGI IMG/M metagenome (GOLD analysis project Ga0315322, IMG submission 203461) | Ammonia-oxidizing marine archaeal communities from Monterey Bay, California, United States - M1 100m 21515 | ecosystem: Environmental > Aquatic > Marine > Intertidal zone | place: USA... | reverse complement strand
ACTAGCCGTTAATGGGTATATCGAGACCAATTTTCCCGTTCGTAACGCTTTGTATCGTCAAGAGGCCGGTTGATGACACGACTTCGTATCCCTGCAGTGTTGCTTTTTTGTTTGGCTCTTACGCCTGCACTTCACGCTCAGGATACTGCTGCGGGGGCTTCCGAAGAACCGTTCGATAGCAGTGTGTCCGATGAAGAGTTTTCGAGTGTGGACCGATCCGGAGGCATTGGGGCTACCGGCTCGACTGGTGCTGGATTCAGCGATGCCAGTGCGGCGTCCGGCGGTACAGATGCCTCGTCACGTGGAGCCGGGTCTAACGGTTTGAGCGCGTTCGGTGGCGGCTTTGGTGGCTTGGGAAGTCTGTTCGGTGCATTCAATAATGGAGGCGGGCAGTCTGCACAGCCAGTTATCCGAACACGTTTGCGTTCAGCCATTGAGGTTACTCCTCGATCGCCGCAGATGGTTCAGCGGTCAGCAACAGAACGCTTCATACAACTGTCTGGAAGACCATCACTTCAAGGCATTCGTGTCAGCATGAATGGGCGTACCGCTATTCTCACCGGGGTGGTTGCCAGTGAAAGGGATCGACGGATGAGCCAGTTGTTGGTCCAGCTCGAGCCCGGCGTTCGGAAAGTTGAAAACAATATCGTGGTTACCAAGTGATCATGTTTGAAATGCTTGGACGCAGGCTGTAAGTCGGGGCACCGAGACTTGCTGCTCACTACCCAGAAGCGGCGTCTGCAAGTAGCGCAGGCCATGACTGCTGAAACTTTGCGTATGTATCTGCACCTCGCAGCCTCTGGCCCGTGGGACTGCTTTCAGGGCGGTCCCGCAGTTTGCATTTCAGGCGACACTATTTTCAGGCGATACGGCTCATTTGCGTAAAAAAAATTCACCATGAATAAGAACCCCTCATTCAGGTTGGAATAGAACGCAGATCGCCGACGGAGCCGTGACGTTGCTTCGGTTGTAAGTGAGTTCGCCAGTTTTCGTATCCACTGCGAATGAAGCCAGGGTGTGTGAATCTTGTCCTGCAGCAAGCAGCCAACGACCCGAGGGATCGAGGTTGAAGTTGCGGGGTGTGGCACCCCGGACAGGTTCTACTTCGATCACTGACAATTGGCCAGTGTTTTCATCGACCCGGAAAGCGGTAATCGTGTCATGCCCGCGATTCGCCGAGTAAACGAACTTTCCACTCGGGTGAACGCGAATTTCGGACGCGCTCTTGAAGAGTTCTTTTTTTAACAATTCCGGATCGATGGTTGGAATGGTTTGCTTTGCGGTCATCGTGCCCTTGTCGGGGTTGTAATCAAAAACCGTCACGCTGAGATCGAGTTCATTCAACACATAAATGATCTTTCCGTTGGGATGGAACTTCATGTGCCGGGGGCCTCCACCTGCTGGGACTTCGCCGTAGCCATGAAATACCAAATTTGCATTTTGCGGATCAATCTTGTAGATGACCACTTTGTCGAGCCCCAGATCAGGGACAAAGGCGAATCGGTTGTCGGGTGAGAACCCGACCCAGTGTGCATGGGACGCATCCTGTCGACCTGGTACTGCGCGGGAACCGCCCTCATGTTTGATCAGCTTCGTGGCTTTGTTCAAGGATCCGTCCGGATGAAGAGAAAATGCAGCAACGGATCCGCCACCGTATTGAGCTGTCAATAACATCTTTCCGGTAGGGTCGACTGCAACGTGGGCGGCAGTGCCATCGCCGATGGGCAGAGCGTTGTCCAGTTGCAGTGTTGGTTGCTTGGCATCATGAATGATCCGGTATGCAACGACAGATGGCACACCGTCGAGTTTGCCTACCGCGTACAGGTGATTTTGCTGAGGGTGGAGTGCTAGAAATCCAGGGCCGCTGATCTTTGCCGCAAGTTCGGGCTCAGTCAGTTTGCCGTTGCCGGTATCCAGCACACAGTGGTAGATGCCTTCGCTCGGTTTCCGGGAACTTGTCCCAATCCAAACGTCAATTTTTCCTGATTCATCAGCCTCGGCGGCAGACAGTATTTTCGGAGAGGGTAATGTGGGAAGGGACATGAGCAGCACCGTGGCGAGGGCAAGAGTCAACAAGCGGCGTGAGAGCGACAGCATGAATGTTATTCCTGGCGGGCGGGGAATGTCCAAGTCACCCAGCCGTGAAGCTGAATGTGAAGCACGGAGGATCATGGAAATGCAGAAGAAAGCAGAGGAGCTGCCATCTTGTGTGGGCGTCCATCATAGCAGAATTGCAATAAAAAACCCGCCTGCCGAGACCAAGGTTGTCTCGACAGGCGGGGCTGTTTGCTCGCAATCAATTCGATGTGCGAGTGGGGTGGCCATACCGAAGTATCGGCCCGCCGACTTTAACTACGGGTTTCCACCCCGTTGGCTAGTACAGCAATAATCCACTTGCTCACCTCCTTTCAAAACGGTTCGACGAATCACGGCCCGGGTGCCAACCAGAAAGAGCCGTTCCTCGTTCTAAAAAGTCTTTCGCGACGCGTTATCGCAAACCGACAACATCATTATCTCTACCAGTCAAATGAACGGCAAGAGAAAAAACGATGACATTTATCTAGACGTGCAGAGTGATGTTTGGGTTCACTCGCTCTGCGGTGATGCAAATGCATTTTTTTAATGTGTATTTCCGAAAAATCTTTGTTTTTTCGGTTAACCCGCGGGTTTGTCGATCTCATACAGAACGATGATCAGCACATCGCCTGCAGCAAATGAGTTAAGAGGCCCGTCGCCTGCATTATTTTGCGACGTGAGATTGCCATTGATCGAAAGGACTCGAGCGCCGCTTTTTCGCATCCAGCGGTTGATCTGACGTTCCATCTCAGCGAGTTCATTATCGACACTCTTGAAAATTTTCACTTGTTGCATAGGACAGTCTCATGGGAAAGGATTCGTTTCCCTGATCATAGCACCTGCATTTGCTGAAACACATTGGGATTTGTTGAAACAGCTCCGGGTTGCCTTCAAGAACTTCCGGGATAAAAGCGAGTTAGCGTCGGCTTGGCGTGTCTGGATCAGCATCCGCGATTGGTCGGGTCTGTGGCAGGGGCGCGATTGCAGCGGGTTCCCAGACTCGCAATTCAACTTCATCAATGGTGGCTTCGCCGCCACCGATCAATTCAAACATCACATGAACCTCGGTCTCCTCTGTTGCTTGCCGGTATAGCCGAACGGTTGCCCAGTCAGCTTGTCCACGAATCAACACTCCCATCGGTTGCCCTCCGATGCTGTCGTACATGAGCAGCCCTTGATGAGGTCCTCCAAAACCGAGTGTTCTTACCTTGGCGTCAATTCGAATGGCTCGACCGGCAGAAACACGTACCGATGGACTTTGGATCTGTACCACTGTTCCCTCGTAGCCGCCGGGAAGAGGTTCATCTGCCAGCGATGTGACTCGTGCTCGTAAGGCTCCTGGTCCTTCGTAAGCTCCACGGGTGACATGCAGCAATTCGCTATGTGCGCTCGTTGTCAGTCGTTTGCCAAAGGTCCAGCGTTCAGTGCCGATCAGATCCTTGGTGTCGAGGTTCCCACTGGTGAGCAGATTGCGTCCCCAGCCGCGATCTTCCATCAACGGACGCCAGATGGTTTGTATCTCCGCGGCACCCATATCAACCGGCGGACAGCTAACCCGCATGGGCCAGTTCGGCATCAGTGCTTCAGCAAGTTGCCATTCGCTTCTCATCGCCCACGCATCTGCACGACATGCCATCCTGAGCGTGCTGTCGATGTCTCCCGAGCGAAACATCGGTTCTGCTTCGGCAAGGGTTCGTTGAGCAACACCGACTAGATTTGAAACGGACTGTCGGTTGGCGGCTCGCGTCGCGGTCGCAGTTTGCCAATGTTGCGAACTCTGTTCCACAAGGTTAGTAGCTAATTGCCAACGATCCAATGCAGCTTGTCTCGCGAATCGTTGCGACGAAAGGCTTGCTTGTCCTCCCATAGCAGGATTGCTACTCAGGATCAGGATTTCGGTTGCATCAGGTGAGACGATTCTCAACCGTGCACCTGACGATGTGAGTTCAGGTGTGATGCGTTCAGCGGAGAAGTGAGTCAATCTCCATGCCGTTTTTGCCGCATCAGCCGGGGTCAATAGAATATCGAGTGTCTTTCCATCACCGGCGAGCACTTCAGTGCCTCGATGCGCGGTTGAGGTGGCTATCAGTAAATCTGTTTGGTTGGTGACCAACCGAGTGCAGCGATAACTTGCTCCGACTAATGCGGGCGGTGTCATGGGGGTGGCTGAAACAACCCATGGACTGATCATGGCAATCATGCGGTTGACGTAACTGAGTGCCATGGCCCGCTGCTCGTCCAGTAACGCCCCCGATGTCAGTGAACGAGAAGAACGGAACAGGATGGCTGTGGGGGTGACTTCAAGGCTTCGCATCGCTTGAAGCCACATCGCATGCCAATGGAATCGCTTAGGCTCCGGGGCGCCGATGGCGTCGGAAATTGCCTCGACCTGTCGGAGCATTGTTTGGGGGGGCATGCTGACAATTCCAACAGCCACGGGAATGCGGTCACCTAGTCTTCGTCTTCTTTGCGTCATCTGCGCCAATTCTTCATCACCACCCAAGCCCCTGACGCGATGTGGTAAGTCGTCAATGATGGCGCTCAGTAGCGACGCATAGTCCCGCCAGGATTCGGAGGGTGCTCCGATAATAGGCCGTTGCCAGCGACTGGGCCATTTTCTTAAGCGTTCAGTTGTTTGGTTGGTTTCTTCTACTTGGCGACTATCCAATGCCTTTCCCATGCCGACATACCAAGCAGCAATCGGCTCCAGTAATGCTTGAATTTCTGGATTGGGTGATGTTGGTGGCGGCGCATAAATCAGCACACGTGATCGGATGGCTTCGCTTAGGATCGCAGCATCCGGTGGTTTCGAAAGAAGAACTGCATCAAAACCGAGTGAGCGAACCCAGGCCAGTGGTTCACCGTTGTGTTGCAGGATGCGAATTATTTTGCCAGCTTCAAAAGGGTTGTCGGCCAGACGTGGAGTCGCAAGCGAGCTTCCCTCGCTCGCACGCATGCTCAAGACAGGTTTTTCTCGTGGACGATTCCCGGTGGCAATCCCTTCGCCCACTGGGATCAAACCGTTCACCCGCAAATTGTCAATTCGTAAAGCTGATCGTCCCCCACCGCTATAGGCGTTAATGACAATTCCATCGACGTAAGCATCCTGTAAGTCTACTTTGCTGCCGTATTCACTGCGGATGGCGACGGATTTTAAACGTAACTGTCGTTCAATTGCTCCGACACCGATGGACGCAAACTCGCTCGGAGATTGGTAACTGGCCCCGTAGACAACCACCGAAACGGGGCGACTCGTTTCCGGATCGCTGAGATAGGGATAGCGAACTCGAAAACCAATCTGAGCGCCGCTTTTCGCACTCATGACTGAAACCGTGGCAGTGAGGTCATCGAGAGGTTGCACGGGTTCAATTGGGTAAACCAGCAATGCTTCGGTGCCGTTGCCAGCCAACAGGGTCACGTTTTCACAGGATCCGGCATTCACTCCGCCATCTGCCAAGTGTCCTTGTGAAGTCACGCGTGCTTCGCAGTCAGAGTCTTCCAGATGCCAACGAGGTGGGTAAGCATCCAATGAGTCGTAAATCTGAGCGATCGCAGTCGTGGTAAACACCCAAGTCAACCCAGATAGACAAGCAGCAGCAATACGCAAGGCTTGCCGAAGTGGCATGTTTGGCGGCATTTCAGTGATTGCGTGATGAGGTGGTGACATCGATCATTGACCTCGGAGGGGGCAGGGGAAACAATCCCGACAACGCTTCGGAATCGCTACTCGCGACCTCTCTCCCAGGTGTTCACAGTTCTAGGTGTGTGGTGAAAGCGACGTGGTGTTGAAAAAACTCCACAAAGAGTTGCTAGCCTCCGCCGCCGGCGTAAGCCCTTTCCATACCAAGATTTAGAGTGCAAAGCCAAGCCGAACCTGCGTTGCTTTTTGACAACGCATGTATTTTTCGAAAAGGCTTTTGTTGTCTCTTAAGTTGTTTGTGGTGAAGGACTTAAACGTCTGGCGTGACTCTGCTGCCGAGATTTTGGCATCGCAGATGCAATGGATGGCAATCAAACAAACAAGCCACATGTAGCACCTTCGGAGCAACTCTGGATGCCAAACACTATCGGATCCACCAAGAAACTTAACGACGAGACCCCCATCGAACTGCAGGAAATGGCCAAGGCAATAGAGTCACTTCCAGCTCGCTACCAGGCCAAGATTGCCCCAGCGATGCAGCGAGTCGTTCAGTGCAGCACACGCCGCCGTCGAATTCTTAACCTTGTCCAGGAAGCGTTGTCGCAACTTCGGCTCGACATGAAATATTTGATCTTTGATCTCGAAGCGACTCGCCGCGAACGCGATGAATACAAGCAGATGTTGGAAGAAGACGGACGTCTGTAGCCACGGCACAGGGTAGCCACGGCACAGGGTTGCCACGGCACAGGGTTGCCACTGCACACGGTTGCCACTGCACAGGGTTGACATAGCACCGGATTCGCATAGCACCGGATTCGCGTAGCACAACAATTGTTCGGCTTTCGAGTGTTGTCTTGCTAGCCAATTCGGGATGTAAAGTAAACGAACGCGACGTGTACAGATCGCCGAGTATGCATCCTGCCAATGCAGTGGGGGATTCAGGAGCCAGTTGCTGTCCAAGCCTGTCTGAAAAAACAATGAGCAAGTGTAATGTTCATTGCACTGGCGTTCGCGGAGGCACAGCATGCCGATCTTGGCTCCGTGACGTCGACGCTATCGATTTGAGTCACCCTAGGCAACTCTACCCCAGGCAACGGTAGTATCTTGCAGCTTCGATTGAGACTTAGGTGCCGAATCGTGGTGAGGTGAGGAACCGCAGCGCAACGAAATTCGATGGCATCAGCTAATTTTTTCATCCGTCTTTTCGGGGAAATGGGATCGTCGAGTAAATCCATACGTTAGCATGCGACTCACCATCTGCACCGACATTACCATTCGGTTTTTGCTGACGCATTTCGGCAAACTGATACGCGCATCAAATCACGATCCAATTGATTGTGATTCCGGCGTTGACGACAACTCTCAATGTTCGAGAAGCAAACCAACTTAGGCTGCGCGTTTGCATCTCAAGCAAGTATTTCCTTGATGACGTTCCCGTGAACGTCGGTCAGGCGTCTCTCAAATCCATTGTGGTAGTAGGACAGGCGTTTGTGATCAAGTCCGAGCAGATGTAGCACTGTGGCGTGAAAGTCATAAACGGTTGTGATGTTTTCGACGGCTTTGTGCCCAAACTCGTCAGTCGACCCGTAGGTGTAGGGAGCCTTGACTCCTGCTCCCATCATCCAGGCAGTAAAGCCATCAGGATTGTGATCACGACCGCTGGCACCCGCTTGGAATGTTGGCATGCGTCCGAATTCAGTCATCCAAACAACAAGGGTATCCTTCAGAAGTCCTCGACGTTTGAGGTCGCGGAGCATCGCAGCGCAAGGCTGATCAAGGACTGGCCCATGTTTGCTGTATTGCGCAGCGAGTGACTTGTGTCCGTCCCAATTGCTGACCCCCTCACCACCGGTTTGATAGGCTCCGTTAAAAAGCTGGACAAAACGAACTCCTTTTTCCAGAAGCCTGCGAGCAAGAATGCAGTTGTTTGCGAACTTCGCTTTGATTGGATTGCTGGTGTCATCAGCACCGTATTCACGAAGCGTGGTTTTTGTCTCGGTAGAAAGGTCCGTGACTTCGGGAACACTCAACTGCATGCGAGCGGCCAGTTCATAGCTGGAAATGCGAGCCGCAAGCTCTGTGTCGCCAGGGAAATTTTCTAGATGTCGTTGGTTCAAACGGTTCAGGAAACTCCGGGTAGCTTTGTCTGTTGCTTCAGTTACCCCTTCGGGAATGTGCAGGTTGCCAAGTGGCTTGGTCGCGTTGAATTCGGTCCCTTGATAAGCAGCCGGTAGAAATCCCGGTCCCCAATTGTTGACGCTGGCTTGTGGGGTGCCGCGTGGATCAGAGATTGCAACATAAGAGGGTAGGTTCTCGTTTTCTGTGCCCAACGCCCAAGTGGTCCAGGCGCCCATGCTGGGGAAACCGTCCAGTGTGTAACCTGTCGACATGAAGTTTTCACCTGGGCCGTGTGTATTCGTTTTGCCTGTGAGTGAATGCAGGAAACACATGTCATCAGCCATTTCACCGAGTTGCGGAACGAGCTCGGATATCATTTTTCCTGATTCGCCGCGTGGTTTGAATTCCCACGGACTTTTTGTCAGCATCCCTTGCTTGCCCTGAAACGTAAGCAGATCTTCCGCCCCAGGTAATGGTTTGCCATGTTGTTTGATCAACTCAGGTTTGTAGTCAAACGTATCGAGTTGGCTGCAAGCTCCGGAACAAAAAATAACGAGCACGCGTTTGGCAGCGGCCGGGTGATGTGGAACGCGTGACGCGAACGGTTTGCTGGGGTCAATCTGTGGGCGAAGCGGTTCAGCTGGTTTAGCCAGAAGTTGCTGTTCCTGCAGCAGGCTTGCCAGTGCGATTCCGCCCAAGCCGGTTGCCGTGTTCGCGAAGAGACTGCGCCGATTCAGAAGGTTGGTCATGGAACGTCGTGTTCAGAGGGGAGCGGGTGGAAGGTGAGGCAGCGGAAAGATTCGCGGTGGTCAGTATGTTGGAATGTTGTCGTTACGCCGTTGTCGTCGGGGCTGCTGGTAACTCTCCAAACGCGTGGAACTCGGTTGAGCCAAGCCAACCGGTGGGCGATGCAGCGTCTGGCATTAGGGTATGAAAACAAACTCGTTCGTGTTGAGCATGGCACGGGTGAATTGGGGCAAGCCGGTGTGTTGAATGAACTTCGTGCTCTCTTGCAATTCCGTTTCGGTGGGATCCCGCTGGAAACAAAGATTCCATGCCAGACGGACTCGATCGGCATCATCTTTGGCTTCTTTTGTTAGTCGGTCTGCGAACACGCCAGCCTGTTGCATGATGAAACGGCTGTTCAGCAAGTTGAGTGCCTGCAGTGGTGTGGTGGATCGACTTCGTTTTGGGACCACCATGCTGGCATCGGGACAATCAAATGCACCGAAAACATGCTCGCGTTCCTGACGCACTTTGGTCATGTAAATCATGCGTCTCCAGTCAGCCGGACCGTATTTCTTTTTCTCGTGATAGTGCCTGACGTTTTCCATTTCGACATCAAACGGGTTGAATCCGGGGCCACCCGCGGAATTTAGAACGAGAGCCCCACTGACGGCGAGGATGGAATCACGAAGAGCTTCTGCTTCGAGTCTGCGAGGGGGAAACCGCCAAAGCAATCGTGACGCGGCATCGACGCGGATCGCTTTCGGATTTGGTTCGTCGCTCTGTTGCCAGGTTTGGGAATTCAATATTAGTCGGTGGAGGTGTTTGAGCGACCAGTCATTCTCAACCAGCTGCTGGGCCAGGTAATCGAGTAACGCTGGGTGAGTGGGTGGAGTTCCGTTTCGACCAAAGTCGCTTGGCGTATCCACAATTCCCGAGCCAAATTGGAACTGCCAAATGCGATTGGCGATGACCCGTGGAGTCAGCGGGTTGTCATCACTTGAAATCCAATTTGCGAGTGCTAGGCGGCGTTCCTGTTCTGGTGTGTCTTTCGTCAGTTCAAGGGTGGTGAAAGCAGTGATCGCGTTTGCGGCCACTTGTTCACGTTTTGCGTCCGCTTCTCCGCGGTAGAGTCGGTGAGTTGGACCGGGTTGGGCGAAGCTACCCGCGTAGACGCGTTGGGTTTGCTTGAGAGTTTGAAGACGCTCTTTGGTGGTGAGAAGGCTCGCGAGCCAATCTTTGCCTTGTTGCGACTGTCTTGGGGGCAGGCCGGTGAATTGGTAGCGACTGGGATCAGTACTTCCCGACGGTTTCTTTTTTGATCGATCTGCTGATGTTGCCAGCAAGTGCCATTTTCCGGCGTCGGTGGCAGCGTCAATTCTGTATCCCAGGGGCAGTCGATCCTTAAACATTCCAGTTCGGTCTCGGCCCCATCGGATGTGGTCAATCATCCTTGGCTCAGGAAATTCAATTTGGACCCAACCACCTTTTGCGTCTTTTACGATCCAACTTCGGTCATTCCCATATTCACCATCATTGATTTGCTTGAGGTTGTGTCGCGGGTGCACAAAATCGCCGGACGAGGTCGCTTTGGATCCCTGGCTGGCCAATGCGATATTCTTGCCATCTGCGAATACTTCAAGCTCATCGATGCATCCTTGGGCCGTGCTGGATGTTTCGATGGTAAAGCGAACGAATCGTGCTTTTCGTGGTGGAAAGTATTCTTCATTCAGTTTTGCGTTAACGGCGTTACGCTTGGCAGGCTGCCTTGGTCGGGCGCTGCCGTCCGATTTCGGTGTTGCAGGCTGCAAAAAGATTGCGTCAGCAGTCACGTATGGACCGTCATTACTGCCGATGATCGAGATCACATCAGTCGGTTTGAGCGTGTGAACTCCCGTATCAAGAAATCCGCTCCAGTTTGTCTTGTTTTTCACTGGTTCGGATTCACCCACGGCTAACTGTTGATTGACAGTTGCGAGTTCAACGCGTTGGTTTCCAGACGTCAGAACGTATTGGGCATTTGTGCTGTGGTTTGAATGGCCCGATCCCCAGCTCAGCCAAATTCGGTAGGAACCTTCGACTTGGGGGCGATATGTTACGAGTGCCTTCCCTTCGATGTTCTTCCACCAGTGGTAGGTTTTGCCGCCAAACTGATGATCTTGTTTGCCTGGTTTCACCGACACAGAACCGTTGGTCTGGGTGCCTTTGTCAGGTTCTTCCAGTAGGATTCCCGCGTCAGTGGAAATGGCCTCGAATGGTTTCAGTTTCCGAGTCAAATCTGAAATTTGTTGTTCCAGATCAGCAACTTCGGCCAATGTTTTGGGCGAAGCTGGGATGGCGCGTTCCGCGTGCTGAACACCAGCGAAGACTGCCTGCAGGGCGTAGTAGTCACGCTGACTGATGGGGTCAAATTTGTGGTTGTGGCAGCGGGCGCATCCGGTCGTCAGACCCAGAAATGCCGTCCCGGTCGTGTTGATCATGTCATCCAGTTCGTTCATCCGCTGCTGAAGGCGTAGCTTTGGGTCTTGTCCTTTGACTTGGTCATTGGGGCCTGCTACCAGGAAACTGGTCGCGACATGCGACTCCAATGCGTCACCTGCGATCTGCTCTCGCACAAATTGGTCGTACGGCTTGTCGGCATTGAGCGCGTTGATTACCCAATCGCGGTACTGCCAGGCGTTTGGCCGTTCACGATTCATTTCGAAGCCATGGGTTTCACCGAAGCGAACAAGATCCAACCAGTAGCTTCCCCAACGTTCGCCGTAATGTGGACTGGCAAGCACCTGTTCCACCAGATCTGGCCAAGCTGATTCATTCTTGTTGTTGACGAACGCTTGCACTTGCTGGGGGCTCGGAGGGAATCCCAGCATCACCAGATAAAGGCGGCGGATCATAGTGCGTCGCGGTGCTCCGGGTGAAAGTTGTAGCCCGTTTTCCTGAAGCCTCTTGGTTATCAGTTTGTCGATTGTTGATGACGGGTTTGCGTGAATTGGCAAGAATGACCAGTGTGTTAATTCAGTCGTCGTCTTGGCGGGACCGTAGGACGCAGGTGTGACCGCGCCTTGCTGAATCCAAGTTTCAATCCGATTGATCTCTTCTGGTGTTAAGCGTCCATCGGGTGGCATTTCTAAATCACGTTCCTCGTGCCGAATGAGCTTCAAAAGATAACTTGCCTGTGGCTTTCCACGCACAATGGCGGGCTCCCCCGAATTGCCACCACGAAGAAGGTTGGCTAAGCGGTCAACGCGAAGTTCGCTTTCTTGTTCATTCGGTCCGTGGCAGTCTATGCAGTGAGCTAGCAGGATGGGTTCAATATCCGCTTTGAAATCGATGGCTCTCGGGTCGGCGGTCTGAGCGTCAGCAACCTTTGCGAGCACCACAACGAACATGTAGAAAACCACGGTGGCCGGGAGTGATATTTGTCGAAGACGATTCATTCTGATGCGTGTCTCCTGAGATCGGTCACTGGTGGGCGAGGTCGTGGTAGGATTGTGCGGATGCTGGATGAGTCGCATGACTGTTCAAATTACTGCAAAATCGCAGGTCTGCACGATTCGGGATTGCAAGTGCTCACGTGGCGATGACCCTTACGTTACACAGCAGTATAGCGGTGTTGAGAGCACAAGGTTCTTGCCAAAACTATTGCTCATTTTTTTTAGCGAAAGAGACAGCATTAAGAAGAATGTGGGGCTGGCTCTCCGAAAGCACTTCGCGGTCTGCATTTCGGACCGAAGATCGTACCTGTTAACACGCAGAGTTTAGCACGCTGCGGTTTGGAGTACCCGATTTTGTGCAATCCCATGAGAGGATCAGTGATGGCAGCGGAGGTTTTGGTTGACGCGGGCCTTGGATACGCGGGCCTTGGATACGAGGGCCTTGGATACGAGTGTTTTCCTATGCGGATTAGAAAATATCATGGATGCGCAGCCATGGTGTCGGGTCAAATTTGGCGAGGCTTGTGAAGAAAAATTTGCAGGAACGCCAGCCATTGGTGCTGGAGAAGACACAAGGCGACGTTCCAAACTTGCTCCCAAGGTGAGAATCCCTGCCGCAGAGATGGTCTCCATGTTTGCAGGCAATGCGATTTCCCAAGGGAATTTAAGAACGATGTTAAGCGAACGATGGCAAGCACTAAAATCGTCTGGGGTAGCAGGATTACGACCTGATGAACACACTATTGCCTGTTAGCATTGCTATGGAGGGGATCGGGGTTCTGTGGTCTTCGCGGCTTGGTATTCGCGTCCTGGTATCCGCGAGCGTTGAGGCTATTGCGGTGACCCGCGGATGTCTGTCTGTGATCTGCAGGCGATGGCGGTTCGCGGCGCGGGTCCGTTGAAAGAATGAGTTGTTTCGAACAAGGGGTGCAGATTGGAAACGTCCGGTACCAAGTGGTTCAAGCGATCTGCAATTTATATCAGTGTAACGATCACGGTGGTCATCATTTTGAGTGTGTTCTCGCGAATCGATAATTGGAAACGTGATCTGACAACAAATCATGCAAGGCTCAGTGACGACGCCAGCGATGAACTGTTACGACCACCTCTCGTTTCAGGAACACCGTTAGCAGTTGCTGATCAGATTGTGGAATGGGTTAAGCAGCAGGGGCGTTGGGAATACGTAAACCAATCAGATGTTGATTCAGTGGTCGAAATGAAATTGACTCGCACCACTCCGGTCATGCGATTCACCGATGATATAGATGTGGTGTTGAGGGCGGAGGGAAACTCGACTCGAGTGCAAGCGGAAAGCCAGTCACGGGTAGGGAAAGGCGATTTGGGGCAGAATCCCCGTAATCTAAAAGAGTTGGTTGGCTACCTGATGCAAGCAGGTTAGCAGTCAGTAATATGTACTTTGATTGTGAAGCAAAATTTACGGAATGTCAGACTGATGGTATCAAGCAAGAATAACGTGCAAATCGATTCGGTGTCGGTTATCTATTTGCCAGTGGAAATGCGAATGCCCCTGAAGTTCGGAGCAGAGTCTGTTTCGTCAGTCACGTGCATTCGTGTCGCGGTGACGGTTGCTGGGGCAGAGGGTCGCGTTGCGACGGGCTGGGGAGAAACGCCCTTGTCAGTAACCTGGGCATGGCCAAGTGCAACATTGACGTACCAGCAGCGTTATGACGCAATGGTCGAGTTCTGTCGCGTTTTGGCTGAAGCTTGGGTTGCATCCG
>Ga0315322_10002686_pt1 | contig 13757 bp, 9 predicted proteins | sample M110021515metaG_FD_203461 | JGI IMG/M metagenome (GOLD analysis project Ga0315322, IMG submission 203461) | Ammonia-oxidizing marine archaeal communities from Monterey Bay, California, United States - M1 100m 21515 | ecosystem: Environmental > Aquatic > Marine > Intertidal zone | place: USA... | reverse complement strand
CCCCACATCCTTTAGGCTATGGCAGCAATACGAGCACTCAGAGATGGGTGACCTCATGAGGTTCAACCCCGCATTCGGCCTGCTATAAGACCTCGATAGCACGAAGCTGCAGCGCCTCGACAAGACTTAGGTGGCGCGCCCGGCCCTCAACGGAGCGACACTCCAGGGGAGCCGGGGTCTTCGGCCGGCTCGGTCTCCAGCGCGCCATCGCGGGCGCGGCCCTCCGATCTCCATAGCGTTTCGTTCCGAATCGACTACCGTCAGGCCGCCGACGCGGCGCCCGCGGCCGGCCATCCCCTGGTCCCCACGGAGTCTCCATGTCCCTTGGTCGCAAGCTCGGCGCCGAATTTATCGGCACCTTCTGGCTCGTCTTTGGCGGCTGCGGCAGCGCGGTCCTTGCCGCCGGCTTCCCCGATGTCGGCATCGGGCTGCTCGGCGTGTCCTTGGCCTTCGGCCTCACCGTGCTCACCATGGCGTACGCCATCGGGCACATCTCCGGCTGTCACCTCAACCCCGCAGTGAGCGTGGGCCTGTGGATCGGCGGACGCTTCCCAGCGAAAGAGCTGGTGCCCTACATCATCGCGCAGATCCTCGGGGCCATCGTCGCTGCGGCCACCCTCTATGCGGTGGCATCCGGCAAGCCGGGCTTCGAGCTCGGCGGCTTCGCGGCGAACGGCTTCGGAGAGCACTCTCCGGGCGGGTACTCGATGGTGTCCGCCCTGGTTGCCGAGATCGTCCTGACCTTCATGTTCCTGCTCATCATCCTCGGCGCCACCGACAAGCGCGCCCCTGCCGGATTCGCCCCCATCGCCATCGGCCTCGGACTGACCCTGATTCACCTGATCGGGATCCCAGTGACCAACCTATCGGTCAACCCGGCGCGAAGCATCGGCCCGGCGGTCTTTGTCGGAGGGTGGGCGCTGGCCCAGCTGTGGCTGTTCGTCGTCGCTCCCATCGTCGGCGCAGCGATCGCAGGAGTGGTCTACCCAGCCATCTCTGTGGGTCCCAACGGCGAGACCGGCGCGGCGGACTAGTCCGCCATACCCGAGTCCCACCCACCCTCTCTATTGCAGCAGGCTCCTCAATGTGGAGAGATGGGAGCCCCCTCTCTTCTTTTGCCCGGAGCCTTTTCAAGAGCTGTGTCACCCGTCTCTCGGCATCGACTCCACCTTTGCCATTGAGGCCCCGATGAGCGCGAGCCGTGCCCCTGAATCAGTCCGTGTCGGTACTGGGCCAGCCTGGAGTGAGGGCGCTTCACACCCGAAGCGACGTCAGGCTTGGCCCGAGCCCGCGTCCTTCAAAGAATCCAGCTGCTGCTCCAGACCTTCGATCTCCTTCATCAAAGCGCCATACTCCCGCAGGCGACCATTGCGTTGCAGCGCCACCGACTGGGTGTACTTGCGGTCGACTTGTTTTTGGAGGGCGGCCGCAGGGTCGCGCTTAAACCAACCGAACATGGGATCTCCTTCGTTCGAGCGGTAGAACACCGCTTCAATCCCCTACCGCTCCAATCGGCTGCGTCGAGCCATTCGTTCTCTTCTGCTCGACCCTGCGGCCCCGCCACCCAGACTATTCCAGAGCGCAGTGTGGCCCGCTCTACCTGGTCTGCCTAAGAATCCGCTCTGTAGGAGTCGGATCTGCTCCAGCAGATGAAGACTGAAGACGACGCTCCGGCTGAACCTCACCGGTTCCTTCCGGTAGACTGACCGCGCCCTGGGGCCTCCTGAGCTGTCGGGATGGTCCGCGAAGAGCTTCGTCATCGGATTTCCCGGTGACGGATCGGTCGAGTAGGCTCGCAGGAGGCTTGGCGTCTCCTGCTCCTTTGACGACCAGAAGCACACAAGCTGAAGTGGTAGACAATCCGATGGCCACTGTCGTTCAGATCACCGATCTGCACCTGTTCAAGACCCGCTCGGGCACCTTGCATGGCGTGTCTACATGGACCCAGCTCGATCGGGCCCTCGCCGAGGTCCAGCGGCGCTGGCCGGCTGCCGAGCGCTTGGTGGTCACGGGCGACATCGCCCACGACGAAGTCCAGCCCACGTACACTCTGCTGTCCGAAGCCCTCGGGGAGTGGGCGGATCGAACCGTCGTGATCCCCGGCAACCACGACCACCGTGAAGGCTTGCAAGCGGTCTTTCCGGGCCAGTCCTGCGGTCCCGAAGGCGCGTGGATGGGCTTCGAAGAACATGTGGGCGTATGGCAGCTCATCGGGCTGGACACCCACCAGCCCGGGCTCGAGGCCGGAGGCCTGTCCGACGCACAGCTGGAGTGGTGCGCTGAGCGACTTCGGCGACACGCGCCCAAGCCCTCCCTACTGTTCATGCACCATCCCCCCGTGCCCGTCGGCAGCGACTGGCTGGATGTGATTGCCCTGAGCCGTCCGGCGGGCTTCCATGACCTGGTCCGACAGGCCAGCAACCTCCGGGGCATCGTGTGTGGACATGTCCACCAACACTTCGAAGGGCGTCTACACGGCCTGCCCGTCTTGGCCACACCGTCCACGGCATTCCAGTTTGCGCCTGGGCTTCCCCACTTCGCCATGGACACCCGGCCCGCTGGCCTTCGGGTGTTCGAGCTGGAGGCTGGAGGCTGGAAGACCGAGGTAGTGTGGTTGGAACCAGCGGAGGCTCAGCCCTGAGCTGCTGTCATGGAGCCGGACAGAAGTTCGCGGCATCTGCGTTCGGGCGAAGCGGGCTCAACGCATTCGTGTCAGAGCCTCCTCGGCCGCGGCGCGCACCAGTGGACTCGCGTCGTGTGCCTTGGCGCGGGTCAGGCCATCGCGCGTGGACGGGACGAGCAGCTGTCCGAGGGCGCGGGCCGCCGCTCGACGCACCTTCTCGTGGGGGTCGCTCTCCAGGATGGCAACGAGCTGGGTGGACTTGCCCGACGCTGCGAGCATGCCCAGCTGGCCCACGGCCGCCTCGCGAACGCGCCAGTCTTCCTGCGAGCGCGCGGCCTCGAGGATGAAGTCGACCGCCCGCGGGTCTCCGCTGCTGGCCAGTCGCTTGAGCGCGCTCACCCTTCCGCTGTAGTCCCAGGCCTGCAGTTCCTCGGTCGCGCGCAGAATGGGGTCTTGCGGTGCCGCGAGGGATGCAGCCACCTCCGACGCGAGCTCGGTGCCGAGAACGGTTCCCCCGGCATCCACACGGACGCGGACCATGTCGTCGAGCTGGCCGTGTGCTCGCCAGTAGATCAAGGTCTCGCCTTCCATTCGAGGGGGTCCCACGAAGGCCGCGTAGTCGGGATCTATGTCGTCCGCTGCGCCAGTCCAAGGGACCTGACCGGCTCCACCGGGGTCGATCAGCAGGCACGCCACGCGGGACCGCTGGACCGGATCGGGGGGTCCCATGGCCGCCAACGCCAACCGATAGGCCGCCATCCCTTCGAAGGTGTGGCCCGCGGACCGCAATGCACCCCTGGCTCGAGGTCCATCCTCTTCGAGGATCCAGGCCGTCATGGTGGGGAGCTCGATTCCCGGGACGAGAACCGCCGTCCATCCTTCCGGCACCCAGCTCCGATCCGACATGTCAGCCTCTCCATTGCCCGGCTCGGCCCGCGCGAGTCCGAGCGCAAGCCACAGCCATCCACCGGGGATCATCGTGGTGCCATATTGTATAGGTGGTCGAGCAAGAGCTGCTCGTCGTCTTTGGGGTGCTCGGGCAGCGGACTGTTGGAAGCGAACAGGATTCGCCAATCGACGGCCACTCCCTCGAATAGCTCTGGCCATGTGTTCGCGAGGCGGTCAGCGCTTTGCACGATCTCGTCGAGGGCCCCGCGAACCACCCGAATCCGGTGGACCACTTCCGTTCCATCGGCGGCATTCGGTCCGACCACGGTGAAGTCGAGTCCCTCGTCGTCGAGCTGGTCGAGCCAGACGCGGGTACGGACGTTCAACCAAGGCGCAGCTGTGTCCCGAAGCATCCGCAGCTTGACGAGCTCAATCCACCGGTCATCGATCCCTGCTTCGTGCAAAAGCAGCTTCTCGCGCAGAGCCGCGAGACCGAACACCGCCCGCACCTGGAAGTGTGGTGCCCACTCCCGCACGAGCGGTGGACAGGCTTCCATCATGTTGTGTTGAAAGCCATCGCGAACCTTCTGGGCGATGGCTCCCCAGTTCTTGACGGCGTTGGTGGGAAATGTTCCGTACCACTGATGCCGGTCGAAGTCGGTGTAGAGGAGCGTGGGCTCGGCGACCACAGCCCGACCGCACTCGGGACACGCCAGGCGCTGGAACTGGCCCGCCAGGATGGCATCGCGCAGCTCCGGCATGCGCGTGGCGTGGAGGGTCCACATCAGAGGCGCCTCGAAGGTCGAACCACACGAGGGGCACTCGATTCGGTGGTCGATAGCGATGCTCACTCGGCGGGCTCAGAGTCGGAGGTGCTTGAATCTCCTTCCTGCTTGGTGGACTTTGCAAGGGAGTGGCCCTTGTCGACCGCCGAGTCGAACCAGTTTGCCGTAGCGGAGTCGCGCGTGCGCAGTCGGGTGCCGGGCTGCTTGTTGGTCGTGGAGTCGTGGTCGCTGTAGTAGCACGCGTATGCCTCGGCGAACCACTCGCCGGGAGCCCGCCATTGGTAGCCGCTAATGCCGAATTTGGTCCGCGCCGACCCCTCATAGCTGACATACTTGCTGCTGTAGGCTTGGTGGAACCGCCGTCCACCGACGGATGCGAGGTCTTTTTTCGAGTACCAGGGACTGCTTGTGGAGCGCCACAAGCTCTGGGTGAAGACTGCCGCGACCGGCCCCTTCACACTGGCCGTCGCTGGCTTGACCTTCTTGTCGACGTCTCCCTTGTCTTGGAGCTTCTTCAATGCGTCGTTAAAGTCTTCGTTCTGCATCACGGCGCGTCTTAGTGCCTTTTCGTAGCCGGCTTCGTTGTCGTAGCCATGGCCGCTCATGTTCCCGCCCGCAATGATGGCTTCGATGAATTGGGCTTTGCTGCTGTACTCCTTCCACTTGCCTGCATTGGGGGCCGTGGTTGCGTAGCCCTTCGAGGCGCCGATCTTGGCATCGACCGCATGGCCGATCTCGTGGCGCACTACGGTGTTGAACAGGTTGACCTTGCTGCCGAGTCCGACGTCGATCCGACCTCCGGGTTTCTTGGGGTCATCGACCATGACTCGCCCATAGGAACCGGTCTTGCTCAGATCGCTGCCGTACCCCACGACCGCCGAATCGTCCCTGCTTCGGTAATAGCCGGAGCCATCGGCGGCCCGGTCGCGAAGCAGCATGTCGAGCATGTCGTTGTCTTCGACATGGCCGGGCGGCAGCTGCTCAAGGATGCCCCAGGCTCGCCGCAGTCCAGCGGCATCCCAGATGTTGCCCTCCCGCCCGTCGACCTTCAGGTTGAATCGCCAGCTCATGAGCTGATGCAGAGCCAACAGCTCGGAGTCGGGCAACAGGTCGAAGAACAGCTTGACGTCGGTGTCATTCAGCCCGGCCGGGCCGTAGGCTGTACGAACCTTGGCCCACGAAGCGCCAGACTTGTTGCCCTCCGGAAGGTTCTCGATGAGGCGCCCCCACATGACGGGACCGAGTCGCTTGAGCGCGGGCTTGATCTGACTGAATGGAAGCGCCGCCAGGGTCGCAATGGCCTTGACCGCTTCTTCGTCGGTGATGACCCAGTCCAAGAAGAGCTCGTATGAGAGCAGGTTGTCGACCACCAGGGTCGCTGCGACCTGCTGGGCAGCCCCCGCCAGACTCATGCCCAGCTTGAACGCGTTGTAGGCCGGGGCGCTCATTCGGAGCACGCCATCTCCAGACGCCGGAATGGTTCCGGGGTAGCCCTTCGGCCAGACCTCGACGATGCCTTGATCGGTGATGTGCTTCTGCGGGTACAGGGCCTGCCGGGTGCCGCCTTTCGGCACAGCGCCCCCTGAGTGCAGATCTTCGGGTGTCTCGAGCTCCGGGATGGTGAGCGTGTCGCCCACCATCATCTGATCAGAGCTCCACACCGCCTTCTTGTTCGCGTCGCGAACTTGCGGCCAGTAGCGACGATGGCCAATCTGCTTCAGTGCGATGGACTGCAGATGGTTGCCTTCCTTGATTGTGTAGGTGCCTCCTCCCCGCTTGACCTTCTTCCCTTTCTTTTCCGGGCCGGCGGCATCGTCGCTGGTACGGGATGCGAGCTGGGCTTGGCGGAGAGAGTTGTCGACTTCCGTAGACTCCGACACCGGCGTGGACTGGGTCGGGGTCTGGTCGGACGGTGAAACAGTGCGGGTATGAGTCTGAGTAGACATGAGACCTTTGGAGCGTCGGAGCAGGGGAAGTGCTTAGACGGAAGCGAGGGTATCCAGTCGATTCGCACAGAGTCAATGCAGTGATTGCTCGTGTGGATTGGAAGCCGATCCGTGGTCCCCGGGACCTCGCCCGCGACGCTCTCGAGGCCTTGTTCCCCTCTCCGGTCTCGGCGCCCTCCAGCAGCGCATCCAGAACCCGCTGGGTGCCTGGTGGTGGCTCGGTGCCCAGGTGCTCGCCCAGGCCGGCCGCCACACAGAATCGCTCGGCGTCGGTCCACGGTCGACGCAGCACCCGGCGGACCGCAGCTCCACTCACGGTGCCCTCGAGCGTGCAGGTAGACCCCGAGCCGCTCCAGTAGCGGAGAGGGTACCCGCCGGGTCGCGCAGGATCTTCCTGCCTTGCTGTTCCGGCTGGCGGTTGTCCGCTGGGGCGAGCACATCCACCGTTCATCGGAGGTGTGGGACTGGGTCGAGGCGCAAGGCGCCGTCGATGAGACAAGGGAGCGAGGGTCCAAGTGTCAGGGGACCGTCCTCGTGAGACGAAAACCAAGGTCGAAGTCGCGGGAGGACGGGTCGAAGTGGTAGCGGATGGCGACCCGAGCGTAGGACGCATCGAGGAACCAGCAGCCGCCACGGAGGACCCGGTCGGCGCCTTCCGTGGCTCCCTCGGGGTCTGTTCGGCCGTCTGCGGTGTAGTCCTCCGCGAGCCAGTGCGTCCACTCGTACACGTTGCCGCTCATGTCGTAGAGCCCGCAGGCGTTCGCGTCCTTGCCGGCCACCGGGTGGGTCGTGTCCCCGCTGTTGTCTCCATACCAGCCCACAGCATCGATGTCGTCGCTCCCCGCGTACAGCAGGTCTTCGCCGCAGCGGGCCGCCCCCTCCCATTCCGCTTCCGTCGGCAGGCGGTAGCCACCGCAGGCGTAGGGCGACATGGCCACAGCACACTCGACATCTTCACCCGACCCGCTGCAGTTGTAGCACTCCGTCAGCCCCGCAGACGAGGACAAGGCGTTCGTGTAGGCCGCGGCATCGTACCAGCTGACCGTCTCCACCGGGCAGTCGGTTCCGCAGTCCGTCACGACCGACGGGTTGACGCCCATGACGGCTTCGTACTCGGCCTGCGTCACCTCGGTCTCGCCCATGTAGTAGTCGTGGGTGAGCGTGACGGGCATCACCGGCGACTCGTCGTCGTTGCAGTCCGACTGGCCCGCCGTGCAGCCCATGTCGAAGCTGCCTGCCGGGATGAGAATCATCCGCCCACCGTGAGGACCGATGATTTCGGGGTCCGCATCGGTGTCCGTGTCCGCATCGGTGTCCGTGTCCGCATCGGTGTCGGTGTCTGCATCGGTGTCGGTGTCTGCATCGGTGTCGGTGTCTGCATCGGGGTTGGTGCCCTCGGGCTTGGTCTCGTCGCCCGACTTCCCGTCGCAGGCCTCGAGAGCGTCGCGAGCACATCCACCGTTCATCGGAGGTGTGGGACTGGGTCGAGGCGCAAGGCGCCGCCACGGCATGCTCGGAGTGACCACCCGTCGCCGGCCTCCCAGCGGTCATGCGACGGCAGTGTCAGCTTCAACGGGGTGAAGGAAGCGGAATAGACTGTCCCCAAGGCGCGGAGAGGGCTCCCTGCCCCGGAGATCCAATGTTCCCAGTCTTGCCCAGACCCCAGCTGACCTTGCCGCTGCTGCTGTTGGCGCTGCTCACCCCCATCAGCTGCGGTCCCAAGGACACGCCCCCGACCGCCCCGGCTGAAGCCCAGCCCGCCTACCCCGATGACATGGCGCTGCCCCGAGCGGCCGACCTGCGCGAGGGCACCCTGGACAACGGCCTGAAGTTTTGGATTCGGCCCAATGCCTACCCCGACGACACCGTCGAGCTGCGCCTCATCGTGCGCTCTGGCTCTCTGGCCGAGGACGACGACCAGCTCGGTCTGGCCCACGTGCTGGAGCACATGGCCTTCAACGGCAGCGAGCACTTCGACGAAGACGCCCTCATCGCAACCATGGAGGGGTTGGGGATCGAGTTCGGCGCTCACCTCAACGCCTACACCAGCGCAGACGAGACCGTGTACAAGCTGCGCGTGCCCTCGGATGACCCGGAGGCCCTGGCCAGCGCCTTCCTGGTGATGCAGGACTGGGCGGGGGGCCTGACCCTGGCCGACGACGCCATCGAGCGAGAGCGCGGGGTGGTTCTCGAAGAGTGGCGTCGCCGCCTTGGGGCTGGCCAGCGCATCGGAGACCAGATCTTCGCCCAGCGCTGGGCCGGCAGCCGCTACGCCGACCGCAAGCCCATCGGAACCGAGCAGAGCCTCAAAGAGTTCACCCCCGACGCGGTGCGGCGCTTCTACCAGGACTGGTATCGACCAGACAATATGGCGGTGGTGGTGGTGGGCGAGCTGGAGCCGGAGCGGGCGGAGACGCTGGTGCGGGAGCACTTCGAGGGCCTGAGCGCACAGCAGGAGCTGCGGGCCGAGCCCGACCGGAGCGCGCCCATCCAGCCCCGCGGCGTGCAGGTGCTCACCGACCCGGAGTTCCCCTCCGCCACCGCCCAGCTCAGCCTGGTGACCCACGCCCTCAAGCCCTCCAAGGTCGGAGAGTACCGGGCCCGCTTCATTGAGGGGCTGGTCTTCTCTGTGTTCAACGAGCGCTGTGAGGCCCTGACCCGGGAACCCGACGCGGCCATGATCGGCTGCGGCGTCGGCCAGGGCTGGGCCGCCCGGGAGCATCAGGTTCAAGTGATGGGTCTTGGCGCAGAAGAACAGAAGATGCTGCCCGCCATCGAGGCCACCCTGACGGAGCTGGTGCGCCTACAGCGCCACGGGGTGACCCCGGAGGAGCTGGAGCGCCAGAAGAACGCCATGACCCCCTTCTGGACCACGCTGTTGGAGCAGGAGGACCGCCAAGACTCCTCCGCTCTGGCCGATGAGCTGGTGCGGGTGGATCTGACCAACGAGACCATCTCCGGCGCGGTCTTCGAGGCCAACCTGGCCTTGTCCCTCATCCCACAGATCACCCTCGACGAGATCAACGCTTTCGCATCCACCCTGCTCCCGCTGGACCAGGCCCAGCTGACGGTGCTCATGCCCGAGCGCGAGGGCAGCCCGCCCCCAGCGGTCGACGCACTGCTCAAGATGATGGATCGGGTGGCCGCCTCAAGCCCCGAGCCCTGGGCCGAGGACAGCAAAGAAGGCCCGCTCATGGCCGAGCTTCCAGACCCTGGCAACCTGGAGAGCGAGCGCGAGCTGCCCGAGCTGGGCATCACCATCTACACCCTGTCCAATGGGGTGCAGGTGTGGCACAAACCCACGGACTTCGAGAAAAGCACCGTGTTGGTTCGCGCCTGGAGCCCTGGGGGCCACTCTCTCGCAGACGACGCGACCTACCGCAGCGGACTCATCGCCACCACGCTGCGCGCGGGCTCAGGGCTGGGGGACTGGAGCGCCGACCACCTGGCCAAGCGCAACCGCGGGCAGCCCTTTGGGGCCTCCACCCGCATCTCTCGGGTCGAGGAGTCCGTTCGAGCCGGCGGCGAGCTGGCCTTCTTGGAGGAGAGCTTTCAGCTCATCCACTTGCTCTTCACCCAGCCCCGCTTCGAGGCCGACGCCCTCAAGACCTGGCAGAGCCGCAAGGGGCCGGAGCTCAAGCTCGCGGCTCTGACCCCAGGATACGCCTTTGGGGAAGCCAAAAACCAGCTCCTGTACCCGGACAACCCACGGTACAGCCGGTGGAAGCTCGACCAGCTCGACACGGTGAACCTGGACGACGCCCAGGCCTGGTACCAGCAGCGCTTCGCCAACGCAGCGGACTTCACCTTCTTCGTGGTGGGCGACGTGAGCCGGGAGCAGCTGCTACCCCAGCTGGAGCGCTACCTGGCCAGCCTGCCCGCCAGCGAGCAGCGAGACCAAGTGGGCCCCCACGTGAGCGCCCGGGCCCGGGGCCACCTGCAGCAGGACGTGTACGCGGGGATGGAAGACAAGGCGCGCTTTGAGCTTGTTTTCTACGGCCCCATGTCCGAGACCGGCCCGCTGGCCCGCAACCACTTCTACTCGGCCGGGGACATCCTGAGCACCCTGCTGAGGGAGCGACTGCGCGAAGAGCTGGGCGGCGTGTACGGGGTCTCGGTGGGCCGTGGGATGTCCTGGCATCCCTCCCCCAGGTTCCACCTGAGCGTGAGCTTCACCTGTGACCCGGAGCGCCTGCCCGAGCTTGAGGCCGCCATGGACGAGGTCTTTGCCCAAGTGCTGGCCGAGGGGGTGAGCCAGGACCTTGTGTCGGCCCAGCAGAAGATCAAGAGCATCGAGCGCAAGAAGAGCAGCAAGGAAAACGCGTCCTGGGCCGCCCGCATGGAGTGGGCGGTGGAGTCCGGCGAGGACCCCGTCGTGGGCATTCTGGGCTGGGACGCGCGCAACGACGCGCTCACACCGGAGACCGTGAAGGCCGCGCTGGAGCTGGCGTTGAACGCAGACAACAGCGCGCGCTTTCGGCTGTATCCGGAGAGCATGAAGCCGACGGCGGAGTGAGCTGGGTGCCGGGATTGCTCCCCGAGGCGAAGCTGAGCAGAGAGTGGATGAGACCCCCCACCGCTGGTCAGCGCCTGCCCCCCTCCGCCGTGACGACAACAACGATCGATTTCCCCAAGCAACGAGATACCCCTCCCCCCATGGGCCAGCTCTACACCGACTTCACCCAAGAGCTCGCCCAGCTGCAGCGCCGCCACGCCGCCCACCCCCGGCGCGAGCTCGTCCACCTGCTCTTCCTGGCCCTTGAGCGCGAGCAGCTCGTCGCCATCGCCTACCGCGAGGCGCTCATGACGGAGCGCCTCAAAGCCATGCCCTTGAGTCGGGCCGAGCGCCGCATCTTCACCCAGGCCCTCGCAGTGGCTTGGCGCGACGAGCAGGGCCACACCGTCTACACCCGCGGCCTGCTGCGCAGTCTGGGGGGCCCCTGGACGCGCCTGAGGGCCCAGGCCTCCATCATCGCGGGGGCGGTGGGCGGCTGGGCGTCGAGCATCTGCCAGCATGTGTCCTGGCGGTCGGCACCCCTGAGCTGGCCCCTGGCCCAGGCGGTCACATGGGCCGGACGACTGGGCGGCAAGGTTCCGCGGGCAATCGTCTCTGAGCTGCGGCACCTGCGCTTTCGGGACTACTGTGAGCTGCAGGTCGACGCCGAGCTCACCGCGGCCGCCGCCTGGCAGCGCATGTCCACACTTGCGCCCGCCTCCCCCGACTTCGGGGCCGGTCCCGCCCAGGCCTTCGCCCGCTTCTGGAGCGACGAGGAGCGCCATCGCGCGGTCTTCGAGGCCCTGGCCAATCACCTCGACTCCGACGACCGCCCCATCGGCGACACCGCAGCTCTGGTCGAGACGCTGGTCGGGGCCCACCCCATGTTTGTGCCCCGGGAGCACCGCGCGGCCGAGTGGGCCGACCATCCCGTGGGGTCCGGCGGCGTGGTGGCTGTGCGGGAGGGGGGCGACAAGCGGCAGGCCTTCCGAGAGGTGCTGGAGGCGGGCGGGCTCTCCGAGCTCATCGCAGGCCTCGACACGCCCCCGGAGCAGTGCCGCGTGGTGGTCAAGGTCAGCCTCACCATGGGGCTCGACCGGCGCGACCACAGCGTGGTGACCGACCCCGAGCTCATCGCCGAGCTGCGGGCGTGGCTCGCCGAGCGGGGCATTGTGCAGGTGCAGGTAGCGGATGGTCCCACCATCTACGACCGCTTCTACGCCCACCGCAGCGTGCCCGAGGTGGGGGACTACTTCGGGGTGCCCAACGTCCACGATCTGAGCACCGACCAAGTGCCCCACGCCTATCCCTTCGGCCTCATGCAGAGCACCATCTCCCTGGCCTGGAAAGAGGCCGACCTGCGCATCGTGGTGGGCAAGCTGCGGTCCCACCCCGTCGACTTCGGCCACCACGCCCTGGGCTCCATGCAGGGGGTGGGACCGCGCATTGAGGACTTCCTCTTCGACGAGCGCCGGGCCGACCGCGACGTGGTGCTGCTGGCTCCGCTGCTGGAGTTTCCGCCCCACTTCGCCCTCATCGACGCCTTCGACAGCGCAGCCGACGGGATCTCCGGCATCCTCGGCCGCAGCCGCCCCATCGCCCCCCGGCGCATCTACGGCGGCCGCGACGTGCTGTCGGTGGAGTGGGTGGCCAACCGCCATCTCGGAGCCCCCGTGCCCGACACCGCCCCCCTGGTGGCCACGGCCATGGACTGGTTCGGGGAACCGGAGCTGGAGATCGACGGCATCGACACGCCCATCGCTGGCTGGCGCCACCCCACGAGCGACGAGTGGATGCGCCTTCTCAGCCTCATCGCCTACCCCACCTACGAGCTACTCAGCGACCGCGGGGCCTCGTTCGTGGGCCACATCGACGAAGCGGCCTTCCCACCCTTGGAGGCGCCCAGTCTGTATGTGCGGCTCAGTCGGCGCATCGCCCGGGCCGTGCTGCAGCTGGACAAGCCCTCATAAGCCCCGGTCATCGGCGCTCGCTCTGGCCCTCTTGGCGTCTGCGGGGCCGCACCACACGTGGGGGTGGTCCCCGTGGACAGGCATCGGGTACTCTCGGAGCGGAGGACACGTGGATGCCCCGACTTTTTGAGATGGCCCTTTGTGGCGCTGCACTGTCGTTCGTCGGCTGCAGTGAGTACGACTTCCACGGAAAGCGCGACTCTGAGTCGGGCCGCGACGAGGCGGCTGCGGCGCCGCAGATTGCCGTGAGTCCATCCGCGCTGGACCTCGGTCTGCTGCCCACTGGCGCGGTGGATGAGGAGGTCTTTACGATCGAGAACATTGGAAGCGCTGAGCTCAACCTGGACAGCCTGTCGCTTGCGAGCGGAGTCCCCTGGAGCCTGACGGCGGTGGGTGCCACGGTGCTGCAACCAGGCGAGTCCACCACGGTTTCGGCCAGCTTCGGACCGGGCGACCCCGGAATCTGGCCCGATGCGCTCTCTGTGGTGTCCGACGACCCCACCCAGCCCACAGTTGTGGTCCCCCTCACGGTCGAAGTGTTCGAAGAGGGCGAAGAAGGGGTGGGAGAGCTGTCCATCTCCCCCACGAACTGGAGGTTCGCGCTGATGGAGATTGGGGAGACCGCTTCGGCCACCTTCACAGTGAGCAACATCGGAGACGCCCCCCTCACCGTAGACTCGGTCGACTTCTCGGCCACAAGCACCGAGCTGCTGCTCGACCCCGGAAGCGTTCCCAGTCTGCCGCAGGTACTGGCGCCCGCGGCTTCCTTCGACGTGTGGGTTCACTACTTCCCGAGCGACACCGAGGCCGACGAGGGCGCTGTTCTCGCGGTGAGCACGGACGGCCAGGAGCAGCAAGCCAACGTGTCCGGGAACGCCCGCGACTTCGAAGGCTTCAGCACCGGCTGGTACGTGTGGGACCCGCGCGTGCCGGTGTCGACGACAGCGCATCCCGACTACCGGGTCGACCACCACGGCGATGAAGACGTCTACTACTACGAAGACTCCGGCGCCCACGGCATGTCCGGCTCGACCGACATCCCCACCGACT
>Ga0315322_10002684_pt1 | contig 13757 bp, 6 predicted proteins | sample M110021515metaG_FD_203461 | JGI IMG/M metagenome (GOLD analysis project Ga0315322, IMG submission 203461) | Ammonia-oxidizing marine archaeal communities from Monterey Bay, California, United States - M1 100m 21515 | ecosystem: Environmental > Aquatic > Marine > Intertidal zone | place: USA... | reverse complement strand
CTATTGATCCAGAGCCATTGCTAGATGCTGGAATCACGATGATCCGATACATGGATCTGGCAGGTAATGCCACGACAGATGGAGACCATGATCTGGCCATCAAGGGAGCTGACGGGCAAGCCACTGCGGTTGAGAATGTCTTAGAAATGGATATCCCAGGGCACGCATTTGAAATTCCACTTTCCACAGACGGCAACCGAGGTCGTGGTTATCATGTGGAAGTTCCTGCTGTTGTTACTGCCGAGGGAACGATTCCGATGGCAGTCTGGAATGCTGGCGATAATGGTTATAACAACCTCCTCGTCGGTGGTGCAAAAACCTCAATCTTAGTAGGTCTTGGTATAGGAGACGCTTCCAGTCTCATCGGCGGTGGAACGTTTACCAATCTTGGGGATGCACCCTTTCATGGTGGTGTCGCCAAGAATCAATACAACCATTACGTCGCATTGATTGATGTCAGTGTAGAACCTGCTCGATTTGTCGGCGTTGTATGCCCTAATGGACATATGATTGATTCCGAATTCGCAGAGTCCCGAGGACAAGGCGGTGGTGGTCATAACCACTAACCTAGCCTTGTTGGGAACATTCTGTTCCCAACCCTAAAATACGACTCCGTGGGATAATACCAATAACGTTATTATTCCGCGGAGTTTTTTTGTCTTCAGGATCTAATAATTTAACCCTGAAGACAATTGTTCTCATTCCTGTCTTTCAGCGTTTGATAACCTGGGGATTCCCACAATATTTTTTTGTTGACTTGGGAAGGCGGAGCCGCGTTTCTGATTTCGATGTCAAACCGATGAATAACGGTATGAGGGAGTCAGCTCGTGCCACTTGATGCTCGCGCCTTAGAGCGGCAATCTTAGGTCTGAATTATTTCTCTATTGTCAGCCCACACGGTTTCTTAGGAAAGGATGTCTTCGATTACGTGTCCATAGTCTCGGTCAAGGCGCTTGTGCCCCGATACTTCCAGTCTTCTTGGATCGATGCCCAGCAAAGAATTGACCGTCGCATGGATATCAGTGACATAATGCGGATCCTCGATTGCATGGTATCCAAGTTCATCGGTGGCTCCGTTAACCACGCCCCCTTTGATACCAGCGCCTGCCATCCATACACTAAACCCAAAGGCGTGATGATCCCGGCCATCCGCGCCCTGAGTACCCGGTGTACGCCCAAATTCAGTGGCGAAAACAACAATCGTTTCATCGAGAAGGCCCCGCCGTTTAAGATCTTTTAACAATCCCGCCGTAGGTAGGTCTACCTGCTTTGCAAGCTTCGAATGGCCGTTTTTCAACCCCGAGTGACTATCCCAGGCGCCGGCAGCGCCATCGCCATGCATAATCTGAATAAATCGCACCCCACGTTCTGACAACCTTCTGGCTGCCAACAACTGTTGGCCAAAACCTTTGGTCTCTGGCTGATCTAAGCCATATAGCGTTTGCGTTTCAGCGGATTCCTGCGCCAAGTCAAGAGCTTCAGGTACCGCGGTCTGCATCCGATATGCCAACTCATAAGATTTCATTCTCGCATCGATCACAGGATCGAGTGGATATTGCTGCGACGAAAGTCGATTAAGATCGTTGGTGAGTCTTAGGTTTTCCAATTGCTCGCGTGAGGTCATACCGTTGGTTGGTGTGGCGAATTCAAGTGGATTTGCAGGATCTACCTGAAGGTTAACTGCTTCATAGGCTGGGCCCAGGTAGTGGGCATCCCTCTTATCAAAATATCGCGGGCCGATATTAATAAATTGAGGCAGATTGTGGCTAAGTGAACCAAGACCATAGTTTATCCATGCACCAATTGTCGGGACACGCGGATCCAGAAAGTGACGCCCTGAATGAAACTGGACCTGAGCCCCATGGTTATTATCACTCGTCCACATCGATCTGATAAAAGCAATCTCATCGGCACAAGAACCAATATTCGGAAACCAGTCACTGATCTCAATCCCTGATTCGCCATATTTCCTATAGCCGGTCTGCAGAGGAAATATCTTAGTTCGAGTCACGCCGTTGGCATCACCTTTAATTGGGATTCGTAGTTTTCGAATCTTGGCAGGTTCCAACACAGATTCGTAAGGTGTATTTCCAATCGCTTTGCCGGCATATTTATTAAGCTCCGGCTTGGGGTCAAAACTTTCCATGTGACTGACCCCACCGCGCATAAACAGCCATATCACTTTTTTAGCCTTTGGAATAAAGTGCGGGCCTCTGACCCGCTGGGCCGATTCCTCTGCTGCCGCAATGCCGTTAAGTGCTAAAGCACTGAAACCCAGCGCTGAACGCAAAATCGTCCGTCTCGCGATTGCAGGTGCGTATTTATTTCTCATCGAATCATCACAAAGTCGTTAAGGTTGATCAAAGCAGCGATAAAATATTCAGGAGCGGCTTGCTCTTTTAAATAGGTCAGGCTCACGGTCAGTTCCGAATCATTAGGTTGTCGACCCAGCACTTTCAGGAACGCTGCACGAACAAATTCCTCCTGTGTTAAATCTGCATGAAAGGTCGTTGCGATCTGCTTTGCTGCTGCTGTAGCCAGTGGACTATTCATCATTGCCAACGCCTGCTGAGGCACAATACTCTCACTACGTCGATAGCACGCAAATACATCCGCGTCATCAAAAGTGGTCAGAAACTTCGACCGACTGTCTCTGGAATGGAAAAAATAAAGACTGCGTCTTCTCGCATCGGACGAAGCCATTACCGGCGGTCCGCCCAAAGTAAGGTCGAGTGTCTCCCCCATATACAAGAGACTATCTCGAATAACCTGAGCCTCCATGCGACGACCATTCATTCGCCAGTAGTTCCGATTACCTCCATCTAGGATCTGGGTATTTTGATCTACGCCCAGATTGGAAGAGCTTCGTTGCCAAGTTTTTGATGAGAGGATTAAATGGTGGAGGGACTTCATATCCCAGCCAGACTCGATTAGTTCCACTGATAAATAATCCAGCAATGATTGATGCAGAGGAGCGGGAGCCCTGAGGCCAAAATCGGTAGCGGATGCAACCAAAGGGGTCCCGAAATGCCTTAACCATATGTGGTTCACAGCCACTCTGGCAGTGAGTGGGTGATCGGGGTGGGTTAACCAATCGGCCAGTGCCGTTCTGCGGCCTGAACTGGAACTTGGATAGCCGTCTGCGGTCGGCAGGGCGTCTTCATTCTTAGTGATAAGAAGTGACACACTACTGGCGGTCAATGGCGGGTAATCCGGGTAACTACGGGACTCCCGATCTGCTTCTAGTTTCCTAATTGCCTCAGCAGCCTTCCCAGCTGTCTTTTCATCAAGCAGGTCGACTTTGGCTTGAGCTATTTTCACCTCAAGCAGGATACGTCGCGCGTCTTCCTCAGAACCTTGGCCTGCCCCCTTGAGGCTTGCATTGTCCGCGGCAATACGTGCCTGTAGAAAAGCGTATTCGGCCTTCGCCAGATCCCGTTTCGCTTCCGCCAGTTTAACTAAACCTGGAGTGGCCATATTCATGGGATTTACTGCAGTCCTTTTGAGTACAATTCCTGCAGGCAGGTGTCTAACCTCGATCTTGTCAAATTCTGCAATCGCATCGTAAGCCATGAGCTGGATGGCCCCAGGTTGTCGGGGCGGCATTTCGAAGGCGAACAGGAATTGACCATTTAATGTTACGTTAATCAGCCGATCGCGAACCTTGAGGTTCAGCGTGTATTCCCGATTCAAGTGAATCGGTAACTTGGAAACCGCATTGGTATATTTCGCGACACCTCCGACCGTCTGGGCCAGGTGCACCTTACCTCCATCCGCAGCACTGGCATATACAAAATGAGAGTTGTTCCCACTTTGATCCACGTCAAAACGTATTCCGACCGACTTCCACTTCACACCACCATTCGTTTTGAATTTTAGATTAAGTTCAAAATCGCGAGGATGCTTGACCTTCGAGCGCAAAAACGACTTTTCCAAAGATGGCTTCGTAACCGAGAGATGACCATCCTGATACGTTAAGTCGTCGCCAACCGAGTCCCAAAGTTCCGGCCGCTGCTTACTAAAGTCGTCCATAAAAACAACTTTGGCGGGAACCTGAATCTCCGTCGGTTTTTCATTTCCAGCGCCATGATTTTTATCTAACGCCGCTAGTTCCAACTTCACTTCCTTTAGTTTGGCTTCCGCCTGCACCAACGAATCCAGGGCTCGTTCCAGGTGATCTTCTTGAACAAACGACTGAACATCGGGACGCCAAGCAATGAGTGGGAGATCGATCGGCTTAGCAGGCTGCCATGCTGCATTAGCCAAAAAAACGGGAGGCCCTGCATTGATACGTTGGCTTTTGTCAGGTTTGCTTTCTTCACCGCGTACGTGTAGATAGGTAGCAGCTCCCAGATTCCCGTCAAAAACACGTGTTATTCCATGCTTTTTAAGATCTGACTCTCCCGGCACCGCGTCAATACGAACATGATGGGGCTCGAATATTGCTCGAAAGCGATAATAATCAACATGAGTCACAGGATCGTATTTGTGATCATGGCACTTCGCGCAATTAATCGTCAACCCCATGAATGCTTTGGCGGTATGTTCAATCGTATTATCCAGCCAACTAGTGCGATTAAACTTAAACCAGTTGCGCGCGAGAAAACCTGTGGCTACTAAGACGTTGGGGTCATCGGGCGCAAGTTCATCTCCTGCGAGCATTTCTCGAAGCATCTGGTCGTAACCTTTATTTTCATTCAGGGAATTAACGATCCAGTCACGCCAACGCCAAAGGTGAAGCTGGCTATCACGTACTTCATCCCCCAAACCATACCAGTCACTATACCGCCAGACATCCATCCAGTGCCTTCCCCACCGCTCTCCATATTGCGGACTCTCCAGAAGCTTAGCTATCAGGATCGGCAGTGTTTCTTTCGACGCTAACTGCTCCACCGTTGGCGGGAGCCCCGTTAAGTCGAGATATAGGCGACGGAGTAAAATCGTGCGCTCAGCCGCGGGTTGAGGAACCAGCCCTGCCGTTTTGTATCTGGCGTCAAAGTAAGCATCGATCCAATTCATGTCGCCCTTGGGCAGTCCATTGGCCGGTCTTTTAATTGTCTGGAATGCCCAGTGAGATTCCGGTGTGGCCTCAGGTTGTTCATCATCCGGACCGACTGCTCCATCTGCAATCCACTTCCTGATGGCCATGATCTCATGTGCTTTAAGTGGCTCCCCTTCAGGCGGCATGCGGACATCATGTTCTAGGGACGTAATTCTCATCAGTAAGGTGCTGTCCTTACCGAGTATCCCGTTCGTCCGCATCGCTAAGACTGTATCAAGACGCAGATCGGCTTCCTGCTTCAGGGTTCCGTGACAGGCAAAGCATCGCTCCTTGAGAACTGGCTTGATATCCACCAGATAGTTGATGCTGCCTTGATCCTCCGCGACACTCGTCTTCACGGATAGAGCGCAAAACAAACCAAACAACATCACACTAAATTGCAGACCAGAGCGATTACTCATTTCACACTGGCCCCCGAATTTCGATGTTTCGATTGAGCGTATCTGACTGCGGGCGACAAGTTGCTATTCACACGTTTATTTTACTCAAGACCTTCCACGACAGGCAAATATTTATCCGCCGTTACACTTTGATAGGAATCCAATACTTTGTGAAGCGAGCTATAATATTTACGATAATACAAACATCTCTAACAAAACCCAAATAGTTGGGTTAGCAAGCAATAAAACTGTCAGATGATCGAATCTCAAATAAATAGACCAGAGACAGTCCGTCGTTCCCCAAACATCTGGATTGACGCGGATGCCTGTCCTAATCAAATCAAAGAACTGATTTTTAGTACCTCACGGAAACGACAAATTCCAGTGGTTCTGGTGGCCAATCAGACTATCCGGGCCCCCGAGTCCAAAATCATCACTGTTTTGACAGTGCCCGATGGGGCTGACAAGGCTGATGACTATATCGTGGATCAAATACAAAAGAATGATCTTGTCATCACAGGTGATATCCCACTGGCGGCGCGGGCCATCGCGAAGGATTGCACTGCCATTGGCGTAAGGGGTGAATTATATGATGAGTCAACGATCGGCTCTCGACTAGCAACACGTAATTTAATGCAGCACTTACGATCCGGAGGCATGGAAACCAAAGGCCCCAGGCCGTTTGGCCCCAAAGACCTGCAAACGTTTGCCAATCAATTGGATAGGATCTTAACAAAGTTGTGTCGCGCAAGTGCTGATTAAAGACTCTGCGAAGACCTGATACATACAAAAGATCAGACGCTGAAGATACTTCAGCCCAAGGGGGCTAGTTTGAGCCTATCTTCGATGACAACACCTAATGGCATATCACTTAGCGAAAGTTGTCTATCTCGCGAGCCTCGAAAACCTTACGCCATCAATTCTTCCAATGGTCCCTTGAGATTCAAATCCTTCAGATTTGCGTCCGGTTGACCAAACGTATCCGACGTATTCATTCCGGCAGCTTGCATTAATGAAAGATAAAGGTTGCCTGTGGTACGGTGACCCTGTTCTCCATATTTAGGAAACTCCAAATAACGCCCGGATCTTAGTTTCCCGCCCAGTCCACCTAGTAAAACGAAAGGCCAGTCGTGACCTCCACAGTGATGATCACCCGAGGAACAGGACATGTAGACGATCATCGTATTGTCGAGCATCGAGCCATCGCCTTCCGGTATCGACGCAAACTTCTTCGCCATCTTAGTAATCTCTTTGAGATGTAACTTTTCAATTTCCATCCGCGCCCGGTGTCCGGTCCATCCGTTCGACGCTTTATTCTGCTGTAAGTGGCCAATCGCATGCACCGAATTGGAAAGATTTAGTTCCGCATACTTTACCCCCAACGTATCGGGACGCAGGGTGACCACGTTGGTCAAACCAGCAATCAATGCGGCCGACGCCAATTCAAAATGCGATTCAATGCGCGCCGAGGGGGCGCGCGAATCATAACGTTCCGTCATTTCAGGCGCGTGCTGTTGAATGCGATCTGTCAGCGCGGCTTTTTTCTCTTCGATCTTCCGTAACGTATCGAACGACTCCAGATAACGGGCAAAGCGATCTTTTTCCTCACCCCGGAGTTGCTTCTCAACACGACGGGCATCCTCGGTCAAAAAGTCTAGCAGATTCCCGCCGAGTGCTAGTTTCTTTTTCAGTTGTTCAGGACTTGCCACTGCAGCGCCAAACAATTCAAGATACGCTTTTCGCGGAGATGCCTGATAGGCGACAGGCTTAGCTGCTCCATAAGCCGATAGGTTCGGGTAACAGTAGTTGTCTTCCGGCCAGTTGCCAGACTCTAGGAGCCTGCCATTCATGGCCATGCCATACATCGGATAAGGACCTCTGGAAAGATGCACGCCAAGAAGACAATCCAACGTCGGCGCAATCGCAACGGTCTCCGAATCATGAAGTGAAAGGGCTCCAAATCCCTTCGTGTGATTACCTCTAAAACCGACCCCGGACAGGCTCTGGATAATTGTCAGTCGATCTTTGAACTCTTCAAGGATTTCTAGTTTCTCAGGCAACTTGTGTTCTGCCAGCGAAACATCCACCAGCGGCCCCTCTCGCCGAGATCTGTTCCCGAGCTTCTCACCGCTTGCTTCATCGACAAAGTTGTTCACCAAACCTGCGGGGACCAAGTTGAACTTATCGAGCCCGGACGACTTGACGACAAAGACAAATCGTTTGGGTAAGGCGTCTGTATCTCCGGCTGCCTGGAGCCGCAGCGACTCCAGGAAAGGAGCCATGGCAAGGGCGCCTCCCCCCAGCGAAAGCCCCTGAAGGAAATCCCGTCTTTGATAGCTCATATTTCTTCTGTTCATTATATCTCTGCTCAAAACCATCCACAATTATCTTCGGTACAAGAAAGAATCGGAACTCAGTAATGATACCACGAGTGCTCTAAAACTACCGCCATTATCCAAATAGGCTGCCTCCGCCTCGACCATCGTCTGTGAGTCACTAAGCATTTCATTTCGCCCCATGAAATAACGGAACAAATAGCGAATAAAGGTTTGTCTCGCCCGCGTTGAATGCCCTAAGCGATTCATCATCTCGATCCCGTCTTTTACCTCGCCATCAATACGCGGATCTCCCGAGAACGAAATAATTCCCGATGCATCCACTGTTCGTGTCGTAAGCTTCCCTTCTTTTATTTTTCGTTCAAATTCACCATCCCGCCGCATATAAATCTCATCATTCTCATCAAAATAATGATGAGAACGGTAGCGTCCCCAGTCATCAAATACCTCAAACGGTTCTCCCAACGGATTGATTTTGCGGTGACACTTCCAACAACTTTCTGATCGCAATGGTTCCATTCGCTGTCGAAGCGTTTTATGCGGGTCCGTCGGTACATTGGCATCCACATCCGGGGGAACATCACCAAGCACACCAGCCAACAACCTCTCATAAACCCAAATCCCACGATGAATTGGGTCATTATCTTCATTAAGCGAATAGGCCGCCAACCAGGCGGGATGCGTTAGCAAGCCTGCACGCTGCTCTTTGGGCATGATGACTGGTTGCTCTACGGGCCAGTCCCAGATTTGCTCGGAATTCCGACCATTACTGGGTAGGTTGTATGGTTCGATGTAGATCAAGTCCCCGATCCCATGGCTCTTCGAGGAAAACGGGTAGCTGGGATGGCGATTCAATCCATTGCCCAAAGCCAGCCTATACAAAGAAACGGTTCTCTCGGCATCGCGTTCTGCGTCCGCGAGCGCACGCTCAGCCTTTTCAGGCATGTTCTCAAAATTAAAATCTCGCTTGATTTGTTCACGTCGTTTTTCCACCTGAGAAGCGACAAACCCCGGATCCGTAATTTCGCCTAACCTCAAGTCGTAATGCTCACGTGCGTACTCATTGTCACCTGGATGGGCAATAAAATACTTGTTGGTAGTTAGGAGTTCGCTGATGACATCTTTATCATTCGCCAGAACGTATTCGATTAACATTCTCGCATCGTGAATAAGCATCGTCGTATTCCATTGGGGGATTTTCTCTGCACGCTGCCGGCCGGTATCTTTGAAAACCGTTCCGGCACGATCAAAGCCGAAATATTCGTCAAAGAAACGCATAATACGCGGTAAATCTTTCCGCCACCAATGTCCTGCCTTGAGTTGTTCGGCCAGCATTCTTTCGACAACCTGCGCCACATCCTGTTTCGAATTAAGTTTGCCGGACTGCAACGCATCCCAAATCACTGGACTGCGTTCCGGGTTGTGGTCTGTCAGAGCATAGGCGAGAGCATGCGCTAATTCATCGGACGACAAATGTCGTCGCCCGTGCTCATCAACTTCTCCCAAACCGAACTCCATACGGTACATGGACTCCGAACTTAAAAAGACCGCTTTCACTGTCGTTTTAAACCCGTCGAGTTTCCCTCCCGTCTCAATATTTCGTTGAAAGAATTCCAGATAACGATCCAGTTCCACTCCCGTAGGACGACGCCCAATAATCCGAAGAAATTCGCGCTCTACCAGTTTTCTGCGCTCTTCCAATTCCAACGGCGGTTCATCATTCGACAAATCCTTAAACTCTCCGCGCCGTTCTCGTTCCGAAAGAAACGTATTAGCTACCATCAACATCATCTGTACGGTACTTTGATCCACCGTCGACGTCGCCGCATAGTCCCGCAACCCACGTGCTGAAGTCACATAAGTGTAGGGGCTCTTCGCATTGCCCAGTCCCTTTTTAAGGAAAATCTCCGGACTGAAACGCCAAAGGCGGGAAGGGGAATAACCGGGGGTCTGAATGGTACCCGAAAAGAGCTCCTCATGATTGACCCAATTACCGTATTCCGGAGAAAGAAGTTTCTTGCGGTAAACATCACCTTTGCCCGCCATCACAAGCGATTGATTAATCCATCCAGTAACTTCTGAAACTTCAAGGGGCGGGGGCTGCGTTTCTTCTGCAGGTGGCATATTTCTAAATACCAGTTGGTCAAGAATCTTTAACCATAAATCAGAGGACGACTCTGCCTTGAAATCGTCACTGATCGTCACCAGAGAAACTTGACCCGCCGGATCTTCAGGCTCATGACAAGCGACACAATATTTTGTTAAAAACGGCTTCACACTCTTCAAAAAGTCTTCGGAAGCGGTTGCCTGACACGGTAGAAAGAGTACCAGCACGAACACGACAAAGAACACAGCGCTAATACCAGCTAACGCCAATGATTTGGCAGACTCTCGTGGATGCATCTGCTCGTTATTCCTTTTTTATTTAGCCGATCAGGAAATCTGACCTTCCTGCTAATTCTAAAGAAGGTCAAGTTGCACCACAACATTGATAAGATTTCATATTATGGTTGTGGTGAGCGCCACTCCTAAAGAATGCGTTTGCTCCTTGAAGGTGAAGTGAGAACGTTAGTTCCTCGATGATGCGGAACTCGAGACGTTATCGTTGAACATCGGATTCCCCAGTTTGTTCTTTAAGCCAGCGGCACCATTGTATTCTCAGGTAACCGACCCAGACGAGAAATGCCAGAACTGGAGTCAGCAGGATGATTAATAGTAACCCAACGACCAGCCAATTTTCAGATCTAGAGAAACCATTGGCAATAAAGCAAGCGATCACAAGTAAACTAGTGACTCCTGAACAACCGAGCGTCCAATTGGTACTTTGCCGAATATCGGAAGGAACATTCCACAGCATGGTGCCCCTGCAATAGCCGCATACTTTCTTCTTATAGGTCATATAGGTACTGCCATATTCATTGGTATTACTAACGGTGACCTCTCCCGCGATAGTGTGGGCTTTGCAATGGCCGCACCACGCCAGTTTCGGATTGGGCTCCAAGGAACTAATGGCACCTGGGGGGGGTGATGAAAAGGCCTTTTCCTGTCTGGAATTAGGGCCTAATCTCCATTTTCGTACGATCGTACTAAGCCCCGCAATACCGAGAACCAATAGGATCAACGAAGTTGCTTTACCACCGCTCATCACGAGATGAGACAGAAATAACGCGAACCCGACCGAACCTAAGCCGAGATAGCCAATCATCTTATTCAAGACGGGAACTTCATCAGCATCGCTTGATAGCTCTAATAGAGCCGATTGAGCCGCCGCCAGACTAAAAAGCGTCAAGACAATGCTAAAGACGATAATGTCTAAAGGGTCTAAGGCGTTTATCAGTCCATCCAGAAAACCAAGCATCGCACCATCTCCAGTAATGTGTTCAATCCGAACTTTGTACATTCAATCTATCTATAGAGATGCTAAAGGCGAACCGAAGAGGCGCTAATTCCACTCTACTGAGTACTTCCCCCCCCTGTCACCGAACCGCCAAACGAGGACCCGAGATCAGGAACTGGGCCTCCAACCGAACCACCATTTTTTAGTTTCTGGGCTTCGCATCCCCTTAAGATTTGCGTTAAAATCGAATCCTATTGAAGCAATCGCCGCCGTTTTGGGGAGTTCTAACGCTGTTTACCCTCCGCTCTAGTAGTCGAATTATCCGCAGCCTGTTGTTGACCTTAACACTGACTGCAGCCTCGTCCGCCGAAGAACTGGATTTCGTCCATGACGTGATGCCGATCCTTAAAACTCACTGTGGTAAATGCCATACAGGTGAGAAGAAGGAGGGTGGCCTAGCAATGAATACACGGGCCCAACTGCTAGCTGGTGGGGAAAATGGGAAATCTATCATCACAGGAAATGCTGCGAACAGCATGTTCCTCTCCCGAATCATGTCGGACGATGAATTCACCCGCATGCCTCCCGAAGGCCCTCGAGTTCCATCCGACAAAATCGCCATCCTCAAACAATGGATCAACGCTGACCTCCCGTGGGAGGAGGGTATTACGCTCGGCACTTCCAGTTGGGAACCCCCTTTGAAACCACGCCTGATTACGTTGCCCGCTCCCTCCAACGGACGAAACCATCCAATCGACCGCTTGTTAGATGCCGGCCTTGCCGCGGACAATCAAAAAACACCAAGTCCCATTTCAGATGCTACGTTCCTCCGCCGTGCTTCCCTTGACACCATCGGCCTATTGCCGTCACCCGACGTACTTCATGCTTTCGTTAATAATCCAGCGGAAAACAAGCGTAGTAAGTTGATCGACCATCTGCTAGCCAACGACGTCGCCTATGCCGATCACTGGCTAACCACTTGGAACGACCTTCTGCGCAATGACTATACCGGGACAGGTTTTATCACCAAAGGACGTAACCAAATCACTACCTGGTTATACGAATCCCTGCGAGTGAACAAACCTTATGACGTATTCGTCCGGCAACTTATCTCGCCCACGGCGGAATCGGCTGGCTTTATCGATGGAATTAAATGGCGTGGGGAAGTGAATTCCAGTCAGACTCGGGAAATTCAATTTGCCCAAAATATTTCACAGGTATTCCTTGGAATCAACATGAAATGTGCCAGTTGTCACGACAGCTTCATCGATCGCTGGACACTGTCCGAAGCTTATAATCTTGCAGCCATCTACTCCGATCAACCACTGGAGTTAAACCGCTGCGACAAGCCTACTGGCAAGATCGCCACCCCGAAATGGATGTTCCCTGAAATCGGCGATATTGACCCGAAAGCCCCTAAAGCGGAGCGACTAAAGCAACTAGCTGAATTAATGACACATCCCGACAACGGACGCTTTACCCGCACCGTCGTTAACCGAATCTGGCATCGCCTGATGGGACGGGGCATCGTGCATCCGGTCGACGCCATGCACACGAAACCATGGAACGAGGATTTATTAGATTATCTAGCCGTCCGCTTCGCCGAGGACGGCTACGACCTCCGACAATTCATTCGACTCGTCATGACCTCCCAGGCTTATCAATCCCAAACAGCCATTCTCCAAACAGTCCCAGCAGACGACTACGTTTATGCCGGACCAATCGCCAAGAGAATGACGGCAGAACAATTTCTTGATACCATCTGGCAGGTCACCGGTACGCATCCGGATAAAGCCACAGCGCAAGTAGACCGCAGCAAACGAGCAATGAAAGCTACGATCGATCCGTCTGAGGTTACCGCCCGGGCTAAACCGGTCGCTATCACCGCCAAATGGATTTGGCACGACGGCCAGGGCAGTATGAAGGCGGAGCTACGCACGACATTCTCATTACAGACCGTCCCCCAAACCGCCATGGTCCTCGCCACCTGCGATAACGCATTTCGCATGAAGGTTAACGGCACCGCCGTCGCTTCTTCCAAAGACTGGCAGAAACCGGTACTTTTCAATATCGCAAAACACCTAATGCAAGGCGAAAACACAATCGAAGTTGCCGGGGAAATGTTCGGGGGCAGTGCGGGATTTGTCGCCCAGCTTGTATTGACGGAGAGCGATAAACAACGTGTGATCAATACCGACCAGAGTTGGGAAGTTCGCAAGCCTTCCGGGACCTGGCAGTCTGCCCGCGAAGTCCACTCCTATGGCGACGGGCCATGGGGGCGTGTCCTGGATGGTACGCCTCTTACCCCAGGTCCCTTAGCGATAGCCGGCCCCCCCGTTCGTGCAGCCCTGATGCAAAACGACTTCCTCATGCGGTCGCTCGGCCGGCCTCATCGTGATCAGGTGGTCACCACACGGCCCAGTGAATTAACAACACTTCAGGCAATCGATCTGGCCAACGACGAACTTCTCACCAATTATCTGTCCGGCGGAGCTAAACGTATCGCCGCAGAGGGAAAATCAAACGGCGAAATCATCGACTGGCTGTACTTACATGCATTCTCCCGTGAACCAACGGTTGGTGAACGAGCGATCTTAAACGAGGTGATTGGTGATGGTAAAAACACGATCGCTATCGAAGAT
>Ga0315322_10002683_pt1 | contig 13759 bp, 6 predicted proteins | sample M110021515metaG_FD_203461 | JGI IMG/M metagenome (GOLD analysis project Ga0315322, IMG submission 203461) | Ammonia-oxidizing marine archaeal communities from Monterey Bay, California, United States - M1 100m 21515 | ecosystem: Environmental > Aquatic > Marine > Intertidal zone | place: USA... | reverse complement strand
AAGAATGAGTCGACGTTGAATACATCGGGCAGCACCGACTGCAGCGTGTTGTTTGGTGTGTTGTTGAGGACGTCGCACATGTTCATCAAGTCGAGGCCGTCACCTTGCTTGACTCGATACGCGGACATGTATGAGTTGACGTTGGAACCCAGCCAGGTGTAGCAGCAGCGTCCATTCTGGAAGTTTCCCGAAGACGGGAAGCAGCGGTAGCGGTTGCCGTCATTGCTGCGGAACCACTCTTTGAACATGTCTTTGTTCGGTTGCTGGACGTTGACGTAGATACCCCAGTAGGTGCCGTTGAGGTGCAACCGAATCCAGTTGGCCTTTGGTGCGACGCCGTGTTGGCGCATGACGTAGTAGGTCATCGCTTCGCGCAAGAACAACGGGTCGTGAAAGCCGTTGTTAAAGTTCAGGTTGTCAAACCCGTAGATGTCTTGCCCCTGAACCGACCAGTCCATCGATACGTTGAAGCTGGTCTTTTCCCAGCCTTGCTGCGGTGCGTTTGGCAGCCAGTTGTAGGACGTGTTGCCGCGGAAGCGCACGCCCACGTTGGGGTATGCGATGCCGTCGACGGTCATCGTTGCCGCGATGTTGATCTCGGGCCCGTAATTGGCTTCGAGTTGCTGCCAGTAGTTAGGCTGAGCAAATTGCAGATACACGTCACGGACCGTGTCCATGTCGTAGAAGTCTGGTTGCTGACTAGGGAGTGAGAGCGTCAGCGCAAGTGCGAGGCAGGACGGGAGGAGTCGGCGCATAGCAGTGTCAGGGAGTAGCTTGCGATCGGCATCGCGAGCGTGAGGGGGATTAACTCAGTCAAGATACGTGGATTTGAGGATTTACACACAGTGATTTGGACGAGATGGGTGGTAGAGCCATCTGGGATACGCCGTGGTTATAGCATGGTTCTGAAATGCCGATACGGCGGGCCGTTGCCGCTGCCGGTCATAACTGGCACCATTTTAAGATGCGTATGATTCTGCTGATGCTCTCATTCGTCAGTTGCGTGGCACCGCCGTGTTTCGAGAGCAAGCGCTTTGACCCAGTTGTTCCCGACCTTGCTGATTTCGTTAATCGGCAGCAAATCGAGATGGGGGTGCCTGGGATTTGGATCGCATTACTCGAAGTCGATCCGGTCACGGGCGAGGAGCACCTGTGGGCCAGGACCTTTGGTGGAGCCGTCAATTCTGCCTATGGCGCGACGTCGTTGGTGTCTGCGCCCAGTGATTTGGACGTGCTCGCAACGCATCGCGTTGCGTCGATCAGCAAGCTGTTTACTGATACAGCCGCAATGGTGTTGGTCGCACGCGGCGTACTTGATCTAGATGAACCGATCGCGAGCTATCTGCCGACATTCGCGCCGACGAATCCATTCGGCAAACCGGTGACCTTGCGCAACTTGATGGGCCATCGCGCAGGGATCGTTCGCGAGTCGCCGGTCGGGCACTACTTCGATCCTTCCGAGCCATCGTTGTCGGCGACAGTCGCGAGTCTCAATGATACCGCGTTGGTCGCGGAGCCAGGATCGACCTTCAAATATTCGAATCCTGGCATCGGCGTCGTGGGTGAGGTGATTGCGAAAGTGACCGGCCAGTCGTTTGAGGATGCCGTGCGTGAACTTGTATTGGAGCCACTGGACTTGCACGACAGTGACTTTGCGCGGCGCTCGGATCTAGTGGACCGGCAAGCCGACGGCATCATGTGGACGTACGATGGTCGCAAAATCCCTACTCCGAATTGGCGTTTCGGCTACACGCCGGCGGCGGAGCTGCGCAGTACGGTTGTCGACTTAGTGAGGTTTGCACGCAGTTGGTTTCCTGGTGCGAAGCAGCGTGTGCTTTCCTCGGAGATGCAGCAAAGCATGTGGCGATTACCTGAAGGCACCTCCAGGGGTTGTGGCTTAGGGTATTTCGTTGGTCAGCTTGATGGCCATCTGCGCGTGTCCCACGGCGGTGCGGTGTATGGCTTCGCTTCGTCGTTGACTGCGCTGCCTGAAATTGGCCTTGCCGTCGCGGTGGTTTGTACCAAGGACTTTGCGGGTGACGTTTCGGGTGCAATCGCCGATCGTGCATTGTTGGCGGCGTTAGCCAATCGGAGGGGAGAAACGCTTCCCGAAGCGGTTTTCCCGCAACCGCTCGGAGTCGATGCGGCTCGGGCATTGCAGGGGCGATGGCAGATTGGCGATGACTGGGTGGAACTGCGCGAGCGTGATGGCGATCTCTACTATGACCCGAACATCGGCGTGCGTACACGCATGCGCCGCGCCGCTGACGGATCGTTACTCGCTGATGATCCGTTAGCAATCGGAGGGTCGCGTCGGCTGAAGCGATTGCCAAACGGGAATCTATTCGATGCCGGAGGCGAATATGTTCGCAAGGACGACGTTCCAGGACCGATGCCAGAGGAGATGCGTGATCTGCTTGGAGAGTACGGGTGGGATCATAATGTGCTGGTGGTCTATGAAGATCATCAGAGGCTTGGCGTCTTGATAGAGTGGGTCGTGCGTGACATTCCAGACCGTGAAGGCAAGGACCGGTATCGCTTCCCTGCCGGAATGTACAACGCCGATCAGTTGCTATTTGAGCGTGATGAGAGCGGTCAAGTCGTTGCTGCCGTTGTCGGCGGCGCGAGTTTTCCGCGTCGTCCAGGTCCAACTGGTGGCACGTTTCGAATCCCTGTGGAGCATCCCATTCCCGAGTTGGTTGCTGCTGCCAAGAGCGCAGAACCGCCATCGCAGCCCCAGGGATTGCGGCCCTTTGATCTGGTGGACTTGGCGACTTTGGATCCGTCCATCCAGTTGGATATCCGTTATGCGACCGATAACAACTTTCTCGGTGCCAAGGTCTACGACCAGGCGAAGGCAAAGATGCAAAAGCCAGCGGCGATGGCGTTGTTACGTGCCCATCGTGAGCTGGCGAAACGCGGCCTGGGCTTGAAGATCTTTGACGCGTATCGGCCCTGGTCCGTGACTAAGGTTTTTTGGGATGCAACGCCATCGCACTTAAAGCACTTTGTCGCGAACCCTGCCAATGGCTCGCGTCACAACCGCGGTTGTGCGGTCGATTTGACGCTCTACGATCTTGAGACGGGTAAAGAGCATGCCATGCCGTCTGGGTATGACGAGTTCACCGCGCGTGCGTATCCCGATTATCCCGGTGGCACGTCGCGGCAGCGCTACTACCGGGAAGTTTTGCGGCGAGCGATGGAGGCGCAGGGATTTGCTGTCTACGAGCATGAATGGTGGCACTACGACTTCGCCGAGTGGCGGGCTTACCCGGTAGGCAATGTGCCCTTCTAGTGCCCATGTTGTGGGGCGTGAGCGGCAGCTTTGCAGCAACCCATCATCGGTCTAAGCAAGGTGGCCTAGTCATGGTAGGATGGGAAGCCGATGAGCCGGTTACGCACGTTGTTAGTTGTCCTGTCGATGGTCTGCCTTGGGGCGAATCTGATCGCTCAGGTTGGCGAGTCTGCTTGGCGCCGTGCCTCGGATACCACTGGTGTGCCAGTGCTGCTGCGTTCGCCCGACGTTCATAGCCCGCAATCATGCGATGGTTTGCCGGCTGTCTACGAAACCCGCCTTGAGGTTAAACTTGCGGAAGGCTCTGGCGCTGAGTGGCGCGGCGGCAAATTGGTTTCTGCAGTGGGCATCGATCTTTCGTCGGTGCAGCGGTGGCTTGCTACTGCGACGGTTCGACCGATGGTCACCAGTGTGTCGCGCGATCAGCTCGATCGATGGCACGAACATGCCTGCTCTGTGTTGCCTGAAGGCAATCGGCCTGGTCATCTGGGGTTGTGGTTCCACGTCATTGCAGACGACGCCGCCAGTTGTGAGCGTCTTCGTCAGCAACTCGCGAATGAGCCATTAATCGAACACGTCTACCTTCAGCCGCGTCTATACCTCGCGAGCGCGACCTCGACAGCTACACCCGTGTTGGCTCCGCCACTGCCAACGGGTAATGACATCCCTCCGGTCACGCCGTCGTATGTGTCGTTACAATTGGCGCAGTCGCCGAGCCCGTTGGGTCACGGTTTCCGGTTGGCGGCCGGTGTTCTGGGGGCTCGAGGTCAAGGCATCGGCTTTCGTATGATTGAGAACGGCTGGACGCTTGGCCATGAAGACCTTTGTCAGATGGTTCTGAGCAATGTGATTGGGCCGGTTCCTTCGGCGACGACCATCAGTGCGTTGCATGGCACCGCTGGCGGCTCGATCATGTTTGCCGACCGCAACGAATACGGCATCACTGGTATGGCCGATGAGGTTGATGCGAAGTTCATTGGCATCGACATGAATGGCAGCTACGCGAATGCTGTTTCGCTTGCGCTGTTGCACAGTCAGCCCGGCGATATCGGAATGGTTGTGATCATGATCATGGTGCCAGCTCTTGGCCCAGGAGCGTTCTTGCCATTCGAGTTCTATCAGGCGTCCTTTGATGCAACGTTGACGGCCACGGCGAATGGAATGCATATGGTTGTTCCCGCTGGCAACGGTGACCGCAGCCTTGATGACCCGGCGTTGCTGGGTCGGTTTGATCGTAACTTTCGCGACTCTGGAGCCATTATCGTTGGCGCATCCAATGGCGGCTTGTTGGAGAAGGCGTCATATAGCAATTGGGGGTCACGAATTGATGCCCACAGCTGGGGTGATGGTGTCTACGCATGTGGCTACGGAACGATCTTCTATCCAAATAATGATCCGCTGCAGGCCTACACTGCATCGGGTACTGGAACTTCTTCGGCGACTCCACACATCGCAGGAGTCGTTGCCGCAATCCAAGGCTCCTCGTTGCGTCAGAACGGCCAGTTGTTGACCAATACCCAGGTCCTCGACCTACTGCATACCGTTGGTCCGTTGACGCCTGACATCATTGGCCGTCGTCCAGATGTGTTTGCGATCTTGCAGCAACTGCAAGTCGTGGATGGCCTTGAGATGATCGAGCCTGACGTTTCGATTGGCGGTAATATTCAGGCATCGATCACCGGTCCGCCGGGGTCTCTTGCAGCCATGTTTGGTGGCTTTACGACCAGCAATGTACCGCTTGGCTTTAATCGCAATATCCACTTGGACCTCGGAGGCTTTGTGTCGTTAGGTGCGTTTGTCCTCGCAACTGGTTCTGCCCAGTATCAGTTATCGGTTCCGAACAATGCAGCTCTACATGGATCTGACATCTTCCTCCAGGCGGTGCGTCTGAGCGGCACTCAGCCGTTATTCGTTACGAATAGTTGTCAAGTGACGATCCTGTAGTGGTTGAACCATCGAAGCAGCCTCGCCGGCAGATGCCTGTGCGGCGGCGCTTATTGTTTGTCGGGGTCGTTGTTTGCCTGGTCGGTGCATTTGCTGAAGTCGGCGGCGCTGTGACTTGGCGCTTGCTGACCGGTGAGTGGTTTACTTGGTCGGCAGCGTCTGGCATGCGTGACTTGGCTACGGGCAATGTTGATGTCGCCAGTGCATCAGGTGTCGTTGAGCAAGAAGCAGCGCAAAAGGCTGCCGCCGGCGCCGGCCGGTTCGTGAACCCGTATCTTGGATACGTCTATGAATATTCGAGCACGCACGTATCGGGCTTCGAGATCTCAAGCGAGGGGTTCGTGGATACGGCGTCTCCACTGCAGGCTCGTGGTGAAGACCGCTACGTCGTAGCGCTCGTTGGTGGGTCGGTTGCGTTGCAGTTAGGGCTATATGCCGGCGATGTCTTGGCGGCAGAGTTGCAGAGAAGTGCATCTTTGCGTGGCAAGCAGATCCACGTTGTGCGTATGGCTCTCGGTGGCTGGAAGCAGCCACAGCAACTGTTTGCGTTGCAGCTTGCTTGGTTACGCGGTGGCGAGTTCGACGCTGTGATTAATCTCGATGGCCTTAACGAAGTCGCGATGGTCGCTGAGAACGTGAAATCTGGCGTCCCGGGATGGTTTCCTCGCGGATGGGATCGATTGATGGATAATCGTCCAGACCGTGAGCAGTTGCTCCGGCTGGGTCAATTGGCGCAGTTGTTAGAGCGGCGAGTTGCCATCGCTGAGTCAGCGGCTTCAGTGGCTTGGTCGCCTGCGCTGCAGAGCCTGTGGCTGGTGCGGGACCGTCGCATGGCGAGTGAACTCGGCGAACTCCGTCAAGCGATCGCTGACGACAAAGCGGCCCTTGGTATCTCAGCGGTTGGGCCGGGTCTCGAGGGACGAGATGTCGAGGCTTCTCGCCGAGCAATGGTCGATCTGTGGCGACGTGCATCGATCGACTTGCGAGCTTTATGCGAGCAGCATGGCGCGCGATATTTTCACTTCTTACAGCCGAACCAGTATGTCCCTGGTGCGAAGGTTATGTCGCCCGCAGAGTTGGCGGTTGCGTTTGATGAGAAGGACGGGCCTGGCACGATGCGAGCTGCAGTGCTGCATGGTTACCCGATGTTGCAGGAGGCTGGCCGTGAGCTTGTTGCGAGTGGGGTCGATTATGTCGACTTGACGATGGTTTATCGCGATCACGAGGAGCCGCTTTACGTCGATAAGTGTTGTCATGTCGGGAAACGTGGCAATGAAATTTTGGCGTCCACGATCGCATCGCATATTCGGCTCAAGATCGATCTCGATGGCTTTGTGACTGATCGATTGTCTGCGGGCAAGCCTAGCTTGCGGCTTGATTCACCGGTCGTCTCGGTGCCGATCGGTGTTGTGGCTGTCGATGCGGCTGGTCGCGAGGTCGATATTTCGGACAAGAACTTTGGGGCTGAGTTTGTTGTTGAGCCAGCTGGGGCCCTGGTCATCGGCGGTAACGGTTCCGTGTGGGCTGTTAGGCGTGGCAGCGCCCAGGTGCTGGTGAAGTACGGTCGCCACGAATTGGTGGTGCCCGTGGAGGCTTCCTGGCCAGATGAGGTGGTCGTGTCCGATGGTGGGGCGGCGGCCGACGTGGGGGCGCCCATCCTGAGGTCGCTGGATGGTGAGGCCATGAAGTTCGGCTGTTCTGGCTTGCCAGCCGATGGATTTCGAATCTTGGCGGCTTCGAGTCGTCCGTTGCCGGCCTCGGTTGCCCCGGGCGATGCGTTTGGCGTTACTACTAAGTTGCTGCTAGGGAATGAGAGTTCGCAGATTGCGCAAATGGTGGCTCCGAGGGCGCCGGGAGCCCCATTGTTCTTGCGGCTCTACATCGTGAACACAGCCGGAACCATCGATGCTACGAGCAATATGCTGGTTCTGACGCGCGATTGAGCAGTGCCGATTTGGGGATTGAGGTTGCCGGATCACGCTGCCTGGCGGTGTTTGCGCGTCGTTCTTGCAGGATTCCGATTACGGAAGTCTGACCGACGCGACTTTTTGGTGGAGCGACAGGTGCATCGACCCCTACTGTGTTTGCGTACAATACTGCCCTGTAGACTGCTGCCTGATAGCTGTGATGACGAACGAAAAAGCCCCCAAGACAGCCAAGCTGACGATCGGTGAACATGACCTTGACCTGCCTGTGATGGTGGGGACTGAGGGTGAGCTTGCCATCGATATTGGCAAGCTCCGCAGCACTACTGGTGCCGTGACCTTTGATCCGGGCTTAGGCAATACCGGCGCTTGCACGTCGAAGATTACCTTCCTTGATGGTGAGCAGGGCATCTTGCGTTACGCCGGCTACCCGATCGAGGAGTTGGCTCAAAAGTCAAACTTCGTCGAGGTCATGTGGCTGTTGTTGCATCAGCAGTTGCCGAGTGGCAACCAACTGGAGCAGTTCCAACACGATGTGACGCATCACACGATGCTGCACGAGGACCTGAAACGGCTGTTCGCCAGTTTGCCAAAGGCTGGACACCCGATGGCGGTCTGCGCAGCTGCAGTCGGTGCGCTGTCGACGTACTATCAAAAGGCCGGGCCACAAACTGCCGAGCAGAACTGGATCAACGCGGTCCGCTTGCTGGCGAAGATGCCGACGATCGCTGCTTACAGCTTTAAGCATTCGATTGGTCAGCCGTTTATGTATCCGCGCAACGACCTCGATTACTCGGCGAACATCCTTCATATGATGTTCGCGACGCCTTGCGCCGAGTACGAGCCAAACCCAGTCATCGCTCGTGCGTTAGACCTGCTACTGATTCTTCACGCTGACCACGAGCAGAACTGCTCGACAAGCACCGTTCGTACTGTGGGTAGCTCTGGCGCGAACCTGTTCGCCAGTGTGTCTGCTGGTATCTCGGCGTTGTGGGGGCCACTGCACGGTGGCGCTAACGAAGCCGTGATCGACATGCTGACTTCGATTCGTGACGGCGAGCGTTCTGCTCGCGAGTTTATGGATCTGGCGAAGCAGAAGAACAGCGGTGTGCGTTTGATGGGTTTCGGCCATCGCGTTTACAAGAACTACGACCCGCGCGCGCTGATTCTCAAGCAGGCGTGTTACGACGTGCTCGGCGAACTCGGTCGTAAAGATCCGTTGCTCGACATTGCGCTGGAACTGGAGCAGATCGCGCTCAGCGACAACTACTTCATTGAACGTAAGCTGTATCCGAACGTCGATTTCTACTCGGGCATTATCTACAAGGCGCTCGGCATCCCGTCGGACATGTTTACCGTGTTCTTCGCCATCGGTCGCATGCCGGGTTGGGTGGCGCAGTGGCTCGAATACCAGAGCGATCCGGCTGCTCGCATTACGCGCCCGCGTCAGGTCTACATGGGCGACAACGAGCGCAAATACGTTCCCGCTGACAAGCGGTAGAGATCTGAGGTTGCGCTGGGAGTCGGCGCATCTAGAGGTGACACTGGCGCTATGTGCGCCAATGCTTTGTTCCTGACCTCTCTATCGGTCTTCTCGATAGTTGTTGCCGCGAGTGCTCAGGAGTCGGAACGGCCAAACGTCATCGTGATCATCAGTGATGATCAGGGGTGGGCCGACATCGGCTATCACAATCCGAAGGTGTATTCGCCGCGTCTGGATGCGTTGGCTGCTGCCGGGGTCCAGTTTACACAGCACTATGTGATGCCCCAGTGTACGCCGACGCGGGTCGCGCTGATGACTGGTCGCTATCCCAGTCGTTTTGGGCCTGGATCTCAACAGGCGAGCAATGCGCCTGCGTTCCCGATTGGGACGCCGACCATGGCGTCGATGTTTACGGCGTGTGGCTATGAGACTTACTTGGCTGGCAAGTGGCATCTCGGTTCGTCGAAAGCGCACGGCCCTAACCAGCATGGCTTCCAGCATAGCTATGGGTCATTAGCTGGCGCGATTGGTATGTATGACCATCGCTATCGGAAAGGAAAGTTCGCGGATACATGGCACCGTGATGGCGATCTGATTGAAGGTGCTGAAAACGGTGTGCACGCGACCGATTTGTTGGCGCGCGAGGCGGTGCGCGTGATCGAGGCGGATCGCAAGAAGCCGTTCTTCTTGTGCTTGACGTTCCAGTCGGTTCATACCCCGCTTGACGAGCGTGGCCGTTTTGTTGATCGGCCGACGCAGCTTGATCCCAAAGACCCAACTCGTTGGCTCGATGAAGATGACATCGAGTGGTTTCATGATCCCAAGGGATTGATTCAGAGTGAGCAGGATCCTGAGAAGAGACTGTTGCTTGCTGCCGTGCACCACATGGACCACGCGGTTGGGCAAGTAGTCGATGCTGTGAAGAGATCAGGGAAGTTGAAGGACACGCTGATCTTGTTTTCGTCAGACAATGGTCCGCAGGGTAGTTGGGGTGGGAACGCTTACCCGGATGACTTGAAGCTCACCGACTTCAATCAACCGCTGCCGATGCGTGGCAAGAAGACCGACGTTTACGAGGGTGGCATGCACGTCCCTGGCTTTGCCGTTTGGCCTGGCCACATCGAGCCGAGGCAAGATGGTTCTGCGGTGCACATCATCGATTGGTTTCCGACGTTGGCTCGGTTGATTGGCTACGAGCCTGATCAGCCACTTGATTGGGATGGCGTCGATATCGGCAAGCAGATGTTTGGAATCGCGGATGCGACGGATCGCGCTGTGAACCGGGAGCTTTATTGGCTGTGGAGCGCCTCGAGCAGTCGCTGGGCCCTACGTCACGGTCGTTGGAAAATCGTTCGATACGGCAAGGGAGATCCGAAGGATGCCAACGCGTGGCAGCTGTTTGATCTGGACACAGATCCGATGGAGAAGCGCAACGTAGCCAAGCGACACCCTGACGTGCTGGAGGCGATGTATGCGCGCTTCTTAGTGCAGCGCAGCAAAGACAAGGTGCAACGCAAGAAGGGCAAGGCGCAGCGCAAGAAGGGTAAGGGCGGCAAGCGCTAGTCGCCGTTAGCGAGGCGTCTCGGGTGGCTGCACGAGCTGGTAGACTTTGTCGTAGAACTTGCGATTGAATGTCGACCACATCACCGCGCTCGACCACATTGGCGGTCGTTCGTGCGATTCTTCCCACCGGGTTAATGCGGCCATCAGCTTGGTGACACGCTGCGGATGTTTGGCCGCGAGGTTCTGCTGCTCGGCGATGTCCGTGTGCAGATTGTAAAGCTGCGGCGGTGCGAACGGCGTGCGTACGAGTTTCCACTCTGCTTGACGCACCGCGGCACCGCGCATCAGCATGCGCCAACATAGCGTTTTGTGCGGGGCGCCTTGTTGTTGCTTCGAGCCGAAGAACGGGAGCAAGTTGATGCCATCATAAATACGGCGCTTCTGGTTCCGGCCCTTACCGATGGTCTCTTGTTCGATGGTGCTGCCTGCTGCTGCCAGCACAGTCGGCAAGATATCGAGGGAGATGACGGGGTGTCGGTAAGTCTGCTCGGGTTCGATGTGGCCCGGCCATGACCAGATCATTGGCACGCGCAGGCCACCTTCAAGAAACGTGCCCTTCTCGCCACGGAGCGGTGCGTTGATCGCCGAGCTGGCATAGACCGAGCCGCCATTGTCGCTGAGAAAGACGATTAGCGTGTCCTTGGTTAGCTTGCGCTTGGCGAGGAACTGTCGGATGCGGCCGATGTTCTGGTCCATGCAATGCTGCATGGCCACGTATTTGCGCCGCCGCTTATTCTCTATGTGGCTCGCAGCGTCGTAGTCCTGCTGCTTGGCCTGCATCGGCGAGTGCGGGGTGTTGTAGCTTAGGTAGACGAACCACGGTTGCTTGCTTTGCTTGGCTTCGTGGCGCTCGATGAATGCGATGGACTCACTCGTGAACCAGTCCGTCAGGTATGGCTCGTCGATTGTTTTGACCTTCTCGTCGTTGCGGTATAGGCGGTGCTTGCCGATTGTCGGGAAGTAGCCGTGACTACCGTTACGCATGCCGAAGAAATAGTCGAAGCCACGTTGGTTCGGCAGCTGCCAATCGAGATGCTCGCCGACGTGCCACTTGCCGATGCAAGCGGTCGCATAGCCCAGGCTGCTGAGTCGGTCGGCGATGGTTTGCTCGTCTTTCGGGATAGACAGTGAGCCTTCGCTGTAGACCGACGTATCGCTAATGAGATTATGCTCGAAGCCGAATCGATTCTGGTAGCGGCCAGTCAGCAGGCCGGCACGCGATGGTGCACAAACGCTGGCGCTGACATAACCATCAGTGCATCGCGCCCCGGAAGCAGCCAGTGCATCGAGGTTGGGCGTTGCGATCTGCTTGCTGCCATAGCAGCCAAGATCGCCGTAGCCCATGTCGTCGGCGACGATCACTAGCACGTTCGGTGGACTTTGTGCAGCCAGGGCAGTGGTTGCCGAAAGCACGGCAAGTATGGCGCGGACGGCGAAGCTGGGGTTCATGCCCCTAGTTTCTATTGCAGATTTGCGGTGTTCGCAGCAGGAATCAGTGGCATCGGGTGCCGCCAGGCGGCGAGCCGAAATACATGGTTCGCGCCGCGATTCTGGGATGCGTGAGCATCACAATGCCGATCTAGGGCCGTTTCCTCACCTTCTTAGGGCTTTGGGGCGATGGGTTCTGTTGGCCTTCATCGTTAAAGGAGGGCGAACACGATATCCTAATCAGCAATCATGCTCACGCTACGACTGCTGTTGCTCGTGCTTGTCTCTGCCGGATTTGTCTCTGCGCAAAGTAAAGATCGGCCAAACATTGTCTGGTTGGTTGCCGAAGACATGAGCCCATGGCTCGGTTGCTATGGCGACACTACGGTGCCGACGCCGAACTGCGACCGGTTGGCCCGCGAGGGTATCCTCTATGCGAACGCGTTTGCAACGTCACCGGTATGCGCGCCGGCGCGCTCGTCGTTGATCACGGGGATGTATGCGACGCGCATCGGCACCATGCAGATGCGTAACAACAAGCCGAGCAAAGCTGCGGTTGCGAAAGACCCTGACGCATACAAGGACATCCCAGGTTACGAGGGAGTTCCGCCAGCGTTCGTGCGCTGCTTCCCGGAGTTGTTGCGGAAGCAGGGCTACTACTGCACGAACAACGCAAAAAAGGACTACCAGTTTCAGGAGCCGTCGACGGTCTGGGACCAGTCGAACGGCAAGGCGCACTGGCGCGGCAGGGCTGCAGGTCAGCCGTTCTTCGCCGTCTTCAACTATGGCGGCACGCACGAGAGCGGTGCGTTCCCTTCCCGCAAGCCAAGCCCCGACGCGGTCGCGGTCGAGGACGTGCCCGTCCCGCCGATCTATCCGGATACCAAGAATGTGCGCGCGGCAATGAAGCGCACCTACGACAACATCGCCGCCATGGACCGCTGGGTCGGCAAGAAGCTTAAGGAGTTGGAGGAGGCAGGTCTGCTCGACCGCACGGTCGTGATGTATTACAGCGACCATGGCGTCGGCTTGCCGCGCGGCAAGCGCTCGTGCTACGACACTGGCACACGGGTGCCACTGATGGTGCGCTTCCCTGATCAACGTCGCGCTGGCGAGACGGAAAAGCGCGTGGTGCAGTTTGTCGACTTCGGTCCGACAGTGCTCTCATTATGTGGCGTCAATCCGGACGCGCGACTCGACGGCATACCGTTCTTAGGTAAGCATCGCCGCAACGGTAAGGGGTATGCCTATAGCCACTCTGACCGCTTTGACGCTGTCTACGATCGTCAACGAAGCGTCAGTGATGGCCGTTATCGCTACGTCCGGAACTATGTGGTCGACTTGCCCTATTTGATCCCGAATGCGTATCGCGAGCGCATTCCGATGACGCAAGACCTTTATGATTTGCGCGGTCGTAAGGATTTGCCTGCTGCACAGTGGCAGATGGCGGCGACGGTGCGGCCAGTGGAGGAGTTTTATGATTCGGAAGCGGACCCGTGGGAGTCCGCCAACCTGATTGGTTCCGAGAGGTATGAGAGTCGCATCGCTAAGATGCGCGAGTCACTGGACGCCTGGATGAAGGCTACCAACGACCTCGGTTTTGTTTTGCCGGAGTCTCGGTTGGTGCGGGATCACATTTGGCCACCGGAGGGCAAGCAACCGATGACGCCGCAGGCCACCATGCGGCAGGCATCGGGTGCTGTTGCCAGTGTCGTGACCTTGTCTTGCAAGGAGTCTGGTGCATCGATTGGTTATCGCGTGCTGCCAGCTAAGAAGGCCAGTCCGTGGATCCCTTACAGCAAGCCTTTTGTCGTTCGTGAAAGTAGGCGCATCGAAGTGGTCACGCACCGCATTGGCTGGCGTCGCAACACCGTTCGCTTTGAGGTTGCTCCACAAGAGCGCAAGCAGGTAAAGCCACGTGTGGGGGCGCCCAACGTTGTTGTGATTGTCGCTGATGATCTTGGCTATATGGATATCGGCGCCAATAACCCGAACTGCTTCTACGACACCCCAAACATCGATCGGTTGTCTCGTTCGTCGGTGCGATTTACGAATGGCTATGCGGCGTGTCCGGTTTGCTCTCCGACTCGTTACGCCTTGATGACCGGGCGCTACCCGTCG
>Ga0315322_10002680_pt1 | contig 13764 bp, 9 predicted proteins | sample M110021515metaG_FD_203461 | JGI IMG/M metagenome (GOLD analysis project Ga0315322, IMG submission 203461) | Ammonia-oxidizing marine archaeal communities from Monterey Bay, California, United States - M1 100m 21515 | ecosystem: Environmental > Aquatic > Marine > Intertidal zone | place: USA... | reverse complement strand
TGACCGCCGCCGCCTAGCTCGGTCGTCTCTCCAGGAGGGCCTCCAGCAACATGCCCTTTGGCTGGGTCGAGCTCTGTGCCGCAGGTAGGGAATCCGGACTCGTCAATGGCCGCGAAGATGTGTCCCCCCGTGGCCAAGGGGCGCACGCGAAACAGGTCTGTACCTACGCGCAAGCTCGCGGCCACCGCGCCGTCTTGGATGGCGAGATAGAACGAATCGGATTCGCCATACCCAGTCCCAATCGGCGTGCCTGCCCAAGTCGATCCACCGGGTCGCGCCGAGTGCACGAACTGAAGGTTGAGGTGCATAACCTCCCCATCAAATAGCAGCAGATCGAGCTGCTTGTCTTGACGTGATCCAGTTGCCCACAGCAAGTCGCCCATATCGAGGGCAAGTACGCGCCTCTCAACGGAATCAGCACGTACGGACGAGGGGCTGACCTCGATAGCACCGACCCAAAGCTGTGGAGCAGAGGGCTGCGCGCTCTGGGCTAAGCAGACACTTGATGTCAGCCAGATGCCAGTAACGGCCGTCAGGATAGGATTCATAGTAGTTCTATAAGCTCTCGGGGGACGAGGAGGGGCAAAACGCCCTTCCTGTTGTATTGACGCGGACCGACCGGCGAAAGTTCCGGCGGGTCTAGGCTACAATCCGAACTATGGTACCGCTCGCCACGCATTCTTGGAAAAGTATCTGCCTGACGATGGGCGCGGGTTTACTTTTCGCTTCCTGCCAAGACTCTGATACCAAGATTCCCGACGAGGAAAGCGCACAGCAAACTGCTGCTCGCTCCTCGCGACTCAGCGTCGCGCCCAACCTGACGATCCCCCTGGAGGTCCCGTGGCGCTTGCGTGGCGAGATCCAGTCGTGGACTTTCCTCAACGCGGATAGCGATCCACTTGGGCCCTGGAAATACAGTGGTCCGGACATACAGCTCGCCCCCGATTCTGGACTCACAATCTCTAAGCTTGCCAATAAAGAGCTTGAGCAGCTCTTGAACGAGGGGCGTGCGACGCCCCGCCTCACGCTTCGTATGGACGAGCGCTTATCCAAGCTCGACACGGTAGAAATCGATGTACTTGTACGACAAACCTGTACAGCCGAAGTCGTGCTCCGCTTCGACAACGGTCAGCAGATCACGCGCCAATTCAAAGTGCCTGGTAGCGCCGAGCTGCAGACCGCCAGCTTCCCCATCGGTTGGCTTGAGCGCTCCTGGCTAGGCCTGCTCGAGCTTGAGATTCGACCCGACATCGACCAGCCCCAAGAGGTCCAGCTGCAGGCAATTAGGTTGCTGCGGAATGGATTAGCACTTGGGCCGGAAGCGACAGAAGCGCAACCGTTCGGCCTAAGTAGCTTTGGCGTTCGCGACGCCCCCCCCGAACCCAAAACGCTGACGGTGGAAGACGTCGGGCTTGTGGGGCCGGGCCGAGAGTTGGTGCGCGGGCACGTTCAAAGAGAAGGGACAAGCCTTACAACGTCTTCGAAAAACTATGGGCCAACGCGGATCTCGACTTCGGTCCTTCCCGGCTGGCAGGCCCACCGCGACAAGGGCGCTTGGCACGCGGCTATCATTCAAGTCACAGAGAGTGGGGAGCGAACGATTCTCGCCCAACTCAACGTGGACTTGGACGCGCAAGAGGGACTTCCCAAGTGGCGCACACTCGAGTGCGTGCTGCCTCCTAATGACGACCCCCAAGAGATACACCTCTTCGCTTGGTCCGGGCCTAGCGAACCACCCCCGTTCGAAGTCGATACACTGCCCGCCTGGCGAGCTGCGCCGCGTTGCGCTGCGATCTGGGGCGCACCTTTCAAAGTGGACTCGGGCGCAACAAACAGCAGGCCGAATATTGTGCTCGTCACCTTAGACACAACTCGCGCGGACCTTGCCTATGATCCCAAAACCGCGCCATTCTTGGGTCAGCTTCGCAATCAGGGCACAAGCTTTGAGCGGGCGTGGAGTGCGGCCAATACAACGGCACCTTCGCATGCCTCTCTATTCACTGGACGCCCCGTTCACGAGCATGGCACGTTCACGAATGGCGTCTACCCACTCAGCCGCGACCTCCTGACCCTTGCCGAGTCCTTGCGCGCGGAAGGCTATCGCACCATCGCCGCTACCAACGTCGAGCACTTAGGCTCCAGGTTCCAATTTGGACAGGGCTTCGATGTCTACTTGGATCCGCCAACTAGCGGCATCGCTGTCGACGGTGCCGACACTTTGGAGATGCTCGCTCCATGGCTCGACCAACTCGAAGATGAAGCAGGCGCCCCACCATTATTTCTTTGGGTCCACTTATTTGACGCGCACGTCCCCTACCGCGTCCCCGACGATTTTGCCGCAACGCTCGAAGCGCGTGGGCTCGGCCTCCCCCTCCGTTCGATCGCAGACGGCGACATGCCGAAGCTTCGAAAGACGCCGGATCACCTGGCTTGGCTCGGCGAAGACGTCAATAGCGCCTCACACCTCGCCGCTCTGTATCGCCAAGGTGTCGCCTACGTAGACCACCTCACCGGAGAGTTGTACGCAGACCTAGAGTCCCGAGGATTGAATCAGAACACTATATTCACCGTCACTTCGGATCATGGCGAGAGTCTGGGTGAACAAGATTTCTGGGCGACACATGCATCGATTTACCCATCAATTCAACGAATCCCTTTGATCTTCCGTGGGCCCGGCATTCCCCATCACGTGGAAGCGTTCAGCAACGTAAGTAGTCTGGACGTGCTCCACACCCTTTCCAATTTAGCGGGTATTCGTAAGGGTGCCGAGTGGAGTACTCCCGATCTATTGAGCCGGGGGAGCGACTCGCTCGACGAAGGTCAGCGCCGTGAGATTTGGTTCGAGGCCCAAACGCTCGCCCAAATCGGACGCGTCCAAGGCGACTCCTATTTCATTACGAATATTGCCGACGTCAACATGGGCTTGCGCGAGGCGACGGCAACGGAACTCCGCCAAAGGCCCTTCACCCATTACAGCGCAACCTACCGAGAGGGCGACACCGAACTTTATGACCTAGCGGTGGACCCTGGGCTCTTCATCGATCTGAGCGAGAAGAGTGCCGCGCTCGCCGAAGCGCTTGACCAACGCGCCAGGGCGATCGTTCAAACTGGCCTGCAGATACGTGACAATGGAGACCAGGCGGGGCTGACACCGCGTGAGCGAGAGCGCTTGTCAGCGCTTGGATATACCGACTAGCACGGCTCGGCTACGGTCGCCCCAAGGGCACTCCCAACTAACTTCTAAACATCTCCGCTACAGACCTGATGCGAGCGGGCGGCTTCAAGCTTGAGGCAAAAGGTGCCAAGTGAACGCGAGAGACTCCTCTAGCGCACCACCATTATTTCCGCGAGGGGCTTTTTGCAAAGAGCTGCCTCGGGGACGGTGCAATCCTCCGCTGGCCAACCAACTGGGATCAACATATAGGCGCGCTCGTTCTTCGGGCGCTGCAGGACCTCAGCTAAGAAATTCATGGGGCTTGGAGTATGAGTCAGTGTCGCCAGACCCGCCACTTGCGCCGCTGCGAGCAACATCCCCGTCGCGATCCCGACGGACTCTTCGCTGTAATAAACGCCTTGGTCGTCATCCGTTTTCGTCATGCGGAACACGACGATTAGCCAAGGAGCGATCTCTAGAAATTCCTTGTTCTCATCGGTCCCAAGCGGGGCCAAGTCAGCCTTCCAGGCATTGGGTGCGCGATGGGCGTAGAACTCTTGCTCTTCGACTTCTGCAGCCTCGCGTATGCGCTTCTTAATCGTAGGATCCTGCACACACACAAACCGCCAAGGCTGTTTATTCGCACCACTGGGCGCACTTGCGGCAGTTCGAACTACCCACTCGATAATTTCTTGCTGGACTGGGGTCTCAGAAAAATCGCGTATCGAGCGGCGTTGACGCAAGACCTCGTGAAATGCCTGCAATACCTCCAGGGGGTCCCCAATAGGTGAATAGGGCGTGTGAGGCACAAGCAGAGGCTGGTTACTTTCGGGACTTGACATGGCTATCACTTTAGCGATTCTTTACAACGATTTGCTCTGTGCCGGGATCGATCCCCATCAAACGTTCGAAGTGGTTACACTCTGAGGCTTCGCGCAACACGATCCAGTGCTAATCGGGCTCTATATGAGGCCCACTTTTTGGAAAGCACACCTGCCGGATCCTATTTAAGCGCATACCACGCAAACAGCGACCCGCGGGCTAAAAATGAGCTTCCAAGAGAACGACTCGGCAGAAAATGCCGTTATAGAAACTGACAATTCCGGAGCGCCGAAAAGCGCTAAATTTGCCGATCTCAACCTTGGTGAGGGGATCCAAGCGACCCTTGAAAAGATCGGCTACGAGGCCCCTTCGCCGATCCAAGCGGGCACGATCCCACCGTTGCTACTTGGCCGCGACGTTTTGGGCCAAGCCCAAACGGGCACAGGGAAGACGGCTGCATTCGCGTTGCCAATCCTTAGCAGGATCGATTTGAGCCGCCGCGAACCCCAAGCCATCGTGCTTGCCCCGACGCGCGAGCTAGCGATTCAGGTTGCCGAGGCCTTCCAAAAGTACGCCAGTAATCTTCCCGACTTCCACGTGCTTCCGATCTACGGTGGCCAAGCCTACCCACTTCAGCTTCGCCCGCTTCAACGCGGCGTCCACGTTGTCGTCGGCACCCCTGGTCGTGTAATGGACCACATCAAGCGCGGCTCACTAGACCTGTCTACCATTAGCCACGTCGTTCTCGACGAGGCCGACGAGATGCTCAAGATGGGCTTTGTCGAGGACGTCATGTGGATCTTGGAGCACGCGCCGAAAGAGCGCCAAACTGCACTCTTCTCTGCAACCATGCCCCCGGTTATCCAACGCATGGCTACGGACTACATGGACAACCCCGAGGTCATCAAGCTCGAGGTGCGCACCAAGATCGCGGAGACCATCACTCAGCGCTACCAGATCATGGCAGGGCACATCAAGCTCGACGCGCTGACGCGTCTGCTTGAAGTAGAAGAGTTCGACGCTATGCTCGTGTTCGTTCGCACCAAAGCCAACACCGTCGAGCTCGCCGAGAAGCTCGCCGCACGCGGCCACGCTGTTGCCGCACTGAATGGCGATATCCCGCAGCGCATGCGTGAGCTGACCGTCAACCAACTCAAGTCAGGTAAAATTGACATCCTAGTCGCGACCGACGTCGCGGCACGTGGATTGGACGTGCAGCGCATCTCTCACGTAATCAACTACGACCTTCCTACCGATCTCGAGTCATACACCCACCGTATCGGTCGCACAGGTCGTGCAGGTCGTTTAGGCAAGGCGATCCTGTTCGTCAAGCCGCGCGAGCGTCGCCTTCTTCGCGACATCGAACGCGCGACTAGCAGCCGACTGGAGCAGCTCGAAGTACCTAATAACGAAGAGGTCAACAAGTCCCGCATCGAGCGCTTCAAGCGCCGTATCGGCGAGACTGTTGAGGCCTATTCAGACCAAAAGAGCTCGATCGAATACTCAGGTATCATCACCGAACTCATCGAGAGCACCGAACACACCCAGGAGCAGATCTTTGGTGCCCTGGCGCGCCTAGCCCAAGGTGACCAGAACCTCTTCTTCGAGGCCGATGGACGCCAACAAGGCCGCGAACGCAGCGACGAGGAGCGTCGCGAATTCCGTGAGCGCGGCGGCCGCGGCAACGATAGATTCGGCGATCGTGGTGATCGCGGCGGACGTTTTGATCGCGGCGGCCGATCCGATCGTGGCGACCGAGGCGGAAGATTCGATCGCAACGATCGTCATGATCGCGGACACCGTGGCGGAAGCTTCGATCGCAATGCAGGAGGTGGGCACGGGGAGCGCTTTGGTGGACAGCCCGATCGACAGAGTCGAGGCCGTCCTGAGCAGACAGCCGAAGCCGGGATGATCACCTACCGCCTTGAGGTTGGACATCGCGACGGTGTCAACCCAGGTAACATCGTTGGCGCAGTTGCCAACGAAGGTGACATCAGTTCCGAGTTCATTGGCCGCATCCAAATCTTCGATGACTTCACCACCATCGACCTTCCCGAAGGGATGCCCGAGAACACCTTCCGCCAACTCCAGGACACGCGAGTACGTGGCCAAAAGCTACGCATCGCGAAGTTTGGTGGCGAAGGCCGCCCTCAGCGCGGTCAATACTCCAACCCCCGCGACCGGCGGTAATCTCGCGTCATCTCTTTGAGAAGAGGTCTAGGCAAAGAAGCAACGCTTCGGACATCGGGGCGGCGGAGAGCAATCAGCTTATCGCCGCCCCGATTCGCATGACTTGCTCTTTGGAATGGGATTGCGAACCGAAAACCGGGTAGACCGGCCTGGTTGAGCGGCACATGAGCCGGCTGATGGCCAACACCGAAGATGTCCTGACCACTGCGGCAACGTTCGATTAACGCGAACTCGACGCTATCAAAAGAGAAGGGCTGCCTCCTTGCGGGGGCAGCCCTTCTCTCATTGGCATGGCGATCGAAAACCTAGCGCCGGACCACCCTTACCGATCCTCGATAGGCGTGTACTCGTGACCGTGGGTGCCAACGAAAATTTGGCCGGGGCGGAACAAGCGGTTGTTTTCCATCTGCTCTCGCCAGTGGGCCAGCCAACCGGAGACGCGGGAGATCGCGAAGACCGGCGTGAACAGGTCGGTTGCGATACCCAGCTTCTGGTAGACGATGCCGCTGAAGAAGTCGACGTTTGGCCAAATCCCCTTCTCACCGACGCGCTCGCGCATCTCGTTTTCAAGGGCGAGGGCGACATCATAGATTGGCGTAGAACCCAGCTTTTCGAACACTTGGTGGACAAGATCCTGCAGGTTGATCGCGCGCGGGTCCTTGACCTTGTAGACGCGGTGACCGAAGCCCATGACCTTGCCGCCAGCGGCGAACTTGGCATCGAGCCAAGCGGGAACGCCTTCCGCAGAGGGAATCTCGGCGAGCGAGTCGAGGACACGCTCGTTTGCGCCGCCGTGAAGCGGGCCGGACAGGCTACCAATAGCAGCGCTGATCACGGAATAGGGATCGGACTCGGTGGAAGCGACTACGCGGGCCGTGAACGTCGAAGCGTTCATCGTATGGTCCGCGTGCAGGATGAGTGCGACATCGAGAACCTTCGCCGCCAACTCGTCCGGCATCTCGCCGTTGACCATGTACAAGAAATTGGCAGCGGTGCTGGCTTTCGAATCAGGGGCAATGATGTCCAGGCCGCGACGAACGCGATCAAAAGCGGCTGTCAAGGTCGGCATGACGGCGACGAGCTCGAGGCACATCTCATGAGCTTTCTCACTGTCCTTCCACGCGCGGTTGTCGGCGTTGAACATGCCAAGCGCCGAAACACACGTCTGCAGCGCGTCCATCGGATGCCCATCCTTCGGAAGCTTCCGAATGATATCCAGGACTGCGTCCGGAACCTGGCGCTTTGCAGCTAGGGAGGCCTCCAGCTCCGCAAGTTCAGTAGCTTTGGGTAACCGCCCGTGCCACAGCAGGAACACAACCTCTTCGAAGGTGCTGTTCGCTGCCAAGTCGGCAATGGGGTAGCCGCGGTACTCCAGCACGCCGATGTTGCCATCGATATAGCTGATTGCGGATTCGGATGCGGGGACTCCGGCTAGGCCGGGGATTAGTTGCTTCTCTTGAATTGACACTTCTTGATCTCCGTTCGGATCTTCGAGTTACAGGTTTTGAAGGTAGTTGATGAGCAGTCGCACACCAACACCGGTTCCAGTTTTGCCACCGCGATAGTCGCGGTTCAGCGATCCCCATGCCGTACCGGCAATGTCGAGGTGGCACCAATCGATGCCCTCGCCGACGAAATGAGAGAGAAAGGCAGCGCCAGCGGACGAACCGTTACCTTGACCAGAGTTGATGTTTCGCAGGTCGCCGTAGACACCCTTGAGCTGCTTTTTGTGCTCGTCGAGCAGGGGTAACTCCCATAGGCGCTCGCCCGTGTTCTCGCCTGCTTTGGCGAGGTCCTTCCCAAGCTTCTTTGAGTTCGGAAACATAGCCGAGATCTCGTGGCCAAGGGCCACGACGACAGCGCCGGTCAGTGTCGCAAGGTCAATGATCGTGTCGGGCTTGATCTTTTTCGTGGCGTAGCACAAGCCATCGCAGAGAATCAGGCGACCCTCGGCGTCGGTGTTGATCACCTCGATTGTCTTGCCGTTCATGGCCGTCACGATGTCACCGGGCTTGGTGGCGTTGTGGGCGGGCATGTTCTCCGAGGCCACGACGACACAATGCACCTCGACGTTCACGTCCAGGTTGGCGAGTGCATGAAACACCCCCATGACAGCAGCGCCGCCAGACATGTCAAACTTCATCTCATCCATGCGCGCGCCCGGCTTCAGGCTGATGCCACCCGAGTCAAAGGTCAGGCCCTTGCCAAGGATGCAGACGCGCCCAGTGGCCTTCTTCTTAGGCTTGTAGACCATGTGCACAAGCTGCGCCTCCTCCGAAGAGCCTTCGGAGACTGAGAGCAATGAGCCCATGCCCAAATCGGCCATCTTCTTCTCGTTCAGCACAGTCATACTGAGCTGCTTGCCCTTCTTCGCAATCGCGCGAGCGTGCTTCGTGAAGTCCGTTGGCTTCATGAAGTTGCCGGGGCGGTTCTGCAAGTCGCGCGCGAAGCAGTTTGCATCGGCCAGGGCTTTACCTTCGCGCAAGCCTTTCTTGAATTTGGCACCTTCACCGGCGCAGTTCACGCCCTTGACTTTCGGCGTGTACTTGGTGCTCTTGAGCTCGGTGAATTTATAAGCGCCCATGACGAGTCCCTCGCCAAGCGCGCAGCCTACAGCAAATGCACCACCGACGGCCTTTTCAACCGCTTCGCTCACGTGTGCATGCGGAGTTGCGATACCAAGCTTCTCTGCCTGCTTGACCGCGATGGCAGCGCCGCGGCGCAGGGCCTCGGCGTCAACGCTCTTGTTGTCACCCAAGCCAACAAGTAAGACACGCTTGGCGGTGCCACCAGTAGGGTCGCAAAGTCGCGTCGAACGGAAGGAGCCGCCGAAGTCCTTCTTGGCAGCGGCGGCAAGCTCGACACCTTCGGGAAGATCGAGCTTCTTGCCCTTGATGGCGAAGACGATTAGAAGGTCGGTGCGCGCAATGCGTGCGGCGCGTTCTTTTGGGGAGAGTTTCATAGAATCGGGAAGGTGAATCCGGGGGGGAGTTACATGCCTGTGTACTTGGGACCGCCGCCGCCTTCCGGCACGACCCACTCGATGTTCTCGTAGGGATCCGCGATGTCGCAGGTCTTACAGTGCACACAGTTGGAAAAGTTGACCATCAGAGGGGACTTTGCGCCTTCGGCTGCCTCCCCCCACTCGTAGACCTGGGCCGGGCAGAAGTGCTGGCAGGGGTTGCCGTACTCTTCGGTACAGCGGGTCACGCAGATGTCGCTATCTAGGACGAGCAGGTGCGAGGGCTGGTCTTCTTCGTGAACAGAGCCGGAGTGATAGACGTCGGTCAAGCGGTCCATCGACATCGCATCGTCGAACTTCGGCTTGGGCATCGGCGTCTGGCTCTCGCTGAGTTTCTGGGTGCGGACGTGGTCGTCTATCGTGTGGCGACGCGCCTTGAGGCCGCGTCCACCGGTAACCATGCCAACGGCTGTATCGACCATTCCCACGATGAAACCCGACTGGAATGCCTGGCGGAAGTTGCGAACGCTCCACAGCTCATCCTTACCCCAGCTAGCCTCGAATTTAGTGGCAAAGGCGCTCAGGCTGGCCTCGCTAGCGTCGGGCGCTTCGGCGATTGCCTCACCGGCCAAGCGACCAGAGAGCATCGCTAGGTGCACACCCTTCAAGCGCTGCATGTTCATAAACCCGGCCGAATCGCCCACAATCACAAAGCCGTCGCCATGGAACTTGGGCAGAGCCCAGTACCCACCGCCGGGAATCGTCTTCGCACCATAGCGCACAACCTTGCCGCCAGCGAGATGCTTGGCGACCGCAGGGTGCTGCTTCCAAGCGACAAACAGCGCGTGCGGGTCAAGCGATGGGTTCTTGTGGTCGAGCCCCACGACATAGCCTATCGCCAAGCGGTTGTTCGACAGACCATAGATGAACCCACCGCCGTAACCGCTGCTACCAATAGGCGCGCCCATGGTGTGTTTCACTTTGCCCAGGAAGTCCTTACCGATCTTTTCGGGCACCTCCCAGATCTCTTTGACACCGGTCTCGTAGAGCTGGTGATTCTTGCCAGCATCTAGTCCAAGCTTTCTAACGAGCCCCTTGGTGAGGCTACCTCGTGTACCCTCGGCAAACACAGTCACGCCAGCCGCGACGTTCATGCCGGGCTCGAAGGTGGACTTCTTTTCACCGGCCGCGTTCACACCCGCGTCGCGGGTCTGCACACCGATTACAGTCTTGCCGTCTTCGCCGTAGCGAATGCTGGCGACGGCAAAGCCGGCGTAGACATCGACGCCTAGCGCTTCGGCTTTGTCTCGCAGCCAACCCGTCACGCGGTTGAGCGAGACAATATAGTTGCCGTGGTTTTGCATCGGCGGAGGCGTGATCGGCAACCGAAAAGAACCCTTCTGGCTCAAGTGCTCGACCCAATCCTCGCCAACCGGAGCTTCGATCGGGAAGCCGTCTTCAAGGAAGTCCGGGAAGATCTCCTTGATTGCACGCGGATCCATCACTGCGCCGGAAAGAGAGTGCGCGCCAACTTCCTCGCCCTTCTCTAGGACAAGAATTGCCTTCTCCTCGCCCTTCTCCTTCATCTGCTGCGCGATGCGAATCGCACAGCACAAGCCTGCAGGTCCCGCCCCGACGACAACCACATCAACCTCGAGCTCTTCGCGTTCGATTCCCTCTATATTAAGGCTGAAGTCTGTTGGACGGCTCATATCGAGTTCCAGTGGCGGATGGCGGGGAGTAAGAGAATGGCCAACACCTTCGGATGACCCTCGGACCCTCTATTTCGAGGACTTCTTAGTCTCCAATAGGGCATTTACGGCCACTAGAATATCAGACGCCCCCCCTTCTCACAAGATCCAAGGCCCTAGAAGCCCGATTTAGAACCTTCCTAAGACGCTTCGAGGCCAGTTACCCGACTTGCCAAATGGACTGGCTGTTCAGGCTGACCTCCCAACCAGCCTGGCGCCTTACATCATCCCCTTAAACCGCTCGGGATCGAGCAGGAACGGATTCGTCCGCGCCTCGTATCCCAACGTTCCTGAGGGTCCGTGCCCACAGTGGAAGGTCACGTCCTCCCCGATAGGCATCAGCTTCTCCTTGATCGAGTGGATCAGCGTGTCAAAGTCACCACGAGGAAAGTCCGTGCGACCTATCGAGCCTTGAAAGAGCACGTCCCCCACGAAAACTACGTGGTCCTTAGCGTTGAAGAAAACAACGTGACCCGGGGTGTGGCCGGGCGTGTGGATCACCTGAAACTCCAAGTTTCCAAACGTGCAAATGTCGCCGTCGCCCAACCACCGATCCGGTACGAATGTCTCGGCCGGCCCCATGCCATACTCGGCAGCTTGGCGCGGCAAGAGGTCGATCCAAAACTGATCTTCTTTATGCGGGCCTTCAATAGGAACTTTCCGGCGCCTGGAGAGCGCGGCGACGGCCGAAGCGTGGTCAACATGGGCGTGCGTCACGAGCACCTTCTCCAGAGTCGCGCCGGCCTCGTCGATGGCAGCCTCGATGACGTCGATGTCACCGCCGGGATCAATAACAACGGCGGCTTTGGTCTCGGGGCAAACGCATAGTGCGCAGTTCTGTTGAAATCCCGTCACGGGAATTAGTCGAACGATCATGGGGCTAGCAGTCCGTTGGAAAAGTGGGCTATCGCGAGAAAGCAATCATCGTCGCGAACAGGATAATCAAGTCGAGCGCGGGAGAACAAGGCCAGCCCGGCTATGGCCAAGAGGGAGAAGTCGTAGTTGGCTGTCTTCTAACGGGATACTGGATGCCGTCTAGGAGCGATCGCCGATCCAATGGTGGCCTTTGGCGTAATGCTCCTTCTTCCAAACCGGCAAGCTCTTCTTGAGCTCGTCGATAAGGAAGCGCGCCGCATGGAAGGCAGCATCGCGGTGCGGGCTGGCGACGGCAATCACAACCGAGGGTTCGCCGACGGGAACGACGCCAGTGCGGTGCACGCAGATCATGCGCAGCGTGAACTCGGCGTCCCCATCGTGAGCGCTCGGACCAAAGGTCTGAAGACAGCGCTCAAAAATCCGGGCCATCTCAGGGCCGGACATGGCCTCAAACGCCTCGTAGTCGAGCTGGGTCACGTCCTCGCCCCGGTTGCGGTTGCGTGTCACGCCTGTGAAATTCACGACTGCACCACAGGATTCATGACCAACCCGCAGGGCTAAGGTGCCCGCATCGATGGGGTCCGCAGCAATCTCGAAAACGCCTTTTTCATAGTCGGGCACTCCGCGTCCGGCCCCCCCCGAGACGGGTGGTAAGAGTGCGAGCTCACCGCCCCCAACAAGCAAGTGATCGTCCTGGACGTACCTGGTGCCAACGACGCCGCGCACAAACGCAAGGTCGCCGAGCTCGGGATGGGAGAGGGCCAAGTGAGCTTTCAAACCCGCGACGCTCAGGCCGTCTTCGAGGCCATCTAGTTCGAGGACCTCTTGCCCCGCACGCTCGCGAAGAACTGCAAAAAGTCGAATGCGCTGCTTCATTCTAAGTTGAATTAAGTGAGGGCGGCGCACGAGAGAATTCGTGCGGCGCCCTCATGGTTACTTCTGAGATGTTCGGCCGAGCGCAAACGGCATAGGCGTCACGTCGTAATCTCTAGAAAGGCGTGTCGTCGAAGCTGTCCGGTGCACCACCTGCGGGCGCGCCACCGGCGGGTGCGCTACCTGCGGGTGCACCCCAGCTGTCACCGCCACCCTGGCTGGCCTGCGCCGGAGCTGCCGCCTGTGCGCCACCCCAGCTTCCGCCGTCTTGGCCGCCACTCTCGCGGCCGCCGCCGACGAACTCCCAGTTGTCGCCAACAACGAACAGCTTGCTGCGTTTTTGGCCGCTTTGCTTATCCTCCCATTGATCGAGGCGTAACTTGCCCTCGATAAACGCGCTCGCACCTTTCTTGTGGTACTTGGCGAAGGCCTCGCCGCGCTTGCCCCAGATAGTGACGTCGACAAAGGTCGAGCGCTCTTGCCACTCGCCTTGGCCGTCCTTGAACTTCTCATTGACGGCAATACTCGCGCTACAAACCGCCATGCCACCTTGGGTGTGGCGGATCTCGGGGTCGCGGGTAAGGTTGCCCATCAGAATAACTTTGTTATAGCTTGCCATAGCAGTGCTTCTTCGTTGTTGGTGTTGTGGAGGCCCCTCTTTAGCTTGAGGAGCACCCGTTCTTCGTTGCTTGCAAGTCCTAGTGGCTCGCATCTAAACTTGGAATCAGACGTGCGTCCGAACGGCATTTGCCGCAATTCCAAGGGCCTATAATAACCATCGGGATGCGAAAGTTCGCTGCCTGAGGGCCCAACTCGTTCAAGTCCCTTCACACGATGGGCTCCGGAGGTGTGGACAAAGTACCCACCAACTCCATAGAATTCGATTTCAACCTCCCTACATCCCGCCTCAATCCCTCCGTGACAACTTTGTCCAATACACCCATGGGCGCTGAACGCCGCCGTCATCTACGCATCCCGTCCGATCTCACTCTTGAGATCGCACTGCCCGATGGCGTCCACAACGCACGGCTTCGCGACGTTAGCGAATCCGGGATTTGCTTCTTCCTCGATCGCAACATCGAAGAGATGGCGCTCCTCCAGGTCTCCTTCGACCTTCCCAGCGACGATGGGATCTT
>Ga0315322_10002677_pt1 | contig 13773 bp, 15 predicted proteins | sample M110021515metaG_FD_203461 | JGI IMG/M metagenome (GOLD analysis project Ga0315322, IMG submission 203461) | Ammonia-oxidizing marine archaeal communities from Monterey Bay, California, United States - M1 100m 21515 | ecosystem: Environmental > Aquatic > Marine > Intertidal zone | place: USA... | reverse complement strand
TCCTCAGCTTCCAGAAAATCAGAAAGGAAAACCACCATCGAGCGCCCCGGCAAACCGCTGGACAATCTTTCCCATGCTTGCTCATGATCATTTTCACCCTTTGCTTCCAAGGTTCCGAGGGAGGCAAGGAGTCGGTTCAAGTGACCGCTTCCCGATTGCGGACGGATCCACTGCTGAATTTGATCCGAATACGCGAAGAGCCCGAACCGGTCACCTTGACGCTGAGCCAAGTAAGCGAAACAAGCGGCAAGCATATTTGCATAACGGAGTTTCGAGCACGAAGCCCGTTTGCCCTGATACCCCATGGATGCACTCGCATCTATGACCAAATAGACGGTAAAATTAGTATCTTCCTGAAAGGTTTTGGCAACCAGCTCGTCACGCTTGGCAAAAACCTTCCAATCCACGACCTTCATATCTTCGCCCTGTTCGTAAGGCCGGTATTGAAAGAATTCATTTCCGCGACCCTGACGCAGACTTCGGTGAATACCGGGCATCGCTCCGTCCACAACCACACGGGCGAGCAAGGAATAATCCTCGATGCCTTTCAGGTGCGCGGGGTCGAGAAGGGAATTCTCCACGGCTTGGACCACGAGTCAAAAAAGTTCGGAATCTTCAGGCAGAAATGGTTTCAAGAAGATGATCCACGATCTCATCAGCCCCCAATCCTTCGGACTCGGCAAAGAAACTTGGTAATACGCGATGACGAAGCGCTGACTTGGCCATAAGCTTGACGTCTTCGGAGGAAGCGTTTGCCCGACCGTCCAAAAGCGCACGGGCCTTGGCGGCAAGGATAAGAGCTTGAGCGCCCCGGGAACCGGCTCCCCACTTCACCCGCTTGCTCGTCCATTCGTCGCAAGACTCAGCCTGCGGACGAGTCGCCGTGACCAACGCGACGGCATAGGCGACGACGTTCTCTGGCGCAGGAACCTGACGGACGAGAGATTGCAAGGTAAGAATGTCTTCCGCGCCAAGGACGGGCTGGGGTTCCTCTCTGTCGATTCCTGTAGTCTCGCTCACCATTTTGATTTCATCCTCGGTCGACAGGTACTGAATCACGGGGTTAAGAAGAAAACGGTCAAGTTGAGCTTCGGGCAAGGGGTAGGTACCTTCGAGCTCGATCGGGTTTTGAGTGGCCAACACGAGAAATGGAGCATCCAGCGGACGGGTTTGTCCGGCAACCGTCACCTGTCTTTCCTCCATCGCTTCCAAGAGAGCGGCCTGAGTCTTAGGAGGGGTACGGTTGATCTCGTCAGCCAGTACCACGTTGGCAAAGATCGGTCCGGCGGAGAAACGGAAACTGCGCTTCCCTGTTGCCGGGTCCTCGTCAACGACTTCCGAACCAACAACGTCGGCAGGCATCAAGTCGGGCGTGAACTGTATGCGCTTGAAACTCAAGCTCAAGCACTTCGCCAAGGTTTTAACCAGCAGGGTTTTCCCCAGGCCTGGTATTCCGGTTAACAGGCAATGCCCCTGGGCAAGGAGGGTAACGAGCAGTTGCTCGATCACTTCGTCTTGTCCGATGATGCCCTTGCGGATTTCAACCAGCAGGCGTTCGCGTGTTTCGTCAAGGCGCTCCAAGGCGTCTTCGGCTTGTTCCGATTTAGTCATAAAATGGTTATGGTTGGATTCTTAACAAATCGATTAAGCGTAAACGTCATGAGGATTTGTCCAAGTATTTAAAATAGGCAAACATCCCTTGCGCCACAATTCGACAAAACCGACAAATAAAAAATTAAGTTTCCCAAAACTTCAGTCTTGTCCGGTTATCGCCAGCAAGCGGTTCCACTCCGCAACGAATTTTTCCAAATGAGTCTTTCCGGCAGAAATTTCCTCCTCCAGCAACTCCCGGACCTGAGCTTGCTCCTGGGCGTACTGATCCGAGCTCAACAAACCAGAAAAATGAGCTAACCGGGCCCAAAGCAGGTGAGTGGTAAAGGCATCGAATTCGTTATAGGCCACGATCTCGGAAAGCTTGCCCTGAAGCCACATCTCCGCAACCGAACCACCGCTTACGTCAATCTTGCCCGGTATTCCACTCAGGGTCGCCGCCTGATGGAGGGAAGGTCGATCACGATACTGGCCCATGGCATCAGCCAAATCCACGTTATACTCGGAATTGCGGGCGTCGAAATAATCGACCCCCAGCCAAGGCTTGTCCGGACGATCGGAAAACCCAAAACCGGGCAAACCGTTGACAATCGAACGTTGGACGATAATCGGAACGTCCGCCTGCGCCGAATTGTAACCGACCAACTGGGGTTTTTTTCGTCCGACCGACTTGAGGAAATTGGCAAGCAAGGATTTCTCGTCACACTTTTCCGGATCGGAAGGATTGGCAGGAAGAGAAACCAGTTTCAAGGTTGCTCCCCCACCAGGCGCCTTTTCCCGAAGAACTCCCGCCAAAGAAACAATTCTGCATAAGATCGTCTTGAGGTAGGGTTGCGAATCCTCTGCGTCACTTGATCTTCGCCCGCTTGCCCAGAGGGCTTCGAAGGACTTCCGCGCCTCATCTCCAGGGCCTTCGGCAGGCGGGGTTTCAAAAAGAATCTCGGCCGACTTGGGATCGGGAATCCATTCGACGTCAAAGGAAAAGACCGAATCTGCAAGTAGTTTGAGCATGACAGTTCTCCTTATGCAACCTCAGCCAATTTGGCCGTGAAGAAATCCTCCGCCTGATCATAGCCATCCGGAATGGTAAGAATCTCGGGTTTGCCCTCGTCCACGAGCAAAGTGTGCTCGAAGTGAGCGGAAGGAAGCCCGTCAACTGCGACGGCGGTCCATCCGTCCTTGGCCATTCGTATCTGAGCGTTTTTCGTGTTTACCATGGGCTCGATGCATATCGCCATACCCTTTTTGAATTTGGATCCGGTTCCCGCCTTTCCAAAATTAGGAATTTGCGGATCTTCGTGCAAAGACCGCCCGACACCATGGCCTACAAAATTGGTAATGACCGCAAATCCGGCCTTTTCCACATGAGACTGAACGGCGTGGGAAACGTCTCCTATCCGGTTCTTGTGCAACGCTTGGCTAAGACCAAGATAGAGAGATTCCTCGGTAATCTTGAGCAAACGCTCGACCTCCGGACTAACCGCCCCCACCGGCACGGTCCGGCAATTGTCCCCGATCATCTCATCCTCGCGAATGCAAACGTCTACGGAAATAACGTCTCCTTCCTTCAGGATTCGGTCTTTCATCCCAATTCCATGAACGACCTCCTCGTTTACCGAAAGGCAGGTATAGGAAGGAAAAACACGATGTCCCGAACGATAGCCCTTGCAAGCACTGCGGACGCCCATGTCCTTCATCAGTTCGCCTCCGGCCTCATCGAGCTCAAGGGTGCTCATTCCAGGCTTCACCATCTTGCAAAGACGATCAAGAACGGTCGCGGCCGAGCGACCGGCCCTCCTCATCTTCTCCTTATCCTTGAAACTTTTGCAAATCACGAAGTGTTCTTCCTACGTATGGGTCTGCGCTTCAATCAAAAAGAAAGAATCTTGTTAACGTCACTTCGACCACCGTCTCAATGGCTCTATAAGAAAGGCTCCAAGCAAGAGCTGTCCGAAATGAAACAGAGCGAGAGGGAGGACAAGCAGTCCTATCGAAGATCCGTCCGAACCGTAGAGCAACTGGGCCAAGGGCAAACCAAGGGCCAAGGATTTCTGCCCGCCGCAAAACAGGAACGCTATTCTCGACGGACGGGAACGACAAGCCAACCCGCCAACGACCCAAGCAAGAATCGTCTGAGCCACGAGCCAGGCGAATACGATTCCGGCTAAAAAACCGGTGTCCGGTGTAAAAAGATCATTACCGAACTCTGTAAAAAGGGAGCAAAAGGAAAAGTAAGCCAGGAGGAGAATGCAACCGATCGGGATTTTTTCCAATCCTGCCCCATCCGTGGGCAAAAGAGCAAAGGACAGCTTGTTTCTCGCCCACCAACCGAGGAAGCAGGGAAACAGAATCATCAGAAGGAAATCCGGCAAGACCAAGCGAAGTGAATCAAGGGCCCCAATACCATCCGACTCGCCCGGAACAACCAGAAGTCCCCAAACCGCAGGAACCCAAAGCATGCCTAACAAATTCGAGACGGTGGCGTGGCCAAGAGCCGCATCAGCATCCCCCCCGGCGCAACGGGTGTATACGACGCAACTGGAAATGGTGGTTGGGAGGATTGCCAAAAAAAGCAGACCTGGACTCCAAACCGGCGCCAACAGTCCCCATTTCGAGACGAGCCAAACCAGTGGCAAGGCGGCCAAGAAGATGAAGGCTTGAAGGAAGACGAGAGTCCGTCGATCAACCCAAGCCTGCCTTAACCGTCCTAGATCCAATTTCCAACCCTGTATTAAAAAAATCACAAAGACTGCAACCAAGCTCAACCTCTCAGGGAAAAGCGGTCCGCCCTCGAGCCCTAACGCGGGCGAAAGCCACGCGGCAAAGAAGACGGCGACCAATGCAACCGAAAGACCTGTCCCATTTGGAAAGACTCGCATACTATTCTATGATTTACTTATGACGTTGCTTGTTGCGCAATTTTTTACTTTCACCAACAGCTATACAAAAGAATTTTTTCATCGATGTCGAACACCCCTCACGTAATTACGGTTGATGCGGCCGGAACCCTCATCCGGCCCTGGCCTTCTGTCGGGGCGGTTTATGCCCAGGCCGCAAGGGAATTTGGGCTGGTGGTGGAAGACGATGCAATCGACCGGAGGTTTTACGAAGTATTCGGTAAAGTACAGAAGGACCACAAGATTACATCAGGAGAAGAAAAGGATTTTTGGCGCCAAGTCGTATTCGCGGTTTTCAAACCCCATGCCGATAAAACCGACCTCGATCCGTTGTTCGAGGAGTTATGGGAACTTTTTGCCCGAGGAAAGCATTGGCGCTTGGCAGACGGAGCAAAGGATACGCTTTTTCAACTCAAGGAGAGGGGCTACCGGTTAGCCGTCCTCTCAAACAACGATTCCCGATTGCGCTGCGTGCTCAACGATCTCGCAATCGACAGCCTGTTTGAAAAAATCTTCATCTCCTCGGAAATAGGAATCGAGAAACCGGAAACCGGAATCTTCCGGGAAGTGGAAAAAGCATTCGGCAAAGAACCTTCCTGCTTCCTTCATATAGGGGACAGCCACTCCCGGGATTTCGTAGGAGCTCGGGAAGCGGGCTGGGACGCCTTGCTTTTTGGAAAACCGATCATCGAAGAGCGCCAAATCGCCAGCTTCCCGGAACTTCTCGGGCTTTTGCCATGAGTGAAAGTCAGGCTATCCCGATCGGTGCGCTAGGCAACTTGAGCGCTTGCCCACTCGCTATCCGGGCCGAGCCCGGCGGGGGATATCTTGCCTATTTGGACTTCATCGAAGTCTTCGAACCGGATTGCGGACAAACCGACGTTGCCTTTCGCAACCTTGCCCGCAAGCAACCAAGCGAAGAGCTTAGCTTTTCGGGTTGGATCGGCTTTTTCGGATATGAATTCCTCGCCGCCCATCTCGGGCTTTCCCTCCGGGCAAACCGCGACCTTACGATACCCGATGGTTGGTTCGGGCGCCCGCAGACAATCATCCGCATCCTTCCGGACTCAACCCTCATCGAGTCGGTGATCCCCGGTCGAATCCGCGAAATATCCGACCTTCTCGAAAAGCCCCCCCCCAACAAATCTTCTCCCCTAACCGGCGCAAGCGAGCCCATTGCCTGCAACTTGGGATTTGAGGAATACCGGAATGTCTTCCTGCAAGCTCGTGAGGCTATATTGGACGGCGAAACCTATCAGATCAAGATTTCCCAACGCTTCGAGGCTCATACTCAAATAGATCCGATTCTTGCATTCGAAAGGCTTTGCCTGACAAACCCGGCACCCGAAGCCTTCCTTCTGCTTACGGAGGGTTTCTCAATCCTGAGTTGCTCGCCCGAAACGGTGATCGAACGCAAGGGAGAGCGCATTACGACCCGACCCATCGGGGGAACTTACCAACGCTCGGATTCTTCTTCGGACGGTTCCGTAATCGAGTCCTTCCTGAAGGACCCCAAGGAAGTGGCCGAGCACAACATGCTCGTGGACCTCGAAAGAAACGATCTCTCCGCAATCTGCAAAACGGGATCCGTGGCAATCGACCGGTTTCGGGACGTCGAGAGCTATGCCCATCTGCACCACCTCGTATCCACGATCAGTGGAACGCTGAAGGAGGGAATCGAACTCCCCAGTCTTCTCAAGTCCATGCTTCCCGGAGGGAGCATAACGGGTTGCCCGAAAATCCGCACCATGGAATGGATCGACCGGTTGGAACCTTGCTTCCGCGGTCCATATACCGGGAGCTTCGGCTCGATTGCAGACGATGGAGAGCTCAGGCTCAACCTGATCATCCGATCCATGCTCGTTTTCAACGATCGCTGTTATGCTCAAGCCGGGGGCGGGATCGTGGTCGAGTCCACTCCGGAATACGAATACAACGAGAACAAAATCAAAGCCCAAGCCCTGCTTGAACTTCTCACATGATCCTTCTGGTCGACCATCAGGATTCCTTCACCCGCAACCTCGAGCATCTTTTGGCGGGGTTTGATCGGGTACTGGTTCGGGACCGTCTCGAAATCGAAGAACAAGACTGCAAGGCCGCCAATTTGATCGTCTTCTCGCCTGGCCCCGGAAACCCGGACCAATACCCGGAAACCCAAGACATCTACCGCGCTTGGAGAGGGAAAAAACCGATTCTCGGGATTTGCCTAGGCTTCCAGTTAATTCTGCAAGTCGAGGGAGCGAGCATAACCAGGCAGTCTCAAGTCCTTCACGGAGTAGAGACGGAGATCGAATTCGATCCTTCTTCGCAAACCTACTCGGGGCTCCCGCCCTCCCTGCGGGTTGCCCGTTACCACTCCCTGCGGGTTGACCCGGCGAGCCTTGCCAACCTGCCCGACACCATCAGCATCACCGGGCGCGATCCCATTCGCGACGCTCCCTTGTCATTCGAGGACGGCAAGCGTAAGCTCTTTGGCTTGCAGTATCACCCTGAATCTTTCCTTACTACGTCCGGACACCCTCTCATCGAAAACATTCGGCATGCATGCATGGACTAAAGACGGTTCACCTGCCGCCCACCCTGAACCCTGGGGACTACCCGGGGTCTTCAGCACACTGCGCAGGTTTCCCCAAGGACATATCCCTTTTCGGGATGAGTACCTCGAGCGGCTGCTCGATTCAGCCAAACGCTCGGGCATGAACTGGATCCCACCGAAGACAAACCTCTCCGAGCGCCTGGACGAGTTTCTTGCGAGCGAAACATGTCCCTCCGACGGACTTGTCCGCCTATGCCTATTCGACGACCGCCTTGGAATTTCATCCCGCCCCGCCCTTTCCGACGGCAACCCGGTGAAAGGTCGCTTACTCGAATACCGACGCCCCGTACCTTTGGTCAAGAGTACAGGTGAAGCTCAACTCTACGGCCGCCTGAGCGAACTGGATATCACGTACGAGGACTGGATTATTATCGATCCGGAGAAGAAGGACCTTCGGGAATCCGCTACTTGCAACCTGATATTTGTTCGGGACAAAGAGCTTCTCATACCTGAATCAGCCATCCTCCCAGGCATCGTCCTGCAAAAGCTCCTTCCCTATTTGGAATCCGAATTTTCGGTCGCCCGGGGATCTCCGCAGGCAAACGAGCTCCCTGAATTTGACGAAATCATCCTTTGCGGAACCGGCCGGGGCGTCGCGCCCCTCTACGCCCTTCCCGAACTCGGATGGACTTCGAGCAACGACCAAGTCTTTCAAAAGGCTCGATCCCAATACGAGGAACTCGTACAACCCTAAAATGAGCGCCTATCAATTCAACGGCCAATCATTCGAGCTGCGCTACCCCGCGGTCATGGGAATCCTGAACCTGACACCCGACTCCTTCAGTGACGCAGGCGCGTTCGTCGATCCGGAAGATGCCCTCCGACGAGCGCTTGCCATGATCGACGAAGGCGCCCAAATCATCGATCTCGGAGGAGAGAGCACCCGCCCGGGAAGCGAACCGGTATCCGAGAAGGAAGAACTTGCCCGTATCCTTCCGGTCCTCGAGAAGCTCCCCGTCGACCAATTCGTACTTTCCATAGACACGACCAAGCCAGCCGTTGCCAAGGCCGCCTTGCAAGCTGGGGCCCACCTAATCAACGACGTCTCGGGCGGAAACCCCGAGTTACTTGACCTTGCCCAGCGCTACCAGGCTGGTTTCGTTCTCATGCATACCCAAGGTTCGCCCAAGAACATGCAGGACAAACCTGGATACGATAACGTCGTCAGAGAAATCAGGGCCTTCTTCGACGAGAAAAGAGACGACCTGATGGAACGAAAACTCCCGCGCATCTGGATCGATCCGGGAATCGGATTCGGGAAATCTCTCGAGCACAACCTCGAGTTGATGCGCAATCTTTCTGACTTCAAGGACGAAGCATGGGGTCTTTTGCTCGGTTCATCCCGCAAATCCTGGATCGATGGGTTATGCGTAGCTCCCAACCCGAGCGATCGACTTGGAGGATCGATTGCCTCCGCCCTTTGCTCCCTCTCGCATGGGACGGAAATCATTCGGGCTCACGACGTGAGCGAAACCGTTCAGGCCCTTGAAGTGGCAAACGAACTCGCCCTTTCTTCCAATCCTCGCTACAAGGACTGAACCCATGGGAAAAATAAAATTGGAAGGCATAGAAGTGATGGTCCGCATCGGATTGCTCGAGGAGGAGCAATTCGCGCCTCAGGACCTCTATGTCTCGCTCGAACTTTCCTATGACTTTTCCAAGATCCGGAAAAGCGATGAGATTACGGACGGCATCGATTATCGGGAAGTCGTTGCGTGCGTACGAGACTTCTCCAGTGCTTACGACGGAAAAACCCTCGAGCGTTTCGCGCATTTGCTCGCCGACAAGCTAAAGGAAAAATTCTCCGTTTCCCAAGTTCGCCTTTCGGTCGACAAACCGCGCTACGTGAAGAAGTTGGGATTGCGTGAAATCCGGGTTGAGGTTGAACGCTGACGCCTACCTTGGGCTTGGGGCTAACTTGGGAAGCCCCAGGGAAACCTTCGATCGGGCTCTCGTTGTGATATCGGAATTTGCAGAAATCACGTCGGTCTCGCGGCTTTACCGTTCCGAGCCCTATGGGTTTTCCGATCAACCCGCATTCGTCAACGCCGCGGCAAGAATCTCCACGGATTTGCCCGCTCTCGAATTACTGGATCAATTGCAATCAGTGGAACGAGCACTTGGAAAAAAAGTCATGAGGAAAAACGGACCGCGCATCATTGACCTCGACCTGCTCCTCTACGATGAGCTCGAGCTTTCAAGCGAAGAGTTGACCCTTCCCCACCCCGGGATACTGGAGCGGGATTTCGTACTGTTGCCGTTGATCGATTTGAACCCCGGACTAAGCCACCCTCAGTGGGGTGCAAAAACACTGAAGTCCGCACTTGACGGACTTCAGGAAAGATTTGTCGGGGAAAGCCCCGATGACTGGAATTTTTGCGACTAACCTGATCAATCCCTGCCCATCAAGCTCATAACGATCTGGAGTACGTACCAGAAAAGCAAAGCGATGGAAGAAAACAAGGCGAGAGCGGCCGCGACGTGCTGCCCCGGATGATATTGGTGCAAGATGTTTGAGGTTGTGTAAAGAACCGCGCCTGCAGCCAACAAGGCCATCGCTCCACTGAAGACCAGACCGAGCGTGAAACCGAAAATAAAGCTGCAAACAATAACTCCGAACGCCACGAGGAATGCGATCTTCAGGAAATTCCCCATGAATGAAAAATCCTTCTTGGTTATGAAAACCGTTGAAGTCAGTCCGATGACAAGCAAGGCGGTAATGTAACCAGCAGAGGCGATCGCGCCGGGGAAGAATTCGTTGGCAATGTAAAGAATCGGAACAAAGATGACCGCCTCCGCCACAACAAAAAGGCCAAGTCCGAAATACTGCATGCCCTCGGAAGTTTGAGAATGAGCGAACTTGTCCGCTATAAAACTAACCCCCATGAAAAGCCCAAGAACGATTAACCAGGAATACTGGCTACCAAGCATCATCCCAGCTAGTTTAACGTCATAACCGGACGAGAAGATAAACACCTCCAGCAAGGCAAAGGCGGCAATTGCCCCGGCAACGTGAAGGTAAGTGCGACGAATGAACCCCGCCCTTTCGGTAACTGAGCTATCCGCGGCAGATTGCAAACTGTATACTTGTTCTTTCATAATTTTATTATCTATCTATGTGTTGAAATTTTTCCATCCAATTATATTACATAGCAGGAAAATCAAAATTCTTCAAGTTGAAGAAGGCTTGTCATACTAATCGCACGGAGTTAACCAGTGAAACCTCATTCCTTCAGGATCATGTCTATGCACATGACGGCGGCTAAAATCAATTGGCGGACTTCACTGTCGGGAGGAACCTGCTCGGAAATATTCAGGACGTAATTGTCGGCCGTGGTAAAGAGTTCCTTGCCCAAGCCTGCCCATTTCTTGGTAACGTGGGCGAATTCCTGTCCGTCATCGGTCAGGAATTTAAAATCCCATCCCGACCATTTCCCCTTTAAGGTACAGACGGGCAAGTCATTTGCGTCCAATATGCTGAACTTGCCTCCGATGGAGAAAAACTTTTGTTTGAAACCGCCTATAAGCATGTTTTCCTCGTTAAAAACCTGAACTTTGGAAAGGAAAAGAGAAACCCCTCTCTTGACCCGGACGACGGGATCTCCTCCAGGCGTCTTGATCTCGACGTCAAAAGGGGTCATTGGCTTATATTTCGTAAAACGGAACATCTTGGTGAAAAAACCGAGTTTTTCCTCGCGACAGTGAAGAATGGTTTGCCCGGTTCCCGGATCCAGAACATCGAAATTATTGGCCGCCTTGAAAATCCCAGTGTGTTCCTTTACGAAAAAGGTATTTTTATTTAAGATTGAATTCATACAGGATGATTCAAGCTTTCAGGAGCAAAAGGCAACCTCCAAGATTGCCGAAGACCCAAATCAGGCCAAGGCAAGAAGAAGTTTGCTTAGCGAAAGGTTTCTCCTTTGCGCAATGACCGTGCGAATGCCACCAGCAATTGAACCACTGCTTCCAGGTCATTCAAGTCGATCACCTCGCTCGGAGTATGCATATACCGAAGAGGAATCCCAACCAACCCGGTGGGAACACCATCCCGTGAAATCTGAATGGCCCTGGCATCCGTACCGGTCGGTCGGGGATCGGCCTCAATCTGAACGGGCATGCCCTCTTTCTCGGCGCAATCCATCAAGCGATCGAAGACGGCAGGGTGAACGTTTGGACCTCGGGTGAGGATGGGGCCGCCCCCAAGAGTAAACGCTCCGTACTTACGGTGGTCGGCATCCGGATGATCGGTCGCATGACTGACGTCCACCGCCAAAGCAACGTCAGGATTGGCCAAGTGGGCGGAGGGAATCGCTCCCCTTGTCCCGATTTCCTCTTGGGAGGTGGAAACAGCCACAACCTTGCACGTTGGCTTGCGCCCCTTGGCTAGACGCAAAAGGGCCTCGTTCACGGTATAGGCGCCTGACTTGTCATCGAATGCCCGGGAAACGGCCAGGGGACCATGAAGCTTCTCGAACCCATGATCGTACACGGCAGCATCACCAATCGTAACCCTGGAAAGCGCTTCCTTCTTATCCTTGGCTCCGATATCGATCCACATTTGGTGCATCTCGGGGACTTTCCTGCGATCTTCGGGGGTCATCAGATGAATGGCTCTTTTACCCGTTACCCCCCGAATAATGCCCTTGCGGGTCATGATATCCACCCGGCGTCCCGATATCATCGCCCGGTCATGCCCTCCAATGGCATCAAAATATAAAAATCCCTTCTCACTGACATGCTTGATAATAAGTCCGAGTTCGTCAATATGTCCGGCCAGCATGAGCGTGGGCGACCCCTTCCCCAAAGTCGCGTGGCAACTACCCAGGGCATCAATCTCGAAGGAATCGGCAACCCGGGCAACCCGTTTACGCACGACAGCTCGGGCTTCTTCCTCGTAACCCGATGGGGAACGGGCCTGCAGGAGTTCCTTTAGGAATGCAGGTGCTGGCGGGTTGCGAGGCGGGGCGGATGTTTTGGTTTTCTTTGGCATGATGGATTGGGCGTTTCAATTACAAGTCTCCAACAAAGGAAGAAGTGGGCACGAGTCAAAATAAACTTTTTTGAATCGCGCTCCTGCCAAAATACATTAAGGAAACTTTCCCATGACCATTTATCCTGCCATCGACTTGCGTAACGGACGCTGTGTTCGACTTTTCCAAGGAAAAGCGGATCAGGAAACCGTTTATTTCGAAAACCCGACCGATCCGGCCCGCAGCTGGAAGGATGCCGGAGCAACCCACCTGCACGTAGTGGACTTGGACGGAGCGTTCGCCGGGTCCTCTGCCAACCTGGATGCAGTCAATGCAATCTTGAAAGTCGAAGGGTTGAAAGTCCAGTTAGGTGGAGGAATGAGAAGTGGGGAAGCCATAACCAAGGCGCTAAGCCTCGGTCTTGCCCGGGTAATCATCGGAACAAGGGCATGCAACGAACCGGAATGGATTGGTTCGTTGCTCGAACGGTTTGGACCGGAAAAAATAGTCGTTGGAATTGATGCGAAAGATGGAATGGTGGCAACCAAGGGATGGGTCGAAACCACCCGGACCGAAGCCATCGACCTAGCCAAAAACCTTCAGGGCATGGGTCTCAAATGGATCATCCATACGGACGTGGCGACCGATGGAGCAATGAAAGGACCTAATCTGGATGCTCAAAAAAGAATGGCAGACGCAGTACCCGACTGCCAAGTCATAGCCTCGGGCGGCGTAACCAAGGAATCCGACGTCGAAGACCTCAGGCACCTGTCATCCCGTCACCCCAATATTGAAGGTGTGATCATAGGCAAGGCCTTGTACGAAGGAACGGTCGACCTGAAAAACCTTTGCCGCGACGAGTAATCCGAAGAGACTTACCAATCATCTTTCTTTCTGCTATTTCGGTTTATTTCGAGAAATAGTACTTGCAAAGAAGAACAGAGAACTTTTGAGTCTTCTTTCCAATCTTACTATCCCCACCACCCTACTATTTGCTCAACCATGACAAAAATATCCTTTGACGTTGATTTTAGCGAAGACCCGGAGAAGATTCTCCAGCAAATTCAAGACCGTGCGAAAGCCGAGGTTGAAAAGCGCGAAAGCAAGGAAAGGGTTTCCGGCTACCTATCCAAGCTACACGAAAAAGTTAACGAGGACATCAATTCGGACTACAAGAGCACGACTGATCTGATCAAGGCGCTCACTCCGTTCGCATCTCCAGCCCTCAAAGACAAACTTGCATCCACCTCACCTTCAGGTCGGCGCAAGACCGTTTCCATGAACAAGGACGTGTTTGACGAGATCAAGAAGTTGCTCGCCGAACCTAATCCGAACAAAGCGGCTATCGGTCGTGAAGCAGGTGTAAGCGTCGTACAAGTACGCAAAGTGGCAGCTGGTGGATATGATGAAAAATTTGGAGGCGAAGCACTATCAACGCCTGCGGATAAGGACGAGGACTCTTCCCCTGAGCCAGACTTGCCTCCTCCCTCATTCGGCGACGACGAACCCGCCGACGAGCTTCCCGCACCTCCGGCTCCCGATCTTCCCGAACCACCTTCCTTCGGCGACGACGAACCTGCCGACGAGCTTCCCGCTCCTCCGGCTCCCGATCTTCCCGCACCACCTTCCTTCGGCGACGACGAACCTGCCGACGAGCTTCCCGCTCCTCCGGCTCCCGATCTTCCCGCACCACCTTCCT
>Ga0315322_10002676_pt1 | contig 13776 bp, 7 predicted proteins | sample M110021515metaG_FD_203461 | JGI IMG/M metagenome (GOLD analysis project Ga0315322, IMG submission 203461) | Ammonia-oxidizing marine archaeal communities from Monterey Bay, California, United States - M1 100m 21515 | ecosystem: Environmental > Aquatic > Marine > Intertidal zone | place: USA... | reverse complement strand
CCGGATTAAAGAGCGGTTATATCCACGGCCAAAGCGACGAACTTGGCTTCGGCGTAGTCGATGGAAAAGTCCATGTCCACGATCTCCACGCGACCCTCCTCCATCTCCTTGGCTTCGACCACGAACAACTCACCTACCGCTTCCAGGGCCGAGACTTTCGCCTCACCGATGTTCATGGAAAAATCGTGAAAGAAATCTTAGCGTAGCCAAGAGCACCCGCTTTTGGACTGATTCCAATCAGTCGATTCAAAATCGCTCACCACAAAAAACGAAACTTGCCAAGTGGTTGCCATCAACAAATGCCGAACCCAAAAACTAGAGAAGATGCACCTCTCTTTCTCCCCGCCTCCGCTGCGTTCCAAAGGCGAGATCAAGGCCCTACCGCCTGAAGTAAATTCCTAGCAACCATTCTACAGAAACCCATGAAGACCCTTTGTTACCTTCCGGTAGTTGCCGGCCTTGTATCAATGCCGTCGGTGGCATCCGCTCAAACCGTCGGCGCCTACTGGACCTTTCAACTGGAGCAGAACACCAGCATAAGTGCCACTTATGATGAGGGGGTATCTTTTTCGTCCTTGGGTGGCCGGGCACCAGTCTTCTCCGGAACGGGTAGTGCCTTCACCAACTTTGCCAATTTCTTCGCGGACTTCGTCGCCTTCGACGATACGACCTGGGAGCCCGGTCGCTGTGCCACGTGGAATGCCAACCCGGGAGGTGGATCGAAAGGAAACAGTTTTCAGATTACCTTCGACTCTACCGGTACGGAGGACTTCCAGCTCCGGTTCAAGTATCGGAACAACGGGACCCAGTCGGGTGGAGTGCCTGTCGTGGCCTTCTCGGCCTTCGATTACAGCCTAGGGACGAGCTTCCAGCCGGTGCCGGGAATCGATCTGACATTGACCAACGATCAGAATTACAACAACGAGTGGACCGCCGACCTGTCGGCCCTCTCTGCGATTGAGAATTCCGGAACGGTGACCTTAAGATGGTCGCTGCCGGATTTTGACCAGGGGGCTTCAAAGCAGTTGCGGGTGGATGATCTCCAGATCATAGGCACCTCGGTCGCTCCTCCAGGCCCCAGGCGCACGCGCTACTTGCCCACGGGTGACTACAACGTCCTGTTCTTTGCTTTCGATGACCTCAAGGCGAACTTCGGCCCCTTCGCGACGCCTGAGCTTGCCCAGGCAATGCCGCGTCCGCTCACGCCCAATCTCGACTCCCTCGCCTCGATGGGCATGAGCTTCACCCGAGCCTATTGCCAGCAGGCGGTGTGCTGGGCCTCTCGGATTTCGGTGATGACTGGCTGCCGCCCGGATACGACAAAAATCTGGGATGATGGGCCAAACTTCCGGGACACTATGCCGGGAGTGGTTTCGCTTCCCCAGCACTTTGCGGCCCGGGGCTACAACGTCGCCGGACACGGGAAGATCTACGATTTTCGCAGCACACCACCCCAACAGGACGCGGCCTTGTCGTGGCCCAAGGGTTTCAGCAGCCCAAGTGTGTCCAATACGAACTCGGGAGAAGCCCACCACTTCTATCAAGAAGGACAATGGCAGGCAGAGCAGGCAGAGCCTGAAAGTTCCAGCACCCGGCGCAGGCTCTTTTCCACGGATGCAGGCGACACCAACTTCTGGGCAACTCCAAACCGCCCGGTGGATCCCGACCTCGATTACTCCGACGGCCGGATCGCCGGAGCCGGTATCTCCAAGCTCAATCAGTTTGCGACCGACTACCTGAACAACGGCAAACGTTTCTTCCTAGCAGTCGGCCTGCAGAAGCCACATCTACCCTTTACGAGTCCGAAGAGCTTCTGGGATCTCTACGATCCTGCGGAGATTGACCTAGCAGGTTACGATGGAAGCCGCACCCCCCCGACGGGAGGCCTCGCATTTACCAATGCGACCTATGAGATCGGCAGCTACGAGGATCTGAATACCACCGTTGCGGAGGCTGACGCCCGGCGTCTGATCCACGGCTATCTCGCGACCACAAGTTTCGCCGATTACCAGTTCGGACGGATTCTTGCGGCTCTCCAGAAATCCGGTGTGGCGGACAATACAATCATTGTCGTCTGGGGAGACCACGGGTTTCATCTTGGTGACCACAATGGCTACTGGGCCAAACACACCTGTTTTGAAAATGCCACCCGCAGTCCACTCATCATTCGGGCTCCAGGCATGGACGACTTGGCGACGGCTGGAAAAGTGTGCAGCACTCCGGTCGAGCTCGTGGATCTCTTTCCTACCCTAGTCGATCTTGCGGGTATCGCGGAACCGTCCCAGCCGGTTGGCTTGGAGGCCCAAGGCATCAGTCTTCGACCTCTTCTTGAAGATCCGAGACAACCGTGGAAGAAAGCGGCATTTTCCCAGTACCAGCGCGTCATTCGGGGGACAGGGAATCCCTCTGGCAACGGCATGGGCTACACGTTAAGGACCGACCGCTACCGCTACACCGAGTGGTGGCGCACCCAGACCAGCAATCAAGCGGGCGGTGGCTTCACGGATCGCGACCAGAAGCTCTTCGAAAGTCCGGAGTTTGTTGAGCTCTACGATCATCTCAATGATCCCCGGGAAGAAAAGAATCTGGCGGCTATTCCAATCGACCCTGCCTACGCCGACTTGATTGCTGAACTCTCATCCATGCTCGCCGGCGGCAATGGCTGGGACACGGCAGCGGTGGATGCACCTGCGCTTTACCCCGTGGGTTACGAGACATGGCGTAGTGCTCATGCAATTCCTGGTATTGATCCTCTAGCCGATCTTGATACTGGCGCTGATCCCGACTTTGATGGAATTGTAAATCTCTTGGAATATAAGATGGGGCGGCATCCGTTAGTCCCGGATTTAGACAGCGTCATCTCTTCCATCTTCGAAGAAGATGGGGTCGACTATTTGGCTTTGGATTATCAGTCCGTCCCTTCACGCAGCGATGTGACCATGGTGGGGGAGCGTTCTTCCACCCTTCTGCCTGGTTCGTTTACAACCACTGGTGTCGAGACCAACACCCATTCCTCTGTGGCAGGTAAAGAATTGAAACGTTCCCATGTCGCGGTGACTCCGGCCGGCCGCAATTTCCTGCGACTCAAGGCAGCGTCCGACTGAGAGTCCTTTCCCAGAATCGAAACGAAATCCCATGAAATTGAGACGATAAACTCTCTTGGAACCGGGGAGGAGCAGAACCTAAATCGGAGGCTGCTCAACGGAATCGGCGGGGTCGACGGACAATAACTTCGAAATCACCTTTGATTCCACCAATTCCTTTTTACCACCCGACCTCCGCCCCATTTAAATAGACAAGAGCCCCATCACCCGCTTGAGGATTACCCCGATTGGATCGAGCTCCACAATCCTAACCTTGAGGACGCGAGTCTAGACGGGGTTTTCCTTAGCGATGATCCCACCTCTCCTCCGCTGCGGTCCAAATGTGGCTTCATGGCCGCATCGCCAAGAGAAATTTTCTAGCAGTACCCGTAATTTCCTAGCAGTTTTGCAACCATGAAAATTAAACATGCTCTGAGACTTGTCGGCCTCGCTATTTTTTTGACATCGTCCGCTAGACTGAAAGGCGACGACGGCTATGCCATAGTGGTAAGCAAGGACACCCATGCACACGCCGATTGGACGCCAGTCGTCGAGGCGCTGCGCAGCAAGCACAGCGGCATTGTAATCGAGTACGAGAAAAATCTTTCGGAAAGCCTCCCAGCGTTACAAACAGCGTTTCCGAAATATACCTGTATCGTCGCTAAGCCGGAAGATGCGGGACGTGCCTTCGTAGCCGCCGCCCATCAACTCACCCGTCAACTCGACGCGGATCCCTACCCCGACACCATCTGGGCCATCGTCACAGGGTATGAACCGGCTGACGCCTTGCGCATAGCCAAGCATGCCGAACCGCTAACGGTGAAACGCGCCCTTACTGGGACGGTCGGTTCACCTTTGGACGCCTATGACGAAGGCGTCATGTTCAACGAACTAAAAGCCAATGCGATGTGGGAAAAAGTCTTAGGTCAAACCGTTACCCGCAAGTCCTGCCCCCAAGATACCACCAAGCTTATTGTCGATTCGCTAAACGACTACAAACCGGACGTCTTCATCACCAGCGGTCACGCTACGGAGCGTGATTGGCAACTGGGCTTCACCTACCGCAACGGCTACTTTAAATGCAAAAATGGGCAGCTCTTTGGTCAGGATTCCTCGGGCGGATGCCATGACATCAACTCGCCCAATCCAAAGGTTCACCTGCCCGTGGGCAACTGTCTAATCGCGCACGTTTCCAATCGCGAATGCATGGCGCTGGCGCTGATGCATTCTGCCGGCGTAAATCAAATGGTGGGCTACACCATCCCCACGGGCTACGGCTACGGCGGTTGGGGCGTAAAGGACTACTTTTCGGAATTGCAGGCGGGGCGCTTTAGCCTATCGGAAGCGCATCACGCCAACCAAATCGCCCTCAACTACAACATTGAGATGTTGGCAAAATCCGGTAAGCGCATCCACGGTCTTAGCGGCGATCGCGACGTGGTCGTGCTCTACGGCGACCCCGCTTGGGAAGCGCGTATGCCAAAACGCCAATTGCCTTGGACCCAGACCCTCAGCAAAAAAGGCGGTATCTATACCTTTACCATTATCGCCAACCAACGCGGCGACTGGGACAATCGGCCCGTTGTCCACCTTCTACCGAAACGCCTCACCAACGTGAAACTTCTTACCGGAGGGGAACTCAGCCCCGTCATCGGCGATAATTTCATTCTCATCAAGTTTAACAAGGGTGTCGCTCCCATGAAGGGGAATCGCGGCGAGGCAATTCCGATCCGCGGCGACTATGAAAAAGGCCAGACCTTCACTATCACTTTCTCGGGAGAAGTCATCTAGTAGAACATCCTCAAACGCCACCACACCACCAAGCACAAGTTCGAGATCTTCAAAGTGCCCGGCACCACCGCCCTTCGATATCGAGACCATGGGGCCCATAACCCCTTTTTACCCCCTCTGTTCCGATCCAAAGGAAACATCAAAGCCCTTCCACAAAAAGCAATTCCTTAGCAGCCAGATAAGACTTGCTCGTCAGCCTTAACGCAATCAAATTGCGTTAAGTGTCAACCACGACTTCACATCCTGAAATTGCGTTACCGCCTGTTGTGGCGGTTAGACCTTTGCTCATGCTCACCGGTTTTCTTGGAACAGGAAAAACGACCTTACTTCGCTCCATTTTAGATGAGTTAGCTGAGCGAGAACATCTTGCTGATGTACTTCTAAATGATCGAGAAAATGCCTCTATTGACCGTGAGACACTGAAGGACCGTGCTGCAAATGTGTTAGCACTCACCGGATCCTGTGTCTGCTGCGAAGGTTATGACGAACTGGTAGAGATGATTCTTAAGGCTTCAAAAAGCCAACACGACCTTCTTCTGATTGAATTAAATGGAACAGCAGACCCCATTCCGCTTTTGGAATCTTTTACGCTGCTCGAATCGAAATTTTGTCTACGCCCCCGCTGGCAGGTTTGCGTTATCGATGCCCGTCACTTTGGGAAGCGAGGCAACTTCGACGAACTCGAAAAGCTCCAACTAGAGACAGCGAGTCACTTCACCATTTCTTGGAGTTCCGAGCTTAATGAGCAGGAAGAGCGTGCATTAGAAAAAAAAGTTATGACCATTAATTCTCAGGCAACGCGCACTACGGCGCCCCTGTTAGCAGATGCTCTAAGTCGAGCGATTCGTAACAACCGCCACCACACCTTTGCGAAAAAACAACTGGACCAAAACCACCATGCTTCGCTTCGCTTCGCGCCCATTCCCCCTTCGAAAAAAAATCTTCACGACCGTCACGAACTCGCACACCAATTTACCGGCTGTAATATTATTTTCCCCAAACCAGTCGAAGAAGCCCGTGTCCCGTTATGGCTTAAAAAGCTTCCTGCATCTGTGATCCGCGCCAAGGCTTTAGTTGCGCACCCGAGCGAAGAAGGGTCTCGATTCCTCTATGAGCGCGTTGGTGAAATTGTATCTCCCAGCCCGATCCCCGTTCGCGTCTCCGAGAAAGTTCCCTGCTCCGGGATCTTTATCGGAGCGGACCTTGATCCCTATGAAATTCTCTCTATCACAAGAGAGCATCTACATCCAGATTGTCATTTTCCCGAGTCCGGAATACCTCAAGTTTTGTAAAAGCTCTCTCTTAAGCTACTTCACAAGCTTCTCAATTTTCTCAGTGACCTCAGCCGAGGTTGGCTCTACTCCTGAATTGAAACGAGCAATGATTTTCCCGTCAGCATTGATGAGGAACTTCTCAAAGTTCCAGCCAATGTCACCGGCATGTGAAGATTTTTTCCCTGCCAACACTTCATACAAAGGATGTCGTTTTTTACCATTCACCTCAATCTTCGAAAACATCGGAAAAGTAACATCATATTTTGTCTTACAAAAGGCCTTGATATCCGCCTCCGTGCCAGGCTCTTGCCCTCCAAATTGATTACAAGGAAAGCCAGCGATCAAGAGCCCCTTTTCCCCATATTTCTTATGGAGGGCTTGAAGTTCCTCATACTGACGCGTGAAGCCACACTTTGAAGCAGTGTTGACGACCAGAACGACCTTAGGTTTGGTCGCACCTAAGGTCGTCTTTGTGCCATCAATGGTTTTCACCTTAACGTCCAGAGGAGAAGCACCAGCAAAAGATGAAATCAAAAACAAAGAACAGAGTAAGTTTAATTTGGATTTAACCATAATTCTAGAATCACCCCAATCTCCACTCCGTCAAGAAATCAAATTGTCCTCATAACCGTTGGCGAATCAGAAGCACCGGAATTTAGATAAAATCCTCTTTCTCCCCACCAGCTCCAATCTAAATACGGCTCCATGGCCCTGCCACCAAAAGTAAAATCCTAGCAGCCGCAGACGGTAACTAGGAGAGCATTTGCTGCGTCAGCACTGAGGTAGATACTTTCCTCATGTTAATTTGCTTTTTCAGCAGATTGCGATGGTTTCCTTTCTGTTGGTTTTCGGTTGATCTATTGCGTCGCGCTCGGACCGGGTCGCAATCCGAGCGATCTCGACTCCGCCTAACCCTATCGAGAAACTTTCAAACGCAGGAAATTCTCCCCCCCGTTTGCCAATGGAATCGACACCCTCCGTATTTCAACTTCGGCGCGAGCCTCGAGCAATTCATCAGGCGTATCAATCCAGGTTTTCAGATCGGAACTCGCTTGGACCTGGTAGATGATATCGGTTCGATCGAGAATCTTCCGGTAAGTCAAAACCATCGACTCCCCTTTATGCCCGATTGTAACTCCGTCATCCTCTATAATTGTTGATCTTGGATTATTACCGAACGCGTATTCGATCAAAGTCTTCTTTCCATCCCCATCCCCATCCGCAAGATCACCCCATAGCGAGGATTCTAGATTAGGATCGGCGAGTTCTTCGATGCTGAAATGTTGATGCCGCCAGATTTCCATCGGCTCCGCATTGAAAAGAATCTTAGCAGGCCACGGCCCCTCTTCCAATATGCCATCGCTTACCGTAATAGCGAATCTTGGGGGAGATTCCGGAGCCAGCCTCTGATAACGGAACATCGAAATATCCGTGACCCCAGAGACTCTCTCTCCGATTGTAAAATAAGCGTCAGCACTCGCCGAAAAGCAAACCGCCTCTCCTTTTGGTTCGCCTCCCGGAACGCGTGCTCCAAAAAAGGGTAACTCTTCAATAGCACTACCGGTGAGAAGGTCGGCAATAGAGACGCTCAGATCCGGACGCCGAAAATACAAAACATGCTCGTAGTTTCGAACGATAATTTCGAGCCCATCTCGGGAAATATCGGCAGCAGTTGTACTCACTGAAAAACCGTAAAGGCGATCGTGAATGATGGCTGGCATCTCACCGAGATATTCCAAGGTTTGCACGCCAATATAGTTTTCCTGATGAGCGAGCCGGAACAGCCGGCCGACTGTTTCACGCTTAGACAGAATATACACGTCCCCGTTATGTGGATCGACGATCAAAGATTCTGCGTCACGGCGAGCTGGAACACCGGGCACTCCAGGTCCACCTTCACCTCCCGGTGTTACGGGATATTGAAACTCAATTCTCTCGATGTCCGTTTCCGGAATAATTCCACCCCCATTGGCGACCAGAAGCGGCTCTCTAATTCGAAGAATGTTCAGGTCTGTTCTTACGGCACCGTTATCCCCAAAATCACCAAGGTAGAGCAGGGGCTCGTCGTTCACCGTGGCGGCACCAATATCTTCCCAGTCATTATTAGTCGCACCAGCAAGAATCCACTCGCCTCGATTGCTTCCGTTGGTTCCCAGCGCGATCAAATTGGTCGGCTTTCCGCTATCTTGATGCGCCCACAAAATCCCCGGGTTCTGAATCGACGCGACCAATCCTGAGATTTCAGTAAGACGCGTAGGCTCAAGAAGATTCCCCGCAACATGTCCTGCCCCAAACCGGCCCGGCTCGTAAACGAATTGAATCTCGCCATCGGTGATCTGAACCTGAGAAAAATCGGCGATCGCAACACCAGGAGCTGAAACTAACTCGAACCGCCCCGACTCAAGATCACTGATCCTAAAATCGAGCTGGGCATCATCGCTCGTAAAATCAGATGCCCTCAGTTGTTCTGGAGTGATCGCGATGATCGACTCCCCAGTCGAAGCAGCAAGCCAACTGCGCCGAATCACAGGGGCAGTCGGCCCGACGACATCCGTCGCACGCAAATCGAAGCTCAAATCGGAGCTCCCCGGCTTGTCCTGATGCACCTCAACGGCGATGATGTTTTCTCCCGGTTTAAGCAAGAGAGGAGATACGATGAACTCGTGAATGACAGTTTCGACCACCCCTCCCTGTGAAAGACTAGCCACCGTGTCTTTCGTGATTAACTCATCTTCCGGCATATTTGACCGCCCGACTTCCACTCCATTCACGAAGAGGACGGCCCCATCATCACGCAACAGCTCGAGTTTGATTCCCGGCAAAGCCGACGGGTCATCCACCATGAACTTACGCCGAAAATACGTTGTGATAAACTTACTTCTCGGATTGTCACCAAACCCAACCTGAGTCGTTTCATCCTCACCATAGCCTAGCTCAGCCAATCCGCTTTTCCACGAACTGTCGTCAAAAAAATCCTGCCTCCACTCGTAACCCTGTTCGCTCCCGTCATCGAGATACTTCCACGTTGAACCAAACGGAATGAGAACTGACTGACCACAAGCGAGACCCGTGAGTGCAACCGAAAGTGATACTAAAATAAATGAAGTGAACCTCAACAATCTCATAAGAAAGAATGAACGACGACACTTCTTCGCAGGTGAAAGCCTCTTCAGCGAATCCAAAACAACAATTTTCAGATTTTAACTTCGGACGAGATCCTCTCAGCCCCCCAAGAAAAAACCAAATCTTCAACGGGGTGGTCCGACTCAGCTCCTTTTCTCTCCAATCAAAACCTGGATTCCTTCCATTTCCGATTAGAAAGGAAGTCACTACTCCGTCAAAACGCGTAGTCGCATAAAGGATACTTTTTCCTCCTGATTATCGAAGGGTAAGACGCTTCGATATAGAACTACTGAAAGGCCATTTTCTGCTACCTCTTCAGAAACAAATATCAGCTCACCGTCAGCCGGCTCCCAATTCTCAAGATTCCTCGACTGCTCAATGACGTAATTATCGAGCACCCCAGTGGTTATTTTCTGAAATGCAAAGTAGAGAAAGTTAGCCTCTTGTTCTTCAACAATAAAATTTATAACTCCTACCTCAGGAATAGCGAACGAACTCGGATCGGCTGGATCCGTTCCCATCGCAATTTCGACATCGTCGGGAACACTGTCTCCATCGCTATCATTCCGAACAGCAGGAGGGGCGCCTCCGATCCCAACTCCGGGAGTGCCTCCAACTACTAAACTAGCGGCCCAACTCGTAGCTTCGTTGTGATCAGAATTACTAAAAGGGCTAACAAGTTCGAGACTGAAGCCTTGTCCATCCGCTTGCTCTGGCCATGGAGAGGCATCTTGATAGCGAAAATCTTTTATAACACTTTGAGAAAAATCGCTCAAAAGAAGATGCTCGCCATTATTATCAAGCCGCCCGCTATATGAGCCAACCACAGGAAGTCCGCCACCATAACGGAGTTCAAAGGCCTCCTGATTACTAACTAATAGAATCACTTCTTCTGGTCCGAGAGTCACTCTATCTGCTCCGCGAAAATCGAACCCAATTCCTGCAAGAAAAGATGACTCGAAAAGATTGACCTGTTTGCCTGCAATATTTTGGAGCTCAAGCCATTCAAAATCATCTTGATTAGTGAATCCTGCGGCTTTCTCTAATTCACTTGGTGCGGCCGGATGATACATGATCTCCGAAACCACAAGGTTAGCCTCTGAGCCGCGATCTTCGCCAACCACAAAATAAGCACTCTTGGGAGGGCTCCAGTAGATACGGCCATTCGCTTCTTCCGCCGTTCGAGAAGTGACGAGGGTCGACTTGTTTATCGGAAGGGGATTGGGAGCGAGCGTCTCATTAATATCAAGCTCTGGAAGAATGAAAAAGTCAGAGCCCCCCGGGGAAGTATTCATCCCTTGAATCGCGAGCACATTACGACCTTCACGAACGATTTCCGATCCATTAGCAACACTGAAATCCTCAAAAATAATCGCCTCACTATCCTTATGAGATGTCGTTGCCCGAGAATTCCATGCCAGCGTTTCTGGAGCATTAGCACGAGCAATTTCGACCCCATTGAGATAAGCTACGAATCCATCATCATACTTCATTTTAAGCGTCACCGCATTGACGTTTGAGGCCTTGTTATTGAAGTTGAATTCGATCCTAGCATAAACACTCGAGTTCACGTACCGCATCTCGCTCTGTATATTTGTGTTGATTAAATCGAGGGCTGGCCCGTTGGTTTCAAATCCCATCGCGGTTGCACCAGAAGCCCAAGAAGAATCATCAAAATCAAATGTGCTCCAACCATTACCAAGAGAGTCATCCAAAGGTATTAAGTGTTTACTCAGAACAAACGAGGTAACGTAATTATTGGTGAATTGACCACCAGGAAAAAGCTCGCCAGCTACAACGCCATTAAAGTCACGCGGATCCGTTCCGTCTAATGTGTAAAAGACCGACCCCTTAGGTGATGACATCGCGAGTTCAAAACCTTCCTCCACAATTCCACCTTCCCGATTCATGGTCGCCTCAGGAAGCCATTGCCGGTCCATAAATTTAACGCGCTCTCTTAACCATCCTTTGAGGTGCTCAACTTCACCTTCCCAACCTCTATCGCCATTGGAGTAACGCCCCCCATTCGGAGGCCTAGTCGACCAGCGAAGGAAGTTTCGCGACTGAGCTTCCCTGATCTGAGAAGCCATCCCGTCGATGATACTGTTGAAACTTTCTTCTGAAAAATGTGTCTTCCGGAGACTAAAATAGCGGTCGATATAGGCTTGGTTGAAATCGGGATCACCTCTATCGCTCGCAAGCGGAGGGGCTCCATTCACACCAGGTTTCCAAATCAGATTATTCCACCAAGGATAAGCCCAAAAATCATTATTAGAAAAAGAGCTCGGAACCCCTGAACGGCTATCTGAATCACAGCCCAGGCAACGATCAAAGTCCCAAACAGGGCCATAATGAACCTTTCCTCCGCGAGGTTTAAACAAATAAGTGCTTAAGCGCAAAGCATCGGGATCTTTTGAAAGGATTCGTAACAAGTGCTCATCCAACCAACTTCCCACATCGATATACTCAGAATAATGTTTTCCAGTTGCGGTGTTCGTGTAGTCAGGGAAATTACGGATAGCTCCATTGAATTCATTGAGATAGTTTTTAAGATATTCCGCTTGAGCATCGGTAACATTCTCTTCTTTTGGATAAATCCATCCTAGGGACCCCATACTCTGAACACTGAGACCTCGATCTCCAGGATCGAGTCGATCTTTCTTAAACATGTAGCCTCCTGTGATTGCAGGCTCAGTCGTGTCGGATGGAGAGAGGCGCTCAACCTCGACGCGATTAGGACCCCTCTTAACTTTTTCAATGAGAGAGTAAACTCCCATATAGTCTTCTGCTTCAAGAACCCCATCATCCGTATTCGAGAAAACTTCCACAAATCGTGTCCGCGGCGCATAACGACCAATCCTGCGACTCAGCTCGTACATAAAGGGGTTACGCATCAGCGCACGATCAAAGTCCCAGCGCCCGCTTAGCACCCAATCAGACTGGGCCGGCATTCCCAGCACGCTTAAATCACGATCTTCATCCACCTCGTCCCGAAACTCCACCGCAAGAGAATACTTTGCCCAAGAACCCGTGGAAGACCCGCGTTGCCGCATGTTACCCCGGGTTTCCAAGTCAGGTTTATTTCTTACCGACGCCCGCTTCTCCTCACCTTCACCTTTCGGCTCATAAACAGAAATATGCATATCGCGATTACTACTCGGTCGCCCTCTATCAAAATTGTCGAGAACAACAATGGGGAGATCTGAAGTGAAATCCCGAATGGGCGCACCAATGTAACGCTCAGAGTTAGTAACATTCTCCTCCTGTAGATAAATATAGGTGGCACTCAGCGTCTCTCCCAATGTTCCATCCACACCAATGATCCTAGCCCTTACTTGCAAAGTCCTATCGGAAGACTTCTGAACTGATATAGAATTTTGATAAATTGGACTATCCTCATTAGGTTCTGGAGTGGCCCCACTACTACTGATGTTAGTTTCAAAATGAATCGCCTGACCCGGCCCGGCTCCGGATAGGACCAAGTTAAAAGCTTCCGTGAAAGTCTGGCTAGAATGAGAAAAATTAACGAGAGGAATAGGATTCTGAAAAGACGCTCCATTCATTACCCCGGGACTCGGAGGAGAGAAATACCCCTCAGTTCCTCCAGCATCAGATTCTTTAAATCCGTATGAGATATCTGTGAACTGTTTAGGAAAGAAAGGGGCAAATTCTTGGATTACAGTGAGTCCGTCTTTACCGACCAAAGCAAGATATTCCCCATCCGTCGTAAGTTTAAAATTAGTGTGTAAATTCCCTCCTGGGTTTGATCGGCGCTTTTCGGAAGCAAATACGATCATCGCTTTACCAGCAGCTAACTGCACTGCCGGGAAAGACCACTTAACTAAGTTATCAGATTTATCAGTGAGGTAGTATCCGGCAAGATTAAGAGGATTATTGCTTGGGTTATAGATTTCTATCCAATCAACATAATCATTATCTTCGTCTTGAAGGACCGTTGAGTTAGAGGCCGAGAATTCAGAAATGATCGGATGAGAAAAGGAAACCTGACTAAGACAACAAACGACTAGAAAAGTTATTAAAAAAGATTTACAGCGATTCGGAATACGCACAAAGCGTAAGATTTTCTCCGTCATTGGGCATAGAAGTATGTAAGGTTTCCCGCAGGAATCAATGAAGTAAGTATTTAAAACTCTAAACTATCTTCCGACTGAGAAGGGGCGGTAGAAATTCTTCTTCCTAATCCGCTCCAGCCCAAAAATGGCTTCACTCTTCTCCCACCAAAAGTAAATTCCTAGCGGCCCTCTCCGATTTGCCTCGCCCCCTTATCAATTCCTCTCAAAGCTACACCATGCCAAAGACCCTGACCTCCCGTCGCCACTTCCTCAAGACCGCCGCCGGCGCGCCTTTGATTCTCAGTAACCTCCGCGCTGCCCCCTCGGCGAACGGAAAGCTCAACCTTGCGGCAGTCGGCGTCGATGGCAAAGGCTGGAGCGACCTCACAAGTCTCGCCTCCCATCCCAGCGTCAACGTCACCGCAATCTGCG
>Ga0315322_10002674_pt1 | contig 13792 bp, 6 predicted proteins | sample M110021515metaG_FD_203461 | JGI IMG/M metagenome (GOLD analysis project Ga0315322, IMG submission 203461) | Ammonia-oxidizing marine archaeal communities from Monterey Bay, California, United States - M1 100m 21515 | ecosystem: Environmental > Aquatic > Marine > Intertidal zone | place: USA... | reverse complement strand
ATATCGGGCCCAAAGCCTCCTTCCCCTTCGAGTATTCCAAAGAGTTCCGGTCTGCCGATCCTTCACAAGATAACCCCTATCCGACACTCGAAAAACTCCTTACCGATTCTAAAAAAGGAGGCAAGCCCTTCTGCCTGCTTGCCTGTTCCAGCGAACCACATACACCCTATACCAAAGGGGACGCCTCAGCCTACGATCCAAGCAAACTCACGCTGCCGCCGACCTTTGTGGATACTCCCAAGACCCGGCAGGAATACGCCAAGTACCTCGCAGAGATTACCTACTTCGATGCCCAATGCGCCGCTCTGCTCAAATTGCTTGATAAGCACGACCTGGCTCAAAACACCCTCGTCATGGTCGTCTCCGAACAGGGCTCTGGCTTTCCCTTTGCAAAGTGGACCTGTTACGAACTGGGGCTCACGTCCGGCATGATTGTACGTTGGCCCGGCAAAGTAGCGGCGGGCTCCAAGTCAAATGCCTTGGTCGAATATGTCGATATCACGCCCACCTTTCTCGCCGCCGCCGGGTTGAAGACTCCCGACACAATGGACGGGCGCTCGTTCTTGCCTGTCCTCACAGGTGAAAATGCGGAACACAAGAATTACACCTTTGGGGTGCAGACGACCCGCGGCATTGGATCAGGCTCTGAGAACTTCGGCGTGCGGTCTGCCGGGACCAAAACCCACCGTTACATCCGCAACCTCAATCATAGCGAAACATTCAAAAATGTCGTCACCCGACCGGGTGGTGACAAGGCCGATTTCTGGATGTCTTGGATCGAAAAGGCAAAGACTGGCGATGCCCACGCCCTTGCCATGACCGAGAAATACCAGCACCGTCCCGCCGAGGAACTTTACGATGTGGAAAACGATCCCCATTGCCTCAACAACCTGATCGATAATCCGAAATTCGCAGAGCTCAAGGTTGACCTGTCCATGCGTCTCGATGCGTGGATGAAATCGCAGGGGGACGAGGGAGCCGTCACGGAGGCCCTGGCTCTCACCCGCAAATCCAAGTTCAAGGAGAACAAGTGGCCCAACCGGTAGGCCCGGTCGTTCATCCTCATAGATCGGCGCGATCGACAGGAGGGGCTTCGCTTGAAACCCGACCTCTAGAAGTTGCAATAATTACACAGCGGATACGTCTACGAAAAGCACAGTGGACATTACAACGGGATTCAACCTATATAGGAGCCGTTAAATGCGTATTGGGATTTTATCGATCACGATTCTGCTCACTCCGGCTTCGGCGTGGGCTGACGATCCGCTTGTCGAACGTCAACGTCTCGAGTTTTTTGAAACCAAGATTCGACCTGTCCTCGTTAAACATTGCTACGAATGTCACGCGAGCGATTCCAAGAAGCTCCGTGGGGGCTTGCTCGTCGACTCCCGACAAGGCTTGTTAGAGGGTGGCGAATCGGGGCCTGCGGTCACCCCGGGTAACCTGGAAGAAAGTCTGCTGATCTCGGCCCTGAAGCATGATGAATTCGAGATGCCCCCCAAGAGCAAGTTGTCTGCGGAGGTCGTTGCGGATTTCGAAAAGTGGATTCTAGACGGAGCAAGCGATCCACGTCTCGCTACGGACTTGGTTACCAAGTCGAAGCCCATCGACGTCGAAGCCGGGCGGAAGCACTGGGCCTATCATCCGCTCAAAGCACCTGCCATCCCTGAAGTGAATGATACCACTTGGCCGAACGGCGACATCGATCGCTTTGTCCTCGCCAAGCTGGAAGCGACAGGTCTGTCACCTGGATCCGATGCGGAAAAGATCGTCCTGGTCCGCCGCCTCTACTTCGATCTCATCGGCCTGCCTCCCACGCCGGAGCAGATTGGACAGTTCCTCAACGACGAGTCGCCGAAGGCGTTTGAGAACCTCGTTGACCGCTTGATGAAATCACCGCGCTTCGGCGAACGTTGGGGGCGTCACTGGCTTGATGTTTCGCGTTTCGCGGAATCGATGTCCTTGCGCGGGATCTTGCTCAAGCATGCCTGGCGATATCGCGACTACGTGATTGAGGCGTTCAATGATGATCGCCCCTACGATCAGTTTCTTAGGCAACAACTCGCAGGCGATTTACTTGAGGCAACAACACTCGAGGCACAGCGGCAGAATCTCGTGGCCACAACGTTCTTGATGATGGGGAACACCAATCTTGAAAACCAAAACAAGGGCCAGCTCGAGATGGATTTCGTCGATGAACAACTCGACGTCATCGGAAGAGGTTTTTTGGCGCAAACGATCACTTGTGCCCGCTGTCACGATCACAAATTTGACCCCATTCCTACCCGGGATTACTACGCGATGGCGGGTGTTCTCAAGAATGTTCAGGGACTGAAGCACTCCAATGTCTCCGCATTTAGGGAAGCTCCCTTACCAATCTCGGAGGAAGCAAAGCGAGAGCTGGAGATCTACAATTCGTCGGTCGCCAAAATGAAGACCGATATCAAAATGCTGAAAGCGGAGCTGGAACCGCCCTCTCGGAAATCGATTATCGCCGCCTCCTCCCTGCCGGGCATTGTTGTCGATGATGATGAGGTGATGGTCGTAGGCGAGTGGACGCACTCGGTGCATTCCAAGCACTACATCGGCAAGCGCTACATCCACGACGCTAACAAGGGGAAAGGAGACAAGACAGTCTCCTTCATCCCAAAACTACCGAGTGACGGGGAGTATGAAGTGCGCTTCGCCTATTCGGATGGAAACGGCCGCGCCTCGAATGCACCCGTGACGGTATTCAGCGCCGGAGGTGAGAAGACAATCACTATCGATATGCGCAAGAGGCCGCCGCTTGAGGGGCGCTTTATTTCACTCGGGACCTATCACTTCGAAGTGAACGAGCAAAGCTTCGTTCTAGTCTCAAATGAGGGAACGGACGGGTTTCTGACAGCCGATGCCGTTCAGTTTCTACCTGTCGACAAGGATCGCAATGTGGCGGGCAGCCCGGCGCCTCAGCTGAGCAAGGGGCTTTCAGCCGGCAAACAACAGGCACTCAAGAAATCCATGGCTAAACTCACGGCCGAGCTGGCGACGCTTCAGAAAGGAAAGCCCGCCCGCGCGATGGTGATGTCGGCTGTCGAGAAAGCGAAGCCGGCAGACTTGAAGATTCATATTCGTGGCAGCATCGATAATTTGGGCGCTACCGCTCCGCGCGGCGTGCTGCAAGTTGCCAACTATGGCCCCGCGCCTGAGATGCCCACCAGCAGCAGCGGGCGCCTGGAACTCGCTAGATGGATCGCCGATCCAGCGAACCCGCTGACATCGCGAGTGATGGCTAACCGGGTTTGGCACTGGCTGATCGGCGCAGGACTGGTTCGCACCGTTGACAACTTCGGCAGGACCGGTGAGTCACCCTCACATCCCGAACTGCTCGATTATCTGGCAGTCCAGTTCGCCCAGCAAGGTTGGTCGGTGAAGAAGCTTATCCGGACGATTATGCTTTCCAGAACCTACCGTCTTTCGTCCGCACGAGGCGAACAGCAAGACGACCCGGAGAATCGACTGCTGGCTCACATGAATCATCGTCGATTGGATGCCGAGTCACTCCGCGACTCAATGCTGTCCATAGGTGGAACATTGAACCTCGAAATGGGAGGACCCACTTTCCCTGCTAATCTTGCCAAGGACATCGACTTTCAGTTCCAGGAGCCAAGACGCAGTGTTTACGTGCCGGTGTTTCGAAACAGTTTGCCCGAACTTTTTGAAGTATTCGATTTTGCCAATCCAAGCATGGTGACCGGTCGCCGTGATGTCAGCACGGTCGCTCCCCAAGCGCTGTTCATGATGAACCATCCTTTCGTTCGCGCGCAAGCCGGACTCACCGCAGAACGTCTTCTGAGCGAATCGCAGTTGGACGAAGCGAACCGTGTCGATCACGCCTATCTGCTGATCCTTGGACGCAACGCGACGGCGGATGAGATCTCGACCTGCCGCCAGTTCTTAAAATCGGTAACCGACACGAATAAGAGGGGACAGGTCGAAGCCTGGACACAGATGGTGCAATCACTGTTTTCTACCATCGAATTCCGCTACATCCGCTAACCATAATTCCAATCGCATGAACCCAAGAAGCCATTTCATCACCCGACGAGCAGCACTTCAGCAGACCGCCTGTGGTTTCGGCAGCTTGGCGTTGGCGGGATTGTGTGCGGACTCTGTGCGAGCGGCGGATCCGCTCGCGGCCAAGAAGACGCATCTCCGTCCGAAGGCGAAGCGTATCATTTTTCTGTTCATGCAGGGCGGACCCAGTCACGTCGACACATTCGACTACAAGCCGATGCTCTACAAGAATGACGGCAAGAAAATGCCCTTCGACGACGCGCGCACGATCGCCAAAACGGGCAAGCGTGCGACTTCCGAGCGCGTTATGAAACCGATGTGGGACTTCAAACAATATGGTGAGTCGGGACGCCGAGTATCCGAGTTGTTTCGTGAGACCGCGAAACATTCGGACGACCTCACCTTCATCCACTCGATGCATACAGAGGGCGTCGCGCACGGACCCGCCACGCTCTTTCTGCACTGCGGTTCGACCAGTTTTGTGCGCCCATCATTTGGGTCCTGGGTTACCTATGGCCTGGGGTCCGAGAATGAAAATTTGCCAGGATTCATTTCCCTGGCTCCTCTCACGTCATCTGGCGGTGCTCGCAATTACGGCGGCGCCTTTCTCCCAGCGGCCCATCAGGGCACAGCGATCGGTAAGGAAGGTAAGTTCGACAAGAATGCGACGATTCGTAACCTGAGAAACGCTCATTTGTCGAAGGGCGAGCAACGGCGACAACTCAAGTTCCTGCAGAGTCTCAATGCGAAACAAATGGAGAGTGGCAGTCGGGACTCTGAATTGGAGGCCGTCATCAGTTCCTACGAGTTGGCTTGGCGGATTCAAAACAATGCTCCGGGTGTGCTCGATTCAAGCGGAGAGACCCGGGAAACGATGGCGATGTATGGCATCGGTGAAAAGGCGACCGACAATTTCGGGCGCCAGTGCCTGATGGCGCGCCGTCTGTGCGAAAGCGGAGTTCGCTTTGTTCAGGTTACCTCTGGCGCTACGGGTGGGATTTCCAATTGGGACCAACATTCGAAATTGTCCCAACACGCAGAGCAGGCAAAGGCGGTCGACAAACCAATCGCAGGGCTGCTGCAGGACCTGAAACAGCGGGGGCTCTTGGAAGATACCATCGTCTGGTGCAGCGGTGAATTTGGGCGGACGCCCTACGCTCAAAAGAATGGCACCGGGCGTGATCACAATGCCGACGGATTCACGACCTGGCTGGCTGGCGATTGTCTCAAGTCAGGCTTCGCCTACGGTTCCACGGATGAGTTCGGGCACAAAGCGGTCGAGAACAAAGTCCACATGCACGATCTACACGCCACCTTACTGCACCTGCTGGGACTCGATCATGAACGGCTGACCTATCAATACGCCGGACGCAATTTCCGGCTAACCGATGTCCACGGGTCACTGGTCCGAGACATCATGGCGTAATTGGAGCATGAACGCCGGTCGAGAGTCAAATTTGAAGCTCCTTCGTTGAACACCGAACACAGTGCCCGGAGGTTTGCTGCAGTATGCTTTCCTCCTTGAGACTTATCAACGATGTGGCCTAGATGAAGGCGAGCCTTTCGATTTGGCTCCCAGGGATGCGCCTCTCCAGCGACAGCCGTAGCACAATTTCCTAGCAGTCAGTCAGTCGTTTATCCTCGTCAGTCTTGTTTCAGCGTGCGAATCATTCTCAGATCCGAGAAAAAATGTTCAATCGTTCATTAAAAATTATAGGATATCTAATACTCTTCGCTGTCACACCGAAAACTCAGGCGGAGTCGCAGCCTCTGCCGTTTTTTAAGGAGAACTGCGTCAAGTGCCACAACGCCAAAAAGCACAAGGGAGACATCCGGCTCGACAATCTTTCCGAAACGCTCAGCGCCGGGAACGTCGAAATCTGGGAGGAGGTCGTCCACAACCTCCAGCGAGGCGACATGCCGCCCGAAGACGAAAAGCAACCAAGCGAACAATCACGGGCTGCCTTCGCAAAACTGATTACGGTTGCTTTGAAAAAATTCCACGTGGATAACGAGGGGCCGCCGGATCCGCTGCTGCGCCTGAGCAACCGCCAGATTGCCCACAGCGTGCAGGACCTACTGAAAGTCGACATGGACATCACCGGATTACTGATCCAGGACCCAGTCGACAACCACGGCTACTCGATGCAGTCGGAGCTCGATATTTCAGGAAGCTATCTCGAGTTGTATTTCGATGCCCTCCGTAAAGCCGTTTACAAAAGTGTCCCCGACCTAGGAGAAGAAGAGCCACCCTACCAAGTCACCGGCAACGATTGGGAGCAACTCAACTACCTGACAAAATGGGAGAGCAGAAAGGGCGGCAAACGCAAACTCTATCGTGGTGATGACAAGAGGTGGCTCGGCGGCAACTTCAAACTCCCACTGCCGCCCCAGCACGAGCACAAGATGTTTCTGGAAGACAACCGCCCCGAGGCCCCCTTTCGCATCCGCCTCTTCGTCCGAAACGAACCGCCTACCAGCGGGGGTAAACGCGAATCCCAAACGGTCTCCGTGTTTCTCGATAACGGATACAAGATGCAATACGATCCGGTTGGCAGTGTCATCGTTCCTGCAAAGGAGGGCCTGCAAGAAATTTCGTTTTTAGGGAACTTGGAGGAATTTTCCGGAGTTGCTTCTGGTGCGCCAGATCCTGAGGAAAAGAACCAGCAGGCATATTCTTCGTGGTATCGTATCCTGTCCATCCAAAACAACAATCCCCTCACAGGAAACTACAAGCCCCTGCACCACTCGACCCCGGAGCGTCATGCGCCCTTCTATCCCATCCGCGGCGACGATCTTTGGAAGGAGAAATTTGGAGAGGACTATTGTCGGAAGAACGGCATCCCTGGAAATTTCGGCGGTGTTGCCTCGGCCGGGGGCAAGCACAATCAGGCCAAGCCGATTTATCCCGAGGTGATCAAAAAACAGGGGCACCTCATCCTAGAGCGAGTCGAATTCGAAACGCCCTACCACGAATCCTGGCCGCCTCCCGTATTCAGACGGTTCCTCACTGAGGATGGGCGACCGAACAAGCAGTTCGCCGAGAAAATTTTCGAGTTCGCCTCCCTCGCATGGCACCAGCCGTTGAGAGCAAAGGATAAGAAATCTATTTTGGAAATCTATCGTGACGAGATCAACGCTAAAATTTCAGGGCCGGAGATGCTACGAAATCTTCTGGTGATCATCTTATCCGATCCTAAATTCCTCTACCTAAACCGCGAGCCGGATATCGTAAAAAAGGGCTTCCTCGAGGCGCGGCATCAGAGGGTGAACCGGCTCGCTTACTTCCTCTGGAACGGCCTCCCGGACACAAAGCTGATCGATCTCGCCAATGCTAAACCGAATGCACCGCTGGGTGACAACGAGCTTCTCGCCCAGGTTGATCGCATGCTCGCCGATCCTAAAGCAGGGCGCTTCATCGAAGACTTCGCGGGTCAGTGGATCGGATTCGAGACCTTCGAACAAGTAGCCGTGAACCCCAATTTCTACAATGCATGGAGACCATCCTTGAAAGCCGACATGCGTGGCGAAGCAGTCGCGTTCTTCTCCACGATCCTGAAAGAAAATCTCAGCTGTCTCAACCTACTGGACTCAGATTTCATCACAGTCAATGAGCCCCTTGCAAAACACTATGGCTTGACCGTGCCTGTGGCTGGTCTGCTTTTCCAGAAGGTCAAGGCCCCGGCCGGTCGTGGAGGTGTTCTCTCGATGGGCGTCGTGCTGCAGGGATATTCAAATGGCGAAGACGCCCATGCCGTCAACCGTGGCGTCTGGATCCGTGGCCGCTTGCTAGGCGACCCCCCTTCCGACCCTCCACCCGACACCGGCACCCTTGCGGATGCGCCAGAGGAAGACCAGATCAGGATGTCCGTAAAACAAGTTTTGGAAAAACACCGAACCAGCGCCTCCTGCTTCGATTGCCACAAAGACATTGATCCTTGGGGTATCGCCATGGAGGGCTTCGATGCCGTCGGACTGGCTCGCACCAAGATCATCCGTCGCGGGAAAGGAGCACGCTCTCTTCCCGTGGTCAAAATATCCGAGATCGACGGCACCCAGCTTAATGGCCTCACCGATCTAAAAAAATACCTCCTGGAAAAACGCACGGAAGAATTCTCCCGGGGATTTTCAAGCCACCTCTACTCCCACGCCCTCGGGCGCAAGCTTGACTACCGGGATGAAGAGACTATCAAAAAATTGCAATCAGCCTTCGCCAAAAACGATCACTCCCTGCGCGACCTTATCAAAGCCATCGTCACCACGCCCGAGTTCCTCGGCAATTAAATCATACCCATCACAACCCTCTATGAACACCCGACTCGATCGTAGAACTTTCCTCCGAGGCGCAAGCGTTTCGCTCGCCGTTCCCTGGCTCGAATGCATGGGAGCCTCTCCGACCATCGCGGCTCCGGCGACCACCCCGCCAAAACGTTTCCTCGCGCTCTACGTCGGACACGGTTTCGCGATCACCCGCAAGGATGACAACGCGGGCCGTGATTGGAGTTGGTATCCCCGAGTCGCTGATGATGGGACCATGACTTTCGGAAAATCCATGAGCGGATTGAACGAGTTCAAAGACCGCATCTCCGTCTACTATGGACTCGAGCACCCTCGGGTCGTCAGCTTCAATGGCCATGGAACCGCCGATTCCTTTCTCACTGGCAGCAAGATTGACGACGCAGTGCGCAGTCCGTCGCTCGACCAAGTCGCCGCGCTGGTCCACGGCAAGAAGACCCGCTACCCTAGCCTCGTCCTAGGCAATGAATCCGGGCTCGGCTCCAGTGGTGGCTCGCGGACTCTGTCCTACAACCGCTTCGGACGCCCCATCCCAGCGGTCAATGATGTGCAGAGGATCTACGACTCCCTTTTCAACTCAGACCCGAAACTGCAGGAAGACAACATCAGGCGCCTCCGTACCGACAAGCGACTCGTCGACCGTGTCCTGGAATCGCACAAAGATCTGAAACGGCGCCTCGGAAAATCCGATTCCGAAAAACTCGACCATTACTTGCATTCGCTGAACGAAGTCGAACAAGACCTCATCCGGCTCAAACTCTGGGTAGACAAACCAAAACCAAAAGTCGATTCCCGCGGTCTCGATTTCGACGCCGGGGTAAAAAATCCCGAATCCTTCGTCCGGACGATGTACAACCTCATCTTCCTCGCTTTCCAGACCGACTCGACCCGCTACGCCACCTATATGTTGCAGAACATGAGCGGAGGAGCCTGGAACCAGATGCCCCGGACAGCTCTCGGACTAGGCGCGAGCCACCACGATCTCGCCCACGGGGCCGCTGGACAGAACCCCAACGCCCTCGAACGCCTTGGCACCTTCGACAAATTCCACGGAGACCTTCTCGCCGAGTTTATCAAGAAACTCGACAGCGTCCAGGAGGCCAACGGCACTCTGCTCGACAACACCGTCATCATGTACGGCAGCAGCAACAGTAGGACCCACGTCAACCGCGACTATCCCATCATGATCTGCGGCGGGAGCAAGCTCGGCTTCAAACACGGAAGCCTCTACGAACTACAAGCGAGCGGTGCCCCGCTGAACAACCTCTACACTTCCATCCTCAACGCGCTTGGCGTGCCGACGGAAAAATTTTCCGACAGTAAAGGCGAGCTAACTCAGGTGATGGTTTAACCCATGGATATGAAATATTCGGGCTAGCTGGCTGGCTGACTCCTAGGAATTTCCTTCAGGCGGGAAAGGGTCAAAGTCGCATTGGAAGCCATGGGCAAAGCGATGGTCGAGTTGCTGAAAAGCAAAGAGATAAAGGATGGCCCGCCCTTGTGCCGAAAGACTGCTAGGAACTTGCTTTTGGCGGAAAGGTCGCGGAAACCGGAGATTGGCGGAACCCATGGGGGAGAAAGGGGGTTGCAGGTGCCGGTAGTCGGTGAATACCTTCGGCTTGCGTCCCTGCAATCGCCCCACCGCCGCCATGGTGGGCGGCAAACGCTTCGGATCGATCTCGGCAATGGCGGCGATGTCGACTTCCGGGTTCACTGCGAACAGCCGGTTCAAAGCCGCCGCGCGCCCGGCGGATCCGATCATGCCCGCCTGGAGACGATTACTGGGCGCGGCCTTCGCGGAAAGTTCGAGCGCGGTGGGAGCGGCGGCGAGGAGAGAGGTCTCGGAGATTCGTTGGAGAAAGGTGCGACGTTTCATGATGGAACGTTCCGATCGTCCGACTGAAATCACGCGCTGTCCATATTTGAAAACAGATCTTCGCGGGTGCATTCGATTTACAGAGTTTTGTGGTCGTCGCGACGGTTTGCCATTGACCGGGTATTGATCGGGAGAACAATCCGCACATGATCCAACGCCTGCTGACTGTCCATCTCGCTCTTGTCTTTGCTGCCGTCGCGGCGGAGCGGGAGCACAATGCCAAGGTCCTGCAACCGGGCGTTCAACTTTCACTCGTGAGCCAACAGCCGGATTTGATGACGCCGACCGGAATCGACATCGATGCGGATGGAAATATCTGGGTGATCGCGTGTCATACGCATTTTCCGCCGAAGGATTACGCGGGGCCGAAGCAGGATGAAGTGCTGGTTTTCTCGAAGGAGGGCAAGCGCCGGGTGTTCTATTTGAACACGGAGAAGACGATGGACCTGGAACTCGGCAAGGACGGTTGGGTCTACCTGGCGGAACGGGATCGCATCCTGCGGATTCGCGACCGCGATGGCGACGGCAAGGCAGACGAGGAAGAAAACATCGCGGTGTTGGAGTCAGCCGCGACTTATCCACACAATGGATTGTCCGGATTGGCGTGGCATCCGAATGGTGACCTGTATTTCACCTTGGGCGAGAACTTCAATGAGCGTTGGACGTTGAAGGGAACAGACGGACGCACGGCACAAGGCACGGGGGAAGGCGGCGTGTTTCACTGTCGACCTGATGGCACAAAATTGACCCGTATCGCCAGGGGCATGTGGAATCCATTCGGGTTCTGTGTGCGCGAAGATGGCGAGATGTTCGCGGCGGAGAACGATCCTGGCGAACGACCGCCGTGTCGCTTGCTGCACATTGTTAAAGGCGGCGATTACGGGTTCCAACGGCATTACGGTCCCGCGGCGCATCATCCCTTTGTCTGTTGGAACGGTGAACTGAAGGGAACGTTGCCGATGGTCCATCCTTCGGGCGAAGCGCCATGCGGCGTGGTTCCCCTCGGCCGGGGCTTGCTGATCCCTTCGTGGGGCGATCATTCAATTGACTTCTTTCCGTTGCAGCAACGGGGCGCGAGCTACAGCGCGGCGCGCATCGAACTGGTCAAGGGCACGCGCTACTTTCGTCCGACCTGCATCGCTTACGCGGAGCATCAGAGCGATGGCCAGAAGAAGACCTGGTATCTCACGGACTGGGTGGACGGGAGTTACAACGTGCATGGCTTCGGTCGCATTTGGAAACTCGAGATCGATCTGAAGAAGGCGTCCTGGCTGGGGCCGTTGGAGTTGCCGGAACCGACTGAAGCAGCACAGCTCGCGGAACGACTTCGCGATGCCAAGGCCAACTTTGCCATCGCGGCTGTGCTGGTTCACGCCCGCAGCGAAGATCCGTTTGTCGCCCGCGCGGCCTTGGTCCGCCTGAGTCAGATAATGGAAAACTACGGCCCGCGCAATGTCAGCGGATGGTTTCCCGTCGACCGGGTCTCCGCGATTCGGGCTCTGCACATTGGCAACGCGGATCCGGGTCCGTGGGTTGATTCAGTTCTGCGAAGCAATGCCCCGGCCGTTCAGTTCGAAGCCTTGCGTTGGATCTCGGACGCGAGTCTGCTGGATGACCGGTTCAAGAGATTCCTCCCGGACGTGGAGAGGCTCTTGAAGCGTCCGGATCTTTCGTTCGAACTCTTCGAGGCCGGCATTGCCGCCGCCACAATCCTGGCCGGCAAACCAAATCTCGGAATTGCTAACACGGAACTGTTGCTGGCCCGCGTGAAAGACGAATCGAGTTCGGCGAAACTCCGGGCCTACGCCTTGAGAATGTTGCCGAAGATGCATCGTCACGCCTCTCCGGACCGACCTTTCTCCGTGCTGTCCTTTCCCAAGGGACTGAACGCGGAGATCCTCGCGGGGCTGTTGCATAGCGGCGACGAAGGGTTGGCCATGGAGTCGCTTCGCGTTCTGGGCGGACATCCTGCCGCCGGCAAACACGTTCTGGCGCGAGTGGCGACGAATGAAATGCTGGCCGCCGAACTACGAGCGGAAGCCACCGCGGGACTGGCAGCGGTGGCCGGCGAACACATCGCTCGCCTGGTGAAGCTCTCGCAGAGCAAGGTCCCAGAAATTTCTGAAGAAGCCTTGCGTGCCCTGCGCAATCAGACACTCAACAAGGATCAACTGAAGGATATCAAGCGGGCCCAGCGGAAGGACTTGATCGCTGCTATCACCGATCCCGCGTCGTTGGGTGAAAACCGACCGGCCTCAACGGATCCAGGCGAATGGGCAAGTCACCTCGACAAGTTGCCGGGTAACGCGGACGTCGACAGCGGGCGACGCATCTTTCATCACGCCAGCGTGGCGCTTTGCGCGCGCTGCCATCGACACAGCGGTCGCGGAAAGATCGTCGGACCTGACCTGACCTTTGCCGGACGCGGACAATCCCGGGAGTGGTTCTTGAAAGCAATTCTGCAACCCAGCGCCGACATGGCGCCGGAGTTTCAACCGCGCGAACTCACCCTCGCCGACGGCTCCGTCCACACCGGCATTCGTCTGCGCAGTTACAGCCGCGAACAGATTCGTGATCTCAACGGCAACACCGTCACGTTTCACAAGGACAAGGTCGCCGCCATCCGCGATCTGAACATTTCACTAATGCCGGAGGGACTGGTCTACACGCTCACCGATCGCGAGTTCCGTGACCTGTTGGCGTTTCTTGAAAACTCGAAATGAGTCAGGCGAGGATGCCCTTCACGATGCGACCGTGGACGTCGGGTGAGGCGGTAGCGGCGGCCTTGGAATTTGACTGACTGACTGACTGCTAGGAATTTGCTTTTGGCGTAAAGGTCGTGGGAACCAGGGATTGGCGGAACCCATGGGGGAAAGAGGGGGTTGCGGGGGAAAGAGGAGAGTAAGTTGTGGTTTGACGTGGCGGTTGAGGATGTTTCGGGACGATGAGCCGCTCGCCCAGCAGTTTTTTCACCAGGAATTGAGGATCTCAGAGCGTTTGCCACGCCGCATGAGCTTAGGTAGGCAAGCCGCGTTGCCAAGATTTTGCTGAGAATTTGCTTTTGGCGGGAAAGGGTTAAAGCCGCATTGGACCGGATAGGGGGAAGACATAGTTATGATTTGGTTTGAACCTTGAAATCTAAAGAGATCTCTCGTTCGTTATCAGTCATTTTGATGGCACAAAATTTGATGTGATTACGCCTAAACATACGGGAGCCTTCTCTTTTGGTATTCCGCAAAAAGTAAAACGTAATGAACAATATGAAAAAATATAAAATGAAGAAGTTATTATTAATACTGACGGCTATTTTTGGGTGTCATTGTGTAGCGTTTGCTAATCATCACGGCAAAGAAAATGGTTTCAAGGATGTGGAAGAAGTCACAAATACGGTTCTTAAAATGTATGAGATGGTTAACAATAAGAAGCATTGGACTTCAATGATTTCGAGTAAGGGGTCTCACGAATTTTGGTCGAGTGGTGGATTTTTAAACTTTGTCAAAAAGGATGCGGATTTTAATGAAATCGAAAATAACACAATTAGGCCAAAGGATATAAAAATCGTTC
>Ga0315322_10002666_pt1 | contig 13802 bp, 4 predicted proteins | sample M110021515metaG_FD_203461 | JGI IMG/M metagenome (GOLD analysis project Ga0315322, IMG submission 203461) | Ammonia-oxidizing marine archaeal communities from Monterey Bay, California, United States - M1 100m 21515 | ecosystem: Environmental > Aquatic > Marine > Intertidal zone | place: USA... | reverse complement strand
CGATCCGAATCGTCCCGTCATGACCTTGTGCTGGGCTCCTGGAGTCTCTACGGAGGCGATCATGGCCTTTCATGTTGCCGAGGAAATGGCCGCCCAAGAAATGGGCTCTGAGGAACCGCCCCCCGAAAAAATGGCCTCCGAAGATAATCCGATAATTGATTTCGCAACCCAATTCGGTGATAGTGACCGCTGGCGTAGAACTGCCACCTTCAATTCGTTTTTCGAAAGAGCCGAACAGGGCCGCCCAACCACCCTGCTCTGGGGCTTCATGGACGATGGCACCAGTATCGAAGGTTTTAATAGCGAACCGACTTCAGACAGTGATTTAATCGCCTTTCTCGACGGGATTTATGAAGTAGACGATGACAGCACTGATCTCACCACCCGCCCGTGGTTCCCAGTCTTTCAGGGAGCCTTCGATAATATCGCCAGCTTGACCGGGATCACCTACGTTTATGAACCTAACGACGATGGTATCCGCATCAGCAATATGTCACGTCCCTCCGGTCGCATCGGTGTCCGTGCAGACATCCGTATTGGCGGGCACTTTATCGACGGCGACTCCGGATCAAACACCCTTGCCTATAATTTCGCTCCTGCATCCGGAGGGGACATGATCATTGATACCGGCAATACCTCATTTTACGGAAACACCACCTTGGACTCCATAAATCTTCGCAATGTGGTTGAGCACGAACACGGTCATGGACTTGGCCTCAGTCACGTCTGCCCCATCAATCAGACCAAACTGATGGAGCCATTTATCTCGCGCCGTTTCCGGGGACTCCAACTTGATGACATCTTTTCACTCAATCGACTTTATGGAGACTTTTATGAAAAGCGGCATCGCAGCCGTGACAACGACTCACCGGAGAATGCCACTGTTCTTCCGATTATTGTTGGTGAAACCTTTAAACGAGAATCACTCAGTATCGATGACAACTCTGATATTGATTTCTACCAACTTGATAATCTCCCAGTTGGCACCCCTATCACCGTTCGCGCTATCCCAGTCACGACCCCATCTAATTTTTTGGAAGGCTCGCAAAACTCCGATGGATCTTGTTCCGCCGGATCCAACTTCGACTTTACCAATATTCACGATCTTGAGATTGAAATCATTGCCTCCGACGGTCGCACTGTTCTCTCACAGGCCAATAACCAACCGCCTGGCATGCCCGAGGAAATCATCGCCTTTGAAGCCCCTTTAAGGAGCGACTACTACCTCCGCGTTTCCGGAGATTCGGCCAACAACACTCAACTCTACACCTTGGAAGTCGATCTAAGCAGCCCGGCCGGAAGCAGCCCGCCCGAGCCACCTTTCGACTTCATTGCTGATGCGAACTCCTCCGGCCAAGTCACCCTGAACTGGACAGACATCAACGAAAACGAAACTGGGTTTAAAATTGAGCGCAAATTGGAGCGCGAGGGGGAATGGCAAACTTACGCAAACGTGAAACCCGGTATCGAAACCTATCAAGACCCCGACCCAATCACCGGCATCAATATATTCTACAGGATCATTGCGACTGGCGCAGGATTGAATTCCGAACCATCCAACGAGTCTACGATCCTGGTCGTGGATCAGTCTGCACAAATCTATCGCTACGATTTTGGAACGACTACCAGCCCAACGGCTCCTGATCATACTCGGATTTCTCCCCTCACTCGCGGCAATGCCAGTTGGTCCGGCCCCGTCCTCGCGCGCGATCGCGGGGGCGAGGATCCCTCTAACCGAGATTTCATAATTTCGCCCAACTCAGAGACCTGGAGCCATCTTATCGAAAATGGGAGATGGGAGGTTTCAGTCCGCCAAGGTGACAAGACCCGGCCTCGTGATAATCTCGTGGTCTTAGCAGAGGGAATTCTGCAAAAAGAAAATATTAACGCTACAGCCAATGGATTTGTCGAAACAACCTTCGTCGTCGAAGTGGCCGACGGCACTCTTGATCTTACCTTTGATGACCTTGGTGGAGAAAACAATCGCTGGGTCGTCAATCGTATTTCTTTAACCCGTTCTTCTGACTATCAAGCTTGGGCGACCTCTCAACAGATTCCTGATATCCTAAATTCTCCTGATCAAGATCCTGATGCTGACGGGATTCCCAATATTCAGGAATTCTTCTTTGGCCTCCCGCCCCTTCAAAAGGGGCCAGGCATTAACATCAAGAGTTCCATTTCAGAAGACGGGGTCAACTCGATCATTACCTTTTCAAAAAACCCGGCGGCACCCATAGAAAACCTAATTTTCGAGACAAGTCAGGATCTTATTTCTTGGGAGCCCTTCACCCCTCCGCCTGGAAGCATCACGCTCAGCACTGTGGGAGATCTCGAAAAAGTGACTCTTCGAATTCCCGAGGTTTTTGATAATGTCTATGTCAGGCTGGGCTTGAATGTTCCCGACTAAAGCGCCGTTGGCTTTGACACGCGGTGAATCCTCAATGGCAGCAACTCAGCTCCCTCTGTCCTTTGCCGGGAGCCAGACGACAGTCTTCCCAAAAGCCCCAACGCCCACAGCTCAAAAATATCATCCAAAAACACCCTCATTACCTTTCTTAGACGATTTTACGATCCCACCCTAATTGCAATAGGGATTCCTCTAAAACAAGGTCTCTTTTGAAAATCCTTCGCTAGTAAAAACTACGCGATCATGGTTGGTTACGACCAATTGCCGCGGCCATGGTAGGATCATTTGTCGCCCAACATAAATCACGCCGAGGTGCTTTGTCGATGAGGCGCTTCATCAATCCAGTAGTCACTTGGGTGTGAGCCGACTGAAATTTTAAGCCAGTAGCAAAAGCTACGCGCTCATAAGAGATTCCCTGACAAGCTCATAAAAAAACCCTGACCGCTAAGAGCGATCAGGGTTTGATAAAATAGTGAACTAGGACTATCGCTTGCGGCGAGCGCCGAGAGCCAAGAGACCAAGACCAGCAAGGAGTGCCCCGCTTGGTTCAGGGACAGCGCCGCCGGTAGTCAAATTGACGTTATCGATGTCCAAGACCATGGATGCTCCACCAGTCCGGCCACCAATCTGGATGCGGAAGTCATCAGGTGCCCCAGCAAGAGCGAAGTCAGTGAAGACACTCTCTCCGGCAATTGATGCGCTGATAAGTGCGCCGTCTCCGTCGCGAGTCAGGTCGATCGTAACAGGAACCCACTCACCAGCAGGCAAGCTGTAGGCTGAGTCGGTACTTTGAATACCGTTGTAGTTCACGGTAGCGTTGGTGCCGTTAAAGGTCCGGAAACCAACTCCAACAGAGTTGCTGAATAAGGCGCGCTCTTCTTCAGCGTTTCCATTAGCGATGTCATTTCCATAAGTTGCAATGTCCACGAATGCGACCCCGAAGCCATCGGCTGAGATCGAATCACCACGGACATCCATGGTAAACGAGGCAGTTTGCCATCCAGCGGTGCCAGTCGCAGCGAATGCGATTTGGTTACCAGTGCTGCCAACGTTGTTAAGGAGGTTATAGTAACTTCCTGTAGGTCCGCCCTCAACGACTGAACCAACTGGTCCCTGCCTGTAAGCTGCGTCAGTGTAAGCACCTCCCCCGCCGTCAAAATCGGAAAGGAGAGCTGCATGCGCGGGAACGATTCCCGCTAATATGAGATAGTGTGTAATCTTCATCCCCACCGTGATATTGGGTTTTGCCGGAGACGTCCACAAAAAAGTGTATATTTTTCAAATAAACCTTGAGACGCCTTCAGATCTTGATTCACAGCTCAAACGAGATTTTCTTAATATTATGGCCCTGTTAACTTTCGGTCGAGAACAGCACCTAATGCCCCAAGGGATTGGATTCCCCCTCGTCTGCATAGCTTCCCAATGCTCTCCTAGAACGTTATTTGACGTAAGATTACGAAAAACACTCTCCTGATCTGGCCCAACCTCGCCGCCATCTCGGTCAAAGCTAGAAAGATCTGTAGGAATGGTTCAGAAACGAGAGTTGAGGCGATTTGCCGTGATTGTTCAATTCCTTGGCGAACCCCACGATTTAGAAGAGAGGCGGGCCAATAAGTTAAATTTTTCTAAAAAAACGACTCGAGTGATTTCTTAGTTCCCCTGAGAGTGAAAAAATTATAAGATTTCCCTATGGCCAAAATGTTGAAATCGCTGGCAGTTACCTCAATCTGCGCACTTCAAGCTTTAGCTAGTGAAATCAAAGTAACCCCTCTCGAGCCAGCCTCGGCTGGAGGGAATACCCTGTTTCGTAGCCGCGCCCCAGAAGAGACAGGCGTCAACTTTATCAATCCCATTGATGATAATCATGAATTGAAGCGCCTCTATATTTCGGGATTTGCCGCCGGGGGAGTCTCGCTGGGCGATTTGGATCAAGATGGTTTGTTAGACGTCGTCTTAACAGCCGGAGCCCGGGCCAGTAAAATTTTCCGTCAAGTCAGTCCATGGAAGTTTGAAGAAGTATCCTGGGATCCGAAACTCAGCGAACTTTGGTCCAGTGGAGCTGCCATCCTTGATATCGATAATGATGGCGACCTCGATATTTACCTCTGTAACTACGACACCGCCAACCGGCTCTACATTAATGTTACGAAGCCAGGAGGTCCCATCCAATTCGAGGAGCGCGCTAAGGAATGGGGGCTTGATATAACCGATGCCAGCCTGAACCCTTCTTTCGCCGACTATGACGGGGATGGTGATTTGGATGTCTTCATTTTGACGAGTGAATTCAAGAGAGCAAACGGAAGGCCGAAAGAGCTGCCAGTTAATGGTAAAAACACCGCAAACCCGACTCTCAAACCAGGATTCGACAAATATTACACCCTAACCAAACACGGTCCCGGAAATTACGTTTATTACAATGCCGGGCGCGAAAACATCCTTCTGCAAAGCCAAGTCGCTCAGGGCAAGAAAACGTTTACTGACGTCTCAAAGAAGGCCGGGATTAAGGAGCGCACTTTTGGGCTATCATGCACCTGGTATGACCACGACAACGATGGCGACCTCGACCTCTACGTCTGCAACGATTTTACCGATCCAGACCAACTTTACCTTAATTTGGGGAACGGAACTTTTCAAGACGTCATTAAGTTAGCTGCGCCCTACACCAGTTGGTATTCGATGGGATCGGATGCCGCAGATCTAGATGGTGACGGCCGGTTTGACCTAGTGATTGCCGACATGGGGATGACTTCCCATTACAAATCGAAAACCACGATGGGTGACATGAGCATCCACAAAGAATTCCTCGATACCGCTATTCCTAGACAGACAATGCGCAACACCTGTTTGCTTAATACCGGCACAGGACGTTTCAATGAGGTTGGATACATGTCCGGCCTTGCTAACTCGGATTGGACTTGGGCGGTCAAATGTCAGGATTTCGACTGTGACACTCTCACGGATGTTTTCTTTGCAAACGGGATGGCTCGAAGGACCAACGACTCAGATCGCCCGATGCCTCTTTCGTTTATGTTCGGGAACACCGAGTATGATTTCTTCAAATCAAGTGACACGCGAGCAGAAGATAATCTGGTTTTTAGAAACAAAGGGGATCTTAAATTCGAAGATATGTCCGAAGAATGGGGCATCAAGGATCCCACTATGAGCTATAGTGCGGCCACTGGCGATATCGACAATGATGGTGACCCCGACTTGCTTGTAGCCCACCTCGACCGGGCCGTTTCATTTTATGAAAATACCAGCGGCCCTGAAAGGAAACGGATCTCGGTAAGCCTGAAGGGCTTGCGCAGCAACTCACATGCCGTGGGAGGTTTAGTGAAAGTAACAAGCGGCGGCAAAACACAATCCAAAATGATCAGCCCGATGACAGGTTACATATCCTGCAACGAGCCAGTTCTGCATTTCGGGTTAGGCGAGCATGACAAAATCGAAAAAATGGTCATCGAATGGCCCGCCGGTGGAATTGAAACATTCACAGATCTAAAAGCCGGGTTTCACTACACCGTAACCGAGGCCAAGGACCCACAAGAAGTTCGAAAGCGGGTGAAACCAAAACCAGAATTCGTCAAAGTAAAACTGCTCAAACAAAGTCGGCATCGCGAACTCCCCTTTGATGATTATTTTGAACAGCCCTTGCTCCCCTGGAAGCAATCCCAAATGGGTCCCGGAATTGCCTGGGCCGACGTCGATGGAGATGGAGATGAGGACTGCCTCCTAGCTCAGGCCGAGGGAACCGCTAGCATTCTTTCTATTCAGAAGCCCGATCGTCGCCTTGAGTCAAAGCCCACAAGTATTCTTGCTTCCCACTCAAAATCTGAAGACATGGCCCCCTTGTTTTTTGACGCTGACCGTGATGGGCGCCCCGATTTGTTGATCACGAGTGGAAGCATCGAGCACCCCAATGGAGATCCCGCATATCGTGATCGCATTCACCTAGGTTCCGGAGACAAAGGAGAATTCTCACCGGCCTACTTCTTGCCCGGAGAGCCTATGAGTTCCAGTGTTGCCGCTGCTGCCGACTTTGACCAAGACGGTGACCTCGACCTGTTTATTGGAGGGCGAATTGTTCCTGGACGTTGGCCAACCTCTCCAGGAAGCCGACTCTACCTCAATGAAAGTGAGCCTGGCACAGTGAGATTTAAGCTCGCCTCCGAGGAACAGGCTGGCGCCTTGCAAGCCTGCCAGCGCGCGACCTCAGCCCTGTGGTCTGACATCGATCGTGACGGTTGGATGGATCTTTTGGTGACCCACGAATACGGCCCAATCCGGATCTTCCTCAACAAAGAAGGAAAATTAAAAGATCTTACAAACGAGACCGGGATGGAGCAACTCAAAGGAATGTGGTATGGAATCGCTGGGCGTGACTTAGATGGAGACGGAGATATCGACTACGTTGCAACCAATTTTGGTGAGAACACCACTTATAAAGCATCAAAGAAGAAGCCCGAACTCCTCTACTACGGAGATCTAGACGGGACTGGAAAGTTTCGTGTCGTAGAGGCCAAATTTGGTGATGACTGCCAGTTGCCTAGACGAGGTTTGAGCTGCTCCAGCAATGCCATGCCATCGCTGAAAAAAAATCTTGGTACCTATAAGAAATTTGCAATCTCCAGCCTCTCAGACATCTATACCCCAAAACGGCTAGAGACGAGTGGCAAGCTGGAGATGACCGAACTTCGTAGCATGGTTTTCTACAACGAAAGCTCAAAGGGCAAAGTCTCATTCAGAGCTGTTGCCCTTCCTCGAAAGGCCCAGCTAGCTCCGGGTTTCGGAATTGTCCTAACCGAATTAAACGGTGACTCACAACCCGACCTCGTCATCGCGCAAAACTTTTTCTCACCACAACGTGAAGTCGGCAGAATGTCTGGAAGTTCTGGAGCGTCTATCTTGAGCGCGCTGAAAGATGGATCCTTTGAAGTTCACGACACCTACAAGACAGGTGTGATTCTCACCGGCGATACCAAAGGCGTTACCGTCAATGAGTTCAATGGAGACGGGATTCCCGATCTCTCATTCACGGTAAACAATGGCTCTGTAAGCACATTCCTTAACACAAGCCGGAAAAAGTTCGTGGGAGTCCGAATTAAGGGACGGAAAGGGAATTTACGCGCGGTGGGCGCCATTCTGAAGTTTTCCAGTAAAAAGGGAACGACTCAAACCATTGAAATTACGGGAGGAGGAAGCTATCTCTCGCAATCTGGAAACACCCAGTTCTTTGGTTTGGGAGACAATTTATCCGGCCAACTTTCCGTCGTTTGGCCCGATGGTAAAAAGTTTGTTTTGAATAATGTGAAACAAGGATTGGTCGATCTTATGTGGAACTAAGGAACGGATTCTTTGATTCAAGCCTTCCGGGCTAAGTCTTCTTGCTAGGGAATTTCGGAACCTGATTCAGTTCTCGAACTTTTGATCAAAGCTAAGGGGGCTCTTTTCTGCGCGAAACTCCAGCACCAAGGAATCATTTGTGCTACTTTCCCCTACTGGGTGTTTTGGAATATCCTAAGGCCGATCTTGGCGCCGTTTTGGGCGCCCAGATTAGAGGCCACAATCGCAAACTAGTTCACAGAACCTAACCGTCACATTTTGGTTTGACAGCTCGAGCCTATCTTTGCAAAAATTTTCAACTTCTAAAAATCGATTTCTTCACCGAGATCGTTTTTTGCACACATCCGACACCATGAAAATACTGAACAAGAGAACAATCCTACCCCTGACTTTGGCGGCAATTGCCAATTTTGAAGCCACCGGGGCGGTTTTAGCCGATTTTGACGGCAACGATGCCGTCTACGCGATAGATAGCGTCAAAACGCCCGCTTTTAGCGCCAATCAAATCCTAACCGATGGGCCGACCGGAAATTATTTGCACCTGCTTGACGGCGCTGAGGGGGATGCCGGCAATTACATCTCATTTGACTCAGTTTCAGACACCAACGGTTGGACCTCGGCGTCCTTCAAAATGGACTTTAGAACAGATTTAGTTGCGGCCGATGGTTTCAGCGTGGCCTTTCTCGATAAGCAGACACATGGAAATACTGGCGTCGTAAGAGCCGGATCAACCGGCCTCGATGGTGTCGAAGAAAGGGGCTTTTACTCGAATTCCATCGGGGTTGGCTTTAGAACCTTCAATGGCACAAACGCGACCGTGAACTATGGCGGCCAACAACAAAGCATTGACAGCCAGTATGTTCTTCCGGATCCCGGAACGTGGGGGTCAATGGAAATCACCATGGATCGCGATAACAATGGAACAGTTGCCCTTGAAGCCGTGATCTATTCCGAGACCGGCCAACAAGGAACGGCGTTTCCGGTCTTCCCCGAAGCCCAAACTTTAGAAAATGTTACTTTAGAGGATTTCAGGTTACAGATCGCGGGTAGAACGGGTGGCTCATCAATGTCCCTAGATATTGATAACATTGAGTTAGATATTTCAGCCGGAGACGCGGACGGAGACGGACTTACAGATCGTTGGGAGGAGCGTTATGGACTCAGCACCTCCGATGATGGTTCCGTTGATGTCAACAACGGCGCTGAAGGCGATCCAGATGCCGATGGGCTATCAAATCTCGCAGAGCAATCTCTCGGAACAGACCCGCAAAGCGATGACACCGATGACGACGGTCTGAGTGACGCCGTGGAAGATGGCGGAGGTGAGTTCATCAGTCTTACTCAAACCGGAACAGATCCGCTGAATGCAGACACCGACGGAGACGGGTTGAGCGACGGAGTTGAAAACCCACTTCTTGATTTTGTCGATGCAAACCAGCCAGGAACAGACCCAAATAACGGGGATACCGATGGAGACTTTCTCGGAGACTCTGTAGAAATTCTAGATGGGCGTGACCCAACGGTCCCAGAAGATGTTGATCCAGTCGCAGGTGTGCTGCTGGCGAATTTTGACGGCAATCAGGTTCCTTACGACGCGCAGGCATTGAGAACCCCAGGGTTTCTCGCCCAGCAGATTCTTGATAATGGACCAACTGGGTCTTACTACCACCTCCTTGATGGTGGCGAGGGTAGCGCGGGTAACTATCTTTCCTTCGACGCCCCGTCAGATACCACGGGTTGGAAAACAGCACAATTTTCCATGGACTACCGGGCTGACCGGGTGGCTGCCGATGGCTGGCATGTTGCCTTTTTGGATATCCCAACTCATGGCGCTACAGGCACGGTTCGAGCTGGCTCCACTGGACTTGGGGATGTTGAAGAACGTGGGTTGTTTTCCAACTCTATCGGCGTCGGATTTCGGACATTTAACGGGACCAATGCTACGGTAAACTACGATGGTCAACAAAGTAGCGATATTCCGTATAATCAACAGGCAGGCAATTGGGGTTCGGTAGAAGTTACCTTGCAAAAAAGCTCTGAAGGTGACGTCCTCCTTGATGCCACAATCTATCCGGAGATCGGACTCCTTGGAGTTGGCCAAAACGTTGTTTCCAACTATCTAATGGAGGATGTGCCTCTCGAACAATTTCGCATGCAGATTGGAGGACGAACCGGAGGAGCATCCATGGACCTCGATGTCGACAACCTGGTTCTTAATGTTTTCAAGGCTGGTGAAGGTGATAACGACGGTGATGGCTTAGCTGACCTTTGGGAGACTAAATTTAATCTCTCCACCGACGATGACGGCTCAATTGATCCAAACAACGGACCAATCGGTGATCCAGATGGAGATGGCTTAACGAACCTCGAGGAGAACGCCCTTGGCACTAGCCCAATCGATGACGACACCGATGGTGATGGTTACAAGGATGGAGTTGAGGATAACGGAGGAACCTTCGTAAGCCTGACTAAGACTGGCACTAGTCCTATCAATCCAGATACTGACGGCGATGGCCTCCTCGATGGTGTCGAGAACCCGTTGCTTGATTTCGTAGATGCTGACCAACCCGGAACAGATCCCCTTAACGATGATACTGACGGTGACGGTTTCAAGGACGGCATCGAAATTGCGGCTGGGAGCGACCCCACTTCTGGTGACTCCATCACCGCAGGCGACGGAATCATAGCAAACTTCGATCTCAAAGGTGAGAAATACTCTGAAGAAGCATTGCGCCAAGCTCCGATCGTAGGACTTCGTGCCCAAGAAGGAGATTCCGATGGAAACTTCTACCAACTTCTTGAAACCGTTGGGAGTGCCGGAAACTACATCTCATTTGAATCAAGTGATGACTACACCGGTTGGGAAAGCTTCTCGTTCCAAATGGACTATCTTAGCACTGAGATGCAGGCTGATGGATTCGGAATCAACTTCCTGGACACCGAAGTCCATGGTGACTCTGGTGCTGTTAAGGTTCTTTCTGAGGAAGAAAATGCCTTGATCGATAATTCCTTCGGCGTTGGTTTTAAGACCTTCCAATCCACTGAATCTTCGATCACGTGGAATGGCATTGATGTCAGTGGAAGGCTTCCTTTCACCTTAACGAACGATAAATGGGCCTCTATTGGCATTGACGTTGACAGAGATCCAATCACCAAAACAGCGCTTGTCGATGTAACTGTCTACGACGCCCCGGATCGCCAGGGGATTGCTGAAAATGTCTACACTGACTTCGAGGTTGAAGGCATGACCCTTGAGGACTTCCGAGTTCAGCTTGAAGGCCGCACCGGTGGATCAGCCATGAACTTCTCGATCGATAACCTTAAACTAATTGTTGATGGCAGCGGAGGAGGAAACTCTGGAATCGTCATTAACTCGGTTACAAGAGAGGTTGTGAATGGAAGTGTCTCGGTGACAATTACGTGGAACTCCCGTGAAGGGCAAACCTACTCTGTTCTTGCAAGTGAAGACCTCGCCCTTGGCGATCTCACCCTTTGGGACGAGCTTGATGATGGTGTCCAAGCCACCGTTGGCGCAGATGTGACATCATTCACCGAAAGCGGTCTCCCACTTGATACCAAGACAAGATTCTACATCGTGCGGATTCCTGAATAGGACCCAGCACTCTGACTTCTAGTCAGAGCGTTTTTCGGGGGTGATTGCCTGTAGGCAATCACCCCTTCTTTTTTGCAGGCACTGACAAAATCAGCCGAGCGTAACTAACGAGCGCGAGCAGACCAAGAGATCGCTAGCCTAATCCAGTTTTAGAGGAACAGAAGGAAGTCACTCACAACGAAACTAGGATTTAGAACTTGAGGTCGCAACTTGGCAAAAAATCCGTTAAAGCCGCCTTGCAACGAACTTATCATGCGGTCACCACTTGCCCTCCTCTTCACTGTCGCTCTCCTTCCGATTTCTGGTTTCGCCGAGGAACCAGCAAAAGAAGAACCTCCTAAAAAAGAAAAGCCCAAGAAAAAGCGGAACCAAAAATCCCCCGTCAAACCCGCCGACTACGCCCAATGGGAGCGACTTGATTCGGGAAATCGTCAATTTTCTCCGGACGGGAAATGGTTGATCTACGGGGTCACCCGTGTCGATGAAGAAAGAACCTTGCGACTTCATCGCCTCACGGGGAAAAAAATGCCCGAAGTGGAGAGCTTCCAACATGGCACCCGTCCTGTCTTTTCAAATAACAGTGCATGGCTTGCCGTCACTATCGGAAAATCACCGGCAGAAGCCAAAAAAGAATCGAAAGAAAAATTGCCAGGTGCGACCACCCATCTTCGAAATCTCGCCAATAAGGAGACCACCGTATTCAAAAATGTAAGTGCCTTCCACTTCAGCGAAGACAGCCGCTTTGCCGCGATTGAAGTCAATGGAAAATCGGCTGGAAAAGCCCTTATCGTCCGAAATCTCTCTGACAAAAGCAACACTACCTTCGGCAATGTCACCCAACATGCTTGGAGCGATCAAGGCTCGCACTTGGCGATGGTCATCGACTCTCCCAGCATCAGCAACTCACTCCAAGTCTTCTCGCCGAAGACCGGAATGCTACGCACGCTCGACTCAAGCGAGCTGGAATACAAATCCCTCCAATGGCGCAAAGACTCGCTCGATCTCGCCGTGATGCGCGAAAAAGCACACGCCGAGAAAGAAGACGTCTCGCACTCTCTCCTCGCGTGGAAGGGAGTTGCTCAAAAGAAACTGAAAAAGCATGTCTATGATCATACCAAAGACAAAAGTTTCTCAGCGGATATGTTCCTCCCGGCCGGCCGAATCAACTGGGCGAAGGATGGGACCGCCATTTACTGCGATTTGAAAAAGTGGGAGAACAAACCAAAAGCACCAAAGCCAAAGACTGCTGCAGAACCCAAGAAAGAGGAAAAGGAAAAGGAAAAGGAAAAGGAAAAGGACGCTCCTAAAAAAGAGCCTCAGCCCAAGAAAGAAACAAAAGAAAAGGAAGCACCTGAAAAGAAGCCACAGCCCAAGAAAGAAGAAGAAACCAAAGGCAAAACGCTCCGTGACACCCTCCAGGAGAAATCAAATGTCGAAGTCTGGCACACCAAAGACACTGAAATCATGCCTTTGCAAAAGAAGCAGGCTTCGTCCCAAAAAAACCCAAGTCGAAAAGCAATTTGGTGGCTAGGTAAAGAATCAATAGTGCAACTCGGAAACGACTTAACGGAAAGAATCGAGATCACCCGGAAAGGAAATCGAGCGATTGGAATCGACCGCACCCCTCACAAAGAAACCGCGATGTTTGGGCCTCGTCTGCAAGACGTTTACAAAATCGACGCTAAAACCGGCGAGCGGGAGAAAATTCTGGAAGGCCTCAAATATGTGCTGTCAAAAAGTCCCGACGGCCGGCACCTCCTCTACATGCGCGACGGGCAACTTTGGTCCCGCGATCTCGAATCCAACCAAGACGTTCACCTTGGCAAAGACCTCGATGTTCAATTCTCTGACGAAGAAGACGATACTCTCGCCGTTGAAAAACGTCCGTATGGTCAGGGGATCTGGCTCAAGGATTCTTCCGCCTTCTTGATGTATGATCGCTATGACCTCTGGCTCATCTCCCCAAATGGCTCGTCCATTACCAAAATGACCAATGGTCGTAACGATCGTATCCGCCATCGCCTCTCACAAGCTAACTTCTTAAAAAACAACGATGGTTTACTTGAACCTGATCAACAACTCTATCTCGCTCTCTATGGTGATCGCACCAAAAAGTCAGGATACGGAAAACTCGAAGCCATTCGCTCCAAAAAGCCCGTTGAGGTCTTAGTTTGGGAAGACAAAATGATTAGCTCGCTCACGCGTGCTAAGAATGCCGATCGTTACCTTTTTAGTATCGAAAGCGGTAATGATTCACCGGACATTTACGTCTCAGGCCCAAATCTTGCCCGGCGAAAACAGATCTCTAAAACCAACTTATTCCAAAAACAGTTCTATTGGGGACGCACCGAATTAATCGACTTCGAAAACAAGAATGGAGTCAAACTCCAAGGATCCCTCCGCTACCCTGCCAACTACCGTGCGGGGAAAAAATACCCC